>Ga0070741_10002387_pt1 | contig 50918 bp, 45 predicted proteins | sample Coa_R1_4_FD_66440 | JGI IMG/M metagenome (GOLD analysis project Ga0070741, IMG submission 66440) | Surface soil microbial communities from Centralia Pennsylvania, which are recovering from an underground coalmine fire - Coalmine... | ecosystem: Environmental > Terrestrial > Soil > Unclassified ... | reverse complement strand
CACCTGATCATGACCACGCTGCATGCCAACGAGGCCGCGAGCGTGTTCGACCGTGCCTCGCTGATCGGGGACGAGGTCAAACCGATCCTCGGCCAGCTCGCCACAGTAAGTCTGGCCTACACCGGCCAACGGCTACTCCGCCGAGTCTGCCCGCGCTGCTCGATGGAGATGAAGTGGTCCGAGGCGCTGGAGCCGAAGAACCGAGCGGTCCGCGAATTCAAGTCGGGTCTGCTCGAGCAGGTGTACAAGCGCGCGCACGAGCGCTACGCCAACCATCTCTTCGCGCCACAAGGTGACCCATTGGTGCGGGTCAGCAACCCTCGTGGTTGCGACCACTGCAATGGCGGGTACCGCGGCCGCGTGCTGATCACCGAGGTTCTCACCCTCAGCGACCACCTCCGAGACCTGCTGCGCCGCGGCGCGCCGGCCAGCGAGGTCGAGCGAGCCGCCGTGGCGGAAGGCTTCCGGCCCATGTGGGATCACGCCTTCGAATGCATCGCCAATCAGCAGACCACTCTTGAGGAAGCCGAGTCGAGCCTCGCGCTTCCAACACCTGAATCCTCCCGCACCGCAAACGCGGAGTCACGGAGCGGGGGCAGCACTGTGACTCCGCTACGAAGCCACCTGTAAATGGAGTGAAACCATGACCGCAACACTGATTCTCCCGCTGCACAACCGCCGACTGTCCAAGCTTCGCCGCCGCAAGGGCATGACCGCGCTCGAAGTGGCCATTGCCATCGGCGCCGGCCTGCTGTTCCTGGCCGCGGCCGCCTACGGCGTGATCCGCTACCTGGACAACATGCGCTACAACACCCTGACCCGCCTCGCTGGCGACCAGATGGTGTCGGTTCTGGGCCAGGTCTATGGCCAGCAGGGCACCCTCGCCTCGCTGACCACGGCCGCCGGCGTCGGCATCATCTCCGGCATGGGCGTGAACCCCAACACCCCCTGGGGCGGCGCCTGGACCGTGAAGACCGCCGGCACCCAGAACACGGTGCAGCTGCAGTACCCGCTGGGCGGCAACCAGCTGGCGACGCAGGGCCCGGCCATCGCGGCGAACCTCGGTACGCAGTACCCGATGATGACCTGCACCTTCACCTCGCCGAACCTGTTGTGCTCATACAACATGGCCCAGTAAATTGGCAGAAACATCAACAAAAACAAGGAGTTATGTAGTACCAGCCAAGACGACAACGCGCCCGGATTGACCCGGGCGCGTTGTCCCTTTTGAGCCTTAGCAAATGCAATACAACATCACCTACCTGACGCCGACTGCCCAGCGCGGCGTCCGCACGGTCGAGGCCAGCTCCGACAACGAGGCGCTGGCCCTGCTGCGGTTGCCCGCTTCGCGGGTCATCTCGGTGCGGCCGGCCGCGACGGGTTGGTGGGCGAAGTTGCTGACCTACAAGCCGAGCACCTTCGACCAGATTTCGACGCTGGCGGCATTGGGTTCCGTGGTGTCTTCCGGCAATTCGGCCGAGTCCGCGTTCAAGCAAGAGATCAAGTCCCGGCCGAAGTACGCCAAGGCCTTGGCCGACACACCCGCTGGCGCGTCGACCAGCGACAAGTTGCGGCGCCTGAATTTCGATCCAACAGTCGTGATGCTGGTTCGAGCCGGCGAAAGCGCGGGCGACCTGGCATCCGCGATCACCACGGCAGCCGAAAACCTTTCCGACCGCCTGCGCATCAACCAGCAGCTGAACAAGGGCATCAAGCCGGCGATGCTGATGCTCACCCTGATGAGCTCGGCGCTCTTCGGCATGCCGCGCCTGTTCGTGCCCATCATCAAGACTATCCAGTCGTCGAAAGGGCTGGTGGTCAACACCAACCTCGCCACCGACATCATGTTCGTTCTCAAATGGAGCGGGGACAACCTCTGGTTCCTGGGCCTGGTGCTGCCGGTGCTGGCCTTCGTCTTCCGGCGCAGGATTTGGGAGTTCCTGCGTTTCCGCCCCTTTTTCCGCCAACTCGATTCGCTCGACCGCTGCCGAAGAGCGGTCCAGTTCCTTTCGGCCTACATCCCGCTTGACGGCGCCGGCATCGGCTCGATCGAGATCCTCCGCTCGTTCCGCGAAAATGCACCGAACGCCCTGGAGCGGCAACTGTTCGCTTCACAAATCGAGCAGACATTGGCCGGCAAGCCGCTGTCGGAGACTTTCGATTCGACGCGATTCCCCGATGTGTTCCTCAACGCCGTGCGCGGCATCGAGAAAGCGCCGGATGCGACCGTGCGCAAGAATGTGCTGGGTCTCATACGGCGCAACATCCTGACCTTGACCGACATCACGGCGGAGAGGCTGATGGTGATGTTCAAGGTCATCCAGTGGGCGATGGTGATCTTCGTCATTGGCCTGATGGTCGTGGGCGTGTACCTGCCCCTCATGACGATTCACCAGGGTGTGTCGTGAATACGGCCACCAAGCGTCAGCATGTCTGCTCACGCCGATGGCGCCGGAGCGAGGCGGGCTTCACTGCGCTGGAGGTCTCGGTCGCAATCGCCGGCGGCCTGATCGTGGTTGCCTTGCTCACGCGGCAGGCGCTGGCGCAGCTACACCAGGCTCAACTCGGCAACGCAATAGCCACGGCCCGGGTGTGCGCGCAGACCGCGGAACGCTATCGCAAGTCGGCCAGCTCCAGTTCGGTGAACGCCAGCGACGTCTACTCCTACACGTACAACGGCTATCCGAGCTGGACCGCCGTGAGCACTTTCAACGCCAACACGGGCTTCACGCTGCCACCCACAACGATTTGGGGCAGCAGCTACACGCTCATTGGCGATACGCAGGGCGCCCAGTGCCGTTTCACGGCTCCGTATGACCTCGGCGGGAACCCGATGGATGGGTCCGAGACGGCGCTGGGAGGCGGGGTCTACCAGTACACGGTCTACGCGCCGCGCACGGAGAGCGACGTCACGTCGATGCGTCTGCGGGCGTTGAAGTCTCAGTTCTATGGGGAGAACACGCGATGAAATGTCGACGCCGGCAGCGCGGCTTCACGCTCCTGGAACTCGCCGTTGGGATGGCGGTGGCAGGGCTGATTCTCATACCGATGACAAACTACTTCGTCCAACAGGTCAACCAGCGGATGGTTAGCCAGGCGGCGTCGGACACGTTGTCGATCGGCGAAGCCGCGCAGAACTATCAGGCCGACAATGGCAGTTTTCCTGACCAGGCCCACAACTGCGCCGCGGCGCTGAGCGTCCTGGCGAGCAATGGCTACCTCGGCAACGGCACCAACCAGACGGCCTGGGCGGGCACGTACGGCTTCGCTTGTCCCACCACCGGCAGCGGCACGGTGTTCAACATCACGATTCAGACGCCAACGCAGAATGATGCGCAGTCGCTGCTACGCCAGGTGGTGCGCGGCAGCATCCCGGGCGGCACCAACAACGTCGTCAGCAGCTTCCCGGTGGCGTCCAACACCCCGGCGCTGGCGCAGCTGCTTCACCGTTACAGCACTCCCGGGCACCCCGAGTACAACCAGATGGAGGTGCCGGTCGACATGAACGGCAACGCCATCAACAACGGTGGGGAGGTCACGTCGGTCGCTTCCGGTACGGCGTTCTATGCCACCGCCGGCACGGTTCGAAGCGACGTGGCGTCAAGTACGGCCCCCGCATTCTACGCACCAAATGGCTATTTCGAGACCGACCAGGCGGACACCACGCGGCCCGCTGTGTACGCCAAGAACGGCTACATCGAGTCCGACAGGCCGGTTGGCAGTGGACCGGCGTTTTACACGCCCGGTGGCCAATACGCCTCTGGCGTTGCCGCTGGCACCAATGCCTTCACCACCCCCAACGGCAACTACTACACACAGAATGGCAAGTTCCAATCCGATACCACCAGTGTCGCGTTCCAGGCGACGAATGGAAGCATGCAGTGGGGACCAAATGGCAACACCCTCACAACAAACCAGGGCGGTGCCATCGAGCTCGGCGCCAACAACGGGGTCGCGAACGCCTCCGGAGCGTCGCCGTACATCGACTTCCACTTCGGCAACGGCGCGGGCCAGGATTACAACACGCGGATCATCAATGACGCCGACCAGCAGCTGACCGCGGTCGCCAACATGCTGCACGTCGGGAGCAACGGCAGCGCTGGGAACATCGTTGCCGATGGCCAGGTTGCTGCAAGCAATGTGCTGACGACTTACAAGGGCGTGCGCACGCTGACCCAGGCGGTCCAAGATACAGCAATAGTGGACGCAGCGGACACCGCTGCAAACCGCACGTTCAGCGAGACCTGCCCCACTGGTGAGACCCCCGACATCTATACGGCGATCAGCCAGGTCGCAGAGGGGAACCCGGCCTATCCGCTCAACCAGGTCGTTACCTATGCAACCGCGAATGGCACGTCCACCACCTCTACGACGATCACGACGTCATGGACGGTCAGCATGCAGGTAATGGCCAGTGATCCAAACAATACCAACTATCAAACGCCGCCGGCCGGCTATGGCCGCATCCTGGTGATAACCAAATGCACGTAATCAGAAGCGCGGCCGTGACTGTGTTCGTTGCTTTTGTCGGCGTTGCGAAGGCCGATGAGCGGAGCACGAGTCGATCCGACGTTCGGGAGAACGCGCCAGCTGTCGTGATGCCCGTGCCGGGCCACAGCAACGTCGGACGCGGCTCAAGCACGCTGGGTGCCCAGTTTGGTCACGCAACAGCGGCGTATCCGCGACAAGGTCAACAGCTTCCTCAATCCAACCGGGATCCGCGGCTCCCGCAATGGATTCCCCAAGCGACCGCGGCGGTACCAAAGTGAGGTCAACATGAAACGTCAAGGGTTCGCGACTGGAATTGTTGGACTGTTCGTGGCAGTCGCCGCGGTCGCTATCGGGGCTCGCGCCGGGACGCCGCTTCCAAGCGAGGGCCACACGGGAACACAAAGCGGGGGTTCGGTCCACGATTCAACTTGGGCGATCACCACGACGCAGCAAGGCAACCAGAACACACTGACCAATGGCAGTGGCGGCGGCGCAAGCCAGATCGCCGTCGTGACAGAAAACGACAGCCAGACCGCCTTCTACACCGTGCCGGGCGATGCGACGTCAATTGTCGTTACGATGTACAACGACGCGCCGCCTTTCTGGGAGGGCGAAATCCAGTCGGGCTCGGGCAATGCTTGGTACGGTGTGTACACACATCAGCTGACGGTAGAGGACGCAGGCGGCAACGCCTTGCAGACCATCACCATCGACAACACCGGCGGATGGCTCGGCGCCCATAACGGCAACCAAGGCTGCAACAATGGCTATGCCGAATGCCAGCGGGGCATCACCTCATACATCGTCGAACAGGCAGACATTCGCGGCGATTCGTCAAGCAGCGTGTCCCCAGACGGAGCACTCAACGAGAGTAGCTACGTATGGCCAATGACCAATGCTGGCCAGAAGGTTGCCGTCACGCTTTACAACGTCCCGGCCTTCTACAAGCTGAATATGGGGACGTCTGTAAACGCCTGTGGCAGCGGCCAGGCAATGCCGCCGCCGAACAGTGGTGGCTGGAACAACTACTCCGCTCCGTCCTGCTGGGGAAGGTGGCCAGCTCAAGGAGGGGCCAATACGGGGGGGACCTGGGGTGACACGCGCTACATTGCGCCGTTCCAGGTTGCGAACCGGAGCAGCTGGCATATCGACTATCAGGTCGTCTCCAACATCACTCAGAAGGGGCTGAACGGCGGATCCTGCAGCGCATTCACATACAGTAGTTCGATCCCTGGCTGCAGCTGGAACGTTCCTGGTGAAGGTAACGGAGCTACTTACAGCAACAGCTACACGACGAATGACAACGGCAACACGCATACCTATTGCGGCATCACAACCACTTGCGGCGGCGACTACACGAGGCAAACTGCGTCGTGGGGCGGGGTTCAGGACTACTCTCAGGCTGGCGTGTCCGATGGCACGCGCGATCCACCGTGCGGCAATCATCCGTGCCCTTGAGGCTAACCGGAACAAAAAAGCCCCGATCCGGGGCTTTTTTGTTGGCAGCACGGGGCCCCCTAATACACTCGCCGTCGACGTGCTGCCCTGAGGATGGCCAGGCCGGTGAGAGACAACAAGCCGAACGAGCCCCCACCTCCACCGCCACCCGAGCCGCTCGCTCCGCTCGAACCGCTAGTTGAAGGGGTGACTACTTCGGTCGCGGCATTGCGTGTGGTACCGCCGGCATTGTTGCAAGACAGGTCGTACGTGAAATCGCCGCTCGCGGTCGGCGTGACCCTCAGCGTGCCGTTGAGGGCCTGGGACCCTGACCAGGCGCCGCTGGCGATGCAGCTGGTGGCGCCAGTACTCGACCAAGTCACCGTGTAGCTCGTCCCCACGGTGACGCTCGTCGGACTCACCGAGACCGAGACGGTTGGTGCAGACGGCAGCTGCAACGCGTCCAGCTGCAGCGTCCCCGTATGGCTAGGGTCCAGCCACACGCTGGTGCTGGAAGCCGGACTATCCGTGCCGCCATCCCCGTGCCACGAGAGAGCAAGCGGCATGAATTCAACCTGCGGATTGCCGCTCAAGTCAGAACCGCTTCCCGTTAGCGTGCCGAACAGCCGTTGGTTCGATTCGACCGCGCCGCTGCCAGACGCGCCATCTTTCGAAACGCCGGTGGACAGCGTGTAGGTCAGGAACGGAGGGTTGGTTGCGGCTGGCCCATTTGTGGAGGCGATGTACTGTTTTGTCTCGTCGGCGGCGTGATTTACGTCGAAAATATTCGACGGGCCGCCGCCCGAGAGCTTCGTGACGTCTGACGCGTCCCACCCGAGGTACACGGCCTCGCTGCCCGTCGGCACGCCGGTGCCGGCCAGCTCGATGAGCCACTGATCTTCGTGTTGGATGCCACCAGAGGCGTAGAGCGCCCGAGTCGTGCCGCCAGATGTGGTAGGGCCATCCACCGACATCGCGTTCTGCAGCCCGGCCGAGCAGGACGAAACCCTGTTCCAATACACTGTGATCGAACTCGGGTCGTAGTTGGTCTGTCCGCAATGGGCGGCCGTCAGCATGTACAGCTTTCCGTCCTGCGGCACGTCGTTCATGAGCGTGCCTGTGCACTGCGAAAGCCCGGGCCCACTGCCGCCGGGATTGGAGGCGTTCACGGTGTACAGCACCGTCGCGTCGCCAGCGAGCTCATTGGCGGAGCTGCGGACACAGCTCCAGTTGACCTGGCTTGCCGTCGAGGCACGTGGGGTGAGGGCTCGCGCTGCCAGTGGGGAGGCCTTCAGGCCCACGAACAACTGGTCGATCGCCAAACCGGTGGCGGCCCGACGGTCAGTTGGAACGCGAAGTTCCAGCAATACGGCCTCGCCGGGAACCAACACCGACGCGATATGGCCCCCGGTTCCCGCTAGTTCCGCTGATACGTACCGCTTGACCATCCGGCCATCTTCGCCAGAAAGCTCGAGCGAGGCCCCGACCGGAAGTGTTGCGCTGGCATGGAAGGCCAGCGAGCGAGCCCCGGGCACTCTGACCGCGTAGGTCCAGGTCGACCAGCCGTCTGCATCCACCCAACTCCCGGTAGACGCCAGGTCCGCTCGGTGGGGGACAGCCGGCGCAATCACTTCGGGCGCGAGTCCCTGGCTCAGCCGGGCGAGGTCGACCGCCTTCACTTCGGCATGTGCTAGGTCGATGGCCTGGGCCGCGCCGGCCAGGCTCCAGGCAAGGATTCCCATGAGCACCATGAGCTTCAGTTTCATTCTCCGCTCCAGTCCGGAAGGTATTTCCGTTTCGACCCCACGCTATTTCAGAGCAGTACAAATGCAACATCCAAATCGCCCGCGGGCGCCCCAAGTTTGCGGCCCGTGGTCCCAAAAACCCATCTGGCGGCACGAATACCCCTTCGTATTCGGCGGCCAGGTTCCCATATTGCCCGAACTCGTGGCGGGAGCCATCTACCCGCTGTGATCGGGGTCTCATCCGGAAATTAAAAGGCCCCCGCGGGGTATTACCCACCGCGGGGGCCGCCCGGACCACCACCAAGCCCGGGTCACCACTTGGCGCCCGGCACCACCCGAAAGCGCCCACCACCAGGAACCTGCACCCGCTTCGGGCGAGGCAACTGGCAAGGAAAGTCTGCAATGGAACGGCGTGGAATGGAAGGGCCCCAATCTACCCCTGCTCCTGAGTGATTACGAAAGTCCAGGAGGGACCGGCTTCCGCAGAATCGATTGCACCATCGCCAGAAGAGCTCCCTCCGTGCGCACAGTCAACGTTCCGCGTTTCGTCGACGACCCGCCGCCGTTCCTGATCTTCTCAGCCGAACAGGCCGTTCCCTTCATGGCCTGCCTGTTCGTCGGTTTCATGATGAAGGAGCTCCTACTGATGAGCGTGATCGGCATCGGCGTCGCATGGGTGTACGCCCGCTTCCTCTACAGCAAGCCCGACGGCTACCTGTATCACGCGATGTACTGGTACGGGATCTACCCGGGCAAAGGACGCCTGTTCCTCAATCCCTTTCGCCGGCTGTTCATCTCGTAAGCGCCCATGCTCTTCGGAAATTTTCGCACCCGGTGGGACAGCCTCGTCGCCAAAGAGGGAGTCTTCACCAAGCTGACGGTGGTTCAGGCCGGCGCGCTGCTTGCGCTCAGCCTGGTGCTGCTCTTCAAGGGCCATACCACCGTGATCATGCCGCCGCGCATCACCGACAAGGTGGTGATCGATGCGACCTCAGCCGACAGCAACTACAAGAAGTCCTGGGGCATGTTCATGGCTGAGCTGATGGGCAACCTCACACCCGAAAGCGTCGACACGGTGAAGAAGTGGCTCTCCACATCCCTCACGCCGGATCTCTATGCGCGCCTGCGCGAGTCGATCGAGGAGCAGGCCCAAAAGATCAAGGAGGAGGGCTTCACGGTTTCGTTTTCACCGACACAGGTGATTTTCGAGGCCGATACCGACAGGGTGTTCGTTAACGGCACCAGCGTCACGACGTCGCGCGACCTGACGTCCAAGCGCGTCGACCGCACCTATGAATTCGTGGTTTCGATCCGGGGCTATTCGCCGGTAGTCACCGATTTTGACGTCTACCGCGGTGAGCCCCACACCGCCGACTGGAAGACCCGCAATCCGGGCTGGGCGAAGGAAGCGCAGAAGGCGGCGGAGGCGCCCAAGCAATGAACCCCCTCCCCTCCCGCCAACTCTGCTGCCTGTTCCTTGCTTTGGCGGCAGCCACCGCCGTCGCAGACGACAAGCAGCCCAAGCCCATGCTGTTCGATCCCATGGCCGGGCCGGGCTCTGCCCCCCCGACGAGCGATGCGCCGGTGGCGCCCCAGGACGTGCAGCTGTTCACGGCGCCGGCGAAATCACCGGGCAAGGGCGACCTGAACCCCGGCGCGGCCCCGGTCCCCGCGGCCGGTTTGCCTGCCGACCCCGGCTTGGTGCCAGTGAGCCCCGGCGGCAAGCCCGTCGACGCGAAGGACTTGATGCCGCCAGCGCCGCAGGTTACGCCTGCTGTGGAGCCGCCGGCCGCGAGCAGGGCCGCGGCCGGACCGCATCGGCCCAACCAGGTGACGGTCTACCCGCCGAAGGTCTCGGCTGCTCCGCCGTCGCCGGCGCCGAGCAAGGGCCTCGCCGGCGCGCCCACCTCCGGGTTCACCGTTGACGTGGTCGAGCCAGAAGCGATCGACATCCAGCCTGGCGTGGACACGATCATCCCGATCTCGCGTGGCCACCTGAACCGGATCGTGACGCCTTTCGCGCACCCGAAGGCCTTGACTGTGTCCAAGGCCACAATCGACCCGCGCGAGAACGTGCTTTATGTCTCCAGCGACGATGATTCGCCGATCGTGCTCTATCTGCGGGAGGAGGGCCACGAGAATCCGGCACTCGCGCTGACGCTGATACCCCGGGGGATCCCGCCCCGTGAGCTGCGCCTGCAGGTCGGCCAGGCGACGTTGCAGCAGATCCGCGCCGAGGCGACTGTTCCGGCCGGCCAGGCGCCCGCCGATCGCCAGGCTGGCTACGTCGACCGGATTCGCGACCAGTTCCGCACGGTGGCGCAGGGCGCCATCCCCTCCGGGTTCACCATGCGCCAACCGGGAGTGAGCGATCCAGGCGTCTTCTGCATGGACCCGAGCCTCCGCATCGCTACAGGCGAGGTCCTCGAAGGCCATGACCGGCTGATCCTCGTCGCGCAGGCGCAGAACATCAGCAACCTGCCCGTCGAGGTTAACGAAGAGTCCTGCCACCAGCCCGGGGTGCAGGCCGTCGCGGCATGGCCCACGCCGTTCGTGAAGCCGGGCATGAAGATCGAACTGTTCGTGGCACGCAAGCGTACCGAGACCTACGTGCCCGGCCGCGAGCGTCCCTCCCTCATCGAAGCGCAGTAGGACGCCGAGCCATGGCCGATATGCGGGAACGCTGGGAAAAGCTCACGCCGAAGCAGAAGCAGATGGCTTTGTGGGCCGGCGGCATCCTCATCCTGTTCTTGGTGTCGCAGGTGTTCATGACGCCGCCCAAGCCGATCCAGCCGCCCAACAAGAAAGCGGTGGACAAGGCCGTGTTCACGGACGCGAACGCCAGGCAAATGGGCTTGGATGCCATGGCGGGACGGGTGCACACGCTGGAGGACAGCAACCGCCGCATCAGCGAGCAGCTGGGCCAGCTGCAGGCGCAGCTGGTTGCCAAGGATGAAGCCGAGCAGAAGCGCGGTCTCGATGCCGAGAAGATCAAGCAGGAAATCCGCCAGGAGCTGCAGGAGCAAAAGCCGGCGACCACTGCGACGCCGACCGGCGTAAATCCATTCGAGAATCCGCTGGAAAGCAACCGCGAACTGAACCAGCCGTACAACTTCACACAGGAGCACCCGGCCGGTGCTTCCTCGGGTGCCGCCGCGCCGGCGGCGCTGCCGCCCGGCTCGGCCAGCGCGCGGACTCCGCCCCAGATCCGAGACGTCGGTCCGGCAGCCGGTGAGCAGCAAGGTGCGGTTGAGGGGCGTGCGGGACCAGCCGGAATCGTCAAGGTAGCGGACGAGAAGCTGACGGTCGGCAAGGACTATGTGCCGGCGGGCGCCATGATTCACACGGTCCTGCTCACCGGCATCGACGCGCCGACCGGAAAAAAGCTTGCCGATACCCCCTACCCCGTGCTGGCCAGGGTGCAGATGGACACCATCCTGCCGAACTACTTCCGCGCCGACATGCAGGACTGCTTCATCATCGCCAACGGCAACGGCGACCTGTCTTCCGAGCGGGCCTATCTCCGGGCGGTAACCCTGACCTGCATCCGCAGCGACGGCGGGGTCGTGGAGCTGTCCTTGTCGGCGTTCGTCGTCGGCGAAGACGGCAAGCTGGGCTTGCGCGGCCGGGTGGTCAGCAAACAGGGCCAGGTCATCGCCCGCGCTCTGCTGGCAGGTGTCGCCAGCGGCTTCTCGACGGCCTTCCAGAAGGCCGCGATCCCGGTGCTGGCCACTACCGGCTCGTCGGCGGTTCAGTACCAAAGTCAGTTCACCGGCGAAGGCCTCCAGAATGCAGGCGTCACAGGCGTAGGCAAGGCACTCGACCGCGTGGCGCAGTTCTACACCGACATGGCGGAGAACTTGTTCCCGGTGATCGAGGTGGATGCCGAGCGGCATGCCGACTTCATCCTCACAAAGGGTGTCGCCTTGGACCACCTCCGCGGCGTTGCCAGCGACGCACCCCTCGAGGCCGGAGAAACCTTTTCGAGCACGAACACGGCCCAGGCCTTCGAGCCGCCGGTCGCGGCTGGCGAGGTCGAAGCCGCCCGCCGGGCCCAGCAGATCAATGTTTCGCTGCCGCGCGACGCCGGCGCCAGCCGCTGAGCGGGCGCCGGCGGAATCGCCGATGGATGGACCCGCACGAGACGGCCGCGGCGGACCTGCGACCCACGGCCGGACACATCGTCGAGGACGAGTATTCGACAGCCCGCGCGGCGCGATTAGGACATTTGAACGCACCCCACCACTGACATTCTGAGACCCATGAGCAAGACCCTTTTCCTGGCTTTTCTGGCGGCGAGTTTCGCCGCGGCAGCGGACGGCATTCCGGCCGCCCAGCCGCCGGTCGCTGCAGCGGACCTGGCCTCGCAGCAGGTGTCGGTTCCGGCGTCCAGCGTCAAGCCAGTGAAGATCACGGACCAGGCGCAGCTGCCGGACACGGGCTTCCACCTGGTGCAGACCAATCAGGGCCAGAACGCCCTGATCTCGGACGATGGTCGCTATACCATCACCGGTGAGTTCAAGCTGCGCGACAACTTCAACAGCCGCGTGCTGGGCTCCCCGGCCGAGGCCCACTACTACGCCGACCGGCTGGACGTTTCCGCCATGCCGCGCACGAAGATGTTCGAGATGCAGGCGGGCAGCGGCAAGGAAGACCTCTACGTGTTCGTCGATCCCTCGTGCCCCGTGTGCAAGGCGCTGCTGGGCTATCTCGACAAACACCCCGACCAGTACCGAGTGCACATCTTCGAGGTGGGGGTCCTGTCCGACCAGTCCGCCGCGACCGCCCAGCGGCTTCGTTGCTATGCCGACAAGGCGCCGAAGGACGCGGTGCACGCGGCTCTGAGCAACGACTTCGCTCAGCTCCCCGCCGAGGCCAGCTGCCCTGGCGACGCGTACCTCAACAACATGCGCGTCGCCCGAGTGTACGGAGTGGACCGGGTGCCGTTCGTCATCTACGGCGACGGCCGCTTCGTGGTCGGCCTGCCGAACGAAATGGCCGAGAAGATCGGGAGCCTGCAATGAGAGCCCTCCTGACTGCGTGTCTGGCGCTCAGTTGCTGCGGCTGCTCCTTCATTCCGGGCAACAACGACTTCGGGTGCCCCTACAGTCAGGGCGTCACCTGCCGCTCGCCGCGCGACGTCTACAGCGACACCAACCCCGGTGGCTCCGCTGGCACGGGGACGGCGCAAGGTGGTGCCGGCGCGGTTGCGGCTCAGCCGGTACAGGCCGCCGACCGCTGGCCGGTGCAGCCTTGGATGAACCTTCCGCACCTCGACGCACCCCAGCCGCTGCGCACCCCACCCGTGGTGATGCGCATCTGGGTGGCGTCCTGGCAGGACACCCGCGGTGACCTCCAGATGCCGGGGGACACCTACACCGAAATCGAGCCCCGCCGCTGGGCCGTCGGCGAGGAATCGGACCGGGGCGCGCAGCGCCTGGTCCCCCTCGACGTGAAGCCTGTCACTACCCAGCAAACGCAGGCAGCCGGCGCCGCGCCTACTTCCAACCCGTCGTCGAGGTGATACCCATGAAGCTCCAAGTGCTGAATCGCAAGTTGATGTCGTTCCGCGCCCGGCAGCCCGCCGCCGTGCGTCCTTCCCTGTTCGCCCGTCTGCAGGCCCGCCAGGTGGCTGCCGCCGCGGCGCTGCTCGCCCCGGGCCTGGCCTTCGCCGGCACCGACAGTACGTTCGATACGATCTTCACGCAGCTGAGCAACTGGTGCCAGGGCTCGTTCGGTCGCCTGGTCACCATGATGCTGGTGATCGTGGGCATCGTCGGCGGCATCGGCAAGCAGTCGCTGCTGGCGTTCGGTCTCGGCCTCGGCGGCGGCATCGGCCTGTACAACCTGCCGACCATCATCCAGAGCCTGCTGACCGCCACCATCGTTTGAACCCCGGCAGTTCCTCCGTGGCGTGAGGACGCCCCCCTCACGCCACGGCCTTTTCTCAACGCGGGCCCGCTCCTGGGTAGCCGCGGCCGTAGCCTGGAGCAGCGATGATCCCGAAGCACGAGTACCAGTACGATCGGCTGTCCGACCTGGTGCCGGCGGTGGCCTACGATCCGGTCACGCGCGTTTACCAGCTGAACGACGGTGGCCTTGCCTTCATGTTCGCCTGCCGCCCGCTCGTGGGCAGCGACGATTCGATGGCCGACCGCCTTGCCGTCCTGATCAATCAGGACTGGCCGAAGGACACGATGATGCAGATCAGCCTGGTGGCCGGGCCGGACATCTATGGCTTTCTGCAGCATTACCGCCAGTGCCGCTCCGCCAAGCACAAGTTCCTCCAGGAGCTGAACGAGCTGCAGGAGGCGTGCTTTCTGGAGGGCGTGCAGAAGGGCCTCTACCCCAGCCGCCCCGGCCGTGTGCGCGACGCGACGGTATTCATCACGGTCCGCTGCCCCGGCCCGGCTGACCGGCCCGCGACGGAGGAGGAGCGGGCACTGGTCGCGCGGCGCGCAGACGCGGTGGAGTCGGTGCTCCAGAGCAGCTACCTGGTGCCGGTCCCGGTCGACCCCGCGCTGTACATCCGGCTCATGCAGACCCTCTTCGACAGCCGGGAGAACGCCCTGTGGCGCCGAAGCACGGTACCCGCTTACGACGAGCTCACCCCGATCAATGAGCAGATCTGTGACCCGGGGGTCTACGTCCACCGCCGCAGCGATGCCATCGACCTGCCCGACGGCCGCGTCATCCAGCTGCTCTCCACCAAGCGCTGGCCCGAGAAGCTCCAGTTCGGCCAGGCACGCCGCTACCTCGGCGACCTGCTGACTGGCAGCCGCGGCATCAGCGAGCACTGCCTGATGACGCTGTCGATCCATTTCCCGGACAACGAAGCACGGCGCCAGAAGTTCGCGACCAAGCGCAACTGGGTGACCAACGCGCTTTCAGGACCGCTGGCGAAGTACGTGCCGCAGATCGCGCAACAGCGGGAGTCCTACGACGCGCTGTTCCAGTCCGTGGACAAGGGGGACCGGATCGTCGGCCTGGGGTTCACCATCGCCCTGTTCACCACCGAGGAGGAGCGGACGCGGGCGTCCACCAACGCCATCACCTACATGCGCGAGTGCGGTTTCCAGTTCATGACCGATCACTTCGTCTGCCTGGGCGTGCTGCTAAACGCCCTGCCGATGTGCTGCGATCCGGAGTCGGTCGTCAACCTGCAGCGCCACCGGTCGATGGCGGCCGAGCACGCCATCGTCATTGCGCCGCTGTTCGCCGACTGGAAGGGGACCGGTACTCCGATGCTGACCCCAATCTCGCGTGCCGGCCAGATCATGGCGATCAGCCCCTTCGACAGCGACGAGTCCTACAACTTCGCCGTCGCCGGCTCCTCCGGCGGCGGCAAGAGCTTCATGGTCAACGAGATGGTAGTGGGGGCCCTGGCCATGGGCGGCAAGGCATGGGTGATCGACGTCGGCCGATCCTACTCCAAGATCTGCAACATCCTCGACGGGCAGCTGTTGGATTTCGACTCCAACACCGACATGTGCCTCAACCCGTTCGAGCTGGTGACGAACTTCAAAGAGCAGTCCGACATGCTCCTGCACCTGTTGCAGAGCATGGCCTCGACCAACGACCCGCTCAAGGACGTTCAGGTCGCCACGATGCGCAAGGAGCTGAGCCGGCTGTGGGACCAGCACGAGAACCGCCTACTCGTTGACCACGTCGCCGAGGCCCTGGTCAACAACGAAGACAACGACCCGCGCGTCCGCGATGTCGGCCGGCAGCTGTTCGCGTTCACCAGCAAGGGCGAGTACGGGCGCTACTTCAACGGTAAGAACAACGTCCGGCTCGACAAGGACTTCGTGGTGATCGAGCTGGAAGGCCTCAAGGAGCGCAAGCAGCTGCTGAAGGTGGTGCTGCTGCTGCTGATCTACCGTGTGCGGCACGACCTGACCCATGGCGACCGCTCGCAGCACAAGCTGTTCATCGTGGAAGAGGCGTGGAGCCTGCTGGAGGACGAGGTCGCCGGCGACTTCACGGCCGAGCAGTTCCGCACCACCCGCAAGTACGGCGGCGCCGCCGGCGTCGTCTCGCAGAACCCTGACGATGTGCTCAAGAGCAAGGGGGGGCAGGCGATTGTGGCCTGCTGCCCCAACGTCTATTTGCTGCCGCACCGGCCGGCGGTGGTGAGCACGTTGCGCGAAACGAAGGCATTCGGCATGGGTGAAGGCGACTTCGCGCTGCTCGAAAGCCTGCACACCGTGCGCGGCGTGTACTCCGAGCTGATGTTCCGCACCGGGTATGGCAACGGAGTCGGCCGCCTCGTCGTGCCGGAGCTGAAAAAGGTCCTCTACTCGACCACGCCGGACGAGGTCGAGGCGATCAAGCGGCTGCAGCTGGCTGGCCGGACGCTGCTCGAGGCCGTGCGCGAGGTCGCTGCGCAGCGCGAGCGCAAAAAGATCGCCGCCTGACGATGGCCCCTCCGAACGACTCCGCCGCGGCCACGCCGGCCCCGGAAGCGGCGACACGCGAGCCTGGCCGCACTGTCACCGGCATCTCCGTGTCGACCTTCGTCCTCGGGCTGCTGGTGTCCACGGCGGTCGGTGCTGCCGCCTCCTACTGGTTCACCCTGCGCAGTACCGCCAGGCTGCTGCAGGTAATGGCCACACCGATCGCGGTCGTGGACTTCAACCAGGTTGTGCACGATGCGTCGGCCGACTCGAGCATTTCCGGTGATCGTGGCCGGGAGGGGCTGCGCCGGGCCCAGGCCGCGGCCGAGCGCCTCAGCAACGAGGGCTACATCGTGCTGGACGCCAACGCAGTGCTGGCGGCGCCGCCGCAGTATTACGCCTCGGGCGTGCTCGCGGTGTCGCAGGTGGTCAAGGGAGCGGGCGCCTCAGCTGCGGATGAAGGGCGGTAGGATGCGCCCCGAGTTCGCGACGCGGGAGTTCTGGGAGACGCGCCGTGTCTTCTTGCGCAAAGCCGCGCTGCTGACCCTGACCGCGGCGGCGGCGTGGACCACCTGGGATCACTTCTGCTGGCTGGGCTACGATCCCCAGCAGATCAGCTGCACCGGCTATCGCTTGTTCGTGGTGGTGCGCCACCAGGTTCCCACGCGTGCCGGACAATACGTTGCGTTTGTCACCGACGATCGCTTCGCACCCATGTTCAGGGTCGGCGAACGCTTCGGGAAGCTGATTGTCTGCACCTTCCCTTGCCACGTCGAGGAGGGCGTCGATCACCTAACCGTGAACGGCCATGTCCGCGACAGCATCAATCCGGCCCTGGTGGCGAAGCTGGGAAAGAAGCCGGCGGACTTCGTGCGGAGCCTTGATCTGAAGCCCGGGGAGTTCTTCGTCATGGGCGTCGATCCCCACTCATTCGACAGCCGCTATTGGGGCGTGGTCAAGCCGGAGCAGGTGGTGGGACGTGTCTATCCGCTCCTTTAGCGTCGCACTGGCGCTCACTATCTGCGCGGGTGCCGTCGCTGCGCCGTCGGGGGCGCCGCCGGCCACGGCAGGCGCAAGCACGCAGGATCTGTTGGACCGGCTCTCCGACCAGCAGAAGGAGATCAACAAGGATCCCGCGGCGCTGCTGGGCGACCCCGCGGAGCTGCAGCAGATCCTCCACCCGAACCTCAGCCCGGCGGCGCGCGCGCAGGTGGAGGCAGCAGCGCAAACCGCCCGCCCCGCCTCCCAGGCTCGGGACAAGTCGCAAGCCCAACAGGTCCGGGAGCAGATCGACGGCGCTCCGTGCGCCGTCGAGGTATTCGCCTCGCTCAAGTGGATCGAGGACAACCTGCCGGCGCTGGACGCGGATGCCGCGGTGATCAAATCCCGCCCCGTGCCTTGCAAGACCTTCGCCTACGTCCGCGGGCTGCCCCCGCACGCCCGGCACATCGAGGACCTGTTGCACTGGTTCGTGAGGCTGGAGAAGCGCCTGCCCAGCGGGCAGCGCTCTTTCAGCCTGGTCCTCGATCCCGGCGCCTTCCGCCGGCGGAAGGTCGAGACCTACCCGGTGGCGTTCGCCCGGGACCGCGGCCGGGAAGCACGTGCCGCCGGCTCCGGCTCGCCGGTGTACATGCTGGATCGCCTGGACGAGGGGCGGGCCGGCGACCTGGGTCAAGTCGGCGAAACCTCGCCGATCCCGGAGCGCGACCTGATCGCCGACCTGCAGGACCGCATGCGCGGCATCGACTGGAAAGGCCGCAAGGAGGCGGGGACTGTGCGCTTCTGGGCCCGCCTGCAGCAGTTCGACCTCCCGGCTGCAACCCAGACGGCGTCCCGCCTGGTAGACATGACCTATCGCACCTCGCGCGATGTCGTCGACGGCAAGGGCAATCTGGTCTTTCCGGCCGGGACCACGGTGAACGCCAGCGCCGCGGTGCCGATGCGCCTGGCGCTGTGCATCCTCGACCCGCGGCAGCCTGGCCAGATCCAATTCGCCAGAGCCTTCGCGCGCCAAGCGTCGGCAGCGGGGCTTCGGACCAAGTACATCGTCACGCATTTTCGCGACGATCCCCGGCTCGATTGGGAGCGGCTTCAGGACCAGCTGCACGAGCCGGTCTATCTGCTCACCCCGCAAATTGTGGAGCGCTTTGGGGTCACGGCCACACCAGCGGTGGTGGTGGCGGACCGCAGCCAGGTGCTGGTGACGCAGGTCGAAGTGGACGGGAACCGCATGCCCGATCCAAACCTCGCGCTGCCGGGCTATGACCGGGGCGCTCCAGTATCCGTGTCGGGCAACGGGGATGTCCTATCCATACTGATGGCCCCTCTGGCGTGGCTGGCCGAGGCCGTTTCAACGGATGCCCATGCCGACGGAGTGGTATGCCCGAACGCCGATATCTTCGGCGCCGGGCTGATGAGTGACGTCTGCTGGGAGTGCATCTTCCCCATTGTCATCTTCCAGGTCCCACTGGGCGGCGGGTCGATGCCTTATGAGCGGTACCAGGGCTCGCCGATCTGCTACTGCGCCAGCGAGACCTACTTTGGCGGCTTCGGCATCACCCTGAGCATGTGGCAGCCAAGCAACATCATCGAGCTGGTCCGCCACGCCTACTGCTCCCCCACCCTGGACGGCGTGACGTTGCAGCAAGGCGTGCGGCTCTCCGGCGGCGAATACACAAACGTGGCCCAGACCAAGAGCCACGGCCGCGGCGCGTTCTACAACTACCATATGTTCGCGTTCCCCCTGCTGGCCCTGCTCGACCTATTTGTCGACGAGCGATGCGGCATGGGCTACACGGACTTTGATCTCACCTACATCAGCGAGATCGATCCGACCTGGAACGACGACGAGCTGGCCGACATGCTCAACCCGGAGAGCGTGCTGTTCACTAATCCGGTGGCGGAGGCTGCCTGCCTGGCCGACTCCGCCGCGGCCTTGGTTGGGGAGCCCATCGGGGCCTTGTTCTGGTGCGCCGGCACCTGGGGATTCATCTACCCGTTCACCGGCAACGATGAGCATCCCGGCTCGATTCCTCGGGACACCAGCCTCCTGGCCTTCCGTGCGATCGCCGCGCTGCATCGCCGCGGCCTGATGGACCTCACCATGACCGGGTCGGCGCTGTGCAGTCCGCAGCCTGCCCTCATCATCCCCAAAGGGCAGTACAAGCTGTCGACGATGTATCCGATCCCGGAGGTGGACTTCAATCATTGGGGCGGCGAGTCGTCATTCGAGTGGGGGGAGTGGCGCTCCTATGCTGGGCCCGGCGAGGACTTCGTGTATCTCGTGTGGCGGTGGCGGGACTGCTGCAATACCATCGAGAACGAGTGATGGGCCCCGCCCGCGGGAGAATTCATGTCGGCGCGCTGGCCGCGCTTTGGTTTGTGCTGCCGGGTTTGTCGCTGGCGCAGCAACAGGCCCAGCAGGGCTACACCCAGCCGCAGGACCCCATGAACGCATCCACGTTCACGACGCCGAATCAAACCGCTACGCCGCCGGCGGACGCGAATGCGGCATCCGGGCAGGCCTACGGTTCGGGCCTCTATCCGAACGCGAAATCCATGGTCAACGCGGACACGAGCACCGGAAGCTTCACGGTGCCCGGCGCCGGCAACCAGGGCATGACCGCTGACCAGCTCTTCCAGGGGTCTGCTGGCGGCAACGTCTCTGATTACACAGGGCTGTACGGCAACAATGCCGCACTGCAGTCGGCCGCTGCACAGGCTAAGTCCAGCGCGGCGGCCGACTCCACCGGCGCGCACGGCAAGGCCTACAACCTCGTCAGCACCGCCCCGCAGCGGGCGCATCCGGATCTCACAAAGGATCCGCTGTGGGTGCAGACCGACTACGTCAATTCGAACATGGCCTCGATCGTGCAGCAGTTCGCGGACTGCCACACGGTTACGACGGTGACGCCGACCACGACTACGGCGCATGTCCCCGACCTTCAGACGTGCCAGCGCAGCAGCGTCTTTTCCGGCCAGGACACGCTCACCCATTCCTATACGGTCAACCCTGCACTGGTGCTGCAATCGGTGAGTTCCCTGCACGGTCCATGTGCGCAAAGCAGCGCCGGCTACGACTGTACCCAGTTCCAGGGGAGCCCCGTTGCCTCCAGCCTGGGCAACGCACCGGTGACTTCTTGCGGATCGGACTGCCTCCTCGTCCAGATCGGCAGCCCATCGCCTTTCCAGGATGCCGATGCATGCATCACCCACATCGAGCAGATCACCCTGCAGCTGCCGGTGCCGGCGGCCATCACCAGCGCCGTGCTGACAAGCGTCAGCTACGATGACCGCGCGCTGATCACCGTCAACGGCGCTCAGGTCTTCCAAGGGTCGGGCGGAGTCCAAATTCCAAGCGGGGTGACTTGTGACCCGGCCATCAACGCTTCCAGCAGCCCGAACACCGATCTGACCTCTTGGTTCACGGCGGGGAATACGCTCACGCTAGCCATGTATGTAGAGAACGGCGGCGGCGGACGGATGTCGGCTATCGTTGAGGTGCACTACAACAAGGACGCCCTGGTCAACGACCAAGGGTGGGGCAGCTCGGGTGCAGTGCAAATGGCCAATGTCGCGGTGGGCTGCCCCAGCGGCTCGATCACCATCACCTCCCAACCGCCACTGGACAGCAACGGCTGTGCGCAGTTCAACAATGACCTCTATTGCCCTACCGATTTCCCGCCCTCGCCGGTGCCGGGTCTGAGCCCATTGATGTACCAGGCCAATGTCCAGGTCTCGAACTGCGGTGCAAACCTGGGCAGCGCGCCCTGCCGAACGCTGATGGACGGAAGCACCTATTGCCCCAACAACAACGCCAACAACACCAGCAGCAACAACTGCACGCAGTATTCCAGCAATCCGCAGTGCGCGTATGAGAGCACCACCTGTTTGTATGCGGATTCCCAGGGCGACTGCCTGGTGGCAGAGGACACTTACGACTGCGGCCAGGATGTGCAGGTGCCAGGGGCCACCAAACAGACGCTGTTGAACTGTCAGGGAACCCTGCCGTGCGTAGGCCAGAGCTGCTCCACCAAAGCCGGCGGCAGCAACAATTCGTTCGGGAACGTCGTGGGCGCGCTCAGCGCCATCAAGGCGATGTCCAAGAACGGCGTTTGCGACAATGCAGGCAACTGCACCGTGTTCCCCAGCACGGCGGGATCGTGTCACGAAACCGTTGGCGGCCTGGTGAACGACTGCTGCCACGGCAAGACGGGGGCCTCTCTGAAGACGTTCATGGACCTGAGCCTTTCGGTCATGGGGGACCAGGATGCGTCGAATCGGCTGTCCTACGAGGACCCGACGCACGGGTCCTGGTCGACCCTGAGCGGGGGCGGAATTTTCGGTCAGACCGATGTGCAGCAGCCGGTGGCCACGCAGCTCGACACCACGACCGGCTCCACGTCGCAAAACACCAGCGGCAGCCCCTCGACACAGCAGCAGAACACGCAGCAGTGCATCGCGGACAACGCGCACAACCAGGTCCAGAGTCAGCTCGGCAGCACCGCGGCCAACCAGATGTTTCAGCAGAAATCCAACGGCCATTGGTCGTTCTCGAGCGCGGCGTCCGGCTCGCTGAACATGGCCGACGGCTTCATGGCGGCCTACATGACCTGGGAGGTCACCCTGGCGGTTCTGAACTACATCGCCCCCTGCCAGAGCGACGAGTTCAAGACCGTCTCGAAGGTCAACCTCAAGGCCTGCCACTTCCTCGGCACGAAGTGCATGGCCAGCATCTTCGGCCTGTGCGTGGAGTCGAAAAAGGTCTACTGCTGCTTCAGCAGCCCGCTCGGGAGGATCGTTTCGGAGCAGGTGTACCCCCAGCTCGGCATCTCCTGGGGCGATGCGAACAATCCGAACTGCACCTCGGGCATCCCAGTGTCGGCTCTGTCGAAGGTGGACTGGAGCAAAGTGGATTTTTCGGAGTACGTGGGCATACTGCAGCAGACAGGGCACCTGCCCGATCCTACCAATCCGTCGAACCTTTCGATCACGTCCTTGACCGCCACCAATTCCAGCCAGAATTGCAACGGCACCCGGCAGGATGCGACCGCCCGGGCCAACCAACGTGTCTACGACATGAACCCTGAGAGCAACCGCCAGGTCACCGACCAGGCGCTGTGGGGCAACAACCCCACGCCCTCGTCACCCGTCAGCGGAACAGCGCCACCCCCTACCACCGGTCCGTGACCACTACCTATATGAACCGAAAGCACTGGCTTGTCGCGCCCATCGTCTGCATCTTCGCCGCCGCGCAGCCGACCGCCTCGTGCTGGGGCCCGGAGGGCCATCGCGTCGTGGCCCAGATCGCCTGGGATCATTTGACTCCAGCGGCGAAGTCTCAGGTGTCGGACCTGCTCGCGGGCGAGGCGGAGCCCAGCCTGCCGGGCGTCGCCAACTGGGCGGACGAGGTGCGCTCCGAAGCGCGCGAATCGGCACCCTGGCATTTCGTGAATTTTGAGCCCGGCAACTGCCACTACACCACGGCCTTATGCCCCGACGGCAAGTGCGTCGTCGACGCCATTCAGCGATTCTCATCGACTCTGGCGGACAAGTCCGCGTCGCGGGATAGCCGCGTCGCGGCGCTCAAGTATGTGACGCATTTCGTCGGTGACGTCCACCAGCCCTTGCACGCAGGCTGGCGCGACGACAAGGGCGGCAACACGTTCCAGGTCCGCTTCGACGGACGCGGAAGCAACCTCCATCACATCTGGGACAGCGGCCTGATCGATGACATCGACCGGGACTGGCAGCGGCTGGCGGCCCGCCTGAGCCAGCGCGATCCCCTGCCTGGCGCGCTGTCGCGGGCCGCGCCGGCGGCCTGGGCGGAGGAGTCCTGTGCGGTGGTCAGCAGCCCGGGGTTCTACCCGGCCGACCGAGAGGTTGGCGCCGACTATGTCCAGCAGTGGCGTGGCACGGTGGAAGACCGGCTGACGATCGCCGGGCAGCGCTTGGCGGCTGTGCTGAACCGGGCCCTCCCCTAGTTCTCCCAGCGCGGATCCGGACCGGTTCCATCGCGAATACTGATTCGGGTTGACGGCCGCGCTCAATTTGACACAACTGTACCCCTACCCCACGCTCTGCCTCGCCGCCTCTGTAGCTGAAGGTGATCTGATGTTGAATATGTCCGCACTTCGCGAGTTGGCAGAGGGAATCGAGGGCCGCGTGGGGCAACTCGCCGATCAAGGCATTGAAGGCGAGGGCTTGGTCGAATGGATGAGGAACTACCTGGATCTGCAGAAGATCCTAAGAGGCGCGCGGGACGACGCGCTGATCGCTCTCATAGAAGAATTTCCTGGGTTCGCGGCATTTTCGAAGTCAGTAGTACGGGCTCAAACGAAAGCGCGAGCGCGTCCGTCACCGGCGCTCAAGGCACCTCCTCCGGAAGTGCTGACTGCCTCTATCGAGCTGATAAGAATTTCTGCGTTCATCGAGGCAAAATATCAGGCCATGGTTGACGCAGGGCCAAACGGGTACAGCAGGAATCAGGTCATTGATATTTCGTTGTTGCATGCCGACTGGGTCCTGAAAGTCGATGCTTTTTTTAAGACCCTGCAGGCGCAGGTGCCGGCCAAGACTTTGCAAGGTGCGAGAGATTTTTTCGCAGACCTTGGTTTCAGTATATTGGCGAACGTCGACAAGCTATTGGCTCAGTGTCGGTCAAGCTGAGCGTGGTCATCTGACGCCATCAGAGCCCAGGAACGATTTTAGCTTCGCGGAGAAAGCGGCTGAGCTTCACCTTGTCGCCGACAAGCCGTGACAGCACCAGGCGGCGCTTGGCTCGAGTCATCGCGACGTAGAATAGCCGGCGCTCCTCCTCAAGGTCCCCGTCGAGCATCGGGCAAATGCCCTCCTCGCAGGCCATCACCCAGCAGTTCTCGAATTCGAGCCCCTTTGCGGCGTGCATGGTCAGCAGGCGCAACCCGGTCCCGCTCTCCTTGTCGCCTTCCAAGCCAATGAAGCGCTGCTGGACCTTGCCCTGGCGCGAAGTCAGAACATTGACGATGGCCTCGACGACGTTCTGGTCGTCCTCGCTCACCAGCGGTTTGAACCACTCCGCGACGCCGAAAATCACCAGGTCGACACGGCCAAGCCGCATATTGGTCACCCAGGCTGGCCAGGCCTGCTTGAGTTCGCGCACCGCGACGCCGCGGCGCTTGCGGGCGTCCTCCGGATCGATCATTGACTCGACTTGGCGCAGGATCGGCTCAAAGCCCTGGTCCTTGTCGTGCTCGAGACGGGCGCCGGCGGCGCCGTCCAGGACGTTGGTGATCAGCAGCGCCTGCACGATCGATCGGGCAGCAGTGCCTTGTTCGATGTCTACCAGCATGCCGCGGATCGCGCCGGCGAGCGCCGAATCCCAGAGACTGGCGCCACCCCTTTTAATGTACGGAACGCGGTATTTTCCGCAGGCGGCCTCGACCGAGTAGAGGAGCTTGTTCGTGCGGGCCAGTACCGCCCATTCGTTCGGACAGTCCTTGGCCTGGCCGACAATGAACTCCGCTTCGTCATCTCGCCTGGCGGCGTCGACCAGGTCGATCGTTCCGCCCGCAGGCTGCGTCGCGCGAGGCAGCTTTTCCATGCGGCTGCGGTTGTTCACGATCAGCAGGCCGGCGGCGGTGACGATCTCCGGTGCGCAGCGGTAGTTCGATTGCAGCAGCACCCGACGTGCGCAGGTGTCTCGCTCGAAGCTCTCCATGCCCTTGATGCCCAGCGAATACCTCCACCCGTACACCGCCTGATCGTCGTCCCCGACCATGGTCACGCTGACGCCCGCGCGGGCGTGGAGCTTGACCCACTCGAGCTGGACCTCGTCCATGTCCTGGGCTTCGTCGACGAGCATCCAGGTGGCGGAGATTGGTTTGAGGCTCCCGTCGCGGAGCCCCTGCACGCAGCGCAGCAGCATCGCGCCGAAGTCGATGGCTCCGATCGATCCGAGCAAGGACTCGTAGGAATCGAGCAGGCGCCGGATGTCCGGGTTGGAGGGAGGGGTCAGGGTCGACTTGGCCTGCTCCAGGCAGCGTACCGCTTCGTCCCACCCTTCGCGCCAGTCGGCCGCTTGCATCGCCCGTTTCAGGAGGGCGAATGTTTCTCCGCCGTTGATGACACGGGCGCGCCGGCCGCCCGACTCGTGCAGCATCCGCAGTGAAAGACTATGGAAGGTCCCGCACACGACTCGGCGGCCGCAGCCATCCGGGCCCTGGCTTAGGATGCGGGACCGCAGTTCCTTGGCCGAGTCCTGGGTGAACGAGACCGCCGCCAGCACGCCAGGGCCGCTGTTCAACAGCCTGGCGCCCCGCCCGGCGAGCATTCCGGTCTTGCCGGAGCCCGGCCCGGCGGCGACAAGGACGTGGCCATCGGCCTCGATTGCCTGCAATTGCTCGTCGTCGTAAACGATGCCCGCCATCGCGCCGCTCCTCCGAGCGGGGGCGCCTATGCGGCGTTCTTGCCCAGGACCCCTCGCAGCCGGTTCAGCAGAGCCCCGTCTTCAGCCTTTGCGTCACCGGCGCCGGGCCGGGAGTCCGCGCCTTCGACCTCGACGGCGGGCCCGCCTTCGGCGTCGGCGGGTGCGGGGGCCGGCTGCGCGCTGCGGCGGCCGGCGCGGCGCCGTGCCGGCGCTGCCGTCTCGGCCGTGCCGGGCGGCAGCGCCGCCGGGGGTTCTGTGGCAGGTGCGGGCGCCACGGCGCCAGCCGCGCCGCCGAGCGCGTTGATGCCGGTCAGGGCTTGCGCCAGCGCCGACCCGCGCATCTCGCCCTCGTGTGCCTTCTCGTTGGCGGCCGCGCGGCGGTCGGTGACTTTGCCTCGCGCCGACTTGATGGCGTGGTGGGCGCAGTTGGCTAGGCGCTGGTACTGGTGCACGGCCTCGCGCTGGACACGCATCAGCTCCGCGTGATGCCGGGCGTCGTCGTAGATGCCGGCCATCCATAGGGACTCGACGCAGTTGATGAGGTGGTCAATCCGTTGCAGCTGGTTCAAGCAGCGGTTGAGGCGCGGCGAGGTGACGTTGACAACGATCAGCATGGGCGCGCTGTAGCCCTGCAAGGGCTCGATGCCCTTTTCCTCCATCACCGCTTCATGGCCCTTCACGATCCCTTCCAGCCAGCCCTCGAAGCCCTCCAGAAGCGCTTTCACTTGCGCGTCGAGCGATTCCACCTCGTCCGCCTCCTGAATGAAGCGGATGTTCACGGACAGCTGGTAGAAGGCGCGCGGCAGGATCCGCTGGGTGCGCTTCCAGATCTGTTGGGTCACCGAGGTTGCGAGCGTCACCTTGCGCTCGAAGAACCCCTGGGACACTCTCAGCTTGCTCAGCTTGGCCATGGCTATCCGCGTGATGGAGGTCTGATGACCACACGGTAGGGCGGGCAGTGGCGGCCGGACCGGCCAAATCACCCGCCGCTGGGCGGGGGATTGTCGCGCTGAGACCAGATACGCGCTCGCATGCGGTGGGCCTGCGCCCCCTGCCCCGGGCAAGGAATCCGCCAGCACAGCCCGGCGGATTAGAGGCTTTTTTCTGGTGCGGGCGTCCTGGGCATTGCCGGCTGAAATGTCATGGGGTAGATTCGGGCCGTCGCCTACCAACGGCGAGTCCCGCGTCGGCCGCGAAACGATCGGGACAGTGCGACCCAGTTGGGGTCGGTAAACATACAGCACGCATCCCTACCCGCCCCCCGGGTCGAACCCTCTCCACCGGCAGCGCGCCAGCAAATGGGCACGCATGCGGGAGAGGTGCGTCCGCAAATCTCCGTTTGAGCCTCTTTCCCCCCCCGCGCAGACCTCCCCTGCGTGGTGTTGCCTTTTGCCGCGCCCAGTTCCGGGCGCAATTCCGCGGCGACGCCGCATTTCACCACCTCACCACCACCGACACCGTCGGGCGCGTAACCCGCCCGCCGGGTTGCCTGCGCTCGTTCGCAAGGAGACCACAGATGAATCACACCACCACGTTCAAGCTCGGTACGGCTTTCCAGGCCGAATTCGATGCGTTGCGCCGGCGCCTGCGCCGCAAGAAGCGTCAGCAGGTCCGCGCGCCGCAGTTCCGCATCGGCCGCCACAGCTGAACCACCACCCATTCAACCGGCATCGGCGACGGGGTACGCCCGAGCGGCGCCAGCGTCTGCTAGCCGGACCGCTCGGGCGTGCCCCGATGCGGGTGTTAACAGAGAGGAACCACAGATGGACATGAGAAACGCATTGGTCGATGCGCAATTCGACTTCTACCAAGACAAGCTTCGCGAGAAGTACTGCAAGGGCGACGAGATCTCGGCCGAGGATGTATTCCGGCGCGTCGCGCGTGGCCTGGCCCAGGCCGAAACGGAAGGCGACCGCGCGCGGTATCAGGAGCTGTTCCTGGATGCGATGCAGGCCGGGTTCTACCCCGGCGGGCGCATCGCCTCCGCCTGCGGCACCGACATCAACGCAACCCTGATCAACTGCTTCGTGCAGCCGGTCGGCGACGCGGTGAGCGGGGAGGAGATTCCGGGCAAGCCCGGCATTTTCGTCGCGCTGACCGAGGCCGCCGAAACCATGCGGCGCGGCGGCGGTGTGGGATACGACTTCTCGCGCCTGCGCCCCCGCGGCGCGCGCGTGAGAGGCACCCATTCCCGCTCCAGCGGCCCCATCTCGTACATGCGCACGTTTGACCGGATGTGCGAGACCGTGGAATCCGCCGGCGCACGCCGCGGCGCGCAGATGGGCATCCTGCGCGTTGATCACCCCGACATTCAGGAGTTCGTGTCCGCCAAGGACATCCGGCCGATCGCCACGCGCCTCCGGGCGCTGGGCATGACCGGCAGCGAGCTGGACACGCATCTGCAGAAGATGCGCACGCTGAGCAACTTCAACATCAGCGTGGCGGTCACCGACGCCTTCATGAAGTGCGTCGAGGCCGACGGCGAGTTCGAGCTGGTGCACCGCGCCGAGCCGGATTTCGGCGAGCACCCCAACGCCTACCGTCGCGACGACGGCAAGTACGTCTACCGCAAAGTCCGGGCCCGCGAGCTGTGGGACCAGATCATGCGGACCACGTACGAAACCGCCGATCCGGGCGTGGTGTTCATCGACAAGATGAACACCGACAACAATCTGTACTACTGCGAGACGATCGAGGCGACGAACCCGTGCGCGGAAGAGCCGCTGCCGGACTATGGGTGCTGCTGCCTGGGTTCGGTGAACCTGGCGCTGTTCGTCGAAAAGCCGTTCTCGGCGGAGCCGAAGTTCGACTACCGCCGGCTGCGCAAGGTAGTTTCCACCGCGGTGCGCATGCTCGACAACGTGCTGGACGTCACCTACTGGCCGCTGGAGCAACAACGCCAGGAGGCTGAAGCCAAGCGTCGCATCGGCCTGGGATTCACCGGGCTGGCGTCGGCGATGGTGATGCTGGGCCTTCGCTACGGCAGCCAGGCCGCAGTGGATTTCGCCGCCCAGGTCGCCCACGACATCCGCGACACCGCCTACACGGCCAGCGTTCGTCTGGCGGCCGAGCGCGGTCCGTTCCCGCTGTTTGACGCGGAGAAGTACCTGGCGTCGGGCTTCGCCAGCCGGCTGCCGGAATCGCTCAAGCAGCAGATCCGCCAGAACGGCATCCGCAACAGCCATCTGCTGGCAATCGCGCCTACCGGCACCATCAGCCTGACGTTCGGCGAGAACGTGAGTTCCGGCATCGAGCCGCCTTTTGCGTGGACCTACACGCGCAAGGCACGCACCGCCGGCGGCGAGCGGATGGAGTACGAGGTGCAGGATGCCTGCTATCGCAAATACATCGCGATGGGAGGCAATCCGCAGGAGTTGCCGGAGCACTTCGTCAACGCGCAGACCCTGTCGCCGGACGATCACTTGAGGATCCAGGCGGCAGTGCAACCCTACATCGATACCAGCATCAGCAAGACGGTGAACTGTCCGACCGACTTTCCGTTCGAGAGCTTCAAGGATCTGTATCTCAAGGCCTGGAAGGCCAACCTGAAGGGGTGTACGACCTATCGGGAGAACGACGTCACGGGCAGTGTGCTGCAGGTCAAGCCTGCCAAGGCGGAGGCAGGGCCGGTGGTCAACGCCATGGATCAGGCCGACCCCGACCGGCGGGTGCGTCTCACCGTTCTGCCTCAGCCGGCGCTGGCTTCTCTGCGCTGGCCGAGCCGCCCGGAAATCCCTTCGGGCAATCCCGCCATGACCTACATGGTCGAGGACGGCGCCACGCGGTTCGCCGTGTTCGTGGGGCACTACACCAACGGCAGGCAGCATCCGTTCGAGGTCTGGGTCAACGGGGCCGAACAGCCCCGCGGCCTCGGCGCGACGGCGAAGCTCCTGTCGATGGACATGCGGTCGAACGACCACGGGTGGCTTCAGCGCAAGCTGGAGGCGCTTATCAAGACCCGCGGCAACCCCATCACCGTGCGCATGCCGCCAAGCGGCGAGGCGGTCATGTACAGCAGCCCAACTGCTGCACTGGCCGCGCTGGTGAAGTACCGCTGCGCGGAGCTCCAGGCGTTCGACGAGGTCGGGGAAACCCCGGTGCTCGATGCGTTGATGAGCGCGAAGGAGCCCAAGACCGGCGCCGACGGAACCATGTCCTGGACCGTCGACGTGCGCAACTACAACACAGGTGATGATGTCACGCTGACCCTCAAAGAGCTGGAACTGCCGGATGGCAGCCGCCGGCCCTACTCGGTGTGGCTCGCGGGAGACTACCCGCGCGACCTGGACGGCTTGTGCAAGCTGCTGTCCCTGGATATGCGGGTGGTCGATCCAGCGTGGATCGGCGAGAAGCTCCGCAAGCTGCTGTCCTACACGGAGGCCATGGGTGAATTCATGGCGCCGGTGCCTGGCAGCACCCGGCAGCGCACGTACCCCAGCACGGTGGCCTATATCGCCGAGCTGATGCTTCACCGCTACCACATGCTCGGTGTGCTGGATCAAGAAGGGCGCCCGGTCAACCCCATGGGCATCCTCCAGATCGAGCTGCCGTTGCCCGCACCGACCCCGCTGGTCAAGGGTCGGGAGTGCCCCGAATGCCACGCCCTGGCGGTATCGAAAAAGGGCGGATGCAGCGCCTGTTCGAGCTGCGGCTGGACGGGTGACTGCGGGTAGCCACCACCTTTCTGCCCTACCAGGAGCCCCGGATCTTCCGGGGCTCTTTTTTTAAGAGCACCGGCTGACTGTGCCCTTAGAAAAAGAGCGAACGCCGCGCCGCGGCCACGAGCTCCTTCCTTGGCTCTCTTCGACGCCCCTTCGCGGACGTCGCATCCCATCAACCGTCACCACCAAGGAGGGATCGCCATGATCCAAGATCCTCTGTCGTCTGCCGTCGCCGTGGCGCTGGTGTTCTACCGGGGTCGCGGGGACTGGATGGACCGCCTGATTCGGCTCTGCACGGGCTCTCCCTACAGTCATTGCGAAATCCGGGTCGGGCGTGTCTGTTTCACCAGCCACCAGGGACGCCGCGGCGTCACGGCCATGCGCCGCGAGACGTTCGCCGACTGGGACGCCGTGCCACTGCCCAACGTCCGGCCGGACGACGTGCTGCGCTTCTTCCGCGCGACACATGCCGACGGCTACAACTGGCTGGGCGTGCTCGCCGCGGCTTTCCGGGTCGGGTACCTGCCTTCCGGCCGCTGGCACTGCGCGCAGTGGTGCGCAGCAGCGATCGGCGCCGATAACCCGGCCCGCATCACGCCCGGCGGTTTGTATCGCCTGGTCTGTCCCGCGTCATCCGGCGCTACGCCGTTCACCACCACCGCCTCCTGAGTTTGTTCACCCGGTAGGCGTCGCCACCATCACCCACCATCGAGGTATCCATATGAACCGGCGCACCATCGCGCGCTTACTCATCGGCTTCACCTTTGCCTTCACCGTAGTACTTGTCTTCGTCTGGCAGTTCCACATGCCGGTTCGCGGCAACGCGGAGCTGCTGACCTACGTCATCGTGCTTGTCGCGGCCACGGTCGGCCTGCGACTGGAATCCATGGAGGAGCCGAGGCAATGAATGCCCACCAGCTCCTCAAGGCCATCGCTGACGACGCCGACGCAACCGGCTGCGACGGCTGCTATGTCGTTTCGGCCGAGCACATCCGGGCGGCGCTCGAGTTCGTCAGGGATCATCCGGAGCCCCAGACGCCCCGGATCCTGGTCCACAGGGGTCATCGTACCCTGAGTGCAAAATGCCGCGCTAGAAAGGTCGTTATATCAGCAGCTTAACGGGTAGCATCGCGGACGACAGCGGCGACCTGATCGCCCACGCCTGATGCTGGATCAAGAGTTGAAGTGGCCTCGTGTACGTCGTTCTGCTTCAGGGCGTTCCAGGGTAGCCGCCAGGTCAGCAGGAACAGCAGGATTCCGAAATAGACCAATGGCGTCCGGGTATCGGCCTTCACCAGCCACAGGTAATGGATCGACCCCAGTATTGCTGCCGGGTAGACGAGGCGGTGCAACAGTTTCCAGTCGCGCTTCAGCCGCCGTTGCCAGCCGTTAGTCGAAGTGATCGCCAACGGCAGCAGGACCAGCCAAGCCGTGAAGCCCAGCGTGATGTAGGTGCGCTTGACCAAGTCCTCGAACAGCTGCCCCAGCGAGAACTCCAGATCGAACACCAAGTAGATCGAGAAGTGCAAGCACAGAAAGGCGTAGGCCCATAGTCCCAGAACGCGGCGGACGCGAATTGGCTCGGTCAGCCCGGTCAGCATGCGCAACGGCGTCATCGCCAGCGTGGTGAGCAGCAGGCGAATCGTCCAGTCTCCAGTGTAGTGCTCCAGGAACTCCACCGGATTGATGCCAAGCCGTCCCTGGAACGTCCACAGGATCCCGAAGGACAGTGGCACCAGCCCGAGAGACCAAACTGCCAGCCGGAATGCCCAGAGCCGAAACGTGGCCGACTTCGGCCGCTGGAAGTTCATGCAACGTCCCCGGATTCGCTGCTATCGTCTTTTCGCTTTCTAGCGAGAGCCCGACGGTGCAACAGCAGGTAGGCCACCGGCAGCACGATCATCGACAGCATCGGCGCTGTGATCATCCCGCCCACCATCGGCGCTGCAATGCGCCGCATCACTTCAGACCCAGTGCCCCCGCCGAACATGATCGGCAGCAGGCCGGCCACGATCACCGCAACGGTCATCGCCTTGGGCCGTACCCGCAGCACCGCGCCTTCTTCGATCGCATCGATGAGGTCGGCTTCCGAATTGAAGCGCTGTTCCTCCTGCCGCTTGCGGATGGCGTTGTCGAGGTAAATGAGCATCACCACCCCGAACTCCGCCGCCACGCCTGCCAGGGCGATGAAGCCCACCGCCGAGGCGATGGAAAAGTTGTAGCCGAGCAGATACAGCAGCCACAGGCCGCCGACCAGGGCGAACGGCAGTGTGCCCATGATCAGGGTTGCGCTACCGAAGCTGCGGAACGTCAGGTACAGCAGCACGAAGATAATGGCCAGGGTGAAGGGAATCACCAGCTCCAGCTTCTTCGCCGCCCGCTCCAGGTACTCGAATTGCCCGGACCAGGCGATGGAGTATCCTGCCGGCAGCTCCACCCGCTCCTGCACTGCTTTTTGCGCATCCCGCACGTAAGACCCCAGATCGCGACCGGTGATGTCGACGTAGACCCAGCCGTTGAGCCGGGCGTTCTCGCTGCGCAGCTGCGGCGGGCCGTCGGTGACGATGACATAGCCACGGCGCCCAGAGTTGTCGTAGCGCCGTTCTGGGTGATGATGGGCAGGGTGCGCAGCTTGTCGACCGAATCGCGCAGCTCGCGCGGATAGCGAACATTGATCGGAAAGCGCTGCAAGCCCTCCACCGTCTGGCCGATGTTCTCGCCACCGATCGCCAGCGACACCACCTGCTGCACCTCCGCCAGGCTCAACCCCAGGCGGGCGGCGCGCAGGCGGTCGATATGGACTTCGACGTAGCGCCCGCCCTGGACGCGCTCCGCATACGCGGACCGGGTACCGGGCACCGATTTGAGCGTGACCTCCACCTGCTCGCCGATGCGCTCGATCACCTTGAGGTCGGGGCCGGCGATCTTTACGCCCACCGGGCTCTTGATGCCGGTGGACAGCATGTCGATGCGGTTGCGGATCGGTTGCACCCATAGGTTGGCCAGGCCGGGGATGTTCAGAGCAGCATTCATCTTGTTGATCAGCTCGTCCTGGCTCATGCGGCTGGGCCATTCCGACTGCGGCTTGAACTCGATGGTGGTCTCGAACATCTCCAGGCCAGCCGGGTCGGTGGCCGTTTCCGCGCGCCCCACCTTGCCGAACACCCGTTTCACTTCCGGAAATTGCATCAGCAGCTTGTCGGTCTGTTGCAACAGCTGGGTCGCCTTGTCTGCCGACAGCCCGGGCAACGCCGAAGGCATATACAGCAGGTCGCCCTCGACCAGCGGCGGCATGAACTCGCTGCCGAGATTGACGATCGGCACCACCGTAAAGAGCAGCGCAATGCCGGCCACGCCCAAGGTCACCCAGGGGTAGCGCAGCACACCCGCCAGCAGAGGGCGGTACAGGGCGATCAGAAACCGGTTGATGGGATTGCTGCGCTCGTCCGGGATGCGCCCGCGGATGAAATAGAACATCAGCACCGGGATCAAGGTCACGGACAAGCCGGCGGCGGCGGCCATCGAGTAGGTCTTGGTGAACGCCAGCGGCGAGAACAGCTTGCCTTCCTGTGCTTCCAGCGTGAACACCGGCACGAAGCTCAAAGTGATGATCAGCAGGCTGAAGAACAGCGCTGGCCCCACCTCCGCCGCCGACTCGCAGATGATCGTCAACTGCTCGGCACGGCTGGGCTTGCGCTCCTTGTGCTGATGATTCCAGGCTTCCAAGTGCTTGTGCGCATTCTCGATCATCACCACCGCCGCGTCGACCATCGCGCCGATGGCGATGGCCATGCCCCCGAGCGACATGATGTTGGCGTTTACGCCCTGCCAGTTCATCACGCTGAACGCCGCGAGAATTCCCAGCGGCAGGCTGACGATGGCGACGAAGGCGGAGCGCAAGTGAAACAGGAACAGCGCGCAGACCAGGGTAACGACAATGAATTCCTCGATCAGCTTGTCGCGTAGCGTGTCCACAGCCCGGTGGATCAGGTCGGAGCGGTCATAGGTTGGGACAATTTCCATGCCCTTGGGCAGGCCGTGTTGGAGGGATGCGATCTTGGCCTTGACCGCGTCAATCGTCTCCAGGGCGTTCTTTCCCGCGCGCATCACGATCACGCCGCCCACTGCCTCGCCCTTGCCGTCCAGCTCGGAGATGCCGCGGCGGATTTCCGGCCCAATCTGGATGCGCGCCACGTCGCCCAGCAGTACCGGCGTGCCGTTCGCACCCGGACCGACCGGCACCGAGCGGAAATCGTCGAGGCTCTTCAGGTAGCCGGTCGCCCGCACTGCGTATTCGGCCTCGCCCAACTCCAGCACCGAACCGCCGGTTTCGTTGTTGGAGTCGTTGAGTGCCTGTACGACCCGGCTGATCGGGACGCCGAGCGCCCGCATCCGGTCAGGGTCCAGCACGACCTGGTATTGCTTGACCAGGCCGCCGACGCTGGCCACCTCGGCGACATTGGGCACGCTCTTCAGCTCGTACTTGAGAAACCAGTCCTGCAGCGCTCGCAGCTGGCCGATGTCGTAGTGGCCGCTGTGATCGACCAGGGCGTACTCGAAGATCCACCCCACGCCGGTGCCGTCGGGCCCCAGCGTCGGCTTCGCGGAGGCGGGTAGCCGGCCGGTGACCTGGTTGAGGTATTCCAGCACGCGTGAACGCGCCCAGTACAGGTCGGTCTTGTCGTCGAAGATGATGTAGACGTAGGAGTCGCCGAAGAAGGAATAGCCGCGCACCGTGCGCGCCCCCGGTACCGACAGCATGGTGGTGGTGAGCGGATAAGTGACCTGGTCCTCCACCACCTGCGGCGCCTGGCCGGGAAACTCGGTGCGGATGATGACCTGGGTGTCGGACAGGTCGGGGATGGCGTCCAGCGGTGTGCTGAGGGTGGCGTGCACGCCCCAAACGCTGAGCAGGGCCGTGCCCATCAGCACCAGGAAGCGGTTGTGCAGCGACCAGTGAATGAGCTTTGCGATCATGTCACTGCCCCGGACCGGAGGTCTGGGCCGACGGCGCCGGCATCAGGTTCGGGTCTGCATCTTTGGGCTTGGCATCGCCTGACCCAGTGAGGTTGTCGAAGGCCCCGCGCAGGTTAGCTTCGGAGTCGATCAGAAACTGCCCGGAGGCGACTACCTGCTGGTTCAAAGCGAGTCCTTCGATGATTTCGGACTTGCCGGCGTACTCGGCGCCGACCCGCACCAGTGCCGGCCGGAAGTGGCTGGCGTCGTCGGCGACGATCACCACGCTGCGTAGGCCGGTCTTGATCACCGCCTCGGTCGGCACCATCAGCACCTGCTCCTTCGGCACGCCCAGCAGGTGCACCGACGCGAACATGCCCGGGCGCAGATGCTTGTTGGCGTTCTTGACCGCCACCCGCAGCTTGAGGGTGCGGGTCGCCGCCGTCAGCTCCGGGTAGACGTAATCGACTTGACCATCGAAGTGCTCACCCGGCAGCGCCGGAACTTCCGCCTGCGCCTTGTCTCCGGGCTTGATCCAGGCCGCCTGCGTCTCCGGCACATCAGCGTTGACCCATACAGTATCGAGATCGGCCAGCTGGAACAGCATCGTCTCCGGCTGCACCGCCGCGCCCTGACGGGCGCCCAGCTCCATCACGTAGCCCTCGAAGGGCGCGTAGTAGCTGACACGGCGCTCGGTCTGGCGCGTCTTCTCGACGTGGGCGATTTGTCCTTCGGACAGGCCGAACAAGGTCAACCGCTCTCGCCCGGCATGAATCAGCGTGGCGTCCCCTGAGCCAAGGGCGATCAAGAACTCCTGCTGCGCCGCCAGAAGATCCGGCGAATACACCGCCGCCAAGAGCTGTCCCCGTTTCACCGGATCACCCACCGCTCGCACCGCCAACTGCTCGACCCAGCCGGAAGCGCGCACCTGCACGGCCTGGATGCGGTGCTCGTCCACGGCGACCAGCCCGACTGTATCGACTACGCGCGAGAACTGCCCTTGCTCCACTGGTGCCAAGCGTACACCCAGGTTCTGCACCACCCGCGGGTCGATTGCGACGGTGCCTGGCGCTGCGGCGCCGCCGGATGCCTCCTCGTCCGGCATTCTCGCTACCAGCTGCATGTCCATGAACGGCGACTTGCCGGGGTGATCGAAGTGCTGATTCGGATACATCGGGTCATACCAATAGAGCGGCTTGTGCTCGCCGCCGCCGGCAGCTTGTGCGGAGGCCGCGACCTCGGGGCACTTCGCTACCAGCTGCATATCCATGAAGGGGGACTTGCCGGGCTGGTCGAAATGCTGGTTGGGGTACATCGGGTCATACCAGTACGAGGCTTGGCCCTGCCCGCAGGCCGAAGCGGCGCCCGCCTTCCCGCCATGCTTGCTGTGGGCGATCCATAGGCCAACCAGCCCGACGCCGATCAACAGCGACAGGTACAGCGCAAACTTGAAGATCGGACGATTCACGGGGTTTCCCCTTGGGCAGCAAAGTATTGAAGGCGGACCTGGGCTCGGGCGGCATCGAGCGCCAGAGCCAGACGTTGGAGTTGGGTGTCGAGCAAGCTGCGCCGGGCCATCAGCACGGCGTCGAATGCGCCGCGTCCGGCGGCATAAGCGGCCTGCGCGGCGGCGACCCGCCGCTGCGCGTCAGGGATGATGTCGTTGTCGAACGTCGCCGTGCGCTCGCGCGCATGATGCCAGTCGATGTAGTCCTCGGTGGCCTGCGCATGCAGTTCGCGCAAGGCATCAGCCTTGCGGTCCTGGGCAGCGTCCGACTGCCGCAGCGCCGCGGCAAGATCGCGGTCCTGGCGCTTGGCGGTGAAGAACGGCAGATCCATCGACACCTGGACACCGACAAAGTCGGCGTAAGCCGGCCGGTAGCCGAAATAGCCTTCGACGGAGAAGTCGGATTTGTACGCCTGCCGGGCCAGCTTCACGTCGGTCTCGGAGGTCTCCACCTGCTTCTGCAGGCCAGCCACCACCGGGTGACGATCCACCTCCGCAGCCAGCTGGGGGAACTCCGAAGGCGGCGGGAGCGAGGACAAATCGGCCATCAGCGGACGCTGCGCCTCGCCGCCAATCCAGCGCGACAAGCTGGCCCGCATGCGCTCGACGTGGTGCTGCCAGTCCTGCTCCTTGTCGTTGACCAGCTCGGCCTCCACTTTTGCGGCGATCCAGTCGGCCTGCGAGGCTCGGCCATTGCGGTAGTCGTTCTCAAGGGCGCGGACCTGCAAGGCAGATTCCTGGGAGAGTTGATGAGTGAGTCCCAGCGCTTGCTCGTTTTCGTAGACGTCGAGCCAAGCCAGTGCAGCCTCGCGGCTGATGGTACGGCGGTCGTTCTCCAGCCCGAAACGATCGGTGGCTGCCTCCAGGCGCTTGCGTTCGCCCTTGAGCCGCCGCTTGTCACCGCGCGGGAAATCCTGGCTGAGACCGACCGAGAACGTAGTGAAGTTGTCGTCGCGCACGCTGAACGCCTCACCGCGGTCCACTGGCAGGTCCTTGAGGCCAGCCATGAGCTTGGGGTCTGGCAGCTGCGAGGCGGACACCGCCAGTTGCTCTTCAGCGTCGATGGAAGCCTCACGCCCGTGCAGCATCGGTTGGTCGGTCAGCGCCAACTGGACGGCGTCCTGAATCGACAGCGGGGCTCCGGAGCCCGTCGCCGCGACATCGAACGGATGGTGATGTGACGCGTCGGCCGGATCAGCGGCGGGCCCAGGCGGCACCGGGTCGGCGGCGTGGACCAGGAAGACGGCAAACAGCAATCCGGATGCGAAAGCGCGGCGCTTGAATTGAGGCATCGGCACGGCGATCTCCACAGACCCAAAAGCAAGAGGTACCAAAATCCGGTTCACGACGAGTGAACCGGCAGTGTTAGCAGTTACGGCACAACGATCGGGGGCTATAGGTGCCAGGCTCGTAGCGTCGTGGGGCCTAAAGACCGGTGCCACGAATTCGCCAACCCAGTCGGTTATTGCCCTACTCATGACGCAGTGACTGTGCCAGCGGCCCTTAGCAGCAGCCCCCGTTAGGCATGTCGGCATGGTCGGGGCCCGGCCGGACACTCGTCCGCTCAGGCCCCCTTCCGGCCGTATTCTGGACTCAGTTCTGCGGCTTGTCCGAGGCAGTTCCACGCTTGAAGAACATGGGGTCCTTGGCCAGGATGATGGCCTCGAACGACCCGGGACGCGGCGGGAAGCGCCCCGTCTGGATCGGCTGGTTGGTGGCCGCCAGATGCGGGCCGTAGTGAGCCGGGTCTTTGGTCGACATGATGGCCGCGATCGAGCCGGGCCTCGGCGCGACATAGGTCGATGGAACGTCGGCCGCGGGCAGATGCGGCCCGAAGTGCGACGGGTCCTTGACTGCCATGACGGCGTTGAAGGAATTGGTCCGCGGCAGAGGGCCGGCGAACGCCGACAGGGAAACGGCAGAGCTGAGGGTCAGAAGAGTGGCGGCGAACACGCGCCGAGTGGAATGGTGCTTGAACATGGGAGATACCTCACAGGAATTCGATGGTTGGAGCTGGCCGAAAGGGCCAAACACGCAGAACAGCTGGATCAGCGACTCCGCACGGGAGTCGTGGACCATCGACTTATAAGCGCAGGCGCGCGGTCTGGAGGTACAGCGGAAGAGCCGGATACCGCCCGGCATCAAGTGTGGGGGCTGCGTAGGCCCGGTGGTCGGCATCGAGAGCCGTCAGCACCGGGTGGAAATCGGGTGCAAGCGGAGGCGGCAGGTCGAGTGGGCTGACCGGCACGTGGTGCTTGCTATAGCTCGCCGCGACGACGTGGCCGAACGGAGCATCGGTGGCCGTGACCTGGTCGCAGCAGGCGGTCGTCGTCCCAAACGCCGGGCAGAGATCTTTGCCCTGCGCTGGGCAGCAGCAATGTTCCAGCCCGGCCCCCGGCATCATCGCGCAGGCAAACACGGTCCTGGCCTGAGCCGAAAGGCTCAGCAGGATCATGAGGGCTGCGATGAATTGCCGGATGCGCATGGGATTTAGGAAGCTCGTCTCGTCGTCAGTACAGGGCCAGGTTTGGCCGTTCGGTTCAGGGCGGCATCTTGAACGGTTCAGTCCAGGATGTCGGTATCCGGGAGTTCAGCGGTTATGCCCGTTCGTCCGGGTTTTCCGCAGCTCCTATTAATAAGTTCGCTGGGTCAGCGCCATTGGTTACACCGCGGCCTGAACAATTTCACTCCGGGCCTTGCCCGGCGCGAAGCCATGGACCCGCTTGAAGGCGCGCCGGAAGGCGGCGTCGGTCTGGTAGCCGACCCGTTCGGCGACGCTGGCCACGGTGTGCGCCGGGTTTCGCAGCAGGCGCAGTGCCTCAGCCATGCGCCATTCGGTGAGATACAACATCGGCGTCGTGCCGAGCACGTTGGAAAAGTGCTCGCAGAAGCTGGTGCGTGACAGGTTCGATGCCTCGGCCAGGTCCGCCAGGCTCCAGTCGCGGCCGGGATCGTCGTGGATCGCAGCGAGCGCGCAGACCAGGCGCGGATCGTTCAGAGCTGCCAGCAGGCCGTGTCGCGGCAGGTCGTTCATCAGATGACTGCGGATTGCCAGAACGAGCAGCGAGTCGGCCAGTTTGTTGAGCACCACCTGGTTGCCGAACATCGGCTTGCGCAACTCCTTGATCAACATCGAGCCGAGCGCACGGAACGGTGCCGCATCGTCCGGCTCGCGCACTACGAAATAGTCGGGCAACGACTCAAGCAGAGGATTCCTCACTCCGCAGTCGAAGCCGAACTCACCGCAGACGATGGCCAGCCTGCTGGATGCGGCGCCGGAATCCGGTAGGTGCCGCATCGCATGGTGAAAGGTATGGAAGCCACCGCGGGGAAATACGATGAGATCCCCTGCGGAAAGCGTGACAGGCTCCCGCAGGCAAGCGGCTTCGACACGGCAGTCGCCGGAGTCGACCAGGTGAAAGATGCCGTGTCCGCTCCGGGGTTCGGGACCAGCCCAGCGTCCGAAGTAAGACACTTTGTCCGTCACCTGGGCAAAGATCTGCTGTTTCCCAAGGATCGAAGTAAACACCTTTTCCGCGGACTGCTGGAACATGGAACCTGCCCTGTGAGAGACATCGCTCGCAGCGGCGCGGCGCCGATCCGTCTCTACAGGTAAGTTCGCGCGAAGCGGGCGTGCGGTTACAGCCCGGCGGTCACCACCGCAGCAACCGCGGCCCAAGTAGCGCGCCGACGGAAGCGCAGAGCGCAATCGCCACGCCGTACCAGACCGCGATGAACAGCAGGGAATCCTGAGGGCAATGGAATGCGTATACGGCGGCCCCGACCGCCCCCGCGACCAGCCCGGCGATTGCGCCGGTGCGCCGCAAATTCGTGGGCGCGCCTTTGCGCAGGGCCAAGATCAGGGCTGCGAATGGAATCACCGTGAATAGCGGGATGCAGCACAGACAGGTCATCCACTGCGCATCGAAAACAATGCGGCTCCAGTCTGCCAGCTGTCCTGACGGTAGCGCAGTGACGCCCAGCAAACCCGCAGCGAGCAGCAGGATCGACAAGAGCAGGATGGGTCTCCGGCCGTCTTGGCCAGGATGAACCGATCTGATCAGGAAGACGGCTCCGGTGATCACGACGCTCAGCGCAAACAGCAGCTTGGATGCGAGGAAGCCCATGTGGCTATTGTTGTCGCCGCCGAGTCTGGGCCCAACCGTCGCGAGCATCATGCAGAACGTCAGAGCCCCGCCGGCGACGAGCGCCAGCGCCAGCCAGCGCCCCATTCCTCCGCGTCCGACCGGTTCGAGGTTGGTGCTGAGCGCGTCGATAAGCCGGTCGGTCTTCATGATCGCTGCCTCTTGCTCACCAGCACTGCCAAGGCCTTCAGGCCACGATGCACCGATACCTTGACCGCCGACTCGGACATGCCGGACCGGGCCGCAGCCTCGCTCACGCTCAGCCCGTCCAGCTTCACGTATTGAATGGCCTGTCTCATCTTGGGCGATACCTGCTCCAGCAATCCATCCAGGTCATGCCCGCTCTCGATGCCTTCGACATCGTCCTGCGCGACCACGGCTTCCGCGTCCTCGATCGGCAGATCCTTGAAAGAGGTTTTGGTCCGGCGCAAGTAGTCCAGCATCTTGTAGCGCGCAATGCCATGGACCCAAGGCGTAAATAGCTGTGCCGGGTCATAGGTATGCCGCCGCGTGTGTATCGCCATCAGGACTTCCTGCATCAAATCCTCCGCTTCCACCGGTCCCCGGCCAATACGAACCAGCTGACCTTTGAAATAAGCGCGCAAATTGCGGCTCAGCCGGGCCAGCAAGGCCTTGTACGCGGCTGCATCGCCATCGAGCCCGGCGACCATCAAGGCTCGGAGCTCGATTTCGGTGGACCTTACATCCATTAGTTCGCGATACCCATGAGATTGGTTACAGGTCGTGCGGTCGAGGCATCGCAGTATAGGGTCAGGCCGGTGACCAGGAACAAAAAGGGGGCCGCGCGAGGCGGCCCCTAAAAAACGCAGTGCAAGGATTGAAGACGACGGCTCGTTCAACCTACATCTTGCAAGGAGTGTCAGGGAGCACGTTAGCCGTCCCGCTGCACTGCGCCTTGTTTCATGGCGGAAATTTCAAAAGATGAAGCCAGTTTCCACCAGCAGGCGGGCCTGGGAGGTACTGGTCCCGCTCTGGCCGAACACCGCCCCCGGCGTGGTGCTCGTCGCCTTGACGAACGAAACCTCCCCGCGGGCGAAGAAAGCTTCCTTCTGGTAGGTCGGCGTGACGGTGATCGACCAGGCCTTGCTGCCGGGGCCGTACATCAGGTTCGGGGAGCCGTCCGTGGTGTTGCCCGAACTGCTGATGTATTCGACGCGCCCGCCCAGGCTGTAGGTGGGGTTGAAGGCATAGTTGGCGAACATGGCGCCGCCGATCGTCGATGCCGATTTGGTGATGCCGATCTGGCTGTTGCTGGGCACATTGGTGTACTGGACATACGGCTGCAGCGTCCATGACCCGACGGTGTGTGTGTAAATGACGTTGTAAATTTCGCTGTTGTTCTGGGCCAGCGGTGTCGCCAGGGTCGACTTGCCGGTGTGCCCAAGATTGCCCATGCCCACGAAGCTCAGGACGTTGGCCGGGTCGAAGGTGTAGGTGACTACGCCCGACAGCCAGTTGTACCGGTTGGAGTAGAAGCCGTCATTCCAGGAGAAGGCGACTGCAACCGGCCCCTTCGTGTAGTTCGCCTGGACGCCGCGATTCACCGCGTTCTCCTGGTTCCACAGCAGCCCGCGCTCGATGTTGGTGTTCTCGAAGGTGAAGGTGTACTCGGCGCCGATCAGCGTCGGCAGCTTGCCGGCCTCGATCGAGAAGGTGTCATTCGGAACGATCTTGATGAACGCCTGCGGCAGCACGCCGTAGAAGTTGTCGGTGGTCTTGCTGGAGGCGATGTACGGAGCGCCAAGGGACGGCAAGCTATAGCCGCCCGCCTGGATGAAGTATTGAATCAAACCGTCGGTCTTCTGAATGAAGACCTGTCCGTTGCTGATGTCCACGGTTTCGTGGCGATTTCCAGTGGCCGACGGAGACAGGATGGGGTTGCTCTGTACCAGCCCCAGTCCGGTGACGGCGCCGGTCACGTACAGCTTGCCGAGCGGCCCTGCCGAAAACGTCAGCGGACTTGCGTTGGCGGTGAGCGGATAGCTCATGGCCGGCGTCGTCATGGCTGCGGATGCGGCGGGTGCGGCAGGTGCATCGTCCGCCTGGACAACGCCCATACCGATGGATAGAACAGCACTGCACGCGTAGGCGAGCGTCCGCGCGCCAGTGAAAGTCTTTGCCCCAAGTGAACGTAACATCCGAAATTCTCCATTTTTTGTCAGCCCCGCGCCGCTGCGACGGCACACATGCCGTAGCCGTTGGCTCAAGACAGCAGCGGGTGAGGCCAATCAAGTACCTCTCGAAATCGATGGTCGGGAATGGCCGGGAACCGGCCAGACACGAGGAACCGCAGGATCAGCGACTCCGTTCAGGAGTCGTGGACCATCGACCTACAAGCGCAGGCGCGCCGTCTGGAGGTACAGCGGACGCAGCCGGTAACGGCTGGTCAGTTCTGGAGAAAATCGGTATCGGTCGCGGGAATCAAGCCCTACTGGCGCGAAGTGAAAATCGGCAGCAGCGATGACCGGCGGATCGACCGGGTAGAACGGGGTGTATTGCGAGATGTCCTGGGAGGCAGCGGCCTCGGCCAAGGGCGCGTTGATTGCAGACCCTTGATCGCAGCAGGCCTTCGCGCCCTCCGGATGCTGGCATGGCGCTTCCCGGTCCAATGGGCAGCAGTAGCTCGGGGAAGCCCCACCCGGCATCGCCTCGCAGGCAATCACGGCCCTGGCCTGAGCCGTGAGGCTGACCAGGATCATGAAGGCCGCTAGGAACCGCCGGAATAACAAAGTTGCCTGCCTCTGAGCCCTTGCTTCAACGTCTATTTTGGCGCACGTATTGTGCCAAATTGGGCTCGGAGACTCGCGCCGCGTTCAGTTCGGCATGGGGCACGATCGCTGCAATGAGTTCGAACTCCGAACCGCTCCAGTGAGCCTATGCGCTTCCCAAAATGTTCCCCCAATACTCCTCCGGGGGCGCAGGCGACAAAGGTCGCCGCGCCCACGGTTTGCGGCGCGATCAGTTGTGCGTCCCGCGCTTGAAGAACATCGGGTCCTTGGCGAGGATGACCGCGTCCCACGATCCCGAGCGCGGCGTGGGCCGGCTCGCCCGGACCGACTCGAACGCGGCAAAGGAAGCCGAGCCCGATGCCGCCTGGGTCCCAGTCCCACGCTTGAAGAACATCGGGTCTTTGGCGAGGATGACCGCATCCCGCGATCCAGGACGCGGCGCGGCGTGGCTCGCCTGGACCGCCTCGAATGCGGCGAAGGACGCCGAACCCGATGCCGCCTGGGTCCCAGTCCCGCGCTTGAAGAACATCGGGTCTTTGGCGAGGATGAGCGCGTCCCGCGATCCGGGAGGCGGTGCGGTGCGCACAGGGTTATCCGCGAAGGACGACAGCGTGATGGCGGAGCCGAGGATCAGAACGGTGGCGGCGAATGCACGCCGCGTGAAATGGTGCTTGGACATGGTGAGTACCTCAGTGAATTCGATGGTCGGAATGGCCGGCGGGCGGCCAAGTCACAGCAGGTTCAGCGACTCGGGTCAGGGAGTCGTGGTCCATCGACCTACAAGCGCAGGCGCGCCGTTTCGAGGTACAGCGGAAGTGCGTGGTGCTGACGACTCAGCTCGCGCCTGAGAGGGCTCGCGAAAGCAAAAGCCGCCGGCACCAAGCGGAAGTCGCCTGCGGCGATGACCGGCGGATCGAACGGGTGATGCGCGAAGGATTTGTGGTGATCGGATTTCGCGCCGCCGACCAGTAGCGCGCTGTCGGCGGATGCCTGCACGCCACAGCTTGAGAGGTTTCCACTCTGCGTACAGGCACTGGTGTCCCCAGCAGGCCGGCAACAATCGGGCGGCGGCCCGTTGCCGAACGACATTGGGCAGATGCACCCAGCGTTGGCCTGGCCCGAAAGGCTTGTCAGAACCAGGAACGCTGCGATGAGATGCCGAATCAACACTTTGCACCTGCCTAAAAAGCTATCTCGCTCCAGGGAAACACCCTTGGTCGGGTGCCCTAAACCCAGTACTTCGCAAAGGACCAGCTGTCGGTTACATCAAGCCGCCAAACGGCCGTTAGCCCTAAGTCTGCACCGACTCGGCGCACAATGCACAACATTAGAGCATCAGGGAACGGGCGCCAAAGGATTAATTGACGGGCAATCAAAGAGATAGCCACCTGGCGCATGGATTGCGTGGATTCCCCTGTTAGAGGCACAGAGGGAGCAGGACTTGTTTCGGTTCATTGCATACGTTGGGTTCGCCGCAGGTTGCCTGGCCACCACGGTGTGGGCGGGCGAGCCCTCATCCGAATTCGCCGCGCTGATCTCTATGCAGAAGCAGCCCGCGGGGACGTTTTACGTCAGCGCGAGCCTGGACGGTCACGATGGGGCGCTTCCACTGCTGGTAGACACCGGATCGAGCTTCACGGTGCTCAATGAGGTTCTCCTGAAGGAACTCAAAGCGCACGGCACCGCGGAGTACGTCCATGACATCGAGGGGATGATGGCGGACGGCTCTCACCGGACCATCCCGATCTATCGCCTGACCGCGCTGCGGATCGGCGATGCCTGCTGGATTCACAATGTCGAGGCCGCGATCTTCCCCGCCGACACGCGCCCGATTCTGGGCATGAACGTGCTCACGCGGCTAGCACCTTTCACCCTCTCGGATGACCCGGCGACACTGGCGCTCAACAAGTGCCGGCCGTCGTCTTCCACCGCCGCGGCCGTCTCGATTGCGGTTCCTGTTTCGCGCTCGCCCGACTGAACCGCGCGGGCATCCGCCAAAGCCGTTACACCTCAGGATCCACCGGGATGTAGCGGCCTGTATTCACAGGCGGACCTTACGCAGGCGCAGCGCGTTGCCGATGACCGATACCGAAGACAGGCTCATCGCGGCGCTGGCCAGCATCGGCGACAGCAGCAGGCCGAAGAACGGGTACAGCACGCCGGCAGCGATCGGTATGCCCAGCGCGTTGTAGACGAAGGCGAAGAACAGGTTCTGGCGGATGTTCGACATCGTGCGCCGCGACAGCGTGACGGCCTTGGCGATGCCGCGAAGGTCTCCCTTCAGCAGGGTGACTCCGGCGGACTGCATGGCGACGTCGGTGCCGGTGCCCATCGCGATGCCCACTTCTGCCTGCGCCAGGGCCGGGGCGTCGTTGACGCCGTCGCCGGCCATGGCCACGACCTTACCTTGAGATTGAAATTTCTTGACCGCAGCAGCCTTGTCCGCCGGCAGGACGTTGGCAACCACCTCATCGATGCCCAACTCCTCGCCCACGGACTGGGCCGTTTGCGCATGGTCACCGGTCAGCATGACCAGATGAATGCCAAGCGCGCGCAGAGCCTTGACCGCTTCGGCCGTGGTCGGCTTGATCGCATCGGCCACCGCCAAGAGCCCGGCCGCCTTCCCGTCGATCGCCACGAACACCGCTGTCTCGCCTTTGGCGCGGTGCGCGTCGGCATGGCTTTGCAGCGCATCCACAGCGATGCCCTGGCGTTCCAGCAGCCCGACGTTGCCCACCAGGACGCTGAGCCTATCGACCTTGCCCCAAACCCCGAGGCCGGGGTCGGACTGGAAATCCGACGCTGCGGAAGCCACTCCGACCGACCGCGCCTTTGCGCCTTCGACGATGGCACGGGCCAGGGGGTGCTCGCTCCATGATTCCAGGGCGGCGGCCAGACGCAGCAGCTCGTCCTGGGCGACGCCTGGGACCACGACCACGTCGCGCAGGCTGGGCTTGCCCTCGGTCAGCGTGCCGGTCTTGTCGACCACCAGGGTGTCGATTTTCTCCAGGCGTTCGAGGGCGGCCGCGTCCTTGATCAACACGCCTTCATGCGCCCCGCGGCCGACCCCCACCATGATCGACATCGGCGTGGCGAGCCCCAGGGCGCAGGGACAGGCGATGATCAGCACCGACGCGGCAACTACCAGGGCGTGCGACAGCGCAGGCGCTGGTCCCCACACGACCCAGATCACCGCCGCCGCGACCGCCGCAGCGATGACCAGCGGCACGAACCAGGCTGAGACCCGGTCCGCCAGGCGCAGCACCGGGCCTACTGCGGCGATTGGCCCGGCCAGCCACCTCCACTCGCCCGGCTGCAAGACAGCGCAAGGCCGCGTGCCGCAGCACGCGACAGAACTTCAGCTGGGCCCCGAAACCGCGTGTGCTCCACGATTCTCGGCCTCTTAGAGGCAGGCGGGATTTCAAACCAACGCACGCCGCCGCTTGTGTTGCCAGACGAGTGACGTGCGGCAATTGCTGTAACCCGAAGATCCTCATTGAGACCGGCGTCACAAGCCTTCTTGCGACGCGGACTCCACTGTGAACTGTCTCCCAACAACGCGCCCCCAGGAAGCGAAGACTGACCTCCGCACAGTTGCGGCCTGTCAATCGGGGAGATGCGCCATGGCGACGGAAGACGAACTCGGCTGGGAATACTTCGGCGGCGATCCGGCGAATTCTCCCAAGATGCAGGAGCACATGGATTGGCACACGGCTCCGGAAAACCAGGGCCGCACCGGCAACTACGGCGAGCGCTTCCTCGACTTCCATCGCGACTACGTCGGCAAATTCGACACCTTCCGCATCGGCAAGGGTCTGCTGCCGGTCAGCGGCTGGGATCCGGCGACGCCGATCCCGCCCGACCTCGACCATCCGCACGTGCTGATGTCCGCCCGCTCCACTTCCAACCCGGCCGCCATCAACCCGGCCTGCGTCACGCCCACCTGGTTGACGCTGGCAGGCGGCACCCAACCGGATCCGCTGTACGGCTACACCAAGCTGGGCCAGTTCCAGTCGCTTGACCAGCTCGGGCGCTCTATCGACGACGGCTGGCACGGCAGCGTGCACAACACCATCGGCGGCGACATGGCCTCTTTCATGTCGCCGATCGACCCGGTGTTCTGGCGCTGGCACAAGTGGATCGACAACATCCGCGCCAGCTGGGAAGCGTCCCAGATCCAGTGGCGGCTGCGCCTGCCCGAAATCGCCGCCTACATCCGCATCCTGTTCGGCGGGATCAACGACGCCCCTGGCCTGGGCCTGACGCCGGGCGGCAAGCCCGTGCCCATCCCCGGCGGCCCCGGCGATCCCATCATCACGGTGCTGCAGCCCGCGATCCGCGACGTGCTCATGGCCTCGCTGATACGGGAGGCGGCCTCCACGTTGCACGATGCGGAAGTCCGCGGCCACGCCGAAAAGCTCGTGGTGAGCGCGACGAAGCTTGCCAGCAAGCGCCTGCAGGCGGAGCGTGCGGAACGCTAGAGGCTCCTCACCTCGGGGTTGGAGCCGGCGTACCTCTTGACCCTGGACCCAAGTGCAGGGTTTATGGTGACGCCCCTATGCAGGTTGCATTCGAACGCTTCCAAGGCCAGACTCTCAGCGTGAAAAAGCTGCGCGCCATTTTCGTGTTGCTGCTGAGCCTGGCCTTGCCGTGTGCGGCGACGGCCAACATGCTCGACGGCATGCGCTGCCATCACGACGGCCTGGGCGCGCTGGTCCAGGACGAGCATGCCGGGCACGGCGCCATGCACATGCACCATGGTGATCACCAGAAAGCGGCCGGCGGCGGCTGCGATTGCCCGGTGAAATGCAGCTGCCAGCATCATTGCGCTGGCGGCGGTTGCGCCGCAGCCCTGGGCTTCACGCCGATCGGCGTCGACTTCGCCGGCCGGAGCGCCACCATCATCAGCGCTTACCGCGGCGTGGTCTCCGACCCGCAGCTGAGCTTTCCGTTCCGACCTCCCATCGCGGCGCCGCGCGGCGCCGCCTGATCGTTTCCAGCCGCAGCCGCGGCTGAAGACTCCTCCGGTGTGAATCTGTCCCCGCCCTGGCGGGCGGCGGCGCTTGGCTTCGTCGCGGACAGCTGCATTGCTTCCGATGGAGGTTCACCGTGTTTCTCCTCTTCAAGCGAGGACTCGTCGCCGTGGCGGCCGCGTCCCTGGCGGCCTGCGCCAGCATCCCGCAGGACCGCGGCTATGGCGACGTCCGCAACCTGGCCGCAGCCCGCGGCCAGACGCTGCCCGACGACCTCGCCGCCGATCGCTCGGCCCTGGTGGCCGAGATCCTGGCCAAGCCGCTGATTGCCCCGGATGCGGTCCGGGTGGCCTTCATCAACAACCCGCGCATCCGCGGCGAATACGCCCAGCTCGGGCTGAGCGGTGCCGAAGTCATCCAGGCCGGGCGGCTCAGCAATCCGACGTTCTCCGCCGGCTGGCAGGGTTCCAGCACCGCCGGCGACGTCAGCCGCTACGACTTCGGCCTGAGCCAGAACTTCGCCGAACTGCTGCTGCTGCCGGCACGCCTGCGCTTCAGCAAAGGCGAGTTCGAGCGGGCCAAGCTCGACGCCACCCAGGCCCTGATGGATTTGGCCGCCCAGGTGCAGTCGGCCTACTTTGCCGCCACCGGGGCCAAGCAGGTCGCGGCGATGCGCAGCACCATCGCCACTGCGGCCGGCGCCGCGGCGGAGCTGTCCTCGCGCTACAAGGCGGCAGGGAATTTCACTGCCCTGGAGTTGGCTATCGACCAGGCGGCGGCCAGCCAGGCCAGGCTCGATCAAGAGCAGGCCGAAGCCGAGGCGACCCGCGCCGAAAACGTGCTCAACGAGCTGATGGGCCTGGCACCGGATGCGCAATGGGAAGTCGCGGCCGCCCTGCCCAAGCCGCTGGACCAGGAAGACGACCTCGATGCGCTGCAGAAGCTCGCCGTGCTCAGGCGCGCGGACCTCGAATCCGACCGCCGCGCCGTGGCCCTGCTGGAAGACAGCCTGGGCGTGGCGCGCAGCTACCGCCTGCTCGGCAATGTCGACGTCGGCGTCCAGTACGAGCGCGACACCGACCGCAACCGGCTGCTGGGACCCTCGCTGTCGTTGCAGCTGCCGATCTTCAGCCAGGGCCAGGCGCCGATGCTGCGCGCCAACGCCCTGCTGGAAGCGGCCCGCGCCGACCTGCGCGCCAAGGAGCTGGAGGTCTCCAATGGCGTCCAGTCGGCGTATGACCGGCTCACCGCCACGCGCAAGCGGCTGGACCGGCTCGGCACCGAGACCATTCCGCTGCGGGAGACCATCGTCGCCCGCACCCAGGAGCGGGTGAATTACATGCTGGTCGGCGTCTTCGACCTGCTGCGGGCCCGGCAGGACGAATACAGCGCCTATCAGCAGTACCTCGAAGCCGTGCGCGACTACTGGGAAGCGCGGGTCGACCTGGCCCACGCGGTCGGCAGCAATCTGCCCAGCGACCGCCTCGTCGGCGAGCCGGTGGTCGCGCCCGAGTTCCCGGTCGAGCCGAAGGACGACGGCATGGGCCACATGCACCACGGCGGCATGTCGATGCCGGGCATGGACATGGGCGGAACAAACCAGGCCCCGCCTGATGCGGCACCCCGTGCTCCGAAACCGACGAGCAAGGCCCGGCCCAAGCCGATGCCGTCCTTGCCGGCGCCCAAGCCTCACCATCACTTGCCCTCCGGGGCCGTTTCCCCGGATGCGCCACCGGCCGGCGCACCGGTTTCCCCCAAGCCACCGGAACACCACCACGGAGATTGAACATGAAACTCATCGCCAAGCTTGCCCTGTGCCTCGCCCTGACGCTGCCGCTGGCGGCGCAGGCCCACGGCAAAAAGGAACACGCACCGGGCGCCTGCGACATGCAGGGCATGGACATGTCGAAGATTTCCGCCGACGAGCACCAGAAGATGATGCAGCAGTGCCCGCACGGCGCCGCCCAGCCCAAGGGAGGCTCGTGATGGTCAGCCGCAGAAGCCTGTTGTCGTATCTGGGTCTTGGCGGCGCCGGCGCCTTCGCCGGTGCCTTCGGCAAGGCCGCTGCCCAGCAGCAGCCGTCCATGCCCGGCATGACCATGCCGGGTGATGCGCCGGCGCCCCCTCCGGGCGACGCCACGCCGGCCAAGGCTGGTCGGGCCGGCGGCAACTACGTGCCGGTGCAGACTCCCAACGGCCGCACCCTGCCGTGGAAGATGGTCGGCGGCGCCAAGGAGTTCCACCTGGTCGCCGAGGAGCTGGAGCACGAGTTCGCGCCGGGCTGCAAGGCCAAGTGCTGGGGTTACAACGGCTCCACGCCCGGCCCGACCATCGAGGCGGTGGAGGGCGACCGGGTGCGCATCCTGGTCACCAACCACCTGAAGGAGTGGACCTCAGTGCACTGGCACGGCGTGATCCTGCCCAACGGCATGGACGGCGTCGGCGGCCTCA
>Ga0070741_10002386_pt1 | contig 50927 bp, 40 predicted proteins | sample Coa_R1_4_FD_66440 | JGI IMG/M metagenome (GOLD analysis project Ga0070741, IMG submission 66440) | Surface soil microbial communities from Centralia Pennsylvania, which are recovering from an underground coalmine fire - Coalmine... | ecosystem: Environmental > Terrestrial > Soil > Unclassified ... | reverse complement strand
GCCAGCGGCACCGGCCTGGACAGCGCCAGCGGCACCGGCCTGGATTCGGCCAGCGGCGCCGGTCTGGACAGCGCCAGCGGCACCGGCCTGGATTCGGCCAGCGGCACCGGCCTGGACAGCGCCAGCGGCACCGGCCTGGATTCGGCCAGCGGCGCCGGTCTGGACAGCGCCAGCGGCACCGGCCTGGATTCGGCCAGCGGCACGGGCCTGGACAGCGCCAGCGGCACGGGCCTGGACAGCGCCAGCGGCACGGGTCTGGACAGCGCCAGCGGCGCCGGTCTGGACAGCGCCAGCGGCACGGGCGTTGACAGCGCCGTCAGCATGAAGTAGACGGACTTTCCCCCTGAAACGACAACGGGCTGCGCTCAATGCGCAGCCCATTTTTTGTTGTTTGACGAAGTTGCTACCAGATGCGGCGGGCGATGGCGTGGACGAGAGGTTCCAACAGCAACCCGGCCAGGCTGCGGCGAGGGCCGAAGACCCTGGCGGTTCCCGCCATCCCCGGTGAAAGACGGCCGTCGGCGTTGTACACGGTGGCGGTGAGGACGTACATGGCCGGTGGCCGCATTCCCTGATACTTCACGGGAGGCTCAAGGCCAGGTTCCATTTCGCGCGCGGCCGGCGAGACGGAAATGCTGACGGCCGGGACGCGGCCCACGAAACCGTCGATGTGGAGACCGATGCGGCGGATGTCGCGAAAGCGGTAAATCTCAGTTTCCGGAACGTAGATCTCGGCGCGCAGAGACGATGTGTCTTCCACCTCGGCAAAGGGCGTACCTTCCGTGAGGTAAGAGCCGCGGAGGTCGGACAGCCGGGGGGTGACCACGGTGCCGGAAATGGGCGAGGCGATGCTCAAGCGCCGGCGCTGATCGTCGGCGAGGCGGAGCGCTTGTTCCATGCGGCGGCGCTGCTGGTCGGCGGCGGCGAACGCGGTGTAGCGCAGCTGAGCCTGGGTGGCGCGAGCGACGGCAACGCGGTAGTCAGCTTGAGCGCGAGCGGCGGATGTTTCCACATCGAGATTGCGCAGCCGTCCCAGAAGGTCGCCGGCACGCACGTGGTCGCCCTCGGCGGCGAAGACGCCGGCAACCGTGCCAGCGACCTGGGCGCGGAGCACGGCGCGGGCAGCGGGCTGGAGGAGGAAGCGGCCCTTGAATGAATCGCGCCAGACGGGGAGCAGGCCAAACAGCGCCAGCAGGGCGGCGGCGGCGGCGAATTTGCGCCAGTGAATACCCATAAATTCCTTCTTATCGAGGTAAAGAGCGCGCACGAACTGGGTGAGTTTCTGAATACGTGAGCGGAAGATACGAAGCGCCAGCAGCAGCGCCGGGATGAAGGCCCATTCCGGGGAAAAGTGATAGGTGATCTTGTAGGTGAGCCGCACGAAGAACAGGAGGACAAAGTAACAATAAGCGCCGGAGACGACGGCATAGGAGAGCAGACCCAGGCGGCGAGGGAGCGGCATGGGCGGGACCGTGGCGGGCATGCGGAACACGTACTTGCGCAGCGTGGCCGAAAGCAGGGCATTGGCCTGGCCGCGCAGGTCGAAGAAGCGGCAAATCTCGCAGAGCAGGTAGTAGCCGTCGAGCTTGGTGAGCGGGTTCCAATTCACGAGCACGACGAAGATGCCGCCGCTCAGGATGAACTTATAGGCAATTTCGTGGATCCAGGTTCCGGGCGTGGTGAACCACCAGACGACGCTGATGATGGAGCAGAGGTAGATTTCCGAGAGCACGCCCGAGGCGACGGTGAGGATGCGCGCCCAGCGTCCGCCATAGACCCACACCTGCGAGGTGTCGCAGAACATGGCGGGCAGCAGGTAGACGAGGAACATGCCCATCTTGTGCGACTCGCCGCCGAAGTGTTTGCACGTCATTCCGTGCGCGCTCTCATGAAGGACGGCGAGGAGGATGAAGATGACGAAGAACTCAACGATGTCCCAAGCGTTTTTGTTAGTGAAGTTGTAGAAGAGGACGCTGTCGTTCCAGACCTCGCTCCAGCGCGAGCCCAGGATGATGCACATGACGACAAACATCACAGCGCCGGACAGCGCGAACCAACCGGTGTAGACCCACCAAAACTTGCTGTGCAGCCAGGTCAGATAGCGGTCGGGATCGAAGTAAACGATGTGGATGCTGGATAGATCGCCGACGAGGCGGCGCTTGGTGACGCGCGAATGGCGGTGCTGCTGGAGCTTCTGGTAGAGGATGATGCTTTCTTCCTGCGGCGTGCGGTACCAGAAGTCGCCCTTGTCGAGATTGTCGGCGAAGCGGCGGACGGTGGCTTCGTCGGTATGGATGCCCGTTTTCTGGCGGAAGGCGGCGGCCACCTGCGCGTAGGAACGCTTGCCGTCGAAGAGCAGGGCGAGCTGATACTGCTGCGGCGTGAGGCGGAACAGGAGGGTCGTGCCGGGGACGGCGGTGTGGTACATCTTGCCCTCGCGCTCCATGTGCTCGCGGACCACGAGGTTGGGGTGCACGCGCGGGAACGTCTCCAGGGCGCGTGCTGAAGGAGTTTCCGGCAGCGCCTCCTTCAGCGCCTCGGCGATGTTCATTTGGCCTTCCTGACGCGCACGCTGGCGGTCATGCCGGGCAGCAGGCCGGCGGCGGCGCCGGTGAGCTGCGCCTGCACTTCGATGCTGCCGCTGGCCGGGTCTACGACCGGGCTCACGCGCGTGATCCGGGCGGCGTATTCCGCGGTGGAAGCGGGGGCGGTGACGGTGACCGGATCGGCCACCGCGACCTTGCCTGCGAACTCCTGCGGCAGGGTGAACTTCACACTCAGCGGCCCGGTGGCCGTCACCCAGAACATGCGGTCGTTGTTGGCCACGCGCTGGCCTTCGCGGATGTAGCGGCGGGCCACGACGCCGTCGAAGGGCGCGAGGATGCGCGTCTTCTCCAGTTCGAGGGTGAGGGAGCGCAGCATGGCGCGGTTCTCGCGGATGATTTCCGCCTCGCGCCTGGTCTGGAACCGCTGGCCTTCGAGCTTGTAGCGAGCATGGTCGAGCTGCTGGCGCGTCTGCAGGCCGGCGTCGTACATCTGTTGCGCGATGTTGAGGTCGTTTTCCAGGACGCGGGTCTCGGCTTCGAAGTCCTTGAGGTTTTGCTCCATGCTGGCGACCTTGGCCTCGGCGGCTTCCTTGTCGGCCTGGAGCTGGCGGTCGTCGAGCTGGGCGAGAAGCTGACCTTTGCTGACGCGGGCGCCGGTGTCAGCCGCGATATGCGCCACAACGCCGTCGCGCTGGGCGAGGACGTCGAGCTGGTTCTCGACCACGATGGGGCCGGAGGCCTCGAACAGTGCGGAATCAGCCGGTTTCGAGGCGGCCGTGGTGGAGAGCGGCGCGGCCGCGGCGGCTTCCGCCGGGCGCGAATCGCTGCACCCGCACAGGGCCAGCATCAACGCCGAGGCGATGAGTGCATTCAAGATCGTGCTACGCACCGGAACCTCCTGAGTCTCACCCGATACTGCTTACCAGCCTACCCACGACCAGATCTTGGACCACAGCCACGCGGCGGGCGTGCGGAAGAAGACGTAGCCTGCCGGGCGCCAGCCCGTCCAAACCTTGCCCATGCCCTGCATGCCTGGGCGCAGGGCGCCGTCGGGATTGGGGACCTCGGCGCGGGCGTAAAACACGCGATGGTCGCCCTGCGGCGTGCCGGCGGGGCTGACGACGGTGACGCGTCCGTGAAATTTGCGCGTGGGGAAGCTTTCCAGCTTCAGCGCCAGTTCTTCGCCGGAGCGGAGCAGCGGCAGGTCCTGCTGATCAACGGTCACGTCCACGCTGGCGCGGGAAGAGTCCACCACTTGCGCGAACAGGTCGCCGACCTCGAGCTTGTGGCCGGCGAGTTCTTCGACGCGTGCGGTAGCGACGATGCCATTGATCGGGGAGCGGAGCTTTGTGTGCTCAAGGCGGGCGCGAGCGCGCTCCACCTCCGACTGCCAGAACTCGGCCTGCACGCGCTGCACGCCGGCTTCGCCGCCGTCGTTGGCGGCGAGGGCCTGGTTCATGGCGGCGACGGCGGTGGCGTACTTGGCTTCGGCGCCGGCCAGGGCGCCGCGGTAGTCCCAGTCCTCCATGTCGGCAAGGACGGCGCCGGCGGCGACGCGGTCGCCTTCTTTCACGTAGACGTTGCGCACGACGCCTTCGACTTCGGCCTGGATGCGGGCGGTATCGAGCGGCGCGACGACGGCTTCGCCTTCCACGCGCATGGGCAACGGGCATACGGCGAGGAAAAGGACCAGCGCGGCGGCGGCAATGGCCAGCGCGGTGCGCCGCTTCTTTTCCATGCGCATGAACGCCTGTTTCTTCTGGATGAGCGGCTCGAGGACGCCGATGAAGGGCACCTCGGTGTAGAGCGAGGCGTTGCGCACCGCCACCGTGGCCTGGCCGGCGAGCACCTTGATGAACTCGAAGTGGGCGTCGGAGAGGAAGTTGGGGTTGCGGCTCTCGAAGGTCAGGATGCCGAGCAGGCCCTGGTCATCGCGCAGCGGCACGGCGTAGAAGGCGCGGCTGCCGGAGGCGGCGAAATACTCCTGGAACTTGGCGACAGTCTCCTGGCGATCGGCGGCGACCTGGTTGCCGTGCTGGGCGACGAAGAGTTCGTTGCCGGCGTCGGCGGCCCATTCGACGATGTCGCGCAGGCGCCTGACCTGGGGGTCGCTGGCGACAACTTCGGTCTTGCCGGAGATCGCCTTGAGCTGCAGCTTGCCGCTCTGCTCGATGGCGATGGCGGCGCGGTCGTAGGCCATGATGCGCTGCGGGGCGTTGACCACTACCTGGAGCACGCGATCGAGGTTGAGCGTGGAGGTGATCTCGCGGCTGACTTCGACCAGGGTTTCCAGCACTTCGATCTTGCGCTCGGCTTCGAGCAGGCTGGCGTTGTGCAGCGCGCTGCCGGCGGTGATGGCGATGGTGCCGAGATAGAAGCCGTCGTCGTCGTTGAATGAGCGGCCGTCGAGCCGGTTGATGGCTTCGAGCACGCCAACCTGGTAGTTCTGCGAGAGCACGGGAACGGCGATGAGGGTGCGGACGGGCGGCGGCTCGGCGCCGCCGTTTCTCCTGACCAGGCGCTCGTCGGAGGGATTGAAGATGATCACGCCCTTGCCGCTGTCGGAAACCTCACCGGCGATACCTTCGCCCTTGGGCAGGTGCATGCCCTCTTGGACGGTGGTGTCGCCGCCGTGCTGCTTGACCAGCAGCAGGCCGCCCTCTTCTTCCTCCTCCATCCAGAGGTTGACGGCCTCGACCTCGAGCACTTCGGCGATCTTGGAGGTGATGATGGGCAGCAGCTGGTCCATTTGCAGGGTGGAGTTGAACGAGCGCTCAAGGTCGTAGAGCTGGGTGAGGCGGTTGATGGTGGCGAACTGGCCGTTGCGCTCGTCCTCGTAGCCGACGGCGCTGGTGAGCGCGACGGCGGCGTAGTCGAGCAGCGGATCGAGCTCGTGGAGCACCGTGGCATCGAGCGGGCGGTCGAAGGTGAGCACCTCGATCATGCCGACCACGTCGCCGTGGTGGCGAATGGGGGCATAGCCGAGCGAGACCACGGTGCGGCGCACGTCGAGGTGTGCGTAGCTTTCGCGCGGCGTGGAAGAGCCGGAGAGGACCAGCGACGCGCGCCGGGCGCAGGCCTGGCCGAGGGCGCCGGCGTTGCGGGGAATCGAGCCCTTGCGGTGCAGAGTGACGTCGCCGACCACAGCCTTGTGCGCCCAGGCGGGTTGTTGTTTGCCCTCGAGCAGGTACAGCACGACGGCGGAGCCGGGGATGAGTTCGGCAACGCGCGCGGCGATGATCTGCGCGCGCGGCATGACCTCGCGTTCGGCCAGCAGGGAGATGGCGATATCGCGCGTCAAGCCCGCCAGCCCAGGTGTGTGCGCCGCCATCGCTGATGCGACTCCGTATGAATACGGGGGAAGCGAGGAAACGCGTCCCGCGAAGGACTTGAAAAAGCGGGGAGCTTCCCTTAAGGTTTGCGGACTGTAGCAAAGGGCCCAGCAGGTGTCAATGCGATGCGGACTGGGACGAGCCGGAGGGGAGAACTTTGGACATTGACGTTCGCAAGCATTCCGCAGTGCACGTGATCAAATTGCGGGGGCAGTTTCGCCTCGGCCAGGCGGTGGACGAATTTCGCGCCGCCATTGACGGGCTGCTGCGGGAGGGACATCCGCAGATCGTGGTGAACCTGGCGGATGTGCCCATGCTCGATTCCAGCGGCATCGGCGTGCTGGTGAAGTCGCAGACATCGGCCAAGCAGCACGGCGGGGCGGTGAAGCTGGTGAGTCCGAGCAAGTTCGTTCTGCAGACGCTGAAGCTGGTGGGCCTGGTGACGGTGTTCGAGATCCACAACAACGACGCCGCTGCCGTGCAGTCGTTCGGGCCGAGCGGGGCGCAGGCGGCGTCGAGCTGAAGCGGCTTCCCTTACTTCTTCCACATCCTTATTTCAGCGCCGTTGTGCGCGAAGGTGACCTCGTCCATGAGCTGGCGGATGAGGTGAAGGCCGCGACCGTGGTCGCGCTGCAAGCCTTCGCGGGAAAGCGGATCGGCGATGCTGGCGGGGTCGTAGCCGGGGCCGGAGTCGCGCACGGCGATGAGCACGCCGCCCGAGGCGTCGCAGCCTACGATGCAGCGCACGGTCTTGCCGCGATCGGCCCCTGAGCCGTGCACGACAGCATTGACCACGGCTTCGGTGACCGCCAGTGCGATCTCGGCCTGCTTCTGAAGCGAGATTCCGGAGGCGTCCATGAACGCCATCATGGCGTCCACGGCGGCGCCGACGGCTTCCGGGTCGGCGGCCAGGGCGAATTCACGCTGCGCCGGAAAGCGCGCCTGGTCGAGGTTGAAGTCTGGTGCCGGGCTGCTCATAAGCCGCGAACCGAGCGAGGGAAAACGTACGTCGCCGCGGGCGGATTAGCCCCTGCTGTACCACATCCCAGCCGCGCAGCGCCAGCGGAAAGCCGGAAGGCGGAGCGGAGGAGTAACATCGCCTGCGCGGACCAGGACCGTCCCGGGGACGGCGTCCGTTGGCGTTGTTTCGGACCGATTGGGGCCACTGGTCACAGCAAATTTGAAGCCCGGCCCAGCCGACGCTCATCTTTAAATTGCTGTCCATAAGAGGAGAGCTTCATGCCGCCAGCGACTGCCGTTGCGACTTTTCCCACCAGCATTGATATCCCGGAAAAGAACCGGGAGCGCATCATCGGGCTGCTCAACGCGCGCCTGGCCGATGCCACCGACCTGAAGACGCAGACCAAGCACGCGCACTGGAACGTCAAGGGAGAGAACTTCTACCAGCTGCACCTGCTGTTCGACGAAGTTGCCGGACATCTGGAGGAGCACACCGACCTGCTGGCTGAGCGCGCCACCGCGCTGGGAGGAACGGCGCTGGGGACGGCGCGCAACGCGGCCGCCGCGTCGACGCTGCCCGAGTATCCGCAGGAGGCCGTGGATGGGCCAGAGCATGTGCGCGCGCTGGCGGCGCGATTGGCGCAACTGGCGGCGACCGTGCGCGACGCGATCAACAAGTCCGCCGAGTGGGGCGACCCATCCACCGCCGACGTGTTCACCGAAATTTCGCGCTCGCTCGACAAGGACCTCTGGTTCCTGGAGGCGCATCTGCAGGGCCGCCGCTGAGCTGGTGGCAACTCTTCGCGCCTGCCGGAGGAGTTCCGAACTACAGGCCCGCGGGAATCCCATTGTCAGGAGGAGCTGCTTTGAACGCGAAAGCGCCAAGCGCTGTGCTGGCCGCAGTGGCCGTCGTGCTGACAGCGACGGCCGCCGGCCAAAGGAGCAGTGACGAGCACGCCGGGGGCGTGCAGCTGCCCTCCGCGCCCACACTGAACCTGAACCTCAACGCCAGCCAGAACCCGTTTCAGGGCAGCGTGCCCACCGGAAAGGCCAGCGGTGAAGTGATGCCGTTGTCCCTGAAGGAGGCGATCGATCGGGGAATCCGCCAGAACCTCGGGCTGCTGTTCGCTTCGCAGTCCATGGTGAACGCACGCGGCGAGGTATGGCGAAAACTTTCGGAGCTGCTGCCGCAGCTCAATGTGACAACCGCCGAAAGCGTGAATCAGATCAACCTGCAAGCCCTGGGTTTTAACCCGGCGAATTTTCCCGGCCTCAACCCGATCGTTGGGCCGTTCAACTACTTCGACGTGCGCGCCAACCTCTCGGAGGACCTAGCGCTGAAATCGTTTCACAACTGGCGTGCCGCCGGTCACAGCCAGAGAGCGGCGGAGCTTTCCTTCCGCGACGCGCGCGAGCTGGTGGTGCTGGCCGTGGGGGCCACGTACCTGCAGGCGCTGGCTGACGGCGCGCGCATTGACACTGCGCGGGCGCAGGTGCAGACCGCACAGAGCCTCTACGACCGCGCGGTTGACCAGCAGCGGGCGGGCCTGTCGCCCGCGATTGACGTGCTGCGGGCGCGGGTGGAGCTGCAAAGCCTGCAACAGCAGCTGATCGTAGCGGAAAACACGTTTGCCAAGCAGAAGCTGGCGCTGGCGCGCACCATCGGCCTGCCCGCCGGACAGCAGTTCGGCCTGACCGAGAAGGCGCCATACACGCCGCTGACCGACATCACGCTGGAAAGCGCGTTGTCTCGTGCTTATTCCACACGTCAGGATTTTCAGAGCGCCGCGGCGCTGCTGCGCTCGGCCGAGTGGGCCCGACGGGGCGCTTCGGCCGAATATCTTCCCTCGATCTCGATCGATGCGGATTACGGCGACATTGGCGTCACGCCCGGCAACTCGCACGGCACCTTCCACGTGACCGGCACGCTCAAGGTGCCGATCTTTCAGGGCGGCAAGGTGCACGGCGACGTGCTGCAGGCCGATTCACTGCTGCAGCGACGCCGGTCGGAGCTGGAAGACCTGCGCGGCCGCATCGATTTCGAGGTGCGCACCGCATTCCTTGATCTGAAAGCCGCATCCGACCAGGTGGAGGTCGCACGCAGTTCGGTGGACCTGGCGACCCAGGCGCTCGCCCAGGCGCAGGACCGCTTCGCGGCGGGCGTGACCAACAACATTGAGGTCATTCAGGCGCAGCAGTCGCTCGCGGCGGCCAACGAGTCGTACATCAGCAGTGTGTACGCGCACAATGTGGCCAAGCTCTCGCTGGCGCGCGCGGTGGGCATCGCCGAGCAGGGCGTACGCCAATATCTTGGAAAGTAATCAATATGGCGAATCCAGTGGAAGTCGAACCGAAGCAGGAAATGCCGGAGCGTGAAGCTGCGCCGGCGGCGGAGCCAGGCGAGCGCATCACCCTGAGCGATCGCCGGCGGTCGTTTTTTCAGAAGCACCCGGCGATGCGGGTGGTGACGCCGCTGGCGCTCATCCTCGTAGTCGCGGGCACGGTGCTGCTGTGGCGCTACTTTGCGTCGTACGAGTCAACGGACGACGCGCAGGTGGACGGCCACCTGAACACCATCAGCCCGCGCGTGGGCGGCTACGTGATCAAGGTGAACGTGGACGACAACCAGTACGTGGAGGCGGGAACGCTGCTGGTGCAGATCGACCCGCGCGACTACCAGGTGGCGGTGGACCGGGCGCGCGCCGAGCTGGCCGATGCCGAAGCCGCAGCACGGGCCGCGCACGTGAACGTGCCGATCACTTCGGTCAGCACGAGCAGCGGGTTGAGCGCTGCGGAGGCAGACGTGCTGAACGCACAGGCCGGGGTTGCGTGGGCGGAGGGGCAGCAGCAGGCGGCGACCGCCACGCTTCGCCAGGCGGAAGCGAACAACGCGAGGGCGCAGGACGACGTGAAGCGCTACCGTGCGCTAGTGGAAAAGCAGGAGATTTCGCAGCAACAGTACGACCAGGCTGCGACCACCGCGGCGGCAACCGCGGCGGCGGTGGATGCGGCGCGCGCCCTGGCCGCCTCAGCGCAGCAGACAGTGGCGCAGGCACGCAGCAAGACGATCCAGGCGGAGGCGAACCTGCGCGCAGCCAAGACGGCGCCGCAGCAGGTTTCGGCGACACAGGCGAAGGCCGAGTCAGCGATCGCCGCGGTGCAGCGGCGGCGCGCCGAGCTGGCGCAGGCAGAGCTGAACCTGCAATACACCACGGTGCGCGCACCCGTGAACGGCGTGGTGGGGCGCAAGAACGTGGAGCTGGGAGAAAACGTCCAGCCCGGGCAGGCGCTGATGGACGTGATCCCGCTCGACGACGTCTGGGTGACGGCGAACTTCAAAGAGACGCAGCTAAAGAACATGCGCAGCGGGCAGCGGGCGAGCATCAAGGTTGACGCCAACGGCCGCGAGTACAAAGGGCATGTGCTCAGCATCGCAGGCGCCAGCGGCGCCAGGTTCAGCCTGCTGCCGCCGGAGAACGCCACCGGAAACTACGTGAAGGTGGTGCAGCGCATTCCGGTGAAGATCACGCTCGATCCGGGGGAAAACAGCGACCACCAGCTGCGGCCCGGCATGTCGGTGATCCCCAAGGTGAAGGTACAGTGAGCGCAGCCGCAACGCCCATGGAAGAGTGGCGGCCGGGGCACAATCCCTGGATCATTGCGCTGGCGGTCACGCTGGCCACGTTTATGGAGGTGCTCGATACGAGCATCGCCAACGTGGCCCTGCCGCACATTGCCGGCAGCCTCTCGGCCGGACAGGACGAGAGCACGTGGGTGCTCACGTCGTATCTTGTGTCGAATGCCATCGTGCTGCCCCTCAGCGGATGGTTCAGCAACGTCCTGGGCCGCAAGCGCTTTTACATGGGCTGCGTGGCGCTGTTCACGGTGAGCTCGTTTTTGTGCGGGTTGGCGCCGAACCTGGGCACGCTGATCCTATTCCGCGTTATGCAGGGGATGGGCGGCGGCGGATTGCAGCCCAGCGAGCAGGCCATCCTGGCGGACACATTTCCGCCCGCCAAGCGCGGCATGGCGTTTGCGATCTACGGCGTGGCGGTGGTGACCGCGCCGGCGCTGGGGCCGACGCTGGGCGGCTGGATCACCGACAACTACAGCTGGCGCTGGATTTTCTTCATCAACATTCCGGTCGGAATCATTTCGCTGCTGCTGACGTCGCTGCTGGTGGAGGACCCGCCCTATCTGAAGATGCGCCGGAGGCTGTCGAAGCGCACCACGGTGGACTACGTCGGGTTGAGCCTGATCGCGATCGGGCTGGGCGCGCTGCAGGTCGTGCTGGACAAGGGCCAGCGCGAAGACTGGTTCCAATCGCGGTTCATCGTTTCGCTCACGATTACGTTCGTTGTGGCGCTGGCGGTCGCGGTGTGGTGGGAGTGGCGGCACAAGGACCCGATCGTAGACCTGCACCTGTTCCGCGACCGGACGTTTACCAGCGCCAACATCATGTTTTTCATGCTGGGATTCACGCTGCTGGGAAGCACGCTGCTGCTGCCGCTGATGGCGCAGACGCTGCTCGGCTATCCCGCCGAGCTGGCCGGCATGGCGCTTTCGCCGGGCGGATTCACGATCATGCTGCTGCTTCCGCTGGTTGGGTTTCTGCTGGGGCGCTACGACGCGCGCTACCTGTTGATGTTCGGCCTGATCACGCTGGCGCTGTCGCTGTTCCACATGACCACGTTCAACCTCAACATTGATTTTCGAACCGTAGTGCTGGCGCGCGTCCTGCAGGCGGCGGGGCTTGCGTTTCTGTTCGTGCCCATCAACACCGCGGCCTATACGTATCTGCCGCCGGGAAAGAACAACGCGGCGTCTGGCCTGATGAACCTGGCGCGCAACATCGGCAGCAGTGTGGGGATCTCGTTTGTCACGACCATGCTGGAGAGGCGGGCGCAATATCACCACAGCGTGCTCGCCACCCAATTGAACGAGACGAACCCGCAGTTCCGCAGCTTCCTGGCCGGCACGGTGAGCACGCTGATGCAGCGCGGCGCCAGTCCGCACGAGGCCATGCGGCAGGCGTATAGTTTGATCGGGAACGTGGTGGACCGCCAGGCAGCCATGCTTGCCTACGTGGACAACTTCTGGCTGCTGGGCGTGGTTACGCTGGCCATGGCGCCGCTGGTCTTCACCATGAAGAAAGCACGGCCGGGCGCGGTGGTGGCCCACTGATCCAGAGAACTGGGCGAATGCGCATCATCACCATCGAACGCGAATACGGGTGCGGGACTCCCGTCATCGCCGAAAAGCTGGCCAAGCGGCTGGGATGGAAGCTGTGGGACCAGTCGCTGACCGACGAGATCGCCAAGATCGCGCACGTGGATATTTCCGCGGCGAAGCGGTGCGATGAACGACTGGATCCGCTGGTGTACCGGCTGGCGAAGACGTTCTGGCGCGGCAGCTACGAGCGCAGCCTGCCGCTGAGCGATCCCGGCGCTTTCGACACCGACTGCATGGTGGCGATGGTGCAGCAGGTGATCGAGAACGCGGCCAAGCACGGAGAATGCGTCATCGTGGGACGTGGCGCGCCCTACTTCCTTCGCGACCGCAGCGACGCGTTCCACGTGTTTCTCTTTGCGCCGCGCGAGTACAAGGTCCGCCGTCTGATGGAGAGCGGCCAGTCGCAGGAAGCAGCCGAAGAACTGGTGGACACGGTGGACCAGGAGCGCGCGGCGTTCATCAAGAAGTATTTCGGCAAGGACTGGCCGAATCGCCACCTCTATCACCTGATGATCAACACTTCCATGGGCGACGAGCTAGTAGTGGAAACCATCCTGAACTCGATGGCCACGGTGGATCGCGCTGCAGGGGTGGCCCGCTGAGCGCGCCGGTCTGCTAGATTCGAAATTGTGCGTTTGCTCCCGCCGAGCTCGTCGCCCTCCGGCTACGCGAAGCGAAGCTCCTGGCTGGCGCTGGCGGTCCTGATCGCCGTCAGCCCGGCGGCGCGCGCCGGCGCATCAGCGCCATTCCGTCTGCAGGGCCGCGTAACCGACGGCTCCGGCGCCGCGGTGCGCAATGCGCAGATCGAGCTCGATGTGCCGGGTTTGCCCGCCGTGAGCACCACCAGCGGCAGTGACGGCGGCTTCGAGATTGATGGCGTGGCTGCGCCTTCGGCGGAGCTGATTGTGCGCGCGCCAGGGTTCCGTGAAATGCGGCGGCACTGGGAGGCGTCGAATGCGCGCGTTGAGGTGAAACTGACGCCGGCGGGCGCGCAGCAGGAGATTACCGTTTCCGCCACGCGCGCCGGCATTCCGCTGAGCGATGCGCCGGCGAGCGTGATCATCGTCGCAGGCGACGATCTGCGCACGCGGGCCGCGCCCGCATTGGACGACGCGCTGCGCCTGGTGCCCGGCTTTTCGCTGTTCCGGCGCAGCGGCAGCCGCTTTGCCAATCCCACTACGCTGGGAGCGTCGCTGCGCGGGGTGGGCAGCAGCGGCGCCAGCCGCGCGGTGACGCTGGTGGACGGCGTGCCGCTGAACGATCCGTTCGGCGGCTGGGTGTACTGGGACCGCGTGCCGTTCGAGGACATCGGGCGGGTGGAGGTGGTGCGCGGCGGCGCCTCCGCGCTCTACGGCGCCGACGCGCTGGCGGGAGTGGTGAGCATTGCGCGGCCGCCGGCACGTGAGAATACGTTGTCACTGACGGCCGATTTCGGCTCGCAAAACCAGGCTGAAGTCTCGGCGCGCGCGAGCGGAAAGGCCGGTCCGTGGGCCGGGAGCATCGCCGGCGAAGCGTTCACAACTGACGGCTACGTTGTTGTCGAGCCCGCGAGCCGCGGGCGGGTGGATACGCCCGCCAACTCGCAGCATCGGTCGCTCGAGGTGGGCGCCGAGCGGAGGTTTGGACAGACGGCCAGCATCTTTGCGCGCGGTTCGCTGTTCCGCGATGCACGCCACAACGGCACGCCGCTGCAGGCGAATTCGGCGGGCATCGGAGACTTCGTGGTTGGCGGACAGGCGGACACACCCAGCGCCGGCAGCTTGGCGCTGCGGGTATTCGGAATGGGCGAAAACTTCAGCCAGAGCTTCACGTCGGTGGCCACGGACCGCAACTCGGAGGCGCTCACCCGGACGCAGCAGGCGCCGGCGCAGCAGGCGGGGCTTTCGCTGCAATGGTGGCGCGCGGCCGGACCGCACACGCTGGTGGCAGGCTTTGAGGGACGCGACGTCCGCGGGCACAGCGATGAGCTGGGTTACTCGCCGGCGGGCGTGGCAACGTCGGAGAGCGACGGCGGCGGCCGCCAACGGTACGCCGGGCTTTTTGTCGGCGACCTTTGGCACGCGGCGCCGCGGCTTACGCTGAACCTGAGCAGCCGCTACGACCATTGGAGCAACACTGACGCGCTGCGCCGCGCGCGGCCATTGGCCGGCGCCGGCGCGCGCGCGTTCGCGATCACGCCATTTGCCGATCGCAGCGAAGATGCCTTCAGTCCGCGCGCCGGCCTGGTCTACCGCGTGAACAGCGCCGTGTCGGCGCTGGCGAGCGGATACACCGCCTTTCGCGCGCCGACGTTGAACGAGCTTTACCGCTCATTCCGCGTGGGCAACGTGGTGACCAACGCGAACGAGAACCTGCGCGCGGAGACGCTGACCGGCGGGGAAGGCGGCGTGGCGATCGATGCAGGGGGTCTGACGCTGCGGAGCGTCTTCTTCTGGGCGGAGGTGGACCAGCCGATCGCGAGCGTAACGCTCTCATCGACGCCCGCGCTGATCACGCGGCAGCGGCAGAACCTGGGCAGCACGCGGTCGCGGGGTCTGGACGTGGATGCGCAGGCGACGGTGCTGCGGCGCATCCAGCTCTTCGCCGGTTACGAATACGCGAATGCGGAGGTGGTGAGCTTTGCCGCCGACCGCAGCCTGCAAGGGCTGGACGTTCCGCAGGCGCCGCGACACCAGTTCACGTTTTCGGCGCGCTACTCGGCGCCGCATCGTCCGGCGGCGGCGGTGCAGGGGCGCTGGGCCGGGCGGCAGTTCGACGACGATCGCAATCAGTTTCCTCTGAACAGCTTCTTCACGCTCGATGCGTTCGTCTCCTGTCCGGTGCATCGCAACGCGGAGTTGTTCGCGGCGGTGGAGAACATCTTCGACGCGCGCTATGACGTGGCGCGCACGCCGGTGCGCACCATCGGGCCGCCGGTGATCGCGCGCGGCGGCGTGCGGTTGCGCTTCGGGAACCGGTGATGCGCGGCGCGCATTCACGATTCGTTAATCTCCATTCATAAGTTAGATTCCAGCGATTCAAAAGTTGCGTTTGGCGAATTGCGTGTTGTCCCGCATGATTCGTGGATGAAGACCAAATTCGCCTTCTTTCTGCTTGCTACGATCTGGGCCGGCAGCGCTCTGGGCCAGGTAAGCATCGAAAATCCCGATGGGTTGCCGGTGTCGCGCGAGGAAATGACGCTGGCCTACAAAGTGGGCCGGCAAGCCGTTTTCGACGAGTTATTTCGCGGTGCGCGGCAGGTCGCTGAGCTCCCGATAACGCTGCAGCTTGGCTGCGAAGACGCCGAACGCCACGACGAGTACTACACGGTCAGCGAAAGCAAGCGCGGCAACACCATCGAACAGCAGGCGATGGTGTGCATGCGCGCGTGGGACGTGGAGAAGTTCACCTACGCGGTGATCCGGCTGACGGAGCGGCGGCTGATCGCTCCCGACCGCTATTTGCCGCTGCTGACGAGCGGGCTGCAGCGTATCCGGCAGATGGCGCCGGTCAGCGTTGGCGAGCTTAAGGGCCGCTCGGACGGCCCGCGGCCAGTGCGATGACGATCCAAAACAAAAAATATAAACAAGTATAAACATACACAATTATCGATATTATCCGTATAATTACGCGCGTTCGTGCAGAACGCCTAATTTACGGAAAGCTATCGAATGAAGCCAAAGCTTGTGGTTTGTGCGCTGGTGCTCGTGTTCAGCCGGGCGATCGTCGGCCAGTCCACCGGCGCCGACCTCACGGGACGCATCACCGACCCGGACGGAGCCGTGATCGGGGACGCGAGCATCACGGCGACGGAGCTCTCGACCGGCACGGCGAGGCGGGCGCAGGCATCGGGCCAGGGCGCCTTCGCTTTTACGAACGTGAAACCGGGAGAGTATCGCGTGGTGGTGGAAGCACCCGGTTTTGCGCCCGCGCACTACGAAGGCATCGTGCTCAATACCGGGGCGCGGCTCCACCTGGACGTACGGCTTGCCGTGGGACGCGCCAAGACCACGCTCAACGTTGCGGCCGAGGCAGGTTTGTTGCAGACCGAGTCCGCAGACCTGCAGCACACGGTCTCGCACGATCGAATCGTGGGACTCCCGTTGAATGGCCGGACGTTCGTTCAACTCGCGACCCTGGCGCCGGGCGTCGCGCTGCCGCCCGGCACACTGTTGCCGCGCATCAACGGCGGCCGTCCGCGAACGAATGAATACCTCTTCGACGGCATCAGCGCCCTGCAGCCGGAACCCGGGCAGGTTGCGTTTTTTCCGGTGATTGACGCGATCCAGGAGTTCAACGTTCAGAGCAGCGGTGTGTCGGCGGAGTTTGGCCGGTTCAATGGCGGCGTAGTCAACCTGACGACGCGCAGCGGCAGCAACGCCTTCCACGGAACGGTGTTTGAGTTCGTTCGCAACGAGGCGCTGAACGCACGCAACTACTTTGCACCCGCCGGCGCCGACAAACCGGTGTTTCGACGGAACCAGTATGGCGCCGCCATCGGCGGACCGATCGTCCGAGGGCGCACATTCTTCTTCGCTGACTATCAGGGGACACGCCAGGCCGTCGGGACGGTGCGGATTTCAACCGTACCGACCCTTCTGCAACGGCAAGGCATCTTTACGGAGGCGATCAGCGGCAAGGTTCCGGCAATTTTCGACCCGGCTACTACCAAGCAGGTTGGGACCACGTTTACCAGAACTGCATTTGCCAACAACACGATCCCCAGCAACCGCATTGACCCGGTCGCCGCCGCCCTGCTGAACCGTTTTCCGTTGCCCACGCAGGCGGGAACGGCAAACAACTTCACACGGGTCGGCAACGATGACGATCATCAGCACCAGTTCGACGTCCGTTTCGACCATGTAATCGGCGACTCCCACCAGCTTTTTGGCCGCTACTCGTATTTCCACGACATCGAGCAGCCGGTCGCTCCGCTTCCCGATGGCAGCGGCAACATTACAAGCGGCGCCATTGCGCTCACCGAGAACGGCGGGCAGCAGTTCGTGGCGGGCTACAACCATGCCTTCGGGCGCGCATTGCTGATCGAGCTCCGCTTCGGATATACGCGGCGCACGAACCGCACACGCGGCGCAACGCTGGACGCCCCGGCAGCCCAGAGCCTGAAGCTGCCCGGCCTTCCCAGCGTCGCGGCCTTTGCCAATGCGTTGCCCGTATTTTCAATTGGCGGCGTGCAGCAGATCGGGTCACCGGCAAACGCGTTCGCCGATTTCAAGACCGACGTCACAGAAATTGTGGACACCGCCACGAAGCAGCTCGGCGCGCATACGCTTCGATTTGGACTGGACTTCCGCTGGGAGCGGCTCGACGTCCTGCAACCGCCGAACCCTACGGGTGTCTTCACCTTCTCGCAGCTGTTCACCGATCAGCCGGGCGTGAGCGGCACGGGCAATGCTCTGGCCAGCTTTCTGTTGGGACAGGTGCAGCAGTTCGCCATTGATCTGCAGGGCAAGGTCATCCGCCCGCGCGCGCACATTCAGGAATACTTCATGCAGGACAACTGGAAAGCAACGCCACGCCTCACGCTTAACGCCGGTTTGCGCTACACGCTGAACTTTCCCTCCACGGAAGCGGACGATCAAGGCGCCGTGTTTAATTTTCGAACGCAGAAACTGGACTATTTGGGCAAGAACGGATTCTCACGTTCGGCGCGCGAGCTGCACTGGGGCAACGTCGGCCCGAGGTTCGGCCTGGCGTACATGCTGACCGACAAGACGGTCGTGCGTTCGGGATACGGGCTGGTCTGGATCGAGCAGACGGGCATCACGACACCGTTCACGACCCCCCAGTTCCCCTTTCTGCAAACCACGTCGCAGCGCACGCTGGATAACATCGTGCCAGCGTTCGTGCTAAGTGCCGGGCCAACGGTCACGCCCTTGCCGCTCACGCCCGATGCCGGGCTGGGGCAGGGCGTTTTCGGGGTAAATCGGGAACTCGGCTCAGGATACGCGCAACAATGGAATGCCGCGGTCGAGCGCGAGCTGTGGCGTGGCAGCTCGCTGCAGGTTGCGTATAGCGGTTCGCATATCACCCACGTCGGCGTGCCCGACGTGAACATCAACCAGCTCACGCCGCAACAACTGGCCCAGGGCAACTCTCTGCTGACGCGGGTGGCGAATCCTTTCTTTGGCGTTGTGCCCCGCTCGTCATCCATTGGCGATCCGACGATCCCGCAGGGGCAGCTCCTCAAGCCGTTCCCGGCGTTCACGACGGTCGCGCTGTACCGTAACAACACCGGCAGCACCGTCTATCACGCCGGCGAGCTGCGTTTTCAGCAACGAATGGCGCATGGTGTGTCCTTTTTGGTTAGCTACACCCACTCGAAGCTGATTGATACCGCCTCGTCGGTGTTCAACGCTTCGGTGCTGACCGGCCCGGTCGCCAACTTCCCGGTCGCCGACAGCTTTGACTCCCGGCGCGAGCGCGATTCCTCGACCGGCGACATGCCCAACGTGACGGTCGCGAGCTACACATGGGACGCGCCGATCGGGAAAGGACACCGTGTCGCCCCGGCCGGTATCGCCGGCGCCTTGCTCCAGGGCTGGCAGCTGAGCGGAATCGTGACATGGCAGTCGGGCATGCCGGTGGCTGTCACGCAAGCCACAAACTTCAACGCCTTCGCCGGTTACGGGGTGCAGCGTCCCAACGTGGTCGCGACGCCGAACCTTCCTCCTGGCCAGCGCGGCACAGGACGGTGGTTCAATACCGCTGCTTTTGTGGCTGCGCCGCAATTCACTCTCGGCAACAGCTCGCGGAATCCCATACGCGGGCCCGCGTATCGCAACGGGGACATTGCCTTGATCAAGCACTCCCGGATCAAGGAAACTGCCGACCTGGAGTTTCGCGCAGAGGTGTTCAACTTGACCAATACCCCCGCTTTCGCGCAGCCCAATGGCGTGCTGGGCAGCGCGGCCTTCGGAACAATCGTTGCGACGGTGAACGATCCCCGCGTGATTCAGTTCGGAATCAAACTCAATTACTGACATGGGATTGAACGACAACGACGCTGACCGGAGATGATCATGTTCCAACGGCTGACGCGCTATTGCACGCTGCTACTTGTCCTGACGTTCGCCGTGTGCTGCCGCGCGGCAGACGTTTTCGTCGCCGCGGCCGCTGATCTGGCGGGTGCGTTCAAGCAGGTCGCCGCCCGTTACGAGGCGCGCACCGGCAATCGTGTGGTGCTGTCGCTGGGTTCATCGGGAAACCTTTTCGCCCAGATACAGAACGGCGCGCCCTACGACCTGTTTTTCTCCGCCGACGTCGATTACGCGCAGAAGCTGGTCGAGTCGGGCGCCGCCGAGCCGGGCAGCTTGTATCGCTATGCCACGGGCCGCATTGTTGTGTGGGCGCCGAAGGGTTCGCCGGTTGACCCGGCCAAGGGTCTGGGGGCCCTCACCGCGCCGGGCGTGCGCCGGATTGCGATCGCGAATCCCGCGCATGCGCCGTATGGACGCGCGGCGATGGCGGCGCTGGAACGCGCGGGAATCAAGGACGAGGTTGCGGGCAAGATCGTGCTGGGCGAAAACGTGGCGCAGGCGGCGCAGTTCGCTGAAACGGGCAATGCCGACGCCGGCATCATCGCGCTGTCGCTCGCGCTTGCGCCGGCGATGAAGCAGAAGGGAAGCTACGCACTTGTTCCGCAGGAACTGCACCCGCCGATCGAGCAGGCCGCGGTCATTCTGAAGGGCTCGCGGCAGAAGGAAGCGGCGCGATCGCTGATTGGTTTGCTGCAGACGCCGGAGATTCGGGAGCTGATGTCGCAGTACGGCTTGCAAACATCCGACACAAGCTCCACAACGGCGCCGCCAGCGAGGCCGGCAAAATGAACTGGCCGGCGATCTTCCTCAGCCTGCGCCTGGCGCTTACGACGACGGCGGTCCTGTTCGTGCTCGCGCTGCCGCTGGCGTGGTGGATCGCATTTTCGCGCCGCCGGTGGATGTTTTTGGTGGAAGCGGTGGTCGCGCTGCCGCTGGTGCTGCCGCCGACCGTGCTCGGTTTCTATGTGCTGGCGGGGCTGGGCGCACGCAGCCCGCTGGGACGCGCCTATGCAGGCCTGTTCGGCAGCCCGCTGCCGTTTACGTTCGCGGGGCTGGTGGTCGCATCGGTGCTCTACAGTCTGCCGTTTGGCGTGCAGCCGCTGGTGGCGTCGTTTCGATTGGTAGACAAGCGATATCTGCAGGCGTCGGAGATGCTGGGCAGTTCGCGGCTGCGCACGTTCCTGACCGTGACGCTGCCGCTTTCGCGCGCCGGCCTGATCACCAGCCTGGTGCTGGCGTTCGCGCACACGCTGGGCGAGTTCGGCGTGGTGCTGATGGTGGGCGGCAACATTCCCGGCGTGACGCAAACCGTCTCCATCGCGATTTATGACGAAGCGCAAACACTGAACTACGCCGCCGCGGGGCGCACGTCGCTCGCGCTGCTGGTGTTTTCGTTCGCGGTATTGGCCGCGGTGTATGGAGCGGCGCGCGCCAGCTGGAGCCTGTGGCGTCCGCAGGCGGGCCGGTGAGGCCGCCGGCCAACGCGGCCCCGGCGCTCGACGTCCGTTTGCGCAAGCGGCTCTCGGCCGAATTCACGCTCGAGGTTGCATTTCACGCCGGGCCGGGCGTGACCATCCTCTTCGGTCCCTCGGGATGCGGGAAAACTACACTGCTGAACTGCATTGCCGGTCTGCTGACGCCGGATGAAGGCCGGGTAGCGATGGGCGACGAGCAGCTCTACGATTCCGGCGCGGCCGTTGACGTTCCTTCGCGCGCGCGGCGCGTGGGCTACGTCTTCCAGGAGCTGGCGCTGTTCCCGCACATGACGGCGACGCAGAACGTGCGCTTCGGGCTTTTCGCCAAGCCGGCGAGCGAGCAGGGGAGACGAGCGCACGAGATGCTGGAGGCGTTTGACGCGGCAGGAGTCGCGCGGCGGAGGGCCGATGGCCTCTCCGGCGGCGAAAAGCAGCGGGTGGCGCTGGCGCGCACCCTGGCACCGCGTCCGCAACTGGTGCTGCTTGACGAGCCGTTGTCGGCGCTGGACCTGGCGACACGAACGGCGATCGTGGGCGATCTGAAGCGACGCCCGGAGGTGCAGAGCGTCCCCACGCTGTACGTCACACACTCCTACGATGAGGCCATGGCGCTGGGCCACACGCTGATTGCTATGTCGGCGGGCAAGATCGTTGAGGTCACGACCCCCGAGCGGTTTTTCAATTCGGAAGGGTTTCGCCATCTGCTGTAGCCGCCGCTGGTAACTCGCTGCAGCGCAAGAAATTGCATCGACGAGAGACTTTTGCGAATCTCCTTCGCAAGGGCACCAGGATTGGCGAGCCGCCGCTCGGCGGCGGCCCCTCTCAGGCGGCGCAGATTGCGCTGGCTCCCCGGGAATATTGGATACAATGGCAGCTCTCAAACGCCTGAGACGAAGCATTACGCTTTGAAACGGTTCAGTGCGGCGCCACGGGAGCTGAGTATGGCCGTGAAGTTGGTCAAGAAGGACAGTGTGGCGGCTGTGACGGTTCGCGCCAGCGAAGCCCTGAACTCGACTGAGCAGGCGATTGCCACCCTCGGCGGCCGCGATCTGGTCGCCAACCGCGGCATTCCGCTGAACATTGACTGGGTGGAAGAGGTTCGGGTGAACACCAGCGCGGTGGAGCGCCGCGCGCAGTCGCTGGTGGCGCGTCGCACGGTGAAGAAGGAATGGCAGGCGGCGTGGCTGCTGCGCGCCATCTCGTGCATGGACCTGACCACGCTTTCGGGCGACGACACGCATGAGCGTGTCCGGCGGCTGTGCGCCAAGGCGCGGCAGCCGATCCAGCAGCCGCTGGCGCAGAAGCTGGGCGTGGAAGAACTGGGAATCAAGGTCGCGGCGGTGTGCGTGTATCACACGTTCATCGAGACGGCGCTGCAGGCGCTGGAAGGCAGCGGCATTCACGTAGCGGCGGTCTCCACCGGTTTTCCGGCGGGACTCTCGCCGCTGGCGGAGCGCGTGGCGGAGATTCGCCGCTCGGTCGAAGCGGGCGCGCACGAGATTGACGTGGTCATCACGCGCGCGCACGTGTTCGGCGGGCAGTGGCAGGCGCTGTACGACGAAGTCGCGACCTTCAAGGAAGCCTGCGGACGCGCGCACCTGAAAGTGATTCTCGGGACGGGCGACCTGCTGACGCTGCGCAACGTTGCCAGAGCCAGCTACGTGGCGATGATGGCCGGCGCCGACTTCATCAAGACGTCGACCGGAAAAGAGGCGACCAACGCCACGCTTCCCGCCGGGCTGGTGATGACGCGCGCCATCCGCGAGTACGCGCACCAAACCGGCATGGCGGTGGGTTTCAAGCCGGCGGGCGGCATCCGGACGGCGAAGCAGTCGCTGGAGTGGCTGTCGCTGATGCGCGAAGAGCTGGGCGTGCCGTGGATGCAGGCGAGCCTGTTCCGCTTCGGCGCCAGCGGCATGCTGGCCGACATCGAGCGGCAGCTGGAATACTTCGCCACCGGCCGATACTCGGCCGAGCACCGTCATCCGATTGCTTAATACGGCAAGCTGAACAAAAAGGGCCCATGAGCATCGTCGAAAAATTCGTCAGCATGGAATACGGCCCCGCGCCGGAAGATCCAAAAGAGGCGCTAGCGTGGCTGGACGGCCACAAGCGCCGTTTCGGTCACTTCGTGAACGGCGCGTGGCTTGCGCCCTCGGCCGGCGAATACTTCGATAGCAACGATCCTTCCACCGGCGAGCGGCTCGCGCAGGTGGCGCAGGGCTCGCTTGCTGATGTGAACGCCGCCGTTGAAGCGGCGCGGAAAGCGTTGCCGGCGTGGCAGGCGCTCACGCCACATGCGCGCGCGCGCTATCTGTACGCGCTTGCACGACAGGTGCAGAAGCACTCGCGGCGGCTGGCCGTGATCGAGACGATGGACAACGGCAAGCCCATCCGCGAGAGCCGTGACATTGATATTCCGCTGGTCGCGCGGCACTTCTACCACCACGCCGGATGGGCGCAACTGCTCGAGCAGGAATTTCCCGGCTATACCGCCTGCGGCGTCGTGGGGCAGGTGATCCCGTGGAATTTCCCGCTGCTGATGCTGGCGTGGAAGATCGCGCCGGCGCTGGCGACGGGCAACACCGTTGTCCTGAAGCCCGCCGAATTCACCCCGCTGAGCGCGCTGGCGTTCGCCGAGTTGTGCGCCGAAGCCGGGCTGCCGCCGGGCGTGGTCAACATCGTGACCGGCGACGGGCGCACGGGCGAAGCGCTAGTGAAGCACGACGACGTGGACAAGATCGCTTTTACCGGTTCGACCGAGGTCGGGCGCATCATCCGCAAAGCGACCGCCGCGAGCCACAAGAAGATTTCGCTCGAACTCGGCGGCAAGTCGCCGTTCATCATTTTCGAGGACGCCGACCTGGACAGCGCCGTGGAAGGCCTGGTGGACGGAATCTGGTTCAACCAGGGGCAGGTCTGCTGCGCCGGGTCGCGGCTGCTGATGCAGGAGAGCATCGCCGAGCCGCTGATCGGGAAAATTCGCGAGCGCATGGAGTCGCTGCGCATGGGGCCGCCGCTCGACAAGGCGATCGACATCGGCGCCATCGTTGCGCCGGTGCAACTGGAGCGCATCAAGCGGCTGGTGGAGCAGGGTGTTTCGGAGGGCGCGAGTTGCTGGCAGCCCTCGACGCCGGTGCCGGCGCGCGGTCTCTATTTCCCGCCCACGCTCCTTATTAATGTGCATCCGGCCTCGACCGTGGCGCAGGAGGAGATCTTCGGACCGGTGCTGGCGGCGATGAGCTTCCGCACGCCGCGCGAGGCCGTTGAACTAGCCAACAACACGACGTATGGCCTGGCGGCGAGCGTGTGGAGCGAGAGCATCAACGTGGCGCTGCACGTGGCGGCGCAACTGAAGGCGGGCGTGGTTTGGGTGAACAGCACGAACCTGTTCGACGCGGCCTGCGGCTTTGGCGGATATCGCGAGAGCGGCTACGGACGCGAAGGCGGACGCGAGGGCCTGCTGGAGTATCTGGAGCCGGCATGGTTCAAGAGCGCGCCGCAGCTTCGCGCGGCGACGGCGTCGGTCGGCGCCGACGAAAACGACGACGGCGATTCCGGCATGCCCGCGATTGACCGCACGGTAAAGCTCTACATCGGCGGGAAGCAGGCGCGTCCCGATTCCGGATACAGCCTGCCGGTGCACGCCGCCGATGGCGCGCTGCTCGGCGAAATCCCGCTGGGGAACCGCAAAGACATTCGCAATGCCGTGGAGGCCGCACACAAAGCAGAAGGCTGGGGCAAGGCCACGGCGCATAATCGCGCGCAGGTGCTGTTCTACATCGCGGAAAATCTTTCCCAGCGCGGCACGCAGGCGGCCGCGGGGCTGTCGCGCGTGGTCGGCGAGCAGCAGGCGGCGGCCGAGGTGCAGGCGAGCATCGAGCGCATCTTCTCGTATGCGGCGTGGGCGGACAAGTACGACGGCGCGGTGCACAACCCGCCGTTCCGCAACGTCGCGCTGGCGATGAACGAGCCGATCGGGACGGTGGGCATCGTTTGTCCGCGGGAAGCGCCGTTGCTGGGATTCGTATCGGTTGTCATGCCGGCGATCGCGGCAGGGAACACGGTGGTCGCGATTCCTTCCGAGCTTTATCCGCTCATTGTCGGCGACCTCTACCAGGTGCTCGACACGAGCGACCTGCCGGGCGGCGTGGTCAACATTGTGACCGGGCGCGCGATGGAACTCATGAAGGTGCTGGCTGAGCACGATGACGTGGACGCCATCTGGTCGTTTGCCGATGCCGCCGCGGCGGAGGCGGCGAAGTCGCTCTCGACCGGGAACCTGAAGCAGGTGTGGACGAACGAAGGCCGCTCCATCGACTGGTTTGACGCGCGCCAGGCGGAGGGCCGCTGGTTTTTGCATCACGCCACACAGGTCAAGAACATCTGGGTGCCCTACGGGGAGTAGCGCAGTAGGGCGGCTGTGCCGCCGGCGGTTGCCGGCGAAACCTTGAGTGCAGTCGACAACGCATTGCGCAACTCATGAACTTCATACACGACGATTTCCTGCTTCAGAACCATGCTGCGAAGCGGCTCTATGAGGAGTACGCCGCCGGCCAGCCGATCCTCGACTACCACTGCCATCTTCCGGCGCGCGAGATCGCCGAGAACCGGCGCTTCAAGAACCTGTTTGAAGCGTGGCTGGAGGGCGACCACTACAAGTGGCGCGCGATGCGGGCCGACGGCGTCGCCGAGAAGTACTGCACCGGCGATGCCGGCGACTACGAGAAGTTCCTGGCCTGGGCGCGGGTGGTGCCGCGCACGCTGCGCAACCCGCTCTATCACTGGACGCACCTGGAGCTGAAGCGCTACTTCGGCATTGACGATCTTCTCGACGAGAAAACCGCGCCGTCGATTTGGAAGCGCGCCAACGAGCAGCTAGCCTCCGATGGACTTACCGCGCACGGCATCCTGGCGAAGTTCAGCGTGCGCGCCGTGTGCACGACCGACGATCCGGCCGACAGCCTGGAGCACCACCAGCGGATTGCCGCGTCGAACCTGGCGACGCGAGTGTATCCGACCTTTCGTCCGGATGCGGTGCTGAATGTTCACCTGCCGGTGGACTGGAATTTCTGGATCGACAAGATCGGCGCGACCGCCAACGTGGAGATCCGCAAGCTCGCTGACCTGCTCACCTCGATTCGCAAGCGTCACGACGAATTCCATGCGCTCGGTTGCCGGCTCTCGGACCACGGCCTGGACCATTGCTACGCCGACCTGTGCAGCGAGCGGGAAGCGGCGGCGATCTTCGATACTGCCCGTTCGGGCCGCGCGGTGACGCCGGAGGAGCGCAGCCGCTTTGCCGGCTTCATGATGCTGTACTTCGGGCGGCTCGACGCCGAAAAAGGCTGGACCAAGCAGATGCACCTGGGGGCGCGGCGCAACGCCAATTCGCGCATGCGCCAGCAGGTGGGACGCGACGCGGGCTATGATTGCGTGGGCGACTGGCCGCAGGGGGAGGCGCTGGTCAGTTACCTGGACCGGCTCGACCAGGAAAACGCGCTGCCCAAGATGGTGATCTACAACCTGAACCCGCGCGACAACTACCTGTTCGCGACCATCGCGGGCAGCTTCTCGGACGGCAGCACCGCCGGCAAGATCCAGTTCGGCAGTGGATGGTGGTTCCTCGATCAGAAGGAAGCGATTGAGTGGCAGATCAACGCGCTCTCCAACACCGGGCTGCTCTCGCGCTTCATCGGCATGGTGACCGATTCGCGCTCGTTCCTGTCATACCCGCGGCACGAGTATTTCCGCCGCGTGCTGTGCAACATGCTGGGCGCCGACATCGAAGCCGGGCTCCTGCCGGCAGACGAATCTCTGGCCGGCCGGCTGATCGAAGACGTGTGCTTCGGCAATGCCGCGGCTTTCCTGGGCCTGGGTTGCGTGACCTCAGAAAAAGCAGGAGGGCGTGCATGAAACTCCGGATGGCGGTCTTTGCATTGACGCTGCTGGGCGTCGTTGTGCTTGTATCGCGCGCCGCTTCGGCGCAGTTCGGACGCCAGCCGAGCGCCAACTCCTACCCGGTGACGTGTGAGTCCAATGACGAGCACTACCGCACCTGCCCGACGCAGGGCGCCGTGGCTCGCGTGGAATTGCAGCGGCAGATGAGCGGGTCGCCCTGCACGTTCAACCGGAGCTGGGGATTCAGCAGCAGCGGCATCTGGGTGGACCGCGGCTGCCGCGCCGTGTTCACGGTGTATCCGTACGAGACCGGGTTCCGCGTACCGGTCCTGGGCGGCGTGTGGGGCCACAACCGCACGCTGATCAAGTGCGAGTCGAACGACGAGCATCGCCGGTCGTGTCCGGTGAACGATCGCGTGTCGAGCGTCGAGGTCTATCGCCAGATCAGCGGCTCGCCGTGCACGCTGAATCGCAGCTTCGGCTGGAGCGAGCGCGAGGTGTGGGTTGATCGCGGCTGCCGCGCCGAATTCACCGTGTACACCGGCAGCGGAATCCTCAATGCCGGCCAGGGCGGGGGCGGTTTTGGGCGCAACCAGCAGACGGCCAACATCAAGTGCGAGTCCGACGACGAGGACTACCGCTTCTGCCCGATCGCGAACGTCCGCAGCGCGCGCCTGGTGCGGCAGATCAGCGGGTCGCCCTGTACGGAGACGCAGAGCTGGGGCTGGCGCAACGACGGCATCTGGGTGGACCGCGGCTGCCGCGCCGAATTCGAAGTGCGCGTCCGAGGGCGCTGATCCGCCGCTGGCCGGCTGATCGCAGACGGCGCTCCGACCGGGGGGAGGGACGCGGTGAAACGCAGCCTGATCATCGTTGGCGTGGTGCTGCTTGCAGCGCTCACAGCAGTCGCTTGCATTTCGTTTTTCTTCGACGCAAACGTAGTGCGGCCGCAGGTTGAGTCACGCCTGCAATCGGCGCTGGGCCGCAGCGTGCACGTGGGCAGCCTGAGCCTTTCCCTGCTTTCGGGCGGCCTGAGCGCCAGCGATATCACGATCGCCGACGATCCCGCCTTCAGCCGCGGCCCGTTCGTTCGGGCGAGGCAGGTCAATGTGGGCGTCGAGCTGTGGCCGCTCATCACGCGCCGCGAAGCCAACATCAGCTCGCTCACGCTGGTGAACCCTGAGGTCACGCTGCTGCAAGCGGGCGACGGACGCTGGAATTTTTCTACCCTCGGCAGCAACGCGAAAAAAGGCGGAGGCAGCGCGGCGCCGGGCTCGGCGCGAATTTCATCGCTCAAGGTGGAGGATGGACGCGTGTCGGTTGGCCGGGCAGGCGGCAAGTTGAGCGCCTATACGAACGTCAATGTGAAGGCAAGCAACATCGGCCCCGACTCGCAGTTTCCCTTCAGCATGAGCCTCACCACTCCGGGAGGCGGGAAGGCGACGATCGAAGGGCATGCCGGTCCGGTGAACGCCACCGATAGCGCGCTGACGCCACTGAACGCCGAAATCAAGATCTCCTCGCTCGACCTCGGCTCGACCGGCCTGCTGGGGCCGGAATCGGCCGTCTCGGGCGTGATGGACTACACAGGAACGCTCGCTTCCAGCGACGGCACTGCCCGGTCCGAGGGCACGATCAGGGCGCAGAGACTGCGGCTCACCAAGGCGGGTTCACCGGCTTCGGCGCCCATCACGATTGATTACGCCGCTACGCACAACCTGCAGCGCTCCACCGGGACGCTTTCCAGGGGCAACATACATATCGGAAAGAGCATCTCTCACCTGACGGGAAACTACGACTTGCGCAATGAACCTGCGGTTGTCCACATGGTGATGACAGGGCAAGACCTGCCCGTGCCGGACCTGGTGGGAGTGTTGCCGGCGTTCGGGGTCACGCTGCCCTCGGGTGCGTCGTTGCAGGGCGGCACGGCGACCGCCAATCTGAGATTCGATGGCGCCGTGGATCGGATGCTGACCTCGGGCGCGGTGCAAATCGCCAACACGAAGGTGACGAACTTCAGCATGGCGAAGGAGCTGGCGCTGGTGGCGGCGCTCGCCGGCATTCAGAAGACGGCGGACACGACGATCCAGATGATGAGTTCGGACTTGCAGATCAGCCCGGGCGGCACGCAGGCGCAGAACCTGAACATCGTGATTCCCGAGCTTGGCGCCGTGACCGGCTCGGGCGTGATTGCCAGCAACAACACGCTCGACTTCCGCATGGTGGCCAAGCTCAACACGGCGGCGGGCAGCGTTGCCGGCGGGCTGGCAAACCTGGCCGGCCTGGCGGGCAAGGGAAGCAATACGCTGCCGTTTCGCATTCAGGGAACCACGGCCCGGCCGATCTTCGTTCCCGATGTCGCCGGCATGGTGAAGGGCGGCGGCCTGCTGCAACCGCTGGGCAGCGGGGGCACGCAGAGCGGGCAAACCAGCAACCGGAGTCCTAACCAGCAAAACTCCGTTGGCGATTTGATCCACGGTCTCCTCGGCAACAAGAAGAAAAAATGAAGGTCTTTGTACCGCCAACGCGCGTGGCGTTGAAAGGGAGAGATGCAATGAAACGACTTCGCACCATTTTCCTTGGCCTGTTTTGTCTATCGGTCGCGGTGACGGCTGCCGCACATCGGCAGGCTTCCGCGCGTGACGTGGAGCGCATCAAGCGCGAGGTCATGCACGAAGTCCTGATGCTGCCGTACTACGACGTTTTCGATGCGATCGGATACAAGGTTGACGGCAACACGGTGACGCTGACCGGCGCGGTCACGCGGCCCACACTCAAAACCGACACCGAAAACGCGGTGAAGAAGATTGAAGGCGTGGAGAAGGTGATCAACAACATCGAGGTGCTGCCGCCGTCGCCCAACGACGATCGCCTGCGCCTGCAGCTCTATCGCGCCATCTACGGATACCCGGCGCTGGAGAAGTACGCGCTGTTGTCCATCAAGCCGATTCGCATCATCGTGAAGAACGGGCGCGTTTCGCTGGAGGGCACGGTCAACAGCGAAGGCGATAAGACGCTGGCCGGCATGCAGGCCAACAGCGTGCCGGGAATCTTCGCGGTGCAGAACAACCTGGCGGTCGCCTCGGGCAAGCAAGCGTGAGCTGAGGACAAAGCCGGTTGCAGTGTGCGCGCGGTATTGTCTGTGCCATAATTCTGCGGTCATGAAGAGTTCAACATTCGCAGTTCTGTTGTCGTTCGCCCTGTGCCTGTTCGTGGGCGCCATCGCGGGGCAGGCGCAGGCGCCCGCGGTTCCCACGCCTGCCGATGCGGCCATGGAAATGGTTAAACAAGGCCGCCAGCTGAATAGCCAGGGCAAGCAGGACGAGGCGCTGGCGCTTTACCAGCAGGCGCTCAAGGCTTCGCCCGATCTGTTTGAGGCGCACCTTGGTGCCGGCGTGGCGCTCGACCTGAAGGGGCAGTATGCCGAGGCGCGTTATCACCTGAATCGCGCGCTCGAGGCCGCCAAGCCGGAGCAGAAGAACAGCGCGATGCGGACGCTGGCCATGTCGTATGCCTTTGAGGGCAAGGCCGGCGAGGCCGCAAAGTACGAGCGCCCGCTGTACGACGAGGCGGTTGCCAAATCGGACTTCCCCACGGCCGCCGAAATCGCCAACGAGCAGGCGCGGCTTTTCATCGAGGCCGGCGATCTGGATAACGCGCAGAAGTGGTACCAGATGGGCCACGAAACCGCGCTGCGCAAAGCCGACCTGAAACCGGAAGAGCGCGATCTTTGGGACTTCCGCTGGGAGAACGCGCAAGCGCGGATCGCGGCGCGCCGCGGAAATCGCGCCGAAGCCGGGAGACACGTGGCCGCCGCCAAGGCGATCATGGACAAGGGAACGATCACGCGCGGAGGCAACACGGACCAGACGCGTTTCTGGCCGTATCTGACCGGTTATGTCGCCTATCACACCGGGGACTACAAGACGGCGATCGGCGAACTCCAGAAGGCCGACCAGCGCGATCCGTTCATCATGCTGCTGCTGGCGCAGTCGTACGAAAAGACGGGCGACGCGGCCAAGGCGAAGGAGCTTTACCAGCAGATCATGACCGTGAACAGCCACAACCCAACCAACGCGTTTGCGCGGCCGGTGGCGCGCAAGAAGCTGGGCACTTCGTAGAAATGATCGGGGCCGTGCCGGTGTGTGACGCCGGGCGCGGCCCTTCGTGTCTTCGCCCGAACGAATGGAATGGATTTTTTACCGCCATCGGTGACACACTTACACTAGCCGATTCCTTTCCATACGGACTGACGTGGACAAAGACCTGCCGCAAAAGTCGTGGCGCCTGGCCGAGGCCTGGCTGCCGAAGTCGTTCCTTGTCCTTCGCCAATACAACCGGCACAGGTTTGTTTCCGATCTGATCGCCGGGGTCACCGTTGGCCTGGTGGCGCTGCCGCTGGCCATGGCTTTCGCCATCTCCTCCGGCGTGCCGCCGCAATCGGGCATCTACTGCGCCATTGTTGCCGGGTTCATCATTTCGGCGCTGGGCGGCTCCAAGACACAGATTGGCGGCCCGACCGGCGCGTTCGTGGTGATCGTCGCCGGCATTGTGGCCAAACACGGCGTGGGCGGGCTGTTCATCTGCACCTTCATGGCGGGCGTCATTTTGGTGCTGATGGGCGCCACCGGCTTTGGATCCGCCGTCAAGTTCATTCCCCGGCCGGTGGTGATCGGCTTCACCAACGGAATCGCGGTGCTGATTGCCAGCACGCAAATCAAGGATTTCTTCGGACTCCACATCGAACAAGTTCCCAGCGAATTTGGGCCGCGCATGCTGGCCATTGTGCGCGCCTGGAATACGGTCGGCCTCGGGCCGGCGCTGCTGGCGGTGGCTGCGCTGGTGGTGATCCTGCTCGTTCCCAGGGTCACGCGTCGTGTTCCCGGCACCATCGTTGCGCTGCTTCTGGGGACGCTGGCGGCGTTGGGGTTGCGCCTGCACGTGGAAACGATCGGATCGCGGTTCGGCGGCATTCCCAGCGGGCTGCCGCGAGTGGAGATACCCGCCTTCCACTTCAGCATGGTGCCGTCGCTGCTTGGGCCGGCCCTGACGGTCGCCATGCTCGGGGCCATTGAATCGCTCATGTCGGCGGTGGTTTCCGACCGGATGAGCAACGACAAGCACAATCCCAACGTGGAGCTGATCGCGCAGGGCCTGGCGAACATCGCCTCGCCGATGGTCGGAGGACTTCCCGCCACGGGAGCCATAGCCCGTACCGCCACCAATATCCGCTCCGGCGCACAGAGTCCGGTCGCGGGCATGGTGCATGCGCTTACGTTGCTGGCCATGCTGCTGTTTGCCGCGCCGCTGGCGCGCTTCATTCCGATGTCGGTCCTGGCGGCGATTTTGGTCGTGGTGGCCTACAACATGGGCGAGTGGGGTGAAATTCGCGACATCGTGAAGCTGACCGCATCGGACATTTCGGTTTGGGCGGTCACGTTCCTGCTCACCGTGTTCGCCGATCTCACCGTCGCCGTCGAAGCGGGCATGATTCTCGCCACTCTGCTGTTCATCCGCAAAGTGACCATCACAACCACCGTTTCCGCGGTGACCAATGCTTACGTTGACGAAGGGCGCGTGCATATTCTCCAGGACAAGAGCATTCCGGAATACGTACGCATCTTCCGCATTCACGGTCCATTCCTGTTTGGCGCCACGGACAAGATTTCCGTCATTCACGATCATCTCTCCGAGCTGCCGCCGATCGTGATTCTGCGCTTGCGCAACATGACTGCGGTCGACGCCACAGGGTTGAAGGCCCTGGAGGAGGTCGCCGATGCGTTGCACGCCTCCGGCCGCGAGTTGATTTTGTGTGGGGCGCGTGAGCAGCCCGCCAGCCTGATGCACCAAGCCGAGTTCGAAGAACACGTGGGCGTGGAGAACATTTGCCCCAACGTGGAGGCTGCTTTGCAACGCGCCCGCCGCGTCTATGAAGACAGCGTGGAATTGCGGCGTCAGTTCGGCCGCTTCGAGCGCCGCCGCTCCGCCAGCGCAAAATAGCGCGCCTGCGGCGCTCCTGCGGTCCTGAATACCGGTACCCGAATTGGCGCGTTCCCGGCCCTGCCACGTTTCTCCCCAAACATGTACTGCATCACTGTTGACAATCGGACTGGACGGCATTAAAAGAACCACTCTGTTGTATTCGCGGGAACAGTGGGCCATTTCGGCTCGATCTGTGCCGGCGGGATGGACCGGCGCCGCGCTTTTCGGGCGATTGTCCATTCCCCGCTTTGACCGAGCCTCCCGGTTTGGGTCGTAGAGGATTTGGTCATGACGTTTCCTCGTCGTCTCCCCGCCCTTGTGATCGCCGTATTGCTGTCGGCCTGCGCGGCAACCGCCGCCGCGCCTGCGCCTCCGTCGCCCAGCACATCCGTCGCCGTGATTCCGGGACCGCTGCGCTCGTTCCTGCGCATGGCGGGCATCAGCCAGAAGGTCACGCCCGACGAGGTGTTGCCGTTGCTGGCGCGCAACGCCGTCGTGCTCGGGTGGGAGCGCGAATCGCAGCCCACCGAATTTTTGCTGTTGCTGCGGCGGTACGTTGACCAGTCGCGCGAACTGCGGGCGCTCGCCGGCGCGAAAAACTCGATTGACGTGGAGCGCTGCGAGGACGTGAAGCCGCTGCTCGACGTGCTGGGTTACCGCCTGCGCGAAGGCTGCGGGAAGAACGCCGCGCTGGAAACGTCGGTCCCGGAGCGCGCCTTTGTGACGCTCGATTCCGGATTCCCTCTGGCCAAACTGGAAGAGGCGCTGCGCACCGGTCAGCCATTCCGCTATCCGTATCCTGACACGCCGGTGCCGATGCTGTTCACGTCCAACGACTGGGCAGCCGCGAGCCGCACAGGATTACGTTTGGGGCAGGGCAACCTGCTCGACGACCTGCTGCGCGATCCGTCGCTGGCGCGGTTGTATTGGGGGATGTCGAAGGCCGACGTGGAGACGCGCGAACTTTTGCGGCAGTCTCCAGGACTCTCGAAGCTGCTGCCGGTTGCGGGCGTGATGGACTTCTTTGGAAGCTACATCGCGGTGCGCGGCGGAAAGGTCGTGGCGCCGGGCGGAGCGGCGGCGGAGACGCAATGGAAAGAATTGGCCGGCGCCGACGTTCATGCGCCGTCGGACTTCGTTCCGCGGCTGCTCGCGAAAGACAATGGCTGGCTGGCAGCGTACTTCGACGCGCTCTCGCGAGCGGACGACCAGCACCAGGCGTACTTCTGCGATCCGCGCCGCCTCCGCAAGTTCTACGAAGGGGTGCGGGGCAAAGATGTAGGCCGCAGCCCGGCCACACCGGTATTTCGTCCTGATGGCGGACTGCTTCTGCTGGTCTCGCGGCTGCAACTGGAAAACGGGCAGCCGCGCATTCCCGGCGGCCTGGCGGTGTGGAAAGAGATCCTGCGGCGGCGGGGCGGTTCGGGCCTGATTCGCGAATGGGCGGGGAAATCACAGGGCTGGAGCACGCCCGACCAGCTGGTGGAGGGACTGTTCGGGCTCTCGCGCATCGAAACGGCCGATGGGCCACTGCAAACGTACCTGGCGATCAACGAGGTTGACCGCGGTCGCACGGGCGATGAGCACCTGAGCGCGGCCACGGTCCGCCTGCTGGCCGACAAGTACTCGCGCTTCGGCCATCAGTACACGCTGCTGGCCGAGTTTCACGGGCTGAACAACGCGTCGATCGCGCGCTATTTCGCAGTGGCCGACAGCCTGGACCACATCTCCGACCCATTCCTGCGCGCCGACGTGATTGGCACCTTCCAGGCGACGCTGGGTCTGTGGCAGATCCTGGCGCGGCAGGGACAGCTTCCGCCGGCGCGCATGAACGACGCCTTCCAGCGCGCCATGGCGCCGCTGCAGGGAGTGAAGTCGGGGCCGCAGTTGTTTGACGCGGCGCGCACCGCGCTCTCGGAAGTTGTCCGCGCGGCTGGAGCGCCTGATCTCTACCAGGACAACATTATCGCCCTGCTGGCCGGACCGCAGCAGTCCACGCCTGAAGGCCAGCGCATGCGCTCGGAGCTGGCGGTCCGCATGCACACCGTGATGCAGGACCAGCGGCTGGTGTCGCTCGACACGCTGTTTGCGCTGGGGGACGGCCTGGCGCAACTTTCGCAGGGAAAAGCTTCGGCTGACGCGCTGCTGCCGCTGGCGGCGGAGCTGCGCGAGTTCGAGTTCCCGCGCTCGTTCTTCAGCAACACCGAGCGCATCGAGTACGCGCCCGGCCTGCCGGATTACAAGCACACCGCGCTGCAAACGCGGATGGACCTGAGCAAGGTCATCAGGAACCCGTCGCCGAAGGAGCTGGCGGAGGCGCGCGGCCTGCTTTCGGCGCTGCTGCGCGATACGCTGGTTGGGCTCAACTACGCGTATTACGAGCCGCCCGCGGCGCAGGTGCTGCACCATAATCCGCTGTTCATCCGTTCGCACGATTTCTCCGGATCGGCATCGGAAACGCTGCAGGAATCGTGGAAGACGCCCCGGCTCTTCGGTTCGGGCGTGACGGCCGGGCGCGGCGCGCACCTGGTGGGATCGCTCGCACACCTGCCCTTCGTGCTCTCGCAGGTGGAGCAGGACTTCATCGTGCCGGAAAACGTGCAGGCGCTCATCTGGGACGAGACGGTGCCGGCGCTGGTGACTAGCGCCATCCTGCCTCGCTGGTGGACGGTGAGCCGGCAGGAGATGCACGCGGTCGCGCTGCATCAGCGCGCGGGAGACGAATTGGTGCGCGCGGCGGTGACGAAGGCCAGCCTTCGCGCGCCTGTGGTGGACATCCTGAGCGAGCGCATGCTGCCGCAGCGCTGCGCGCAGATCGAGCGCGCGCTCGCGGCCGGTAATCAGGATGCGCTGCCGGAGTTGATGCCCGGCGAGACGCTTTACCTGGCCGCCGAATTCCGGCGGCGCTATCCGGGGCAGAGCGACGCGTGGGCTTCGGCCGGGAAAGAGCTGGAAGAGCTGGCGCGGCAGTATCCGGCCGACGCAAGCTGGGCGCGGCTTTCCGAGGATTTCGGTGTGCCGCATCCCGCGCTGCAGCAGAGTTACGCGCGCGCGCTGCTGAACATCAAGCCGTTTCCCGCGGTCGGCGGATATGGCAGCCGGCTGATGGCTGAGTCGTGGGACTCGAGCAACCTGTACTGGGCGCGGCTGGCGGACGAGCTGGGATACGCGCCGGTCATGCTGAACCGGCTCGTCCCGGAGCTCACGCGGCGCATGGTGGAAAAGATCTTCGCCACCGACTTCGAAGATTTTTCCGCGCTGATGCGCGCCATGCGCGAGACCGGGGAGGAATTCCGGCAGGGAAAGATCGAAGCGGCGCCGTCGGCGGGGGCCGCGGCACAGGCACAACAGTAATCGGCCCGCGGGCCTTACGTTCGGACAGAGTGACTCATGAACAAGAGAAGCATCGCGATCGTTCTCGTGTTGTTGTCGCCGGGGCTGTTGACCGATCCGGTCGCATCGCGGGCGCAAGGCCCGCGCACCAGCATCCGCGTGGAAGTGGACATGGTGCAGCTGAATGTGGCGGTGACCGACAGCAAGGGCGACTACGTGACGGGGCTGCGTCCGTGGGACTTCGCGGTGAGCGAAGACAATATTCCGCAGACGCTCGCGACATTCGCCGAGGGCGACGAGGCAGCGCGCCGCGTGGCCGATATTGACCGCAGCGAAGGCGGCGCCAGGCTGACCGCGCGCTCTTCACGCGCCGACGCCATCACGCAAGCCGCCGCCACCACGCCCACGCTCAGCGACGCCATGGCAGGCGCGAGCGTTTTTATCCTCTTCGACAAGAGCAACTACATGTATCGCGGCTTCGTGTTCGCGCAGGACGCGATCGCCGAATTCGTGCGCTCGCTGCAGGGCCCGGACCGCGTGGCGTTCTACTCCTACAGCCGCGACCTATCGCGCGATGCGCTGCTCACGCCGGACCGAGGCACGGTGCTGCATGGCGCGCGCTCGACGACGGCGGGCGACAATGCCGCGCTGTACAACGCGCTGCTGCTTACCCTGAAGGACGCGAGCCAGTACACCGGGCGCAAGGTCGTCGTCGTGTTTTCCAACGGGCCGGACAACTCGAGCATGGTCGCGCCGGAAGACGTGGGCGAACTGGCGCAGTCGGAAGGAATCCCCATCTACATGATCAGCACGCGCGAGGCCAAGCAGGATCCGGCCTCGAGCGCGGTGTTCGAGCGCATGAGCGCCGCCACCGGCGGCAAGGCGTACTTCGCGCGTAACTGGAAGGACCAGCGCGACGCCTTCGCGTCCATCCGCGACGACCTCGCGCATCTCTACTCGCTCAGCTACTACCCGCAACCGAACCCGAACCGCGGATGGCGCGCCATTACGGTGAAGCTGAAGGGGCCGGCGCTGAGCAAGTATCGCGTGCGCACCCGCAGCGGGTACCGTCCCTTGCCGGCGAGGCTGTCCGCGGACAGCGCGCCGTTGCCGTAGCGCGACCAGGCCTGCGCGTTCACCGCCTGCAATAGCCCACAGATATTGCCGTACGCGAAGGCCATTCCTTCACCTGAAGCACGGCTGACGGCGCATCGCGCGCTGGAGTATGTGTGGCGAACGTGGTGCAGATGGCCGGGATAGGGCCATTCATCACGTTGCCGCTCCTGGTCAGCACCATGGGCGGTCGGCAATCGCTCGTTGGATGGCTGGCCGGCGCGTTGCTCGCGGTTTGCGCTCAGCCATTTCCTAACTGCCTGTACGGCAAGGACATGGTCGGTTTCGAGGTGATCCGTTGAGGCAGTTTCGATCCACGCCCAGCCTTACGTTCAGCGACTTCGATAGCTTTGGGTTATCCGCCGGGTACGTAGTTTTACGAGTTGACGGACCCCGCAGCAGGGCTGTAACTCGGAACATGCGTCCTGAACCAGCCACAGCGAGGTTTCCCATGATGGTGCTCAACGGGTGGAAACAGATAGCCCAGTATCTCGGGAGAGGTGTGCGAACCGTGCAGCGTTGGGAGCTTAGGGGTCTTCCGGTTCGCCGGCCGAACATGCATCTGCGCACCGGAGTAGTTGCGCTCTCCAGCGACATCGATGATTGGGTCCGGGCGCTGCCGTCAAGGATCGAGGCGGACCTCCGCGAGTCAACCAAAACGGGCGCCTACGAGCGAAGGGCAGCCTGAGGTTTTCGGCTCGCTTTCCGTTTGAAGAGCACGTCGTCAATCATTGCGAGACGCAGATCAAGCCCTTGGCAAGCTCTAGTGTCCACAGGATGCGCGGCGCTTCGAAAAAAATAGAGACCGTGCAGGATCCAGTCGGACAGGGACACCCACAGGGCAGACAAGAGAATGTAGAGCCCTGCAAGCCGCGTCGCGATCGCACGAGGAGTAAGCGGCAGTGAGATGTCCAGCTTCATGGGAACTCTTCCTAGAAGCGCCCGCCCGCTTCAAGAATGCGCCGAAACCGCGATCATGTGCTCGCGAATCGCAAATCGGACGAGGTCCGACGTGGAATGCAGTCTGAACTCCTCCATGACGCGGTACTTGTGAAACGCGATGGTACGCGGGGTGATTTGAAGAATGCTCGCCGCCTCCTTCATGGTCCGTCCTTCAGCAAGCAGTTGGACCACCTCGCGCTGGCGAACGGTAAGACCGTGCGGCTTGAGGTTTGGATCGCGAATGAACTGCTGCTCGAGTGCGATCACCATTCGCGGAGTGACATAGGAGTGCCCGCGGAGCACGTCGCTCATCGCGCTCTGAAGCTCCGCGGCTGACGAGCGCTTGAGCACATATCCCGAAGCCCATGTGCGCAGCGCCGACGCGGCAATGCGCGGATCCTCGATCGCCGTCAGCACGATAAACTTCGCCGAAGGTACTTCTTCTTTTGCGCGCTGGGCAGCGTCACTACCGGTCAGTAGCGGCATGGCGAGGTCGAGCAGAACCACATCAGGCCGCAGCCTTACAACCTTCTCGAGCAGCGAGCGGCCATTCTGAGCGATCCCGACTACCTGGGCATAAGAGGCGATCAGGGAGCTGAGCGCCTCGACGATGAGGGTTTGTTCGTCAGCGATAAGGATGCGAGGTCTTTGCACCGGCCCTCCGATCGGAAAGAGACTTCAGCGGCCGGTGTTGAGACTACGCACGGTGGTAAGGCCCTCTGTATCCGGAAAAGGTCAGTGGACGTTACTCCGCAGAAATGCCATGCAGCAGGTAGAAAATACGTGACAACTATCGTGTGACCTCCTACATCGGCAACCCGCGAAAGTACCGCGTTGGCGCTACGGGACAGCAGCAGTTGTAATCATAGTAATCACACTGGCAGGCTGATTGCTTTCGGACAACCTGGAATTCAGCCACCGGCAAGAACCTAGTTGCGTAACATGGCGCATTCGCGGAAGAGGTGCGCTCCGTCGCGCCAAGCGGGTGTCGTATGCTGGACGTAACTAATTGGTAGCAAGGGTGTTAGAAGGAGGGCTGGCATAGGGAAGTTTGGAACGGATTGCAAGGCGGCGTTTCCCGGGCAGCCAAAGCCACCGTATTTCTACGGCTTATGGCCCCAGGGACGGACGGGTGATACTGATGGGGCTTTAGCGACGGTCGCTGTGGGGTGCTCCATCGAGCACGCCAGGGGAAACGAACGACACGCGGCGGAGCGCTCGCTCGATCGCGGTCTTAAGATCGTCGGAGAGGCGCGATTTCACAACGAAGGCGGCGGCGCCCGATGAGAGCGCCGCTTGGGCGGAAAGAGGATCGGCGTCGGCGCTGACCACGACGATGGCGACGGGCGTTTGCTCGGCCACGAGTGTTCGAATCACGTCGATACCGTTTAGCGGGCCCATGTTGAGGTCAAGAACAGCGACGTCGGGCCGGAGGCGCTTCACCTCGCGCAACGCTTCCTCGCCCGATTCGACGACAGCAACGACGTCGAATTGCGGGGCCAATTCGGAATATATTCGCCGGCGAAACTCCTCGTGGTCGTCGGCAATGATGGCGCGAATCAGCATTACCGGCCGTACGTTAGTTCAGGACCAATGTCACCGCCAGATTACCGGCGCAGAGCAGAGTGGTTACCGGGCGGGCCCGACCATGTGACCGCGGTAACCTTCAACCCGGCGGGCCGTCGAAGAATCACCGGGCGGTTGGGTTGAAGGTGCGGGAATAGCAGCAGGCGAAGCTGTTGAAAGTTGAGTTCGGGACAGATGAGCCGGCCACGTGAAGCACCCATTTCGCTCAAGACGGTCACGGGGGTGCGTGAACGCCTGGATCGTTTGGCGGTGGGCAGCAGCGTCTACCTGCAGATTGCGGCAGCGGCAGCGGTCGGTGTCGGATACTACCTGGGGTCCGAGCTCGGCTTTGCGCTCACGCCGCCGGGTACTCCGATTTCGATTTATTGGCCACCGAATGCGATCCTGCTGGGTGCGCTGCTGTTGATGCCGTACCGCATGTGGCCTTTGGCGCTCGCCGCCGTGGTTCCAGCCCACTTTTCGATGCAGTTGGCGCGCGGCGTGCCCTTCGCTACCTCGCTGGGATGGTTCGCAGGCAATACCGGCGAGGCGCTGCTCGGCGCATTCCTGGTGCGGCGATTCAGCCGGTCCCCGCTGGAAGGTATCCGCGGCACGCTCGAGTTCCTGTTGGTCGGCGCTTTCATCGCGCCGCTGGTCACATCATTCGTGGATACCGGAGCGGTGCTGGCAACCGGAGTGGGACATCGCTTCTGGACGCTCTGGCAGAGCCGATTCTTGTCGAATGCGCTGGCGCAAGTAACCATCGTCCCCGCCATCGTGGGGACCGCACGAGCGGCAGCAGCGCGGACCCGGCCGTCACTGGCGCGTGTCACCGAGGCGGCGGCGCTCCTCTCGATTCTGGCGGCCTTAACCGTGACGGTCTTTGGTTCGTCCACCACGATTCCGCTTGCAGAGCATGTGCTGATCTATCTGCCGTTCCCGTTGCTGCTGTGGGCGGCGCTGCGGTTCGGAATCGGCGGTCTGGGCACGTCGATGACGCTGGTCTGCGCGCTTTCGCTGACGTTTGTTCTCCGCGCGGCCGGTCCGGCCTTCAACGAAGCAGTCGCTCCCAACGTTACGTCGCTGCAGCTGCTTCTGATCGTGGTCAGTGTTCCGCTGGTGGTCCTTTGCGGGTTATTGGCGAGCACCCGGCGTACGGAGGAGAGCCTGCGTGAGACGAGCGCCAAGCTGATCACGGCGCAAGAACAGGAACGCAGGCGAATCGCGCAGGAACTGCATGACGACCTTTTGCAGCAGCTGTGCATGATCGGGCTGGAGCTGCACAATCTGCAGCCGCATGTGGGAACGGAATTGAAGAACCGACTCGAGCGCCTGGAATCGCAGGTTTCCGAACTGGCTTCGCGCACTCGCGATCTTTCGCACGGGCTGCATCCGTTCCGCGTGGAACTGATCGGGCTGGGCCCGGCGGTGGGCCGCCTCTGCCAGGAGTTCAGCGAAGATGGAGTGAACGTGCAGTTCACCGAGATCAACCTTCCCTTGCGCGTCGACCCGGATGTGGCGCTCAGCATCTACCGCATAGCCCAGGAAGCGCTGCAAAACATCAGCAAGCACAGCCAGGCGAGCAATACCGTGGTGCACCTGGAAGCGTCGGCCGACAACATTGTTCTGCGCGTGCTCGACGATGGGGTTGGTTTCCGGGACGATCAAACAGGAAATCTTGGAATGGCGAGCATGCGTGATCGGATGCGGGCGGTCGGCGGCACGCTGGATGTCGTATCGTCGCCGAACCGGGGAACGTACCTGGAAGCAACAGCCCCTATGCGAAGCCGCACGCCATAGAGTTCAGAGTGGGATAGACTGTCGCTCTGCGGGCGCCACCGCAGGAGACCGCAATTTGATTTGGCACGCCCTTCGTCCGAGAAACAAGGAGGCGAACATGCGCGTCAAAGTGTTGCTCGCGGATGATCACGCGGTCGTGGCCGATGGATTGACAAGCCTGCTGTCACCCCAGTGTGCCGTCCTGGGCGCTGCTTCTGACGGACAGGAACTGCTGAAGCTGGCCCGCGAGAAGAAACCCGACGTGATCATTCTCGACATTTCCATGCCGCTGGTGAACGGACTCGACGCAATCCACCAGTTGCGCAAGGAGGGCTGCGCCGCGAAGTTCCTCGTGTTGAGCATGCATCGTGATCCGAGCCTGATTCTGGCGGCGTTCAAGGCGGGAGCATCGGGCTATGTTTCGAAGGAGTGCAGTGCGCTGGAACTCGATTTGGCGGTTTCCACCGTGTCTGCCGGCCGCCAATATCTGAGCCGTTCGCTGCCGATCAACCTCGAAACGGTCCGCTACGAGTTGCGGCGCCATCATGGCAACAGCCGGCAGCCGACGGGCCGGCAGCGGCAGGTGCTGCAGCTCGTTGCCGAAGGGAAGACGATGAAGGAAATCGGCGGGCTGCTTGGAATTTCCACCCGCACGGTCGAGTTCTACAAGTACACGCTGATGCGTTCGCTGGGCCTGCGGACGAACGCGCAGCTTGTTCAGCACGCGATCAAACTCGCGCTGGTGACCGTACCGCCGCCGATCGACTCCAGCAGGTGGCGTTGAGTGCTTGCATCGTTGCCGGTTCGGCAACCAGGGTGAAGCGGCAAGGGCTTACGCTGCCGGCGTGATCGGCTGCACCGTGATAAGGCCGATGCGAATGGCGAACTGCACAAGCTCCGCGTTGGAGTGGAGCCCGAGCGAGTGCATGATTTCGTACTTGTAGGACTCCGCCGTGCGCACTGAGATTCCCAGCGTCGCGGCGACTTCCTTCATCGCCTTGCCTTCAGCCACCAGCTGCAGAACTTCGCGCTGGCGGCGCGTCAATTTGCTGCCCTCCGAGCTGCGGTGACGGGCAGCCTCCGCCAAAACCGTCAGAACATCGGTGGGAAGCGCGGGGCTGACGTAGGCGCGTCCGCGCAAGACCGAATCAATGGCCACCGCCAGCTCGCTGCTCGCCGAATGCTTCAACACGTACGCCGAGGCCCCTGCGCGAAAGGCTTCCACTACCAGCGAAACATCGGCGTGCATGGTCAGCAGAATGAACTTTGTGCGTATGCCGCTGCCGCGCTGAATCTGGCGGATGGCGTCGAGGCCGTTGAGCAGAGGCATCGAGACATCGGTGATGGCAACGTCGGGTGTGGTGGCATGGACCATCTCGACCAGCTCTCGGCCAGTGGTTGCCACTCCCACGACCTCGCAGCGGGGGCTGAGCAGACCGCGGAGTCCCTCGGTTAGAACCTGATGATCATCGGCCAGTACGACTCGGATCCGCATCGGGCGCCTTCGGTAGCGGTGACTTATGCATACTAGAACGGCCGCCTCCGGGATGTCGCACCCGAAGAACTACGGATGCCCGAATCCCTTAGACCCGGCTCTCGGGTGCGGGCCAACGGCAGTCGGACCGTCTGAAATCGAGAGCACCGGACGAGCGCCCGCCTGCGAAGTGGAAGCAGAGCGCCCGGTTCGGGCCCGCAAAGTTGGATGCTGCGACCTCCAGGCGGCGAAACTTTGTCGCGCGCGCCCCTGCGATTCAAGGCGCAATCAGGAGCAACTCAGTCAGAATCAGTCTGCGGCGCCCATTGCAACAGCATCGTGAGTGACCTAAGTCGCGATCGAATGTTTAGCCTGTTGCGCACTTTTCTCCAATCGGTAATCCGGCCGACATTGAGCACCCGGAGAACTTCGGGAGCGGCAACTGCCGGCCTTCCGGCGCGGTCCGGAGATTGACCGGGAAATTGTTCGGGCCTGCGTATTACCGACAACTGCGTGTTTCTCAAACCGCGATTCAGGAGCAGAGTCATCGTCACCTTGCAGCTCTCGCAGGCGACACGGGAGAGCAAGGGAGTTCCGGTCAGAAGGGGCGTGCTATGGCTGACGTGGCGAACAAGAGCATGGTTCTCTGCGTGGACGATGACCTGGTGTTCCTGCAGGGGCTGGTGGAAGTGCTGATGGCCTGCCGATGCGACGTGGCCGCTACCAGTGACGTGAAGACCGCCCTGGAACTGGTCCGCCGCGAGCCGGTGTCGCTCGCCATTGTTGATTGCGAAATGCCCGCCATGCCCGGAGCTGCTCTGGCCTCGGCAATGCGACGCATCCGGCCGGAAATGGCGATCATCCTCTTGAGCAGCAGTTCGGAAGCGACTACTGAAGGGCCGAAGCCAGCAGACAAGTACGTGACGAAAGCCTCTGAATCCCGGCAAACGTCACGAGCCGTCAGCAGCCGTTTGCAGTGGAGTTCGGCTCCGGCCGCCTGACGACACCGCGGCCGCATCTGAGGCCGCTCGCGATGCGTCAATCCGTTGCTGCTGCTCGGCAAGCAGCGCCTCTTCCGCTTTAGGCGGCTGCGGCGCAGCCGGGCACAGCGCCGCCGCCGCAACTTCCGCCTCCGCAAGAATGAAGGGAACCGCCGGGCGATGGCAGATGGCTCGCGCTTCCGCGCGTTGGAGGGCGGCGGTATCGGCGAGCGGCGGGCGCTCGGAACCGGACACTGCAGTGAGAGTTTACTTGCGCTCGATGGCTTGCGCGCTCGAGCCTGAGGCTGCGCTGGTTGATTCGCTCAGAAGCCGAATCAGGGGCGCCGCGTTTCTGGGGATGGGTACCCGTCCGCTGCGGACGATTTGCCGCGCCGAAAGGTCCCGCTTGTAGAGAGCGGTGTTGGCGTCCTCATCGGGTCGCAACGTCGATCCATCGAGCGATACGCCGGCAAAAATCCCGTGCGCTCTCGAGTACGCCAGAATCTTGGCGCGCATGGCAAGATCGGTGGAAGCCTCGGCGGTCCGGCCCCAGGGCCCGGCTGCAACCGAGAGATCGCCCCCCAGTTTTGACTTGCTGCCCAGGAGCGAATCAGCGCCGCGGCCGTTCATTATCAGCAGTACCAGGTCGGTCGATTCGAGGCCGATCTGCAAGCCAAAGTTTCCGCCTTCCAACGCGTACATGGAGGGAGCGCTCCAGTTTCCATCGTATTCGTCGCCCAGGCGGCACGACATGACGCCGCGCCCGTACTTTCCGCCGAAGCCGACGGCAGCCTTTTTCACAGCGGGAATTACGACGACGCACTTTGCCCCGTTGAGCATGGAGTTCGGGATCTTCGTCGGGCCGTTCAGCAGTTCGTTGAGCAACGCACGCGACTCTTTCAGGCGATCGTCGGTCTTCTGCTCCAGTTCAAGCATCTGGCGCCTGGCTTCGATTTTCTCTAGGTCAGCCTCCAGGCGCTGGCTCTCAGCGTCGAGCCGGTCGCTCTCCGGGAGCTCGGTCTTGTTCGCGTCCGACGTGGTGTCTGCGCCCTTTTGAAGGCCCGGCAGGACCTGCGTTCCCACCGCGGGATGTTGCGGCTGGTCGCTCTGTGGCGCGGCCGTGCCGGGCGCTGATTGCGTGCCGGCCGGAGTTGATTGCGCGCTGGGGGGAGTTGCTGCCGAGGCAGCGCTCGAAGCGGGCTGCTGCTGTGTCACGTCAGGCGGCTGTGGAGGCGGAACGGGTCCGGTTTGCTGCGATGATTGCGATTGCGCGAGCGCTGAGGCCGCCAGACCCATCCAGAGCAGAAGAGAAACGACACGCAGCATGGCGCGACCTCCTGGGGCGTTCTTCAAGAACATTCTTGCTGCTCGCACGACCGGGAAACAACCTGTGAAGTCCCCCATGTTCCATCCCCCTGACACTACGGGGAGCCGAAGGAAGCCGTAGATTTGCGGGTGGCAGAGCACACAGAATTTGGGACTTTCTACGTCGCGCCCACCGGAGCGCCTGACGGCAGTGCTAACCTGTAATCGATCACCGGCAACATGCCCGTGCGGACGAAGGAGAGAGCCGGGCGTGAGCCGCCCCGCCCACACGCTCACATCAATCGGACGTCAATGTTGAAAATTTCGAACAGCAGCGGACGGGCTTGGCGGCCGTTCGTAAGAAGCCGGCCGGGACACTGAAGAAATGATCGTCCGGGAAGGAGGGGGCGAATTTCGTTCACGAGATCGAGACTTTGCGCAGCAGCTTCCCCACGCGCAGCGTGAACTCGCTCGGCAGCTTTACCGGCATCACCGGCTGGGCGTGTACCTGCCCGTCAACGCGCACCGCGTTCTGCTTGATCTTGCGCAGGCCGTCGCTGACTGACTCGGCCAGTCCCGCGCGGGCAAGAAGTTTGTCCAGCTTGATCGCATGGCCATTCGTGCTCTGCGCAGCGACGTCGTCGTACTTCACCGCTACCGTCTCCACACTCTCGGGCACTTCGCGCTTCTGGAACTGCTTCTCCCAGTCCTCGGACGCCTGCTTCGCGGCGTCTTCCGAGTGGAAGTCGGCCACGATCTTCGCTGCCAGCCCCTTCTTGATCTTCATGGGATGCAGCTTGCCGCTCGCCGCCTGCTTGCGCATGCCTTCGATCGCGGTCATGGAGGTATCGGTGAGCAGCTCCCAGTAGCGCCACATCAGCTCGTCGGAGATGGACATGAGCTTGCCGTACATCTCCAGCGGCGCTTCGGTGATGCCGATATAGTTGCCGTACGACTTCGACATTTTCTGCACGCCGTCGGTGCCCTCGAGCAGCGGCATGGTGATTACGATCTGCGGCGCCGCGCAGCCGTACGCGCGCTGGATCTCGCGGCTCACGAGCAGATTGAACTTCTGGTCGTTCCCGCCCAGCTGCACGTCGCACTTGAGCGCATACGAGTCGTAGCCCTGCGCCAGCGGATAGAGCAGCTCGTGCAGCGCAATCGGTTTCTCCTCCTGGAAGCGCTGGTGGAAGTCTTCGCGTTCGAGCATTTGCGACACCGTGTACTTCGCCGACAGGCGCACGAAGTCAGCGGCGCTGAACTTGCTGAACCACTCGCTGTTGCGCCGGATCTCGGTCTTAACCGGGCTGAGGATCTTGAACACCTGCTCGAGGTAGGTGCGCGCGTTCCTGGTGATCTCGGCATCGCTCAGCGGCGGACGCGTCACGTTGCGCCCGGTCGGGTCGCCGATCATGGCGGTGAAGTCGCCGATCAGGAAGATGACCGTGTGCCCCAGGTCCTGGAAGTGCTTCATCTTCCGCAGCAGGACAGTATGGCCCAGGTGCAGGTCGGGCGCGGTCGGGTCGAAGCCGGCATAGACGCGCAGCGGCGAGCCGTTCTTGCGCGAGTGTTCCAGCCGTTCCCGCAGTTCGTTTTCGCGGATGATCTCCGACGCGCCTTTGCGCAGGTATTCGAGTTGCTGCTCGACGGGAGCAAATTCAGCCATGAGATTTCTTCGTTTCGTTTTCTTCATTATAGAGGGCGAGAGCAGCAATCACCCTCGCGTCGGAGTCGCCGGTGCAGGCGCTTTACCGGCGATCACGCGCCGCCCCTCGATGCGGTAATTGCCGTGGAGCACGATGTTGATCGCTTCGGTGTAAGCGATGTGCTCCTGCTCGAGGATGCGTGCCGCGAGCGTGTGCTCGTCGTCGCCCGGCAAGACCGGAGCGGGCCGCTGCACGATGATCGGACCGCCGTCGAGGCTTTCGTCCACGAAGTGCACGGTGCAGCCCGACACTTGTGCGCCGTACTCCAACGCCTGCTTCTGGGCGTCCATGCCGGGAAACGCGGGCAGCAGCGAGGGGTGAATGTTCAGGATGCGCTGAGGGAACGCGTTCACGAACACCGGCGAGAGCAGCCGCATGTAACCCGCCAAGCAAACCAGGTCAACGCTGTGCCGCCGGAGCGCGGCAATCACGTCGCGCTCGTGCTCCTCGCGAATGCGTCCTTTCGATGGAATGACCAGCGAGTTCAGCCCGCGACGTCGCGCCGCTTCAACGCCGGCGGCGTCGGCGCGGTTCGAGATCACCACCGCGATCTCAGCCGCGATGCGGCCCGCGGCAACGGAGTCGGCGATAGCCTCGAAGTTCGAACCGCGCCCGGAAATCAGAATGCCGAGACGTTTCACGGAATGATTCTAACCGCCGAGACACGGAGGCGCGGAGGAGTTCATGTCCGGCACAGAAAGTGCCATCGCAAACAGCTGCTGCTAGGGATGATCAGCTCGCCGGATGATCAGCTCGCCGGATGACCTAGCTGTAGTGGACCTTGCGCTCGCCCTTGATGACGCGGCCGATGGTGTAGCTCTTTTCGCCGGCCCGGTCGAGCGCAGCCTGCACCTTCTTGAACTTCTTGCTCGGCGCAACGAGGATCATGCCAATACCCATGTTGAACGTGCGAAACATCTCGGCCTGTTCGATCGAGCCGATGCGCTGCAGATGCTCGAAGATCGGCGGAATGGGCCAGGTGCCGCGTTCGACCAGCGCCGCTGTCCCTTTGGGCAGCACGCGCGGCAGGTTCTCCGTAATTCCGCCGCCGGTGATGTGCGCCGCGGCTGAGATCGCGTCGGCCTCGAGCAGCCGCCGCAGCAGCGGCCAATAGCTCTTGTGCGTGCGCATCAGCTCGCTGCCGACCTTGTTCCTCAGCTCGTTCACGTAAGTTTCCGGCGAATAACGCGCCACCTGAAAGAGCAGCTTGCGCGCGAGCGAATATCCATTGGTGTGCAGCCCGGTCGAAGGCAGACCGACCAGTATGTCGCCCGCTTGCACCGCGTCGCCGGTGAGGATGCGCTCGCGGTCGACTATGCCGACAATGAATCCGGCGATGTCGTACTCGCCGTTCGAGTAAAAGCCGGGCATCTCAGCCGTTTCGCCGCCGATGAGCGCCGCGCCGTTCTGCTTGCACGCTTCAGCGATTCCGGTCACGACCTTCTCGGCGATCTCGGGGTCGAGCTTGCCGGTGGCGAAGTAGTCCATGAAGAAGAGCGGCGTCGCGCCCTGCACGGCAATGTCGTTCACGCAGTGGTTCACCAGGTCGCCGCCGATCGTATGGTGCAGGTTCAGCTCGAACGCCAGCTTCAGCTTGGTGCCGACGCCGTCAACGCTGGAAACCAGCACCGGATCGCGGAATTTTTTCTTGTCGAGCGAGAACATGCCGCCGAACCCGCCAATCTCGCTGAGCACGTTCCGCGTGAACGTCTTGTGCGCCAGGTACTTGATGCGCTGCTTGGTGCGCTGCGCGCGCTCAATGTCCACGCCGGCATCGGCGTAGGTGAGCGGAACGGGTTGGCTGGGTCTCACGGCCAAAGGCTCAGGTCCCTGAAGAATGCCAGAATGCGCTCGTCCTCGCAGCCGCACCGGAAGCGCATTCGCGGGCAGAAGGTCATTTATTCTAGCATTCTGCGGGATGCTGACCCGGTCAGGATTGCAGGTGAGTGAACTCAGGACTCGAGCACAATGAGATGACGCCGGCTCACCTGTTTTCAGGCGCGGACATCCGCTCGCAGTACCACAACATCGCAGTCAAGCAGTTTTGCTATAATCAAACGTCATCGTTTGCCCGCCGCGAGGGAATCAGTCGCGAGCTGGTCGCAGCGATGCCATCCCGCGTTTTTTCCTGCCAAGTGTCGGGGAGTGGCTCAGCCTGGTAGAGCACCTGGTTCGGGACCAGGGGGTCGGAGGTTCAAATCCTCTCTCCCCGACCAATCAAAATCAAGCACATCGGGATGTTTCGCGTGAGCGAAAACGGCTGCTGAGGTCGGCCGTTGAGGGCTAGGTGTTTCTCCGCGCCGGCCTGATGTTGCTTGAACCGGCGTTTCTGCCGGGGCTGCGCCGCAGCATTGAATGGTCGGCTGCCGGTATCTACCGCTTCCCAGCATCAAACGTCTGTCCCCGTTGCCGTTTTGCATCGCCTCGGCCCAAGGCTCTCGCTCCGCCCCTCGCCTTCGGCCTCGGGGCTCCGCTCCCCAGGTTCTTTCCGCCGCATCCGCCAGCCCTTCTCCTCACGCTCTTCTCTCCCTGAACTCCTGCCGTTTCAATCCCAGAGGCTCCGCAGACGAGAGTCAGTGGGGGGGGTCCACAGGGCTTGTATCAGAATCAGCCGCGCTGCGATTATCTACTGCCGACGAGCCCATCCAGCAGCGTGCATATCGCCGTGATCCTGTACGTTACGCAAAAACGTATCTACTCCCGCCGAAGGCCCTGCCCTGCAAACCTGACTAAGAAAACGCGTTGCTGATGTGCCCGCCGGAATTCGCCTCGCCGCGAGACACGTCTAGTCTATCTTGCACCGAATTGCTGCAGGAGTTGCGCGTTTTCTTCCTGCCTCCAATATCGCGCGTTCGCAAGAGGGGTGTAACCTTGTTGATCCTGGACGTTGGGATCCGCGCCTCCTTCGAGTAGCACTCGCACGATACCAGGATTGGATTCGCGAACGGCCAGTAAGAGCGGTGTCCGACCCGACCTGTCTCTGGAGTTCGGGTCAGCACCGGCGGCGAGCAGCGTGCGGACCACGCCTATGTCCGCGCAACCGTACAAGAGAGCATAGAGCAAAGCTGTTCGCCTGCTTTGGTCGGTTGAGTCGACGGCGACGCCGCCTTCAGTTATCAGGTGGCGAACGGCGTCTCGGTCTCCACGTTTCGCTGCCTTCATGAGCGGCGTAACAGTGGGATCCTCCAAGGCGGCTCCATCGCCCCCAAGCTGCTGAGGTTTCGCAACCGGTATAACGGCTAGCACGCTGACCGGAGCTGAACCGTTTATTCGATCCCACCCGATTTGTCGAAGATATCGCGTTAGAATGGGCTTAACTTGCAGTTCCACTAAGAAGAGCCAAACGGGATTGTTCGGCTCCGGGCGGCCGCTTAACGTAAACCCGAGGAACCCTCGACTCGCATCCCATTCAAAGTCTGCCCGGTAGTGGAGTACGGGAGGTTCGCTCGTCGATAATGAGTAGATGTAATAACCAAGCAGAACACAGCACGCCAGTAACAGTGCGACAGCTCGTGATCTGTGCTGCCAGTGCCGCTTCTGAAAATGGTCGCCCTTTATCATCGTTGATTAGCCTGGCTCTTGTCTTCTTATCTCGCGTTATTTCCCGCGAATGCGTAGCGGTGGTACTGGACAGTTCGGACACCACCCCGTGTGGTCGCCCATTCCACCATCATCATCACCTGCGATCAGAAATAACCGCAATAGGTCAAAGTAACCGACCGGCAGCAAACGATTCGGCGGCTTCTTCGGATGCCACTTCTTGCATACGCCATTCAGCCTCTTTGCATCGCCTGGAAAAATGCCGACGCGATCATCTAGCAGCTTATTTGCGTCCCAGCCTTCTTTGAGCAGGTCAAGACTATCAAACTCCGGAATTGTCCCGCCCCCCATGATGTGCGCCGCAATCTCATGCGCAGCTACTTGTCCGATTGCAAAACCGATGTTCTGTAGCGTCTTGTCGACGCTGGATGCTTGAACTTGGTCCGCAATGGTAAAGACGCTGATATCAGCAATGTTGGTAGGAACACCAAAGAAGTTTTCACGCGTCTGACCGTTAACTGGGCCGTTCCTGTTGGTCAGTGTTGCAGTCGTAAGAAAAATCTGCGCATCCGCCGTTCCAAAACTGCTGAACGAAATGTTGATATGACCTGCCCCCTTACTCCGCACACTCCTGAATACGAACGTTGATGTTAACTCCATCCTCGTGGTGAGCGGGGATGGGGGTGTGGGGCAAGGGGACGGCGTTTGAGTCCTCTTGCCCCAC
>Ga0070741_10002385_pt1 | contig 51037 bp, 42 predicted proteins | sample Coa_R1_4_FD_66440 | JGI IMG/M metagenome (GOLD analysis project Ga0070741, IMG submission 66440) | Surface soil microbial communities from Centralia Pennsylvania, which are recovering from an underground coalmine fire - Coalmine... | ecosystem: Environmental > Terrestrial > Soil > Unclassified ... | reverse complement strand
GTACTCCCTGTTCGACTACACGTTCACGTCGCTGAGCTTCCTCGGCTTCGCCATGCCCGTCTTCTGGCTCGGCCTCCTCTTGCAGATCCTCTTCGTCGACATCTATCTCAAATGGCACGTCCGCGTCTTCTACACGTCCGGCCTCAACCAGCCCGGGAGCAACTCCACCTGGTCGATCGACCGACTCCAGCACATCGCATTGCCGATCGTCACCGTCGCGGTAGTGAGTTTCGCGCTCTACAGCCGCTACATGCGCGCATCGATGCTGGACGTGATCAACAGCGACTACGTGCGGACCGCGCGTGCGAAGGGAGTGCCGGAGTGGCGGGTGGTCACGCGTCATGTCGTACGCAACGCTCTCATCCCGGTCGTCACCGTTGCTGCGCTCAATCTTGGCGGAGTCCTGGGAGGAGTGATCGTCACGGAGACGATCTTCAGCATCGACGGCATCGGCTATTACTTCGTCCAGAGCCTGCAGAACTCGGACTACTACGCGGTGATGGCGTATCTGCTCGTGACGTCGGTCATCATCATCGTGTTCAACCTGATCGCCGATGTGCTCTATGGATACCTCGATCCGAGGATCCGGCTCAGCTGAGGCGTCCGGCACGAGTCGAAACCGAGGTGGGCCTCATCCCGAATGCCTTTTCGAAGCTGTCGCTGAAATGGCTGAGGCTCGAAAAGCCGAGCTCGTTCGCGAGGGAGGTGAGGTCGCCGCGTCGCTGATCGATGAGGTCGAGTGCGCGACGTAGGCGCAGCTCGTTCCGGTACGCGTGCAGCGTATAGCCGGTGTTCGCGCGGAATACTCGCGCAAGGTGGAAGGGCGACACATAGAGCGCCTGAGCCAGGGCCGCCACCGAGAGCCGATCGGCCATACGCACCGTCAGAAGACGCTTTGCTTCTTCGACAAGCTCGTAATGAGCTCGCCGCGCCGTTGCCGTTCGGCCGGCGCACGACACGGCGTTTGCACCCACGCCGCTCAAGGACTCGGCGAGCAGCTGGTAGAGGAGCTCCTCTATCAGGAGGTCATCGTCCCGCCCTTCGGCTTCCTTCGCCGCGGCGTATTGAAGTAGATATGCGCGCCGGTTGAGCGGTCCGTCGGCAAGCTCGTCCCTGCCTGAGCGCTCCAACGCATCCGAGAGGGTGTCGTCCTCGATCGCGAGAAAGCGACACGACCACGCTTGGGGACCGACCGGGAGGTGGCAGTATTCGCGGTGCGGCGAATAGACGACGAGGTGGTTCGGATTCGCGAGCACCGTCGATCGGCCGGAGCGGCGAATCATCGCACCACCGCGGGGGAAAGCGACGTTCGTTCGCGGGCCGAGAAGTTCCTCTTGCCCCCAACCCGTACTTCCGGACGGGCAGGTCAGCTCGCCGAACGTGATTCGGGAACCCTCGAACAGCGTGCGAGCTTCACAAGCCGGGCGCTCCAACGTGCCCGTTTAGACGCTTTCATGGTGGAAAGGTTGACGCTCGTCACTCGGCACTCTGGATTGACCTCCAGTTGGGGTGGCTGGTGCACAGGGGGACTTCCGGCTTCGGTTACTCGCCTCCCGATTGCTGCGGGTAAGGCGCTGGAAAGGAATGCGGAGCCGGCAGGCGCTCGACGACCGCGAGCGGCATGCAGAATCGCAGTCGCCGATGGCGACTCAGCGTCCGGACATCTTCGGCGACGAGCCAAACTGAGGCGAACAGTTCAACCAAGCGCGAACCGTCCGATTTGCAGGCTGTTCCGACCGAGAACTGCAGGAGTGGATGGGCCACGCTGACGCTCGCACGACCGCCCGCTACGTCCATTGCAAACCGCGCAGAGTGAAGCGCGAAGGCTCAAAGGACTTGGCCGTCCGACATCTTGGGCGACGAGAACAGTCGACGCGAACAGCTCAACTAGGCCGAAACAGAGCGATTAGCAGGCCATTCGACCTTAACGATTAACCCGGCTAGACGGGTCGAATGCGGCCTAGTTGGCACGTGTCTGTACCCGTTTTGTACCCGCGCTCAGGCGGCGCGCCGACGATCACATCAGGCTCGGAGACAAGCTCGCGCGCCGCCGTCATCTACCGCAAGTCTCGCTCGGCAGCCGCTCCCCAGGCGGCGAGCGCACGATCGAACGGCTGCTCTCGGTCGACCAGACCTGCCGACTGCAACGCCGCTCGCTCTACGCCTACCTCAGCGGCCCACGTCCTCGCCGCCAAAGCACGGGGCGACCCCGTCCCTAGCCTCAGCTGAGCGGCTCGCCTGCGCGAGGGAAGACCAGGAAACTACCGAGTCGCCGTCGCGATGTGCGCAGACATCGGTGCGCTCTTCCCGTCCCAGGGAAGAAGAGCCTCGGTCACTGCCGTCACCGCGCGCTCGAGAGCCGACGGATCCAGCCGCTCGATCTCCGCCCGGAACGGTGAGCCAAGCACGATCCCCTGGGCTGCGTCGAGTGCCGTGACTCGGCTCGACAACTCGACCGTCTCGAGTTCGATGTCCTCGAAGCCGGCCGCCCGCAGCTCCCTCTCTACCAGCGCCGTGGGGCGCGAGCGTCGAGGAGGACTCGCGCTACATAGGAACGAGGGCCGTTCAGCTACACCGACGCCGCCGAACCTTGCCATTTCCTTGCCACAAGGCTCGTGCGTTGCCTTGAAGAAAACAAAAGCCCCCGTCTGAGCGGGGCTGCCTGAGGCCTGCTTCTCTATATCGACGCCCACGTCTCTCCGGAGTTTCACGCGCGCGCGAATACCAGATCCCACTCAACGCCGCGAAGGAGTCTGTGCGCTGCTCCGACTCCAGTCCACCGCCCACCGCCAACGGCCGCGATGGCAGCATTCAGATCAGGGTTTCCGGCACCAACAGGGTTCCAGATCTGTTTGTCCGTGAACCTGCGTATCGGATTGAGCTATTCGACGCTCAGCCGCTGAGCTCAGCAGTAGGGATAAGGATGGTGGGGCGAGTTGCAGACCCTCCCGCTCGCCCCACCGCAGTTTCTTGCGAACTCTGGCTCTTAGTCATGGAAGACGCCACGAGGCTCGTTCGCAAACTCGGCATTGCGTTCGGACTTGTTTGGAGCAAAGTCTTTCCGATTCAGGGCCGGAGCGCCTTGGCCCTGAGGAAGGACGGGCGGCGCCTTGCGAACCGACACAAATGCAGCAAGACAAATTGCTGCCGCCAAACTGAAAGCGACCGCATCCCCTCCGGCTTGTGCAATCTCAGCATTCGCCGCCGAACCAAGGATTACTCCAACGCCGCCCGCTAAGTTCATGACCGAGAACCCGAGCGCGCTCGGGATCCGAAAACGTTCATATTCTCCAGCAATGAGCGTTACAGCAGGTCCCCAAAACAGCCCGTACGTAAAGACGGTTAGGGAAAATACAGCAGGCAGTAGCCACCGGTTACTTATGAATGGCACAATCGTCGTGAGTCCCATGGCTGCGACGAGAAGAATCCGAAGAGAGTATCGGTAGCCGTGCTCGTCTGACCAACGCCCGAATATTGGGCGGACGAGAATCGAAACCGTCGCCGTCATGATGTAGACGGCTGAAATTGCAAGCGGGCCCCAACCGGCACGATGGAGCGCGAGAGGCCCGAGGACGCTAATACTCCCGAGCAGGAAACCTGGAAGGCCCGCGAGCCAGGCACCGCGCAAGAGTCGCAGCAGTCCCGTCCGCTGCCTTAGCCTCGTGGTCGGTCGGCGCTTCAGGTTGCTCGGCGTCGGCAGGGGTCCAGCGATCCATGCCAGGACGGCTCCGAGACCTGCCACCGCGGAAAATGCCGGTGCTCTGCCGATTAGAGCTGCCAATCCACCGAGAGCAGGGCCGAGCACCGCGCCGAGAGCTGCCGCACCCGAACTAATCCCCACAATCTCTCCACGGTTCTTACGCGGTACGAGTTCGATCAGCCACGCCATTCCACTTGCCCAGCATTGCGCACCTGCCACACCTTGCATGAAACGCGTGACGAGAAGTTCCCAGTATTGATCCGCAAATCCAAACGCGACACTAAATGCCGACAGCAGCACGAGACCAGTGAGGGCGGACTCCTTCACCCCTATGCGCGACGCGAGCAATCCGAGAGGAATTGACGCTACGCAAAGACCTACGGCGTACATTCCTGCCAGCAGCCCGACTTCACCCTTTGAGAGCGCGAGGCTACTTTGTATCGTCGGAAGTAGCGGCGTAAGCGCGGTGTAGAAGGCCGCCTCCACCATCCCAATGGCGGAGACAAGCGTGACCAGCCTCCGTGTCACGGTCGAGTACCAAGGGAGATTCGTTCGCCTTTGGAAGGCGTCGGCATGATGCCTCTTCGTTGCGGACACTGGCTCACTGATGAAATCGCGGCTCGACCCGAAACTCCTCGGTGGCTAGAAGATTGCGATCGGGTTCCGTGGCAACCAGAAGCGCCCGGAAACCGCAGCCGCGATCCGACGACCATGACTCGTATCAGCCCCCTTCGCAGGAAGAAACGAGATCATCCGTTCCGAGACGAGCATGGCATAGCGATTACCAGAAGCGGGTGAATTGGGTACGCGATGCCCTCAAGACGCTGGGAACTGCCTCGTCGTCGCCGTCTGGGAGGAATGCCGCGATGTGATCTCAAGCATCCGCGAAGTCGCGTCGACGTGCAGCCCCGCCGACCCTTCACCAAGCAGAGGAGGATTGTTCTTCCAGTTCCAGCGACGGCCGACTCAACGACGGTCACGATCGCAGAGCGCCTTCATGATCAGCGCCTTCGTGGCCAATACCGAAGGAGGCGATGGGCTGCCGCGCTCCATCTCCCCGCGCAGCTTCCCGGGAGGTAGGAAGGGGGGCGCGCTCATCGAGAAGTCCGAGGCGGCGGAGCTCACTCCACAACTCACTGGGAATCGGATTCATTAACAGCACCAGATTTTCTTCTAGTTCGGTGACTGACCTTGCTCCGACGAGCACCGAGGCTACTGCCGGGTGGCCGAAGGGAAACCAAAGTGCTGCCGCCTTTAGCTGCACGCCAAAACGGGCGCAAACCTCCTCAATGCACCGTGCCCGCGTGAGCATCTCGGGCGTTGCCGGAATGTAGTCGTACTTAGCGCCCCGGCATGGGTCGACGCCGATGCCGCTGTTGAAGACGCCGCCGACAACGACCGATGCACCCCGCTCTACGCAGAGTGGCAACAGTTCCTCGAGGGCTGATTGGTTCAAGAGGGTGTACCGGCCCGCTAGCAGCACGCAGTCGCAGTCGGTCTCCGCGACGAATCTTGCCATGCCCCGAGTGTCGTCCCAGCCAACCCCGATGGCGCGGATCGTGCCCTCACGGCGTAGGTCGACCAGCGCGCGATGTGCGTGCTCGATGGCTGTCTCTAGGTGCTGCCTCGGTGGCTCGTGAACGTACACAATGTCGACAGCCGCGAGCGAGAGGCGATCGAGACTCTCAGCGAGCGAGGCGTACGTCCCTTCATAGCTGAAGTCCCAGACCGGGTTGACTTGTGGCGTGTCCTTGAAGAATGGCTCGCCGTTGTGAAACAGGTCTTCGTCTGGGGGTGCGTCCTCACGCAACAGGCGTCCGACCTTCGTTGAGATCACGAACTCCTCCCGACTCTTACGAGAAAGGACACGGCCAACGCGCTGCTCCGCGAGCCCCATTCCGTAAACGGGTGCCGTGTCGAAGTATCGGATCCCGCACGCGAGAGCACGCTCAACCACCCACCGAGCCTCCTCGTCCGGCACCGGGGCAAATAGGTTGCCTAGCGCCCCCGAACCGAGACCCAGCCGCGAGATCCGCAGCCCTGTATTGCCCACCTCGACCTCTGCCAACGGATCCATCAAACGCCGCGCTCTATCCATGCGACCGCGCGTACGGGGCTTCCGCTAAGACCCGGAATCGGTAGCGGCAGCGCTGCGAAGCGGACTCGCTTGCCTGCTATCCGATCGAGATTCGTAAGTCCCTCGATGATGTACACGTCTGCAGCGAGGAGGATGCGGTGTGCCGGCCAGGGGTTCGGAGTCGCCTTGTCGTCCCAGCGCTCCACGTAGAGGCCATCCCAACAGTGTTCAAGCCCGCCAGGTTCGCATCCCACGGCGCGGACGCGCCTCTCGACGAGCCACTCGGCCGCGTCAGGCGTAACGAAGGTCTGGCGAATACGTTCGGCAGCGCTCCGGTCGCGGTAGCCGGAATAGATGAGCACGATGTCCTCGGGTTCGATCCCAGGCTGTCCCTCCGAGAAGTCCCGCGCTGTGTAGCCATAGTCACCGTCGCCCCGTCGCAAATCCAGGCAGACAGCCTCTCCCATCAAGCGCGAGATGTCGACGCTTTCGAGACGACCCCCGCTCTCGAGGCAATGTGCGGGTGCATCGATATGGGTTCCGACGTGGTCCGAAACACTGAAGTGGCAGACGAGGCTGTTGCTCGTTTCCCAATCCTGGTCGTATCCAATTTGCACAGATCGGTATTTGGCCCACTCATCGCCGGCAACGCTGTCGCCAAGCAATGCAAAAACCGTCTCCTCAGTTAGCGGTCGCGAAAGGTCGATCAGCTCAAACTGCCACCGCGTGCTCAAAGGTGGAACACCAACGTGGCCGGCCTTCCGAAACGTACCGCGCCGCTAGCCGACTGACCCAGTCGGGTGCCGCTCGAAGAACTCCCAATCATGGTGGGGAAGAATCAGATCAGCGTTGTCGTGCATCCATTGGTAGCCCTCGATGAGTTCGGTGAGGTTGAAGAACGCGCCGGTCGGCCAGTTCAACTCAAGGTTCTTGTAGAAGGGGATCATGTCGCCGGGAAGGCAGACTCGACCCTCGTCGGTCTCAACGAGTACAACCTGCGTTCCCGGTGTGTGCCCTCCAAGACGCACAACACGCACGCCCTCTGTGATTAGGCGGTCTCCATCGAGCACTTCGAGGCGGTCACGGACCTCCTCGATGTTGTACGCGAACTCCGGGTAGTAAAACTGCGCCCAAGGGGGTGGGTCGAGACCGTACGGAAGCTCACGTGCCTGGATGTAGAAGCGCGCGTTCCGGAATCGCGTGTTGTTGCCGATGTGATCGAAGTGTAGGCACGTGTTTACAACAACGTCGATGTCATCGGGCTCTACGCCGAAGCGCGCGAGCTGGGCCTCGACCGTCCATTCATCGCGATGATTCGTCCAGAGGGAGAAACCAGCCTTCTCCCCAGCTTCGCGCGCATTGACCCGGCTCGTAGCGTTTGTATCGCACCCTGTGTCGACCACCACTTTCAGGTCGGCTCCCTCGATGTACCACATGGTCAGAGGCGAGCGAAGTCCGGCCATCCGCGTCTCGCCGAAGTCGAGATCGTCCTGCCAACCGAATGGCCGTTTCTCGACATCGCGCTCGAGATCGACGCCGTGGAGAGCCCACGGCGCCGGTGACGGGCCAGCCTCGTCGCCGAGCGGAAGGTGATGAACCTTCAATCCCATGCAACTACCACCCGTGCTGCACGGGCCAGCGATCTTATGTCGGACGCGAGAGACAGGACGTACTGACTCATGCGTCAACTAGACTAGTGCGGTCGTTGGATTTAATCAAGATTGGCTCGCCGTTCCGCTGAGAGCTACGGTCCACGACTCTACGGTGCTCCTTGCGCAGGCCGTTTCTCGAATCTGTCCCGCTCCCCTGTCAGGCAAGAGCGTGAATCGCTTCAAGGCATCCCGGAGCCTTTGCGGCGCATCGCTAACGTCGCCGCGAAGCGATTACGCGCCAGCCGCGTAGCCGTCCATTCGCCGATCGGAGCCTCCGAGAAGACGGCCGTTCTCCACGAGGATCACCTGGCCCGCGCCGAACTTGATCCAATCGCTGTCAAGAACGACGCGAAGCCCGAGGCCCTCCAGCTCATCGGCTTGCTCCCAGAGGTCTTCCTCGAGCGACACAGTAGATGCGTCGACGCGGAACCGACCGCGATCCAACACGGCCTGCGGATTCATCTCCTCATCGATGATCCCCGAAATGAGTTGCACGTGCCCCTGAGGCTGCATGGACCCGCCGACCACCCCAAACGCGCCTGCGAGCTCGCCCCTATGCGCGAGCAACGCCGGGATGATCGTGTGGTAAGGGCGGCGCCCAGGCTCCACAGATCCGGAGAGTGCGAACCAGGCTCCCCTGTTCTGGAGGATGATTCCCGTGTCAGGCACCAGGACGCCCGAGCCGAACGAGCCGAACAAGCTTTGGATTAAGGAGACCGCCATTCGGTCGCCGTCGATCGCGCAAACAAACGATGTCCCCGCATCGATGCCGCGGAGCGGCGCTGCTCGCTCGGTTGAGCGACGGCGCAGGTAACCGTCATCGAGGAGCTCGGAGACGTCCGCGCCGTCACGGACGACGCGTTGTGCGTCGTCAAGCGCCAACGTGACTGACCAGACCTGGTTACGGAATGATGGCCTGTGCGGTTCGAGAAGTCGGAACGCCTCGAGAGCAGCAACCCCCTGCGTCGGGGGCGGAGCTTCGTAGATTTGGTGGCCACGGTACGTAGCACACAATGGCTCGCGCCAACGGGGCGCAAAACATTCGAGGTCCGCGCGGTCGAGCCAACTCGCCGCAGCTATGCGCTCGGCCAGCGCCCCTCGGTAAATGAGATCAGGCCCATTGTCCGCAAGCTCGTGCAATGTCCGAGCGAGCGCGGGAAGCCGGATCCGTTCGCCAACCATCGGCTTCCGCGGAGCAAACCCTTCAGGGCAGGGATCCTCGGCCGTCCAGAGCGCATGCATCCGTGGCGTGAGCCGGATTCCGTCCTTCGCCGCTGTAATCGCATCCCCGAGGCAACGGTCGAAGCCGAGACGTCCGTAACGCGCTGCGAGCGAGTTCCATCCTGCTACCGCTCCTGGGACGGTGACCGAGCGAGAGCCCCTCAAGTCCACCGGGGCTAGAGGCCGAGCATCGAGCGGCGCAGGGCCTGCTGCGTCCAGCACCTCTACTTCGCCCTCATTCCATACGAGTGCAAACGCGTCACCCCCCGGACCGCAGTTCATTGGCTCAGCGACGCACAACATCGCAGCAGCTGCGAGCGCCGCGTCGGCAGCGTTGCCACCACGTGCGAAAGCTGCCAGGCCCGCCCGGGTGGCGCGCGGATGGCTACTGGCCACCATGTACTCAGCGGCGACGGCGGCCGAACGCAAGTTACTTAGACTCCCAGCAGTACTAAGGCTGAGTGGCCCGGCTGCCTGGGCGCCACGCTACCTTCCGAGGACCCCTCGAGCGATGCCGGCCGCAACCTGCAGCGAGGCGCGCTCGTTGTCGGATGCCGCGAGCGGTCCCATCGCGACGATGGACTGTGCGGCTAGCCGGCCAAGATCTTCGAGGTACGCCTGCCGAGAGAGCGCGTCCGACGATTTGTTCCGTTTTCCGCGGGTTGGCGGTGGCACTAGGCCGAGTTCGATGAGGCGCTCGCGCATGTGGGCTTGCGCCTCGTCGCGTGACACAAGGCCAAAGAGGAGCAGGGTGTTCAGCCCTTCGACTGTCACGGTTATTTTGAGTGCGGCCTCGCTCGGAACAGGAGCGCGGATCGACCCGTCAGCGACCCCGTCCTTGATGATGTTCTCTACCAGCGACCTCCAGTCGTCGTACACCTTTTGAATCGTCGGTCGAAGCGAGGGATCGAAGAGGGCGCGCCTCGTGATCTCCGACCAAAGGATCCAGTCTTCCCGGAACTCGGGATCATCGTTTAGGTAAAGGTGTACGGCGTGTGCGAGCCTCGCTGAGGCCGTCGGAAGCTGCGCAATTCTGGCGGATGCCCGCTCTCGAGCACGACGTTCGGCGTAGTCGAGTGCGCTTGCAAGAAGATCGGTACGCGTGTCGAAGTAATAGTGGACGAGTGTCTTCGACACAGCCGCCTCTCGCGCCACGTCTTGAACGCGCAGCTTGCTTGCGCCTCGTTGAGCGATTACGCGACAGGCAGCGTCAAGAATCGTTGCAATGCGGTCCTCCGCCCTTAGATGCACTGCGCTGGTGTTGCCGTTTCTCACGTCTGAGGCCATACCGACACCTCCTTTCGCTAATTAGCTTAACTGACGCACCAGTCAACATTTCATACGTGTCGGTCAGTCGGTCATAGCCGCGGCCGCGTGGCAACTCGGCGCTCTTCGAAGAGCGCCGGCGCTACAGAGATGATCTTTCAGCCGCGTAGGGCATCGTAGACAGCGTCGTATGCGGCAACTGCATCCTTCTGTGCTCGTGCCTGCCGCAAGCGATCGGCATCAATTCGCGCGGCGACATCCTCGAGGAACTCCCATTGGGTGATGCTCTGCCGCACGGCGGCTGCGGGGTCCTCGGTATACGGGTACAGGTCGAATCCCAGGCGTTCACCGTGGTTTCCGTATTCGAGTTCGCCGAGCACGAGCGCGAGTTCGAGGGTTTCCATGAAGAGCGTGCTGCCGACGATGTTCTTGTCATCGTTCGACCCCCAGCCGGCGCTTGCGTGCTGGTGTCCCAGTGCGTCTCCGAGCGCAAGGAGTGATGCCGTCTCGGCGAGGCTGTCTCTTCGCAGGATGACGTTTTGCCAGTCCATGTTGACTCGCACGTTCTCGAGACCTTGGGCTCGGAGACGATCGATCACGTGGAGGGCCGTCCCTGCATCGCGAAGGTGGATCTTCATTGCCGGCTCGGAGCCCTTTGGCTCGAGGAGAAGTTCGAGACCTTGACTCTGACAGAGTCCGGCGGCTTCGACGAGCGCGTCTAGGAGGCGGCTCCAGCTCTCACGGTACGAGGTTTGGAATGGGTAGTTGAAACCGTCAACTCCCGGCCAGACGATCACGCGGGCCCCGAAGGAGGCAGCGACCTGGATGCCGGCGCGAACGCGCTCGAGAGCACTCTCCCGCACAGAGTCGTCAGGCGATGACAACGCACCACGTGCGAACCGAGGATCGGGATGGTGAGCGATCGCGACGGCGTAAACGTCGTGTTCGCCGATCGCCGACCGCACTGACTCCGCTGTCTCCTGATCGACGCCGTAAGGGTAATAGAGCTCGACCCCGTCGATGATCTCCCCGATGGCTTCAACAACACGAGCGACGCGGGTAGGAGCGCTCTCCCCCACCAAGTCGGGCCGGTACCCACCTGGCACGAACCGCGTAACCAACGGCCCGAACGCACCAATGGCGACCGTTCGCTTGATTTGATGGCTGTGCGACATCTGTTCGTCTACCACCTTTGGCGTGACTGACGCGAGAGTTAGGAAAGTAACCGGGTCCGGCGAGCAAGGTCAACCGGACTACCCCACATTGACTCTGGAACTGGAGCTCTCTTAGACTGACTCGTGCGTCAGTTATCAGGTTTGGACAGAAATCGGGACGGGAGGAGGACTATGACTGAAGGCCAGTTCACCAAGTGGTTGGAGGCTTTTGGCAAGGCCTGGCAAACGAACGAACCTGATGACATCGGCGCGCTCGTGCCCGACACGTTCCTCTGGCACGCCGGTCCTTACGTCGAGATCTTCCGCGACCGCGCCACCCTCGTGGATCACTGGGTCAGCACTGTGAACACGCACTCGAACGTGAAACCGGAGTACCAAATCCTCGCTTGCGAGAGTGGACGGGGCATCTGTCGCTACTGGGTCAGCTACCTCCTCCACAAGACTGCGCAGGTCGAATGCGACTTCATCCTGCTCGTTAGTCTCGACGAGAGCGGACGCTGCACCGAGTTCCACGAATGGATGGGGACTCGGATGAGCCCGTTGCCCGAATACGTCTAGCCGCGCCTCACTGGGCGAGCGACGATGAAGGACGCCGGCAAGGTCATCACTGTCCGGGACGCCGTTGACCCCGGGAGCCTTGGCATCACGCTGATGCATGAGCACCTTCTCAGTACGATCCTCACGTGGTTCAACGTGTCCGAGGAGCGTGACCTCGCGCTCGTTGCCAGAGAACCGGTCACATACGAGAACGCGCGCTGGTTCAGGCAGTTTCCGTACGTCTCCCGAGAGAACTCGATACAGGCCGATTGGCGCCTGGCTGCGACCGAACTCCGCCGCTTCAAACTCGAGGGTGGACGCGCATTCGTCGACCTGACGAGCATCGGCCTCGGCCGTGACGTTTGGGGAATCCGCAAGATAGCGGACGACGTCGGCATCGCCATCATCGCCGGCACGGGCTACTACGTCGCGCAGACACATCCTTGGGATTTCCCCGACAAGTCCGTCGATCTGCTTACCCTTGAGATGATCAAAGACATCCACCATGGCGCTGATGGCACGGACATCCGTTGTGGCATCATCGGCGAGCTGGGGATGTCGGATCCGGTCGAGCCCAGCGAGTGGAAGGTGCTGGAGGCAGCGGCCTTCGCACATCGTGAGACCGGGGCTGCGATCACGATTCACTCAATGCACGAGCATCGGCTCGGGCTGGCGATAATCGAGAAGCTTGTCGATCACGGGGTCCATCCCAGCCGAGTGGTTATAGGGCATCTGGACCTCGCGCTCGATGACTGGGGCTACATGCGCGCGATAGCGGAAACCGGCGTGTTCGTCGAGTACGACCACTTCGGCCGCTCGGGCGCGCCAGAACGCATCCCGACCGATGAGCAGAGGATCGTCGCGATCGAACGGATCCTCGAAGAGGGCCTCTCGCACCAGTTGGTCATCTCCCAAGACTTAGGAAGGCCGGCGCACATGGCTCGCTTCGGAGGCTGCGGATACAACCACATCCTAACCGTGATCGTTCCGAAACTCCGAGCGCGCGGTGTTGCTCAAAGCGATATCACGCGGATTCTTGTGGAGAATCCGAAACGCGTCCTCCCCCTAGGGCTTACTGCCCTCGCGCCGGGTTCGGCGTCGATGCAAGCTGTGGCGACGCTTGATCGGCCGTGAACGACGCCCATCCCGCGACCGATGCGGGGAAAGTGATCACCGTCGGTGGTCCGATCGACGCCTCGGACTTGGGGGTCGCGCTCATGCACGAGCATCTCCTGAAGACGATCACCACCTGGCTCGTCCCGCCGACCACGCCAGATACCGACCTCGGGGCACATAAGCCCGTTTCGTATGCCGAAGCGCGGTGGCTTCGTCAGATTCCTTACGGAAGCCGCGAAAACGCCTTGCAGGCCGATTGGCGCTACGTCGCCAACGAGCTTCGGCGGTTCAAGCTCGCCGGCGGTCGCACCCTCGTTGACTTGACAAGCCTGGGCTTCGGGCGGGATGTCGTCGGACTGAAGGCGATCAGCGAAGAGGTGGGACTTCACGTCGTAGCTGGCGCCGGCTATTACGTCGGACAGGCTCACCCTTGGGGAACGGCGAAGGCCTCCATAGAGAGCTTGTGCACGGAGATCATTCGAGACATCATTGAGGGCGTCGAGTCGTCGGGTGTTCGCTGCGGCGTCATCGGCGAGGTTGGTCTGTCCGACCCAGTCGAAGCGACGGAGTGGCGCGTGCTCGAAGCCGCGGCTCTCGCTCATCGTGAGACGGGGGCGGCGATATTCATTCACTCTCTCCACGAGCTCCGGCTCGCGCCGCGGATTCTCGACGTGTTGATTGGCCGTTACGGCGTGGACGCGTCGCGGATTGTGATGTGTCACATGGACCTCGCCCTCTCCGACTGGGGATACACCGAGGCAGTGCTCGAAACGGGGGTCTTCGTCTTGTACGACCATTTCGGACGTTCCGGCGCACCCGAGCAGATTCCCAACGACAACCGGCGCGTCGACGCGGTCAAGCGGATAGTCGAAGCTGGCTGCGCATCACAGCTTCTTCTTTCGCAGGACCTAGGGATACCTGCACATATGGCAGCAGTTGGTGGTGCTGGATACAACCATCTCCTGAGCGTCGTGGTTCCGCTCCTCCGAGCGAACGGCGTTCCGAGGCAGACCGTCGTCGAGATTCTCGTCACCAACCCCGGGCGGTTACTGCCGCTGTCGCTGAAGATCGATCGGAACAGCTTCGATCCGCGTCCCCATCTTGACATCCGTCTTCCATCCGGCGATGCTTCCTGACGCACAGGTCAGTTTCGTGTATCTGGTGCGTCAGTTAAATGTCGATGGAGGGGTATTCGCGATTCACTCCTTGCGGCCAGCATGGGCATGCGACGACCGTTGCGAAGCAGTCTGCTGTGACGTTGGTCTGCTAGCCAAGCACTCATGATCATCGACACCGACGTCCATCCTGCGTTTGCTTCACTCACTGAGCTTTTGCCATGGATGGATCCGGCGGTGCGGAGCTACGTCACCGAAGGCGGAGCGGTGCTCCCGATCGGCAACTGGTTCAACGTTCACGGGCACCTGCGCGGGGACGCCGCTCCACCAAACGGTGGTCTACCGGGCACCGATGTCGAGTTGATGCGCGAGCAGTTGCTTGACGCACTCGACCTCGAGTACGCAATCCTCAGCGTCGACTACGCGTGGAGCGCCTCCGCAATGGCGCACCCGCAACTGGCCGCTGGCATCGTCACGGCTGCCAATCGCTGGCTGATCGACACGTGGCTTCCTCTGGACAAACGATTCAAGGGGTCGGTTCTCGTCGCGATTCAGGATCCCGAGCGCGCGGCCGAGGAGATCCGGTCATTCGGACCCCATCCGGACATCGTTCAGGTGCTCGTTCCCGGTGCATCGCCAACCGGATACGGCGACCCGCGCTATCGCCCGATTTTCGAAGCTGCCGTCGAGATCGGGCTTCCCGTCACCTCACACGTCGCCGGGGAAGGTGCAGGGATCAACCCCGCACCCACCCCGATTGGATATCCCTTCTATTACATCGAGTGGCATACGCTGCTACCGCTCTGCACCATGGCGCAGATTGTGAGCCTCGTGTGCCACGGAGTATTCGAGGCACTTCCTGAGCTCAAGTTCGGGATGCTCGAATGTGGCCTTACATGGCTTCCAGGGCTCGCGTGGCGACTCGACGATCGCTGGAAAGCCCTGCGAAAGGAGGTTCCGTGGGTTAAGCAGCTTCCGAGTGAGACGATTCGTCAGCACTTGTTCTTTGGGACTCAGCCGCTTGATGAGCCGCGGCTGGGGCAGCAATTGAGAAGTGTCCTAGAGGCCTTCGACGGCTTCGGAAACATGATCATGTTCGCGAGCGACTATCCCCATTGGGATACTGATTCGCCGGAGCTCGTTCTCGACCGACTTCCGGCGGAGTGGCGAGATGCTGTTGCGAGCGAGAACGCACGGACGTTCTACAACCTCCCGCCGTCGCCTGCCGGTGACGGCGCAGTTACGGGGAGTGCGCGCGCAGGTCCTAACATCGCTTGAATGAGAGGAGGCCGTCGTGGGCCAGCAGACAACAGGGGTAGATGGACACATCGAACCGGACGATGAGAGAGGTCTTTCTCGTCAGGAACTCGTCAAGCGAGGCCTGGCTGCCGCAGCAGTAGTCGTTGCGGGTCCGCTTGCAACAACGTCAGCTCGCGCGGCCGGTGCGCGGTCGCAGATGGCGCGGGCGGGTGGAGTTATGCAGATCGCGTTTCCACTGGCGACTTCAGCAACTCTCGATCCTGCGACGGTCGGATCGACCGGCGACTACGACATCATCCTCGCGTCAGCTCTATACGACCACCTTGTCGATACCGACAACCACTGGAACATCACACCGGCGCTCGCGGTTAGCTGGGATGTCGACACGAGCCTTACGCACTGGACGCTGCACCTCCGGCAAGGTGTGAAGTTCCACGATGGAACTCCATTCACCGCCGAGCACGCTGCGTTTGCAGTCAGTCGGATCCTTAACAAGAGCCTCGGTTCGCCGTTGTGGCGAAGCTTCTCGAGCTTCCTGGCGCCGGACGGGGTCGTGGCGAAGGACGCGCATACACTCGTCTTCAATCTCCAGAAACCGAACTCATTCTTCCTTCAGGCGCTCGCGGAGCGTCAGCTCGGTATTCCCAAGATGGAGACGACACTCTCGGGGATCGGCACGGGGCCGTTCCAGCTTGTCCGGTTCAATCCGCAGGTGTGGGAAGTCAAGGCTAATCCGCAGTATTGGAAAAAGGGTCTGCCCCTCCTAAGTGGCCTTCGCGGCGTAATCATCGACGATCCAGTCACGCGCGTGCAGTCGGTCATCTCTGGAGCCTCCCACCTCGCCGACAACGTCAGTGCTGATCAGGTCGCCTCGGTGCAGAAGAGCTCGAATGGCAAGGTTTGGTCGCACCAGAATTTCCACTACTTCCTGGTGATCTTCGATCCAACCGTACCGCCGTTTGACGACAACCGTGTCCGCATGGCCCTCAAGCTGGCAGTGAATCGTCCGACCTTGTTGAAGATTGGAGAACACGGGGTCGGAACCCTCGCGAACGACATCCCAGTTCCACTGGGGGATCCCTACTACCCGGCGAGATTCCCGCTGCGGAAGCAGAACTTTTCGACAGTTAAGCAGCTTCTCGCAGCCGCGGGTCACTCCGGAGGCATCAACCTGACGCTCCAAACCTCTGAGGCCGAGGGCGGCATGGTGGACTACGGCGTGACATGGTCGCAGATCGTCTCAGCCTCCGGCGCCATAAACGTGACGGTGAGCCAGGCGCCCGCAGACTCCTACTGGGATCAGGTGTGGCTCAAGCAGCCGTTCTATGTTTCGGCGGCACTCAGTCGGTTCCCGAGCGAGCGTCTCGATGTGACCTATGTCGCGGCGGCGCCGTGGAACGAGACCAAGATGCATAACCCAACGCTCGACGCGCTCGTCGACAAGGCTCGCGCGACAAACGACCCGAGCAAGCAGAAAGCGGCATTGAGAGCTGCCTACGCCATCATCGCCGGCCAGGCAGGACAGTCCCAGGCGACATTCGACCCAAAGCTCTGGGCAAGCAAGAAGACAGTTCAAGGCCTAAAGCTCGAACCGACGCACATCCTCGACCCGAGCACCGCCCACCTCGCGTAAACGTCTCAGGAGCCAACAAGCGAGTGCTCGCGCTACGAAGGAAACGTCAAATAGAGGAGGCTTCGCCGAGTGTAGACGCGAGCGTTTCAAGAAGGCGGGTCGGGCTGCTGGTTCGGACCATCGTCGGCACGCTTGTGACCCTACTCGTGACATCGGCCGTGACGTTCATCGCAGCCAACGGCACCGGGATCGATATTGCGAGGAAGAAACTCGGCCGGGAGGCGGCACCCGCACAACTCGCCGCCTTCCGGCTAGAGCATGGACTCGACCAGCCATTGGTCGTGCGCTACGAAAAGTGGCTCGTCAGCTTCGTTCAAGGTGACTGGGGAGTGTCTCCGATCACCGATCGACCTGTCCGCCAGGATGTCCAGCCACGCCTAGTGAACACGGCAGTGCTCGCGTTTGCTGCCCTCGTCTTCGCGCTTCCGCTTTCCGTTGGGCTTGGAATGTTTGCAGCCAAGCGTGCAGGCCGCCGATCGGATGCTTTTGTCTCGACCGCGAGCACCGTGGTCGCAGCGATGCCGGAGTTCGTTGTGGGCGTCCTTGTGGTGCTCTTGCTGGGAATCGAATTGCATCTCGCCCCGGTGGATAGCACGAACATCTCGATCAGCACATCGTTCTGGCCGAAGGCCTATGCCTTCGTGCTACCGACCATAACCCTGATTCTCGTCCTGATGCCATACCTCACGCGGATGGCACGTGCTTCAACCCGAGAGGCACTCTCAGCAAGCTACGTCCAGGCGGCGACGCTCCGTGGGTTGCCCAGACGAAGGGTCGAGTGGGGACATGCAATGCCGAACGCGGCGATTCCTCTCGTAAACGCGATCGCGATCAACATCGTCTGGCTCCTTGGTGGGACGATCGTGATCGAAAACCTCTTCGCGTTCCCAGGGCTTGGGCAGTTGCTCGTCCAAGCCGTCGGCGCGGGTGACACAGTCACCGTTCAAGCGATTGCGATGGTGATGGGGACGCTATTCGTCCTCGTCAGCCTCACCGCTGATCTCTGTGTCGACATCCTCAATCCAAAACTGCGCACGGTCGTCTGAGGGACATGCTCGACGTCTCTCTTACGAGGCCCATTGCGATCGATACCGAGCAGGCCGAGGAGCGACCGGGTGTATGGCGAGCGCTCCTCCGGTCGGTCGACGGACGTGTCGGGCTCGCGCTTGGTGGGTTGATGCTTGCTTTCATCATCATTGGGCCGCACGTCGCACCGTATTCGCCGACGGCCATAGGTGTTGGTGATCCGCAGATGGGGCCGTCGTCGCAGCACCTTCTCGGCACCGATTCACTGGGCCGCGACGTCCTAAGTCGATTGCTATGCGGCGGTCGAACGATTCTGTTCATCCCTCTTGTGGCGGTAACGCTCGCGTATCTGGTAGGTGGCGCTCTCGGACTGCTGTCCGCTTACGTCCGAGGATGGCCCGATTTCGTGATCAGCCGGACGATGGACTTCATGATGACCCTTCCACCGCTCCTTTTGACTCTCGTTCTGATTTCAGGTCTAGGCACATCAAAGGTGATCCTGGCGACCACGATCGCAATCGTTTGGGTCCCGCGCGTCGGACGAGTCATCAGGGGCGCGGCACAAGGTGTCGTGACGAGCGACTACGTCTTGGCCGCCGAAGCGCGCGGGGAGCGAACGTTGTGGATCATGGGGCGAGAGATCGTGCCGAACATCGCAGGGCCGGCACTTGCGGACTACACGCTCAGGCTAGTCGGAGGGATCATCCTCGTTGCGAGTCTGAACTTCCTTGGTCTTGGCGCGCAGCCCCCCAGTCCTGACTGGGGTCTGATGGTGAACGAGTCTCGCGCATCGCTGTCGGTTACTCCGTTGGCCGTGCTTGCGCCCGCCGCGGCAATCGCGCTGCTCTCGGTGGGTCTTGTTCTTATCGGCGAGGTGCTCACGCGCCATCTCACACGCGAGGTCGTCGAAATGCAGACCGCATGAACACCTCTGCGTCGAACGTCCTCAAGGTCAGCGGCCTCACAGTCGGGTATATGCAGGCCGGTCGGCTGAATATCGTCGTCTCGAACGTTGACCTGGCTCTTCGCACAGGGGAGATACTTGGTCTGGCGGGAGAATCGGGCTGCGGAAAGAGCACCTGCGCTCTCGCGATGATCGGATATACGCCGCCGGGAAGCCGAGTGACCAACGGACACTCTGTGCTTCACCCGGAGACCAATCTGCTCGCCATCCCGCCGCAGCGTCGGCGAGCGCTCTGGGGGAGCCAGATCGCGTATGTCGCGCAGAACGCGGCTGCCGCGCTGAACCCCGCGCTGACGATTGGCCGCCAATTGGAAGAACCGCTCGTCACGCATCTAGGTCTTCATGGCGAGCGTCTCGACGAGCGGAAACGCGACCTCCTCGCATCAGTGGCTCTGCCCGACGTGGAAGGCGCGCTCAGACGATATCCGCACCAGTTCAGCGGCGGGCAACAGCAACGGATCGCCCTTGCGCTTGCGCTTTCGTGCCGACCGAAAGTGTTGATCCTCGATGAGCCGACGACTGGCCTGGACGTAACCACGCAGGCCGAGATCTCCGAATTACTGCGGTCATTGGTCGACGACACTCGCGTTGCCGCGCTCTTCGTGAGCCATAACCTCTCATTATTGGCGACACTTGCGGACCGAATAGCAGTCATGTACGCAGGCGAGATCGTCGAAAACGGTTCAGCCGAAGCGGTCTGCACCGACCCGCGCCAGCCATACACCCGAGCACTGCTCGCGGCCGTTCCGACTGTTCGCCAACACAAGCAAGTCGTTGGTATACCCGGCTCGCCACCGAGCCACGCAAATCCTGATGCGTGCGCCTTTGCCCCGCGCTGTGCACATGCAGCTGACGTTTGTGTCTCCAGCCACCCGGGGCTGACGACTGTTGGCCCGGACCGGGTCGTGAGGTGCGCTCGCGTTAACGAACTGGGGGACGCACGGCGGACTGCCAGTCCGCGCGAACCCAGCTTGGAGCGCCCTCCGCTCCGCTCCCTTGCGCAGCAGCTTCTGCTGGATGTCAACGATCTCCGGTGCGAATACCGTGTCCGAAAACAACGAAACGTCGTTGTCGATGGCTTCTCGCTGGCGATCGAGGAGGGCGAGGCGATTGGGATCGTCGGAGAGAGTGGGAGTGGCAAGTCAACGCTGCTCAAAGCCATCGTCGGCATTCATCCGCCGACCGCGGGCTCGATCAAGTTTCGATCTCGCGAGCTCGAGCCGCGCGCTGCAAGACGGCCGGGCGCCGTGCGTGGTGAGATTCAACTCATCTTCCAGAACCCAGATTCATCATTGAATCCGCGTCAGACGATCGGCCAAATCGTACGGAGACCGTTGCGGCTGTTTCGCGATGACGTGCGTCGATCGGACGAGGGGCGGGTATTGGGGGAGCTACTCGACCAAGTGCAGCTCTCGCAACGCTTGCTTGGCCGCTACCCCCACGAGCTGAGCGGTGGTCAAAAGCAGCGTGTGGCTATTGCCCGCGCGTTCGCAGCCCGCCCAGGACTTCTCCTCTGCGACGAGATCACGTCGGCGCTCGACGTTTCAGTCCAAGCCGTGATTCTTCGGCTAATCGTCGACCTCGCTCCTGAGTATGGAGCCGCAGTTGTACTTGTTAGCCACGACCTAGCGGTTGTGCGCCAAATAGCTCGCCGGGTTGTCGTAATGCACGACGGACGCACGTGTGAAGAAGGCGCGATCGAGCAGGTTTTCGATGCGCCGCAGCACTCCTACACGGCCCGCCTCCTTTCAGCGATCCCCGAGCTGCCGAGCCGGGAAGAACGAGGCATCCGAGTAGGAGAAGCTCGTGAATAGGAGTGCCATTGTCGCGGACGGCTTTGACGAGGTCGCGCACGAGTTCGAGCGTAATTTCACCGAACATGGCGAGCTCGGAGCCTCTTTCGTCGTCGTCCAAGACGGACAGATAGTCGTCGATCTGCACGGAGGGGCAGCCGACGCCCATCGACCTTGGGGGCCTGAGACGTTGGGGGTTCTCTTTTCCGGCACCAAGGGGCTGATCGCGACGTGTCTGCTCGTACTAATCGATCGTGGCTCGCTCGATCTTCAGCAGCCCGTGTACTTCTACTGGCCGGAGTTCGCAGCCGAGAATAAGCAAGACATACTCGTGCGCCACATCGTCAGCCACACCGCTGGGATGCCGGGCCTCCGTGTGCCCGTGCAAGTCAATGAGATCCGCGATTTCGACGCGATGACGGCGCTGCTCGAAGCGCAACGGCCCTTCTGGCCTGCCGGCTCTCAGCTCTGTTACCACAGCCTCACCTTCGGCTGGCTCTGCGGCGAGCTAGTTCGGCGTATCGACGGACGAACCGTCGGTCAGTTCTTCGCCGACGAAATCGCCCGTCCACTCGAGCTCGAAGTCTGGATTGGACTCCCACACGAGATGGAGTCACGGGTTTGTACGCTGACGCGGCGCGATGATACCCCACCGGCGAGCCACTTTCTGTGCGACGAAGACGTCGTCTGGGCCGCGAAGGCGAATCCGCCCCTTCATGTCGGGGAGCCAACCTTCTGGAACGACCCAGCAACGCACGCGGCCGAGATCCCGGCCGTCAACGGAATCGGAACAGCAAGGTCAATGGCAAGACTTTACGGTTGCCTTGCGTCCGGCGGCGAACTAGATGGGGCGCGTCTTGTCTCGGCTGCCACGGTTGAGCAAGGCCGAGCCTGCCTATCGCGCGCGCCGGATGCTTGTTCGGGGTGGCCGTTCGCCTTCGGTACCGGCTTTTCGCTGCAAACCGACGCCCACGAGTTCGGTCCGCCGGTCACGGCGTTCGGGCACTCTGGCGCGGGTGGGTCGATACACGGCGCATGGCCGGACGACCGAATCGGCTTCTCGTATCTCATGAACGACCTCAGAGACGACCAAGAGCGTTCCGACGCATTGCTACGGGCTCTGGATCGCGCTGTCCACCCTGAAGGGGTGGACGTTGCGTGAGCGCTGGCCCTGCTGCACATAGGTTCGCGAAAGCTTGCCATCTCGACAGCCTCGGCGACGATTCACGCGTGCTCGTCGAGGTCGAGGGTCGCCGGCTCGGAATCTTTCGCGTCGGCGGACGGGTCGTTGCGGTGCATGACCGTTGCCCTCATCAGGGCGGACCTGTCTGCCGCGGTGTCCTGTCAGGCACGACCATGCCGGTGAACGCCCACGAGTACCGATGGGGACGTGAAGGCGCGATTCTCAGCTGCCCGTGGCACGGCTGGGAGTTCGACCTCGAGACGGGCGCCATGTTCGGCAACCCGCGTATCCGACTCCGCACCTACGAGACGCGCGTCGACGACGACGGGTATGTGTACGTAAGGGTTCAGGTCCGAGAAGGTCGCGACGAATGAGTGCGAGTCCCGTCTCGGCTCGTCGCGAGTTCGCGTCGACAACCAACGAGTTTGAAACGTGCCGACCGCTGGTAATGGGTCGACGGGGAGCCGTTTCGTCAGGTCACTATCTGGCTACGCTTAGCGGGCAAGGAATGTTCGAACTCGGCGGAACGGCCGTCGATGCCGGCATTGCCGCTGGGTTTGCGCTGAACGTCTTGCTGTTTGATAGAGCCGACTTTGGCGGCGTTGCGCCCATCGTCCTCTACGACACCCGACGCGGAAAGGTCGTGACATTGGACGGGCTCGGCTCGTGGCCAGCGGCGACAGACCCGAATCACTTCATCAACGCGCCGGACGGTGAGCCCGAGGGCATCCTCCGCACCGTCACTCCTGGCGCAGTCGATTCCTGGCTCACCGCGCTCGCCGAGTTCGGAACCCTAACTGCATCAGACGTACTAGAGCCCGCCTGGGATCTAGCAGAGCATGGAGCTCCAATCTCCACAACCGTCGCGCGGAACCTTCAGACGTGGATGTCGCACGTCGAGGAGCGGTACCCGACCACGCTTGATGCTTTCTACCCCGGTTGCCGGTCGCCGCGCACAGGGGAAATCTTCGCCCGGCCGAACCTCGCACGCGTCCTCAAGTCGATGATGGACGCGGACAGCGAAGCACGAGTACGCGGCCTAGACCGCAAGCTCGCTATCCGTGCGGCACGTGACGTTGTTTACCGGGGATGGGTGGCGGACGAGATCGTCCACTTCCACCAAAAGGAAGGCGGTTGGATGACCCACGAAGACCTGGCTCGCCACCAAGTCGAGGTTGCTCCACCGCAAACCGTGACCCACGACGGCTACAAGGTGCATTCGTGCGGGTTCTGGGGCCAGGGGCCTGTACTGCTGCAATGTTTGAACATGCTTGAGTGCTTCGATTTCGAAAGGTTCCCGAGGAACTCGCCGGATTACTGGCACCTTCTGATCGAAGTAGTCGACCACGCCTACGCGGATCGGGAAAACTTCTACGGCGACCCTCGCACGGTGAACGTCCCGGCGCAAGGGCTCCTCTCGAAGGAATACGCACGGTCTCGTGCTCGCGAGATCCAACCTGACGGTACACGCGGTGTTATGCCGAGCCCGGGTGACCCATGGGAGTACGAGCCGCGAGGCGTGGCCCGGATCAAGCGAACAGTCGACGTCTCGGAATACGTCGATGTAATTGGCCCGCAGTCGCGCATCGACACAAGCTATGTCGCTGCCGCCGACGCGAACGGTAACTTCCTGTCGGCGACTCCAAGCGACATGTGTTTTTGGGGACCGGTGATACCCTCCCTCGGCTTTGCCTGCTCCGGCCGGGGAACGCAGTCACGTGTCGATCCGGAGCATCCGGCGAGCATTGCGCCGGGAAAGCGGCCACGCCTTACGCCCAGCCCCGCTCTTGTCTCAATCGACGGGCGACCCGCTATCGCGCTCGGATGTCCAGGGGGCGACATTCAGCCCCAAGGTGTCTTGCAGGTTTTCCTCAACCTCTGCCGCTTTGGGATGAACGTTCAGCAGGCGATCGAGATGCCACGACTCATGTCATGGAACTTCCCGAACTCCTTTGCACCGCACACGTACCACCCGGGCCGTGTCGATTTGGAGGCGAGAGTGCCGACAGAGATCGCTGAAGCCCTGCGAGAGCTCGGACACCAAGTGCGCTTCACCGCGGAATGGACAGAGACGGCGTCTGCCGTTCACGTCGTTGCGCGGAACCTCGACGACGGCGTCACTGTCGCCGGCGCGGACCCACGCTGTGAGGGCTCGGCGCTCGCGTGGTAGACCCCGTCTCTCCGGATCCAGCCGTCAGCCTCCAGGGTTATGCGCAAGAAGTAAGGGTGTTCCCTGGTGACCGCCTGCCCTTCATGCTGAGTGGAGAGCCCGGCCTTGCGACCGTCCGGCTTGCACGATTGATCCACGGCGATCCGAACCCTGACGGCCCTGGCTTCAAAGATGAGGTCGTCGCCTGGGGCCAAACGGAGGCGCTGACGCTGCAGCCTCAGCACACTGATGTGGGTTCGTACCTGGCCATCGACCACCAGGAATCCCTTAATCCGGAAAGGGAGTTCACACTCGCGATGTGGTTCATGCCTACGCTCTTCTCAGGTGGCTGGCACACGTTGGCTGCCAAGTGGGCCCCCAACGATCTTGCCTACGCGCTCTATGTGACCGGCCACCGGACCTTGACGGCGGGGGTTTCGCTTGACGGCCGAGCCGTAACATGGTGCACCGCGCGAGACTGGCTGAAACTCGGGACATGGCAGTTCACGGCGCTGACTCACTTTCCCGACCGCGGCGAGATCCGGCTCTACTACGCCGATTCCCGAGCTAGCTCCGGAGACGGGCGTGTCGACTCAATTGAGGCGCAGGGCACATCGCCCGTTGCGTCGCTCAAAACAATGCCAACAGGCCCGCTATACAAGAGTTCCGCACAGCTCTTGTTCGGGGCCACAGCTCACCCAACGAGTGCCGGGCATTGGGCTCACTTCAACGGCAAGATCGCGCGTCCAGTGCTGATGGCCGACGCGCTCGACGACCGTTCCATTACTCTCCTCGCAGAGGGGGCAGATCCAAGAGAGCTCGGCTCCGTGATCGCGTCATGGAACCTCAGCCGAGGTGTAAGCGGGACCGCGGTCGTTGACGAGTCCGGCAATGAGCATCACGGCATCGCCGTGAACGGGCCTGCGAGAGCTGTCACTGGACCGTTTTGGACGGGGACTGCAGCGACGATGTACAGCGAGAAGCCCGATCTGTACGACGCGGTCCACCTCCACGAGGACGACCTTGACGACGCGGGCTGGGAGCCGTCACTTGAACTAGAGGTGCCGGCCGACGCTCGGTCCGGAATCTATTCACTTAAGCTCGAGCGCCCGCAGGATGCGCTGCACGTTCCCTTCATCGTCTGTGGAATCGGGCGCGCCCCGTTGTGCTACGTCGTTCCGACGTATACGTGGCAGGCCTACAGCACAAATCGTGGCTCCCATAGTTACACCGAGGACGGCCTCATAGATCGCGGCGTGTGCATCTACGACGCACATCGGGATGGCTCAATGGTGTATTACGTCACGCGACGCCGGCCGACACGCTCACATCATCCTTCGGCCGGCTTTTCGCAGTGGGGCGCACACAACACGACGGCTGGCCTCTACCTCATCGATTGGCTTGAGGCCAAGAAGCTTGAGTATGAGCTCCAGACAGACGAGGATCTCCACGAGCGAGGGATCGAGGCGCTCGAGCCCTATTCAGCCGTAATTCTCGGAAGCCACTGCGAGTATTGGAGCGCCGCCATGTTGAGCGGCCTGCGCGACTACCTCTCGCGCGGCGGACACGTTCTCTACCTTGGCGGGAACGGCCTCTATTGGGTGACGTCGGTCGATCCGGCTCGTCCACACATGATCGAGGTGCGGAAGTCGGGAGACTGGGATGACTGGTGGGCTATTCCAGAGCCCGGGCAGTTCGAGCACAGCACGACGCTTGAGCCAGGCGGCCTTTGGTCGCGCCTGGGCAGACTTCCTCGCCGGCTCGTTGGCGTTGAGTTCTCATCGCTCGTATTCGAAGAGGCGGACGGACGGTGGGGATTCCAGCGGCTTCCGTCCAGCTTCGATCCGAGATACCACTTCGTTTTCGAAGGGGTTGACGACGAAGTTATTGGGGCATTCGGTCTCAACCGCGGAAGTGCGGCCGGTTACGAGATGGACTCCGTGCACGAAGGAGACTGGGACGGCCGCGATCGCACCGTCGCGCTCGCGCGCGCTACGCACGATCTGTTTTGGCCGACGATGAAGATTCCTGTGCGTCCCGCAAGCGACATCGCAATGACCGACTTTCCCGGTGGCGGTGTGGTATTCGCAGCTGGATCTGTTGCCTGGACGGGAAGCCTGTCCCATAACGACTACGACAACAATGTCTCGCGGCTAACCGAGAATGTTGTCAGGAGGTTCATTTCGACGCCGCGTGGCGGTGACGTTTACTCGTGACACCTCGGAGACTTGAGGGCAAGCGCGCACTGATCACCGGAGGCGCTATGGGAATCGGCCGTGCTGCAGCCCTTCTGTTCGCCCAAGAGGGGGCGCGCGTGGCCCTCGTCGACGTCAACCTGCCAGCCGCAGAGGCGACAGCTGCGGCGGCTGAAGGAGAGTGCATCGCGATACGTGCTGACGTCAGCCGCGAAGCTGAAATCGCGAAAGCGGTGGCACAAGCAAGCGCCAGCTGGGGCGGTCTCGACGTTGTAGTTGCCAACGCGGGCATTGAGCTGGACGGCGAGGATGCGCGTGCGCACCAACTCAAACTCGAAACCTGGCAGCGAACGCTGAACGTGAACTTGACCGGTGTATTCCTCACCTGCAAGCACGGGATCCGCGCACTTCTAGACTCTTCCGGCGGCGCAGTGGTGTGCACTGCGTCACCCACCGGTCTATACGGCGTCTCGCCCGGCCTCGACGCCTACAGTGCGAGCAAGGCGGGAGTCTATGGACTGATTCGGGTCATGGCAGCTGACTACGCCCGCGATGGGATCCGAGTTAATGGCGTGATGCCTGGATACACGCGAACGCCAATGGCCGGCGGCATGACCGATGTCGAGATTGCCGAGACAGTTGCGAAAATACCACTCGGCCGACCCGGCGAAGCTGAGGAGGTGGCGGGAGTGATGGCCTTCCTCGCTTCGGATGCGGCGCGGTACGTCACCGGCGCAGTGTGGGCAGTCGACGGCGGGATGACGGCCGTTTGACCAAGACCATCACACTAGGGGGCGAACTCGAGGTTGGCCGCCTCGGCTATGGAGCGATGCGGATAATGGGCCCGGGTAACTATGGCCCTCCCGCAGACCGCTCTGAGGCATTACGGGTGCTTCGCCGCACCGTCGAGCTCGGCATAACGCTCATTGACACTGCCGATTCGTACGGGCCGGCTGTGAGCGAGGACATCATAGCCGAGGCGCTGTATCCGTATCCGGACGAACTCGTGATTGCAACGAAGGGCGGTTATGTTCGCGACGGCCCAGGTCCGGCAAGACCAGACTGCCGACCTGAGCACTTGCGGAAGGCCTGCGAGGGTTCCCTGCGCCGCCTCAAGTTAGACAGGATCGACCTTTATCAACTCCACACGGTCGATCCGAACGTACCCATAGAGGAGTCGCTCGGGCTGTTGGGCGAGCTGCAAGCCGAGGGCAAGATCAGGCTCATCGGCGTTTCGAACGTTTCGGTCTCCGAGCTGGAAGAAGCCGAGCGGGTTGTTGAAGTCGTCTCCGTTCAGAACTGTTTCAACATCGACGCGCAAGAGTCCGCAGACGTGTTGGAGGCGTGTGAGGCACGTGGCATCGCCTTTATTGCCTACTTCCCACTCGGTGCGGGGACGGTCGTCTCACCTATCGACGCGCTGATTTGGCTTCTTCGCCGCTCCCCAGTCCTACTTCCGATTCCCGGAACATCATCCGTCGCGCACCTTGAGGAGAACATGCGCGCAGCGGCACTTTCATAGGAGTAAGCCAACTCGAGCCTCGGACTCGTTGCTTGATCTGCAAACAGTTTCCAAGGCATCTCGCGAGAGTTGATGACTGGGAGGATTGGTGGGCTCGGCGGTTCCTGGCGAACTCGAACACAGCACCACTAACGAGCCAGGTGGGCTATGGTCGCGTCGAGGGCGCCACCCGAGACGCTTCGAGGGCGTTGAGTATTCCGCGCCCGTGTTCGAGCTGGCGGATGGGCGCTGGGGTTGCGAAGACTGTCCGCCAACAATGATCCGGCCTATGAGCTCATTGTCAAGTGAGTGGAAGAAGACGTTATCGGCGCAATCGGACTCAATCTGGGGAGCGCGCGAGCTACGAGATGTATTCCGTTTAAAAGGGTGCCTCGGCGGAGTATCAACCGGTCGCATTGGCAAGAGCAAGTCATAGCGTCTTCTGGCCCACGATGCGGATTCCAGTGAGACCCGTAGCCGACGTCGCACTCACGGCGCATCATCCGGGGGGTGGAGCGGAATGCGCCGCTGGCTCAGTGGCCTGGACAGGGTCCTTGTCTCACAATGGGTACGACAACAGTGTCTCTCACGTAACAGAGAATGTACTAGGTAGATTCATCTCGCTGCAACGAGGCGGTGAGTTCGTGGGAAGTAGGGTTAGCGGTCGACGTACATCTAGTTATCACGACCCTCGATGATCTGTCGCCGTCGATGGATCCGTGAGTCAGGGAGCTTGCCGGTCACGTCGGAGCCGCTATCACGACGCCAGGTAGCCGATCTGTTCGATATCGAAGCCAACCCGGAACGCCTAGCGCTTGCTGGCCCGGAGCTCGGCGCCACAGGGTCGATTGTCTTCTTCTGGCTAAAGCGACTTCGTAGCAGCGTCGGCCCAACTGAACGCTCGCGGTCCTTGGGTAAGGGAAGCCGTTACTCATTTGAGTAACCAGCCTGATGTGGTGGTGGTCGGTGCAGGGGTTCTAGGCTGCGCCGCCGCATACTGGCTCGGCAAGGATGGTCTGAAAGTCAGTGTTATCGAGAAGGAAGGGATTGCCGCAGGGGCGTCCGGCATGACAGCCGCCACGTTCCCGACGCTCGCGGCACGCGATTCGAATCCCGACACGGTGCAAACGGCTAACTACGCCGACGCAGCTTTCGCTCTCTTCTATGAAGTGTCGTCACAGCTTTCCGAGGAGAGCGGCATTGATGTCGGTTTTTGCGATGACCCGTGGCTCTGGCTTGCTTTGACTGGTGCTGAAGCCGACCTCCTGATGTCGAGCTCCGAAGGCGTATGGCTCGACGGTAATGAAGCTCGGGAGTTCGAGCCGTTGCTCGCTGAAGACGTCGTAGGAGCACGCAAGGGTTGGCTCCTTCAAGTCCTTGGCTACCCCTTCTGTCTGGCACTCATCAGCGTTGCCGAGAAGCACGGCGTCACGATCCGCGCGGGCGAAGTTGTCTCGCTCGAACGGAAGGGTGGTCGCGTTGCCGGCGTGCGACTGCGCGGCGGCGAGTTCCTGCCCGCCGGCTCGGTCGTTCTTGCTATGGGCCCCTGGACGGCGCAGCTCGAGTCGCTGATCGGGATCGTGCCGACGGTCTATCCGGTGCGCGGCCAACTCCTCATACTCCAGGAGGCAGAGCGGCGGCTCTCCACCAGTATCTCAGCCGGCGGCGGCCAGGAAGCCTACCTCGTCCGCAAAGCTGACGGCACCCTCCTCGCAGGCACCACCAAGGAGCACGACGCGGGGTTCGATGTATCAACCACCTCTGAAGGACAGGACCAGATCCTCGCTGGTGCCGTACGCTTGGTGCCATCCCTCGCCGACGCCAAGGTCGTCGGCCATGTCGCGGGACTGCGTCCCGGCTCGCGCGACGGAGAGCCGCTCGTCGGCGAAGTGCCGGAATGGTCCGGGCTCTTCCTACTAACCGGGCACTACGACAACGGTGTCGGCCCAAGTCTCCTACACGCTAAGATCACGCGCGATCTGATCGCTGGCCGGCAAGCTCCCGCGTATGCTACGCCGTGGAGTCCAGCACGTCTCATCGACGCCTCACAGTGAAACCCTGATCCCAACCTCCACGCTCTCGCCGCTGCTTTTGGCACTGCTTCAAATACGTGCCGCGACGGGAGCGGCGTCGAGGCCGGGGAAGGTGTCTGCGGAAGCCCTTCCGCGCGGAGCTCGGCGTGGATCGCCTCGGCGAGGTAGTCCCCGAGCGGCCGGAGATCCGAGACGTGGATGTCTGTCCGTCGAAACACGGAATACAGCGTTCCGCTGTGGGTAAGCAGAAGACATTTCTTCCGCTCGACCCAGACGAGGTTCAGGTCCCAGTCCTCGGTCGCTCGCTGAGCGTCAGCTTGCGGTCGCCGAGCAGGTCGAACATCTTCTTGGTGCAGCGCACGACCATCCCGCGAAGCTACCAGGGCCTGACGTCGAGCTCATGCCCCAACTTCTATTCGTGGAGCAGGCCGCCGAGCAGGTCGCGGCGATGTATCTGCAGCGGCAGTACTGCCGCCGTCGTTTCGGTCGCGGCCGCCGTTCCGACGAGGTCGAAAGCACGGTTGTCAAGGCTCACCGGAGTTCCCCAGATGTGCTCACGGAAAGCCCCTACCTTTAGGTTGTGTGACCAGCGTTGAGAGTGCGTTCGCGCCGGCGGTGCGGTGGGCGGGGAGCGCGGTGAGTGGCGGATCTGGCTCGTTTTCGTCGGGGCGGGTCCGATCGAGGCGCTGTGAGCCGTTCTGAGCGGCTGCGGGCGGCCGGCGCGGCCGATTTCCTGCCGCCTGGGCGGCTTGGAGGCCGGTCCGAGCGGAGCGTCCGCACCCACCGCTCCGAATGGGCGTTCGCGTTGGGTGCCCGCACGGGTGTCCGTATCACCCTCACTTCCTCGGATCGGAACGCCTCGTTGAAGCCGCCGTCGAACCTCGAGTCGCGATCGTGGAACGCCGCCCCGGGGAACCGTCGTCGCACATGGAGTCCTATCGAGGAGTCTTCCAGCCGGACGCTTTAGGGTAGCTGTCCTCTTGGCGGGAGATCCTCCACTGAGCGAAGCAAGCGCCCCGCCGCATCAAGCTCTTCAAGTGTGGACGCATTCGCAGATGAGCCGCCAGTTGGCGTCGGTGTCGAACACCTGCGAGCCGGGATGACCGGGGAGCTCCGGATGGGCGTACTCCCGCTGGCCGATGGCCACCTGGGACCCGTCCGGCGTGAAGAGGACGGCGCGGCAGCTGCCGGTGCCGGCGTCGATCGCGAGCAGAAGCTCGTCGCTCACGCCGCCGCCGCGGCTCGGTTGACGACGTTCACGAGCGGCTCTCCTGCGGCGAAGCGCAGGATCTCCTCGGCGATCATCTCCGCGCCCTGGAGCAGCGTCTCGTGCGTTGCGCCGCCGAGGTGCGGCGTCATCACGACGTTCTCGTGCCGAAGGAGGCGGTGACGGCCACTCTGCTCCGTGGTGCGGACGACGTCGAGCGCAGCGCCGCCGAGCCGGCCCGACTCGAGCGCCGCGTCGAGCGCGTCCTCGTCGACGAGCGTCTCGCGGGCGGTGTTGACGAGGAACGCTCCGGGCTTCATGGCGGCGAGCGCGGCCGCGTCGATCATGTTCTCGTTCTCGGGCGTCGCGCGCGCGTGGAGCGAGACGAAATCGGCGCGGCCGAGCAGCTCCTCGAGCGAGGAGACCTGCTCGACGCCGTTCACCTCGACGAACGGGTCGTACACGAGGACGGTCAGGCCGAACGGGAGCGCCCGCCGCACCACGCGGCTGCCGATCTGGCCGTAGCCGACCAGGCCGAGGACGTGGCGGCGCAGGTCGCTGCCCATGAACTTCGCGCCCTCCCAGTTGTCGCGCAGCTGGTGTCCCTCTTCGAGGAAGCGCTGCCCCTTCGGGAGCCCGCGGGCGAGCATGACGAGGAACGCCATGGTGAGGTCGGCGACCGCCTCGGCGTTCTTGCCCGGCGTGTTCACGAGCGGGAGCCCGCGCGCGGAGACAGCGTCGACGTCGACGTTCACCGGTCCGCCCCGAGCGCAGCAGACGAGCCGGAGCGCGGAGGACGCGTCGAGGACGGTGTCGGTCACAGGCGCGCCCTGGACCGCGAGTGCCTCGACTGCTCCCATGTGCGCCGCGAGCTCGGCCGGCGAGCCCTGGTACTCGCGCAGCTTCAGCTCGGACGCCGTCGACGGCTCGAACGGTCTCGAGTCGTCGACGTCCAGGTACTCGATCTCGTGCGCGCGCTCCAACTCGGCGAACGCCGCCGCGAAGTAGCGCGAAGGCATGTACGAATCGCCGACGGCGAGGATCTTCATTCCAGCCCCGAGTTCTTGACAGGGGTCGTGCTGCGAGCATAACGTCGTCCTGTCCGTACAACAAGAGTGTCGGAGGGAGCCTTGACGGTCGACCGCGCATCCCCGGTGCCGTTCTACCCCGGCAGCATGCTCTACGGCTCGACGAAGGCCGCGCTCGAGTATCTGACGCGCGCGTGGGCCTATGAGCTCGCCGAGGACCGGATCCGGGTCAACTGCATCGCACCCGGCCCCGTCGACACGCCGATCCACGCGACGTACACGGACGACCTCGATGCGGCCTACGCAGATCTCGCGCGGCGCACCCCGCTCGGACGTATGGGGCACGTCGACGACATTGCTGCGTGGATCTGGATCCTGGTCGCGCCGGCGACAGGATTGCCGCAGCGTCGACTTGATCATGTAAGCCACGCCGGTAACGAGGGCGGGGCTAGAGCATCCCCTTGCGGTTCGGGTCCGCAACCCAGCGCTCGATGTTGTCGAGGAACCGCCAAACGCCGCCTCGCCGAGGGGCCAGATAATGCGGGTTCCCAGGATCAGTCCCGAGTCGGGTCAACATCTGGACGATCCATTTGTGCTTCGCCTGCGACGGAATGCCGAGTTCCGGGAGCCAGCCCTCAAGCTCGCCGATCGGGACTACGAACAATCCGTAGCCAGCGAGATTCGCAAGGTGCTGCCGCATCCTGTTCCGCTTGGCGGCCGGAAGGCCGGCGACGCCCCTGCGCTTGCATCGCACGCGTTCCGAAGGATCACGCGCAAGGGCGGTCTGCTCGGCCTCAAGTACAAGCCGGTCAGCATTGCCATCGGGAAGACCGATCGCTCGGTAGAGCGGTCTCCACTCGTTGAACGAGTTCCAGAGGGCGTCGAAGTCGACGATTCCGGCGGCCGGTACCCCGAGCCTCCGCAGCGGCGCGATCACACGAGCTTCGGTCGACCAGTTCTGTGCGTTGACGAACTGTGCGTCCACCACACCTCCACCCTCCGCGACGAGTCGACGATTGATCTCGTCGTAGAACGCTCGATCCGCATCCGACTCACCAACGACGACGGCCCGATGGAACAAGCCTTCGAGCGCACGGGTCGACCGGAGTAGCGGCTCGGTCATCAAGGGTCTTAGCTCTGTGGTCGTAAGAGATCGTGCAGTAGCTTCGCCCGAAAGTCGATCGAAGGTGACGCGCACGATGCTGGTCGCGGCAGACGACTCGACACAGCCACGGAGAAATTCCGCGCTATGGGTAGCCGCCACGATCCGGGCACCACGGCTGCGCGCCGTCTCCGCAATTGCGGATCCGAGCCGACGCGCGAGCGGTGGATGCAGAAATGCCTCTGGTTCGTCAAGTAGCACGAGCCGCAGAGGGAGGCTCATGAGCGCGGCCACCATGCCGACGTAGCACTGAACGCCGTCGCTCAATTCGTTTAGCGGGATCGTCGTCGAGTGGAATTGAATGGCTCGCTCGTCGAGGCCGCGTTCGACCGCCGGAGACGGTGGTGGGACGGCGCTAAGTCGCATGCGGACCTGACCCGGTTGTGTTGGATCAACTACGAAGTACCAGCCGAAGGCGTCGTGAACGAGGTCGCGAAGCCTCGCGCGTAGTGCGTCATCGCGGAATAGGACTTGCAAATGGTTCTGCGGTGGCTGCTGAAGATCGGTCAACTGCTGGTCGCTGGCCAGCGAGAAGCGATCTCGGCCGGTCCAGAGCGCCGCGAGATAACGCAGTGTGAACCGACGCCTCAGCATCTGTAGTTGGTCGTTCGCCGCGTTTGCCGGATCGAATGCCGCGCGAAGCGAATTCGTATCTGTTTCGTCTTGGCCGCCCGCACCGCCCGTTACGGCCGGCGCGGCGACACGAACAACGTCCCGCCGCGGGTCGCGCTGGACATAAGTGCCGAGGATCTCGATAGCTTCGTCGAAGCTTGGCCACTCGACCTCCGCGTCGGCGAGAACAGTCGCAGGAAGCGTCCCACCGGACGCCCACTGCCAAAGCTCGCTAAGCGCTCGGCTCTTGCCGGAGTTGTTCGGGCCGACCAACAAGGTGACGGTGCCCGGGGAGACGTCCAACGCGGCCGCCCCCGGGCTCGGACCGGCGCGGAATCGGATTCGCGTGAGTTCGAACGGCTCCATCCGGCCTAGCTTGCCATCCGTCAGCGAATGGGGCGGAATGCGAGCAATTGTGGAGTTATTGTTGTACCCCAACCCTTATGGGGCGCCCTCGCGGCAACGGCAAGAACACGGCGATGGTGAATGGCCGCATCACGGCCGAGCAAATGGACTGGCTGCTGAATCGGCGCGCAGGAACTCGTACAAGTAGTCGCAGTCGTGCGTGGCGACCGCGCAGCCGTGCGAGAGATTGCCTCGTCTTCTGCGGACTCGCCGGCAGACGGCTAACCGCGACGATCCTGGCGGGGATCGTCCACCGCGCGGCCGCGCGGGCGGGGGTCGCTACGCACGTCACCGTCTATACGCTGCGGCAGACGACCGCTACTTGGCTTCGCCAGGAGACGGGCGACGCGCGCCTCGTCGCCGCGTATCTCGGCCATGCGGATCTCTCGACCGTGAACAGGCACGCGCACGTTGCGCCACAGGAGCTCCATGGAGCCGCCGAAGCGAGCTTCGCGTCGGCGGCTCACGCTTCCCGCCTCACGGCGGCGGCATGACCGACGCGTATATGCCGGGGCGCCATTCGATGGAGACGTCGCAGCCCCGCATGCGCTTCGAGTTTGGCTAGTTGCGAAACGGATGCAGTGACAGCCCCGGCCGGTACCGCCCCTCAACGAGGAGCGCCGAGCCTTCGTCGGAAGCAGTGAGTAGCATCCGCCCACTCGTATCAAGCGCGAGGTTCGTATAGAAGTTCCCGTTGCCGGGTTGCCAGGTATCGAGAAGCTTCCCCTCGAGCGACCACACTTGAACATCGCCGGGGGCGTCGCCGAACGAGACGGCGCCGATAACGATGTTGCCGTCGATGTCGAAGGCGAATCCGTCCGGATGGCCGTGCTCCATCGCGACGACCGTCTCCGGCTCGCCGAGCCGGCCGTCGTCGAGCGAGCAGCGGACGATCAGGGCCTCGTTCATGCGAGCGATGTAAACGGCGTCATCTTCGTGGGCGAAGCCGATGCCGTTTGGGTACCAGTCCACGGAGACGAGGCAGTCCGCGTCACCCGTAACCGGGTCGACCCGCCAGATCCTGCCGGTGTTGACCTCCTTGGGACGCGTGGGATCGGTGACGTAGAGGAAGCCGTCCGGCCCGAAGCAAAGATCATTAGGCGTAACGAGTCCGCGCGCGAACCAGGAAACGCTGCCATTTGGATCGACGACTTGAACGCCGCCCTCCCCGCCTGTGGAACCGAAACCGGGGATCACGCCGCCGTTTTGGGCGATGTAGAGCCGGCCGTCGCGCCCTTCGGTCGCTCCGTTCGGCCCGCCGCCGGTGTCGCAGAGGACGGTCGCTTCCGTGTCATCGAGCTTATAGAGGACGCCTTGCGTAATGGACGTCACGACCATCGCGCCCGAGCTGGTAAAGACCGGCCCCTCGGTGAACCCGAGCCCCTCTCCGAGGCGGCGGAGTTTAGGCTCCGGAGCTGTCACGGATGTCGACCGTACTGGGATCGTGCGGTCTCCGGACTGACGAGTCCGGCGGCGAGGTCGGCCTCAATCGCCGCGGGGTGTCGCAGTTCGGGGTCGCCAAAGCCACCGCCCCCGCCGGTTTCGAGTCGGACGACGTCGCCCCGCTCAAGCGTGATCCGGCTCGCCTTCAACAGGTGCCGCTCAGTAGAGGAGCCAGGGTTGATGGTGACATCAGGTGTTGAGGCTTCTTTTCCTCCGTGGAGTCCCCATGCCGGCGTTTTCGAGCGCTCGAACCAGAGGCTCACCCAGACGCCGTCCGACTCGATGACGTACTCGCGAATCGTCCCGCACCCTCCTCGCCAGCGGCCCGGACCAGCTGAGTCGCGGCGGTATCCGTAACGGGTGATCCGAAGTGGGTACTTCGTCTCGATGATCTCGATGGGGATGTTCTCGAGTGCGCCGTTGACGCTATTGATGAGGGCATCCTCGCCGTCGCCGCCGTCCCAGCCGCCCCACCCGCCCAAGTGCGGTTCCGCGCAGATAAATGGCGCATCGCGCACCTCGTCCATGCCGGTGAAGATGCTGACCATCGAGTCGCCATAGTGGGCGGCTGCGACCTCGGCGGGTAGGACAGGCGAGAGCGCGCGGACAATGAGGTCTATGAGGAGTCCCAGCGAGCTGAAGTACCACTCGCATGCTGACGGCGGCGCGGCTGCGAAGATCGAACCCGGTCGGATGTTGACGGCGAGCGGGCGGAACGTGCCCCCGTTGACCGGTCGATCAGGCCCGATCAGAAGCTTGAAGGCCAGGCGGCAGGCGGAAAGCGCTTGCGCCTCGCCGCAGTTGATCGGCCCCTGAGTCGCGTCCGCGGACCCGGTGAGGTCGACGACCATCTCGCCGCTCACGATTTCGACACGTACGTGTACCCAAACCGGCTCGTCCGAGATGGCGTCGTTATCGAGACAGCCCTTCGCCTCGTAGACGCCCTCGGGGATAGCTGCGAGTGCTTCGCGGTCGAGCCGCTCGCTCTGAGCGAAGATCTCGTCGCGTGCGGCGAGGACGACCTCGCGGCCAAAGCGCGCGAAGATCTCGCCGAGACGACGTTCTCCGGTTCGCGTCACCGCGATCTGGGCGTTCAGATCGCCGATCGAGGCTTCGGGAAAGCGGCTGTTCCGGGAGAGGATGTCGATGATGTCCTCTCGCAAGACGCCCTTCTCCATGACCCGCGTGGGGCCGAGCCTCAACCCTTCTTGGAAAATCGAGGTGGAGTCCGTGACGGGTCCGGCGTCCTTAGCTCCTATGTCGAGCCAGTGCGCGCGCGAGGCGGAAAAGCCGGCAAGTTCGCCCTCATAGAAGATCGGGGCGAAGACGGTCTGGTCTGGAAGATGCGTGCCGGTGAGATAGGAGTCGTTCATGATCCAGACGTCACCCGGTTGCCATACGTCGCGGCCGAACCGTTCTTCGGTGAGCTTGGTACAGATCTCGAGGTTTCCGAGGAAGAGCGGAACGCCGAGGGATTGGCCGAGTACGGCGTGATCGCCATCGAGAAGAGCGACCGCGCAGTCTTTCATCTCGTAGATGACGGGCGTATACGCCGACCTGATCAGCGTCGCGTTCATGTCATGAGCCGCGGAGATGAAGGCGTTGCGGATGATTTCAGTCGTGATGGGATCGACACGGACTCCTGCGCCGATCGTCACGATCTTCCTCCGAGCCTCAGCAGGATCGACCCGAACGGATCGATCTCGGCGCTTGTACCGGGTGGGACGACGGTCGTCGCGGTCGGCTCTTCGATGATCGCCGGCCCGTCGATCACTGCGCCGGGAGGCAGGTCGGCCCGGAAGACGACTGCCGTGTCGTACGGCTTCCTGTCGAAGACGACGGCGCGTCGTCTCCTTTCCACGCCCGCGAGCGTGCGGACGTTTGCAGGCACGCGCTCCGGCGGGTTCCGCCCAAGGTCGCCGAGAGCGCCGAGACGGCAGATCACGAACTCGGCAGGCGCCTGCGGATTCGCATGACCGTATCGGCGGGCGTGGGCGTCGTGAAATCGCGCGAGGATGATGTCCCCGAAGTTTGGGTCGCCGAGTTCGGATTGGTCGAAGTCAACGGTGACCGTGTATTCCTGGCCGACGTATCTCATCTCTGCCGAAAAAGCAAGGGCGACGGCTTGAGCGGGGATGCCTTCACTTGAGAGCATCCCTAACCCCTCCTGCGCGAGCTCATCTGTGAGCGTTGCGAGCTCGGGAGCGAGGTTGGCGGTCTCTACCGAGCGGTAGAAGGGCCGAGCGGCGTCATGACGAAGCGCTGTCTGAAGCATTCCCCACGCGGAGAACGCACCGGGAAAGCGAGGGACGATGACTTCGGAGATCTGGAGTTCTCTCGCAAGGAAGGGAGCGTGGAGAGGGCCTGCGCCGCCGAACGCGAGCAGTGCGAACTCGCGTGGCTCGATGCCCTTCTCCACGGTGATCGTGCGGATGGCTTGCGCCATCTTTGCGTTGATGACGTCGACGATGCCTTCGGCAAGCTCGAGCGCGTCGAGTTCAAGCTGGCCCGCAAGCTCGCCGAGCGCGCGCTCAGCACTGGCGACATCGAGTGTCATCCGGCCTCCGAGGAAGTAGGCGGGATCGAGCCTGCCGAGGACAAGGTTCGCGTCGGTAACGGTCGGCCGGGTACCGCCCCGGCCGTAACAGACGGGGCCGGGCGACGCGCCAGCGCTCTGTGGTCCGACGCGTAGACCCCCAGCCTCGACGTAGGCGAGCGACCCACCACCAGCGCCGACGGTGTGAATGTTCACCATCGGCATCAACACCGGGACGCCTTCGAGAGACACCTCAGATGAGACGTCTGGACGGCCTGCGACGACCAGACTCACGTCGAAGCTCGTCCCGCCCATATCGACGCAGAGCAGGTTTCCGTGCCCCGTCAGCGGGGAGAGCGCGACGCCGCCGATGGTCCCACCGACCGGCCCGGACATGAGCGTGTACAGAGGTCGTCGGCGAGCGCGCTCGGCGCTGATCACACCGCCACTCGACTGCATGACATGCAGTGCCGTATCAAGCCCCTTGTCGGCGAGCTCGTGCTCAAGCCGTCCCAGATAGTGCTCTACCCGTGGCGCAATGTAGGCGTTAAGGACCGTCGAAGACGTCCGTTCATACTCGCGCCATTCGTTCGCGATTCGGTGCGATAGGGAAATCGAGGCGTCGGGTAGCGCCTGCCGCAGGAGCCGCTCGACATGGAGCTCGTGCTCCGGATTCACGTAGCTGAAGAGCAGCGCGACGGCTATCGAGCTGATGCCCTCGCGCTTCGCCCGGGCAGCGATGGCCTCGATGTCCTCGTCGGCGATCGGCTCTATCTCGTTGCCGCGGAAGTCAAGACGGCCACGCACCTCCTCGATGTCAGTAAGGGGGATGAGTGGCTGCGGCTTCCGATAGTGAAGGTCGTACATGCGGATACGGCTTCCGCGGGCGATGTGGTAGACGTCGCGGATTCCGGCGTTTGTTACGAGAAGTAGTCGCTCGCCGCGGCGTTCCAAGAACGCATTGATTCCGACGGTCGTACCGTGCACGAAGAAGCTCACCTCCGCCGGAGAGTCGACGGCAGTCGAGAGCCCCTCGAGAACGCCGTCGGCGAGATCAGCGGGCGTCGTCGATACCTTGCCGGCGGAGTACGAACCTGTTGCCTCGTCGTAGACGATCACGTCCGTGAACGTCCCGCCGATATCCATGGAAACGCGCTGCGACATCGCTACCGGCGCGTGGCCCGCGCCCAAGCGTCGATGCCGACGGCAAGAAGCATGATCGCTCCTTCGAAGACCTGCTGATAGACGGGTTGCACGTTCAGGAGGTTGAAGCCGTTGCCGATGAGTTGAAACAGCAGCGCCCCCAGAACTGACCGCCAAATCGCGCCCTCGCCGCCGAGGATCGACGTTCCTCCGATGACGATCGCGGCGATTGCGCTGAACTCAATCCCTGTGTTCGCGTCTGCCTGCCCGGCGGACACTTCGGACGTCAAGATGATCCCGGCGATCCCTCCCGACAGGCCCGAAATCGCGAAGGCGGTGGTTCTCACCAGGGCGACGCGTACACCGGAGAGACGCGCCGCCTCAGCGTTTCCGCCGGCTGCGTAGATGTATTGGCCTAGCGACGTCCGGGCGAGGATGAATCCGCAGAAGAGTGCGAAGCCGATCCAGACGTACACCGGTGTCCGAAGGCCGAGCAATGTGCCGAGGCCGAGGTGTGCGAAGCTCGGTGCGGAGACGCTAACGAGGAATCCCCCGGTTATCGCGAGCGCCAGTCCTCGGATCATGATCGAACTTGCAAATGTCGCGATGAACGCGTTGATCCGGCCGATTGTTACGACGACCCCGTTCAGGACTCCTACTCCGAGTCCCGCGAGCGCTCCAAGGATGAGACTGGGGACGACTCCGGCATGAACGGCCATCTCGGCGGCGATTACGCCGGCGAGCGCGGACACCGCGCCGACGGATAGGTCGAAGCCGCCCGCGATGAAGACGAGTGTCCCGCCGCACGCCATGATGCCGACGGGTGCCGCCTCGAAAAGAACGTTCAGAAGGTTGGCTCGAGTGAAGAACGCACCGCTGGTGATAGAAAGCGTCAGGAACAACGCGACGAACGCGAAGACGATGCCGTAGTCGCGCAGGGCGGCGACGCGGAGGTACTTACGACCTCTCTGCCACAGGGCTATCTCTGAGAGGGCAAAGCCTTCCACCGCTAGCTCGCCGCCTCGGGATTCGGTCCGCTCGTCGCGAGCGCGGCGCGGACGATCGCGTCCTCGGTGATCCTGTCTCCTTCGAGCTCCTCGATGATCTGGCCCTTTCGCATGACGAGTACGCGATGGGCGAGGCCTACGATCTCCTCGTGCTCGGACGAGATCAGGAGGACGCCGAGTCCCTCCGCCGCCAACCCGCGGAGCAGTTCATAGATCGCCCGCTTAGCGCCAACGTCGATGCCGCGAGTTGGCTCGTCGGCGAGGAGTACGAGCGGCCGCTGGAAGAGCCATTTCCCAAAGAGCACCTTCTGCTGGTTTCCTCCGGAGAGCGTGTCGACGCGCGCGCCGAGTCCCCTCGCACGTACGTCAAGCTGCCTTGCGAGCGCTTCGACGATGCCTCGCTGAGATCCTCGCCTGACGACTCCCCCGCTGGTAACCAGCGGAAGGTGCGGAAGACTTATGTTGTCGGTAATCGACCGCTGCATGAGCAGCCCGTGCTCCTTGCGGCTCTCGGGCAGCATCGCGATACCGGCTCGTATCGCGTCGACTGGGGAGCGGACGGTGAGAGGGTGGCCGTCTATCCGGATCTCGCCTGAGTCGGCTCGGTCCGCGCCGAAGATCGCCCGGGCGACTTCAGTTCGTCCGCTCCCGATAAGGCCGGCGAGGCCGAGGATTTCGCCGGCCCGGATTGTGAAGCTGACGTCGAGTACCCGCGGCGGCCGCGAGAGATGTTGAACCGACAGCACTTCGGGAGCATCGCCAGGCGGAAGCGTCTTCGCAGGGAACGTCAGTTCCATCGTCCTGCCGAGCATGCCCGTCGCCAATGAGTCCGGCGTCTCGTTCCGCGCGGGCGATGTCCGGATTACGCGGCCATCTCGTAAAACGGTCACCGTATCGACGAGCTCGAGGACCTCGGCGAGGAAATGCGACACGTAGATAAGCGTCGCCCCGCGGTCACGAAGACGCCGGATCGTCTCGAAAAGTCGCTGAGCTTCGTCAACGGTGAGGGCTGCGGTTGGTTCGTCGAGGACGATCAGGCGGGCGTTTCGCGCAACCGCGCGAAGTACCTCGACCTTCTGCTGATCTGCGACACTCAACGTGCCGGTGAGCCTGTCCGGATCGAGGTCGAAACCGACACTCTCGACCAGTTCGCCGTATTGGCGGCGGAGCTCGTGTGCGTTCACAACGCCGAGCCGTGCGTTCTCGATTCCCAAGAAGATGTTCTTGAGAACGGATCGTCGTGGAACGAGTGTTGGCTCCTGCGCGATCATCGTGACACCATCGGCAAGCGCCTCGCGAGGAGAGCGGTAATCCACTTCTCGTCCGTCAATGACGATGCGCCCCTTATCGGCGCGATGAACGCCGGCGATGATCTTCGCGAGCGTCGACTTGCCGGCGCCGTTTTCGCCAACCAGGCCATGAATCGATCCGCGCTCGATCGCCAGGCTGACGTCCCTTAGAGCCTGCACGCCGCCGAAGCGCTTACTCACACCGACGAGATCGACATGTGGCGGATTCGCGGAGTCTGCGGGTGCCGAATCCTCGGAGTTCAAAGTCAACCTCGCACAGCCGATCGTTCCCGTGTCCGGCTGGCGCGATATTCGAGAAAAAGGCGCGCCGCCTCGGCGGTAAGTGGCCCCGGTCCGGGGAAGCGAGAGCTATCGAGTTCGACCACCGGTTGGACCTCACGTGTCGTTGATGCGAGGAAGAGTTCTGCAGCGGCGTGAACTTCGATGAGACCGCACTCCTGCTCTCTCGCACCGAGAAGGGCAATCAGAATCCGGCGGGTGATGGAATCGAGGATGTGCTCGCTGAGCGGCGGCGTCGAGATATCCCCCGTCTTGTCCACACGGAAGATTGAGGCGGTTGGGGCTTCGAGGACGCGACCGTTCGGAGTTACGAGAAGCGCCTCGTCGAACCCTCGCTCCCGGGCGAGTCGTGTCGCGAGCATATTGGCCGCATAAGAGAGGGTTTTTGCCTCGTCGAGGACGCGCGTCGGAGAGTACTCGATCGCCGTGAGCCGTAGAGGGCCTCCAACACGACGCTGCGGCTCGGCGAGAACTAGACGCCGCCCCCCTCTCGTCAGAACGATTCTCAGATCAAACGTCGCAGCAGTTGTTGCCGCGACGACCTGGCGGACTTCGTCCTCGAGCGAAGGCTCGTCGTACTCGAGCCTCAGGCAGCTTGCGGAACGGGCGAGCCGAATCAGGTGCTCCGCCAGCGCAAATGGGACGCTGTCGTACACGCGCAGGACCTCGTAGACGCCGTCGCCTCTGAGGAGGCCGTCGTCTCGTGCGCTGATCGAGGCTCGCCCGTCAGCAGCAAGCACTCCATCCACGCAGGCGGCCCATACGTCCATCGGTCTTTATGCCAGGGCGGCAGTCTGAAAGCCTGCGCGTTCGAGGTGGCTCGCGATGACCTGCACAAGCTCGGGCTCGGGCTCGGACAGCGGAAGGCGAACGCGTCCGTTTCCCCGCCCGAGGAGCTTCAGTGCAGCCTTCAGCGCAGTCGGATTCGGCGCAGCCTCGACCGCGTCTAGGGCGGGCGCGATTTCGGCGAAGACGGATTCTGCGGCGCTGCGGTCACCTGCCTTCACGAGGCCGATGATCTTCTTGACTGAGGCGCCCACAAGATGGGAGTACACGAATACTCCGCCGACGCCGCCGAGCTCGGTGAACGGAATCACGAGGTCATCGTTTCCTGCGTAGAGCGCAAGGGGCGTCTCTTCGACGATGAAGCGGGCGAGCTCGAGATCCGGATCCGCCTGCTTGATAGCAGCCACATTCGGTATGTCCGCTAACGCCGCGATTGTGGCGCGTTCGAGCGCGATCGCCGTCCTCTTCGGGATGTTGTAGATCATGAGCGGGAGGTCCGTGGCGGCTCCTATCGCGCGGAAGTGTTCGACGATGCCGCGCGCCGGTGGACGGTTGTAATAGGGAACGACAACCAGGAAACCGTCGACGCCAGTTTCGTTCGCGCGTTTGGTCAGTGCGACGCTATGCGCCGTCGAGGCTGTACCGGTACCGGCAAGGATGGATCCGTTCGGAACAACCTCGCGCGCGACTCTGAAGAGCTCAAGCTTCTCGTCGTCTTCGAGAGTCGGTGCTTCTCCCGTCGTCCCGGCTACTACGAGACCATCGGAGCCGCTTGCAATAAGGTCGGAACAGAGGGAGGCGAAGCCAGAGAAATCGACCGCAAGATCGTCACTGAAGGGCGTGACGGCTGCGGTGATTACCTCGCCGAGCGCCGTCATAGCTGAATGACTACGAGCCGCTCCTCCGTCAGCTCCTCCACGACGTAGGCGGGGCCCTCCTTTGTATTGCCAGAGTCCTTCACTCCGCCGTATGGAACCTGATCCGCGCGAAACGTCGGCGCTTCGTTGATAACGACTCCACCGAAGTCGAGTTCTTCGATTGCTCGAAAGGCGTTCTCGAGATTGCGCGTGAAGATGCCAGCCTGAAGTCCGTAGCGCGTCCCGTTCGCAAGCGCGAAGGCGTCAGCGAGCGACTCGTACGGCACCACGGTGCAGACGGGTCCGAATACCTCCTCGCAGGAGACTCGCACCGTCGCGGACGCGCGGGCGATGACCGTCGGCCTGATGATCCCGGCCTCCGCCGTCCCGCCGGCGACGACCTCCGCGCCCGCGGCGCGCGCCTCCTCGATCCAGTCGATGATCCTGTCGCGTGCCTGGATGTTGATGACCGGCCCGACGTCTGTGTCTTCTGCGGCGGGATCCCCGACTTTCAACGATTCGACACGAGGCAAGAGTTCTTCGAGGAAGCGGTCATAGACGTCTCGAGCGACGTAGACGCGCTGGATAGAGATACAACTCTGGCCGGCATACGAGAAGGCGTTCTGCGCGATCTTCGTGGCGGCGAGGCCAAGATCTGCGTCAGCTTCGACGATGACCGGCGTCGCGTTTCCGAGCTCAAGCGCGACTCGTTTGCGCGGCGCGCGCTGCTTCAAGCCCCAGCCGACGGCGCTCGAGCCGGTAAAAGAGATCGCCGCCACGCGAGGATCGCTGATAAGGGCGTCGCCGATCGCGGATGACTCTCCGATAACGACGTTCAGCCAGCCGGGTGGCAGACCGGCGTCCTGTTCGAGTCCAGCGAGAAGAAGAGCAGAGAGTGGGGTCGAGCTGGCGGGCTTGAGAACGACGGCGCAACCAGCAGCGAGCGCCGGTGCGATCTTGTGGGCGACGAGGTTGAGGGGAAAGTTAAATGGAGTTATGGCGCCGACGACTCCGACCGGCCGCCGCACCGTGAAGCCGAGCTTTCCGTGGCCAGACTGGGACCCGCTCATCGGTATCACTGAGCCAGCGAGTTTGCGAGCTTCGGCAGCCGAGAGCTCGTAAGTCGAGGCGGCGCGTGCGGCCTCGACTCGAGCCGCCTTGATTGGCTTGCCCGCCTCGTCAGAGATCAGGAGGGCAGCCTCCTCATGGCGCTCGCGAAGAGCGGCGGCGGCGCGATCGAGAATCGCTGCCCGCTCGTAGGCCGGAAGGGGATCCTCCATCGCCTCGGATGCGGCCTCGATTGCTTGACGCGCTTCCTCGGCGCCGCCCGCGGCGACGCGGGCGATGAGCCTGTCCGAGTAGGGAGAGCGGACTTCGATCCAGTCGCCGGTCTCAAGCCACTCGGCGCCCACGAGGATGCGCCGCTCTGGGATTGCCCTCGTGCCCGCGGTCCGGCTAGCCATCGTCCCCGCCTCCTGTCGGCTGTCGACAGTCGACTAGGCTACCAGCTGGCCAGGGCGGCTTCAACGCCACTCGGTCAGGCCGGTATTCGGCCCATTCCTCGGGCCAGACGCCGGTCGTCACTGCGTTGGCGGCAATCCGGGCGACTGCCGGCCCAACCGTGTAGCCCGCGGCTCCCACGGGGACGACGACGACGACAAAGCCCGGCGCCCGCGGGTCCTCGCCGACTATCGGCAATGCGTCAGCGGTCACCGCGATCGTGCCCGCCCACGAGCGAAGCAGGCGCGCGCTCGCGAGAGCGGGAAGGACGTCTATCGCCTCCCAGGCGTTTCCGGCGATCCCTTCGAAGGTTGCCTCTTTCGGAACGACGCCCTCGTCTGTTCCGAGCCAGCCGCCCCCAAGCAGCACCGTCCCGTATGCCGTCTGCTTCATGGTGAGCTTTCGACCGATGTGCTGGACGACGTGGCTGAGAAGCGGCGGAAGTGCCTCTGTGACGGAGACGCTCAGCGGGTATCCCCATACCGGGAGTTCGATCCCGAGAAGACGGCTGACGGATCCTGTCCATGCTCCGGCGGCCGAGACGACTCGCTCTGCCTCAAGAAGAGCGCCGTCGGTCGTGCCCACGAGAAACCGGCCCGCCTCCGGCATGGAGAGACTTGTAACGGCGGTATGCGTCTTGATGACTGCTCCGTAGTCGCGCGCGCGTGCGGCGAATGCCTCCGTTACAAGAAGAGGGTTCGCAGACCCCTCGTGTGGTGAGCGCACCGCAGCCGCGATTCTCGGGGAGAGCGCTCGCTCAAGCTGGAGGAGCTCCGCTCCGGTCAGGAACTCTGGTTCGAGCCCGAGCGATGCGTCGAGCTCCATCTTCTGTTGCAGCCGGTTCACTTCGTCCTCGCTGTGTGCCAGCATCAGCCCGCCATGCATGCGCAGGCCGATGTCCTTCTCAAGCTCGCCTTCCAACGCCCTCCACTCCTCCGCGGAGCGCTCGATCAGGGAGAGCCTGCCGCGGCCTCGATTCTCGTGCTGACGGATCTGGAGATGGATCGTTCCGGCGTTGGCACCTGACGCCTCGCGGTTGAGCTCGCCTCGTTCGAGCAATACGACGTCCTCGCCCGCGCGACTGAGGTGGTATGCGATCGCGCACCCCATCACGCCGCCTCCGACGACGACGTTCCTTACACAGGTCATCGCGTTTGCTTCGACGGTGCGATCTTGTGTTGCTCAACCGCCCACTCGGGTGCCGTTGGGTCGGGTTGCACCTTCCGTTCGGCGACGGCGGCGAGCGGGATCGGCCTGATCGGCATCCGGGCCCGGAAGCTGGATCGCTGCGTTGGCGTTCCACCCTGCGTTCGACGGAGAAGTTCTTCGATTTGGCGTCCGCAGTTGCGCCCCTGGCAATATCCCATTCCTGCGCGCGTCACCGCCTTAACCGTGTTTGGATCGCCGCACTGGGCAGCAAGAGCCGCGGTGATCGCCGCCTGGTTAACCTCCTCGCATCGACAGATGATCGTGTCGCTACGAGCGAGCTCGTAGATTCCCTCACCGAATCCGAAGAGCGACGAAACGGAACGGCGGATACGCTCGACTCGTCGAACGTCTCGCCGTAGCGTGACTCGACGGCCAAGGTCGGTCTGGAGAACATGACCGAGGTCCGCGGCAGCCGTGAAGCCGGCGAGGCGTCCTTCTGCAGCGGCGAGTATCGCCCCGCCGACGCCAGCGCCGTCTCCGGCGGCGAACACACCGGGAACGGTCGTGCGAAGATCTTCGTCGCGGACGGGTATCCACCCGCCAGCGCTTTCGTCGTAAGCGTGGGCGCAGCCGAGTAGTCGGGTGAGCTCGCTTGAGCAGAGGAAGCCATAACCCACGCAGATCGCGTCAGCCGGGAAAGTCCGCTCGGTCCCGGCCCGCGGCCGCCAGGAGCTGTCCGCCTCTGCCACGACCGCTCGTTCCGCCTCGGTCTCGCCCTCGACTCGCACGAGCATGTGCGAGTAGAGAAAGGGGACTCGCTTCCGCCTGAGATAGCCCAGATGTCCTATGGCAGCTTGGAGAATGCGCGGCTCGTGTGTCGCGGCGAACGCGAATCGCGTAAGGGCCAGAATCTGCGGCCGGCGTGATGCCTCGATGACGGCGACCAGCTCGACTCCGTGCCGGTGGAGTTGGGCGGCAAACGCAGGCAGAAGGGGGCCGCTTCCGGCGAGCAGCACGTTCCTTCCCGGACTTATCCGTTGGGTTTGGACCAGAGCATGTGCGCCGCCTGCAGTGAGTACACCCGGGAGCGTCCAACCCGGAAAGGCAACGGGCCGGTCGTATCCTCCGGTGGCGACAATGATTCGCTCGGCGCGCAGGAGCGCTGATCGGCCGCCGTCCGTGGCCACTGCGAGCTCTGTACGGGTTCCGCCCCAGACCGTGGTGGAAAGGCGCGGCTCTGCTCCACTTGCGAGGAAATCGCTTATGAGACGCTGACCAGCGCGGGCGTTCCGGTCGGCCGTAATCTCGATGCCTGGCGATGGTTGCCGGTAGATCTGACCGCCGAGCGCTGGACGCTCGTCTATGAGCACCGTGTCAACACCGTGCCGTCGCGCTTCGATTGCCGCGTTGAGTCCGGCGGGACCGCCGCCGACGATGACGAGCTGGCGCTGCTCGGTGATCATCCGGCCGCCGTCTCCTGGCGAGCACCGCCCGTCCTGATCTGCATCTCCGGCTCAGCGGGAATCGTGCACGCCCGCTGTCGTGTTTCACCGTTGACGGTGACCAGGCAATCGAAGCAGACACCCATGCCGCAGTAGACGCCCCGGGGAGCGCCTTCGAGCCCGGTGCGTCTCAAGGGCCGCCTGCCAGCGGCGAAGAGAACGCCGGCGACTGTCTCGCCGGGGTAGGCGATAGTCGGACGGTTATCTACGTAGATGCGAAACGGTGCCCCGCGTACGACGCCATGGGTGAGCCGAAACCCGTCTTCGTCATTGCTCTCCGGTACGCGCCTCATGATCTATGCCCGCTTTCCAGGAGTCTCGCCGCCTCCGGATGTTGAGGTTTCCGTAGGCGCTTCGGGAGACGTTGAGTGGCGAAGACGTCCGCGATCGTTTCGCGTTCGCGAACGACGTCGGCTTCGCTCCCGTTGACGAGGACGGTGGCTGGTCGGGGGACCGCGTTGTATTGGTTAGACGTAGTCTCCGCGTACATGCCGGCGTCGAGGACAGCGATGCCGTCGCCGCGCGCTAACGCGGGGAGGACCGTCATCTCGGCGATGACCGAGAGGGCACATGTCCCCCCTACGACGATCGTTTCTACGCGAGCAGGCTCAAGCAGACGACTGACCGGTACTACGTGGTGAGACGCACCGGCGCTGTCGATTCGCGTGAGGTTATTTGTGCTGAAGTCGACGTTAACCCAAGTCCGACCGAGATCGCGCTTGACCGCACCGACGCGCCCAAGTAGGAGCCCGGCGTTTCCAACGAGGTAGCGTCCCGGCTCGAGCCAGAGCTCCGGTAGGGGAATGCCGGCGGCCGTGAGCTGGTCCTCGAGTTCATGCGCCACGGCGTTGGCGTACTCCTCGATGGTGTGCCTGTTGGGGTCCCGGCTACGTGATTCAGGATCTCGTTCTCGGGGCCAGCCCCCGCCGATATTCAGAACACGAGGGGAGATAGCTGTCTTCTCGGTAAGCGCCCGCACCGTCGCCCCCAGCTCGCTCGCCCACGCTCGATAGATGCCTGGGTCCTGACCGAGACGGCCGAGGTGAAGGTGGTATCCCTCAAAGACGAGATGGTCGCTTGCGGCGATCCGGAGTACGAGATCTGTCGCAGCAACCTCGCCGAACCCCCATTTTTCACGCTCGACCGCTTCGCGTAGGTGCCCTTCCGGCACGTCGAAGAAATCGCTCGCGTAGGAGTCGAATGCATGGGGCGCCACCTTCAGCCGGATCGCGACTCGCGCGCGCGTCTTCCGCTCGGCGCACAGTCGCTCAAGGGTTGCAATCTCATCCTCGGAGTCGATGTTTACGCGCATACCGAGCGAGACGGCCGCGTCTAGTTCCGTCTCCGTCTTGTTGCTTCCGTTCAGGACGAGGGTGTCGGGATCAGCGCCGCCCGCGAGCGTCGCGTACAGCTCGCCCAGGCCGAAGCAATCGCCTCCGGCTCCCTCGCTATGCATGACGGAGCGAACGGCGAGGTTGTTGTTCGCCTTGATCGCGTAGAGCACACGGATACTCTCGGCCCACGCGGAGGCGAAGGCTCGATGAAGGCGGCGATAGTTCGCTCGGAGGGTGCGCTCTGAGAGAACGAACATAGGAGAACCGAACTCATCCAGAAGACTGCTGAGGTGCCTGTCTTCGACGTGGAGATCGCCTGCTTGGTCGATCGAGAGCGCGTCTGTTGCTGTCAGGACGGCGCGGAGCCGATCTCCGGCGGTGGTAGCGCTCACACCGCGATCTGCTCGCTCTCGACGACTGGAAGTCCCGATGCAGCGAGGAGCTCGCGGAGGCGGACAAGCTCTTCCCGCTCAAGATCGAGCAAGGGCGCGCGTGGATAGCCAGCTGGTATTCCGACGAGCCGCAGCGCGGCCTTGAGCTGGCTCTGGAACGAGCGGCCGAAGCGTGGGCGGCGAAGCGAATCCCAGAGCTCGGCGTCGAGAGCCCGTTCACGCGCGGCGATCGCGTCGGCGCGAGGCTGGTCACCCTCCCAGATCGCCTCGAAGAACGCGGGAAGGTCTGCGCCCAGGACTTCCCAGCCGCCGATGTATCCGTCGCCGCCGACCCGCTCGAGGACGGCCATTCCAATCGGAGTCGTGAAGTGTGTGCCGAAGACACGTACTTCGTTGACAAGGTGGGGCAAGCGCTCGAAGAACTGATCGGCGGGAAGTTCGTCCTTGAGGGCTACAACCCGCTCAAGTGCCACTAAACGGAGGGTGGTAGGAAGGTCCAGCTCGACCCCGACGCGGCGCGGGATGTTGTATACGAGTATTGGCAGGCCTGTCGCATCAGCGACACGTTCGAAGAAGTTGACGATCTCGTCCCCACTTGGACGCGCGTACGGCGGTGGCGTCAGCATGACTCCTGCGGCGCCGATCTGTTCCGCGTGACTGGCAAGGTGAATGCTCTCTTCCAGACGCAACGCGGAGCAACCGATGACTGCCGGTAGCGCGTTCGCTAATGTCGCGACCGCGATTTCCGCTACTCGCCGCCGCTCATCAAGCGTCTGTGAGAACCATTCGCCGCTTGACCCATTGATGAGTACGCCGTGCATGTGGTCGTGGACGTACCGGTGCATCAGTTGTCCAAGGGCTTCCTCGTCTAGCCCCCCCTCATGCGTGAATGGGGTCGGCGCGGCTGGCCAATAGCCGCGCCAGGTCACGTCATTGCGATTCACGGAAGGCGTGCGGATAGTTCTCGCGAGCTCGCTCCTCCGAGATGTATCCAGCCCGAACGTCTCTGCGAACGAGCTCCGGGTCCCGTTCTGCTGGGTCGCCGTATCCACCGCCGCCACCGCAGTAGATCTCGAAGGTGCTGCCTCGGCGGAGCGGGTAGCGCGTGGCTTTGCCGATCGGGACTCGGGTTCCGTCGGGCATGCGTACGGCCGCGCCGTTAGGGCGTCCCGGAAGACCACCGAAAAGGCCCCACGGAGCTTCTTTCGTTCGTTCAACGGTGCAAGTTACGAAGGTGTCCTCGCGGAGGGTGATGAACATGTCGGCTCCGAGTCCGCCGCGGTACTTTCCAGGACCGCCAGAGTCCGTCGCGAGTTCAACCTTCTCGAGAAGGAAGGGATACTTTGCTTCTCGCACTTCGCTGGCGGTGAATCGGGTCGCGGCTTCAGAGACGTGGAGGAGACTGCTTGCGCCGTCTCCCTCTGCCCATGCGCCCTGACCTACGGGGTGAGCAGAGCCGCCGATCCAGTCTTCACCCGTGCCTTCGCGCCGACCCCACCAGACGGCACCGCAGAGATCGGAGCCGCTACAGGCCGGTACGGCCTCCGGCATCGCGTTCGCCAGCGCGCCGTAGATGACGTCCATCGCCTGAAGTGCCGGCCACCCGAACAGGAACGAGGGCGAAGGCGGAAGAGGGTGGAACATCGATCCCGGCCGAGTGACGACCTCGATCGGGCGGAGATGCCCTTCATTCGGCGACTCGCCTGCTCCGGCGAGCATGCTGATCGCGACGCGCGTCGCCGAGACTGTCGTTGGGAGTGGACAGTTCACCGGCCCCTTCTGTTCATCA
>Ga0070741_10002384_pt1 | contig 51042 bp, 46 predicted proteins | sample Coa_R1_4_FD_66440 | JGI IMG/M metagenome (GOLD analysis project Ga0070741, IMG submission 66440) | Surface soil microbial communities from Centralia Pennsylvania, which are recovering from an underground coalmine fire - Coalmine... | ecosystem: Environmental > Terrestrial > Soil > Unclassified ... | reverse complement strand
CCACGCTCAAGCTTGCAATGGAAACCGCTTGTCCAGCCGAAATGGGCTGCTGGGTTCAGGTTGCACGAACAACGCGATGTCGTTGACCGCCAATGGTTCGGCCAAGGCTTCGCCGAAGTAGTCGCTGAGCCAGCGACTTATGCCCGCTGCGTCGGCGGGTGCAAGGCGGTCGGTCAAGGTCATGTGGAAGCGGTACTCGTTCAGCACATACGGATAGCCCCATCGGCTCAGCATCTCGCGCTGATTGGCGGTGAGACTAGTCCGTAGCCGCCGGCCGATTTCAGCGGGGTCCGCGGAACGCCGAAAATGGTCGAACTGCGTCACGCAGGCCGCAGCGAGCTCGTTCAACTCGGCACTGGGTGCGACGGGCGTTAACGCAAGAAAGCCGTCCAGCACGGATACTTGCAATTTTGGTAAGGTGAGCGCACGGCGTGCAGCGGCGAACGCAACAAAGGCCTCGTGCAAGTCGTCCTCCTTGTAGCCGGACGCAAGTGCGAAGGGCGCCTTGAGCGTCGCATGCAAGCCGTATCCTCTCGGCGACGCCGTGATCTGCTCGATTCGAGCGGACAGACCATCGATAACAGGCTGCTCGAGCAAGAGGTCCCGCTCAGGATCCCGGCCAAGCCAGCGGCATCCTTTTTGCCAAAGCAGCGAGCTCGCTGTGGGCGCGAAATAGACGGCATAGCGAGGCATAGGCAACTCGATGAACATGTACTCCGAACCATTGTAAGAGCGATGGCAGAGCAACTGATCACCAACGCCCGGATGGTGTTGGCGCGGGAAGTCGTCATCGGAACGGCGCGCATCGACGGCGGCCTCTTCATCGATATCCAACCGGGGCGCACGCAAGCGCCAGCGGCGGAAGATTGGCAGAGCGACTACTTGATCCCGGGTCAAGTCGAGCTGCACACCGACAACCTCGAGAAGCATCTCGAACCGCGGCCGGGCGTGCGATGGCCTGCGATCTCCGCACTCCTGACGCACGATGCGCAGGTTTGCGCAGCAGGCATTACGACGGTACTCGATGCAATGGGCGTGGGGGATTTCGACGCACGTTCGATTCGCGCAGTCGGATTGGAGGAAGCCGCGGACGCATTGCGCCATGCGCGTGATCAACAACTGCTGCGCGCCGAGCACCTCCTCCATATGCGCTGCGAGTTGGCTTGCGACAACATGCTCGAGGTGGTGACGCCGTTTCTCAATGACCCCAACGTCCGCCTCGTTTCGCTCATGGACCACACCCCCGGCCAACGGCAATGGATGGACATCGAGCAGTTTCGAATCTACACCCAACGCAATCAGCGCTGGAGCGACGAATATCTGGCCGAGGTGGTGCGCGAGCGCCAAGCCATGCAAGCGCGCAACGCCAAGCGCAATCGCGATGGCCTGCTGGCGATGTGCCGCGACCGGCACATCCCGTTGGCGAGCCACGACGACACCGTGGCCGAGCACATTGCCGAGGCGCTCGAGGCCGGTATTACGATTTCCGAGTTTCCGACTTCGGTCGACGCAGCGCGAGAAGCGCGCAAGGGCGGCTTGGCTATCATCATGGGCGCACCCAATCTGGTGCGCGGTCGGTCGCATTCCGGTAATGTGTCGGCGCTCGACCTCGCACGCCTGGATCTGCTCGATTGCCTTTCATCCGACTATGTGCCTCATTCCTTGCTCCAAGGGGCATTCGTGTTGCGCGACGAGGCCGGCTGGAGCCTTCCCAAGGCGATCAACGCCGTGACACGCACCCCTGCCCAAATGGTCGGCCTACACGATCGCGGCGAAATTGCGCCCGGCAAGCGCGCGGACTTCATTCGCGTGCGAGAGACACGCGCGCCGGGGCAAAGCGCAGCGGTTCCCGTGTCGTTGGGCACTTGGCGTGAAGGTCGCCGGGTGAGCTGACGAACGCTGGCTGACGCGCCCTTGCTTCGCCTCGGGTAAGATCGCTCGCCATTTGCGATTTGCGTGGACCTTCCGGTCCCCCGAGAACTCGATCATGACAAGCCTGATTCGTCGATTGAGCGCCATCCTGGTGCTCGTTCTGCTGCTGCCCACAGCCTATGCTCAAGCCGTGCTCAACGTTGGGTTAGTTCCCGCCGAGGACCCGCGCCTAGTCGTCAGCGACAACAAAGCCCTGATCGAGCATCTGAGCAAGTCGCTGCAGATGGAGGTGAAGCCCTTCGTGGCGACCGACTACAACGGTGTGATCGAAGCTTTACGCGCGAAGAAGCTCGATATCGCGCTGCTCGGCCCCTTCTCGTATGTGCTCGCCACAACCGTCGTGGACATCGAACCGTTTGCGATTCCCGAGACCGAGAAGCAGGGAGCGACGTACAAATCTATCGTCATTGCCCGCAAGGATCGGGGCTGGAAGAGCCTCGCTGACCTGGCGGGCAAGACCTTCGCCTTCGTCGATCCGAGCTCCACTTCGGGCCACTTGTTTCCCAAAGCCGCATTGATCCGAGGCGGATACAACCCTGATGTTCATTTCTCGCGCGTCATCTTCTCGGGCGGCCACGATGCTAGCGCGATCGCCGTGCAGAATGGAAAGGTGGACGCTGCCGCCATCGCCGATGTGCTGCTCGAGATGGCGATCAAGCGTGAGATGGTGAAGAAAGAAGACATCGCGATCCTTTGGACCTCGCAGCCGATTCCAGCTGCGCCTTTCGTGCTTCGCAAGGAGCTGCCCACGCAGCTCAAGGCTCGGATTCGGAAAGCTTTTGCTGAGATTCGCGACATGCCTTGGGGGCCGAGCAACACCATCAAGCGCTGGGAATCCACCAACGACTCGGCTTATGACGTCGTACGCGATACCGCCAAACTGCTCAACCTCGATTTGAAGAAGCTCAAATGATCGAGGTGGTGAGCCTCACCAAGCGCTATGGATCGCTCGTCGCGCTTGACGAGGTTTCGCTGAGCGTCGAGGCGGGCGAGTTCCTCGTCGTTCTCGGTCCATCGGGTGCGGGCAAGTCCACCTTGCTCCGTTGCATCAATCGTCTGATCGAGCCCGACCATGGTGACGTCCGACTCGATAAGGATGTGGTCCCAGCGCGCGGCGCCGAGTTGCGCCGCATGCGCGCACAGATCGGAATGATCTTCCAAGATCACAACCTCGTTCCGCGGCTATCCGTGCTCAAGAACGTGCTGACCGGACGCCTCTCGCGACTGCCGTTGTGGAGCTCGATACTGCAGTTGTTCGATCCTCGCGACATGGCGATCGCGCTCGCGTGCTTACGGCGCGTCGAGCTGGAAGATCGAGCATGGAACCGAGCGGATCGGCTGTCAGGCGGACAACAGCAGCGTGTGGGAATCGCACGCGCACTCGCACAAGAGCCGCGTCTCATTTTGGCGGACGAACCGGTCGCCAGCCTAGACCCGAAGACCGCACGCATCGTGTTGGACGACCTGCGACGCGCATCACGTGAGCTGCGTATTGCGGTCATCTGCAACCTCCACCAGGTGCAGCTCGCCTTCGAATTCGCAGACCGCATCGTCGGCATGCGAGCGGGCCGCATCGTGTTCGAAGGCAAGCCGTCGGACCTCGACGCCGATGCGATCGCTCGCATCTATCCTGGTCTGCAGCTTGACGCAGTCGAGTTGCCGGCGAGGAACGGCGGTCGGACAGACATAGCGACGCTGAACAGGCCATGAAGAAGTTCGTGCTGGGTCAGCCCTGGCGTATGGGCCAGTTCGTCGGATGGGGCGCCGCCGGCTGCGCTGTCGCAATCGGCCTCGCGTGGAGCGCGCGCTACCTAAATCTCTCGCTCGCCGAGGTGGTGCGCGGCACGCCCTGGATGGCCGATTTGGTGTTGCGCATGCTGCCTCCCAATTGGAGCTTCCTGCCCAAGCTGGTGCGGCCGGTTTTGGAGACTGTTCAGCTCGCGGTGTGGGGAACGCTGTTCGCAGTCGTCCTCGCGCTTCCGCTGTGCTTTCTCGGTGCGCGCAATCTCAGCCCCAGTCCGCTCGTCTTCCACGCTACGCGGCAACTCTTCAACGTGGCGCGCGGCATCAACGAACTGATCTTTGCTCTGATTTTCGTTGCCGCTGTGGGCTTGGGCCCGTTCGCTGGAGTGCTGGCGCTGTCGATCCACGGCGCCGGCATGCTCGGTAAGTTCTTCGCGGAATCGATCGAAGAGGCGGACAAGGGACCAATCGACGCGATCCGCGCAGCCGGCGCACACCCGCTGCAAGTGATCGTCTTCGGGGTCTTGCCGCAGGCGCTCCCGGGTTGGATCGCCGCGACGCTCTACCGAATGGAAGTGAATCTACGTGCGGCGACGGTGCTGGGAATGGTCGGCGCCGGCGGCATCGGCTTCGAGCTGTACAGCAGCCTGAAGCTGTTTCAGTACGAGGACACGGCCGTATGCGTGCTGGTCATCTTGGTCATGGTGATGACGGCGGACTACTTATCATCCCGCTTGCGTGCGCGCATCCTGGCTGCCTGACCGTTTCATCGACGCACCTGCTCGCAATTCAGCTTGCCACTCGGGTCGTTTACCGCAATCGGACCGACCCTTCAGTCCTCCGGTCGACTCTCGGGTTGCAGCACCAGACTGTCGCGCCCCTGCAATGCCGCTCCCATGGTATGCCACGCGAGCGCAGCGCAATTGCCGCGGGCAGGCGAGGCGCGCACCACCGATAGGATCGCACGACGCTCCTCGTCCATCTCTTCGCTCGCCTCATCGGGATGGCGGATCAAACGCGTGAACGACTTGACCAACTCCGCCGCCTCCTCGAGCGTGCGCTCGCGCACCAGCTGGGTCATCACCGACGCCGAAGCCATCGAGATGCCGCAACAAGAACACTGAAACGCAGCCTCCCGTATGCGCTCGCCTTCGATCTCCAGATAGACCGTGAACGTGTCGCCGCACAGCGGGTTGATCCCTTCGGCGCGACGCTGCGCCCGCGGCAACTCACGGTAGTTGCGCGCATTCTTGATGTGATCCAGGATCAGATCGTCGTAAATAGACTGCACCACGGGGACTTTGCAACAATAACGAAGGAACAAAAGACCTATTGTAAGGCGTGCGGCCTCGCCTTCGAGCGAAGCCAATACACTCGGCATCGCGTATCGACTTGATCCTTGCACTGCGCATGCCGCAATTGCGGAAAGACTTGCTGCACGCCTCATCGGGATGGCGGCAAGATCTCGACAGATTTCGAACCGCCGCGCTTCGCAATTGACCTCGGCCGCTTCATGCCTTAAGGTTCGGCCGATGAACTCGCCCGCCCTCCCCAACACCCTCCACCGCGATGCACAAGTAATTGGTCTGGTCGGAATTGCCCACGGCACTTCGCATTTCTTTCATCTCATCCTCGCCCCGCTCTTTCCCTGGCTCAAACAGGCCTTCGGGTTGACCTATTCCGAGCTTGGATTGCTGGTCAGCGTGTTCTTCGTGGTATCAGGCGCGGGCCAAGCGCTTGCCGGCTTCGTGGTCGATCGCGTCGGTGCCTGGATCGTGCTGGTCGGCGGCGTTGCGTTGCTTGCCTTGTCGGCGCTGGGCTTCGCCGCGAGTCAGAATTACGCGATGTTGCTCGCTTTCGCGGCCGTGGCCGGCCTGGGAAACAGCGTCTTTCATCCGGCCGACTTCACGATTCTCAACCGCCGGGTCAGTGCGGAGCGCTTGGGCCACGCCTTCAGCATGCACGGCATTCTGGGGACGATCGGCTGGGCTACCGCACCCGTTTTCCTGGCCGGCCTGGCGGCTTTGATCGGCTGGCGTGTTGCGCTCCTCGGCGCTGCCGGGTTGGCAGCAGCGGTGCTCGCCCTACTTCTGGTCAACCGTGCTCAGCTCGACACGCGAGAAACCCACGCCGGGGCGAAGGCACTGGCGAACGGAATATCGGCCGATCAACTCGGCTTTCTACGCTTGCCCGCCGTATGGATGTGTTTTGCTTTCTTCTTCATTACCGCGATGTCTTTGGGCGGCATTCAAAGCTTCGCACCCTCCGCGTTGGTCAACCTTTACGGCATTCCCGTCGCGCTCGCCACGACGTCGATCACGGCCTACATGCTTTCGCAAGCGGCCGGAATGATCGCGGGCGGCTTCCTCGCCGCGCGTACGGCTCACCATGAACGCATCATCGCCGGTGCCTTCTCGATCGCCGGCGCGCTTTGCGTGATCGTCGGCAGCGGCAGCGTCTCGCCGCAATCCACCATTGCACTGCTCGCTTTGGTCGGATTCGGCGCGGGCATTGCCGGGCCATCGCGCGATCTGCTCGTTCGCGCAGCGGCTCCGCGCGGAGCGACCGGTCGGGTATACGGGGTGGTGTACTCCGGTCTCGATGTCGGCATGTCGATCGCCCCACTGATGTTCGGGGCAATGATGGACGGTCATCATCCGGGTTGGGTCTTTGCCGCCATCGGCCTGTTTCAGGCCTGTGCCCTATTCACGGCTCTGGGGCTCGGTGGCAGCACCAGCCGGACTCGGCGCACGCAGCCTGCGTAATATTAGGGACGCCGCAGTCGGCGCAGCATCACGTACGCGACTTGCTAAAGGCATAGCGGACTAAAGGCATAGCGGAGCGGTATGGCGCACGCCACGCATCGCAGCGCCTGCAGCTTCTGCCCGCCGCACTTTTCACGTCGCCCGCTGCGGCGTACCATGTGCGCCACTCGGCGTAGCCGCCCGCTCGGGCGGCACCCTTCGCAGATACGACATCTGGCCGAGGAACTCGGAGGAGGCTTTGAAGGCCACTGATATCGCAGCACCCGATTACTTTCACAAAGTGGTCGATTGTCAATGGGCGTGTCCCGCCCATACGCCCGTTCCCGAATACATCCGTTTGATTGCGCAAGGTCGCTATAGCGACGCTTACATGATCAACTGGAAATCCAACGTTTTCCCGGGCATCCTCGGTCGTACCTGCGATCGCCCCTGCGAACCGGCCTGCCGTCGGAGCCGAGTGGAAGAGAGCAACAGCGAAAAGCCGCAACCCGTGGCCATCTGCCGGCTCAAGCGGGTCGCAGCCGACTACAAGGACGACATCCGCGCACTGCTGCCCAAGCCGGCAGCGAGCAAGAACGGTAAGCGTATGGCCCTGATCGGCGCGGGGCCGGCGTCACTGACCGTCGCGCGCGATCTTGCACCGCTCGGGTATGAGGTCGTGGTATTCGACGGCGACCAGAGGGCCGGCGGGATGATTCGGACTCAAATTCCGCGTTTTCGCTTACCGGAATCGATCATCGACGAGGAAGTCGGCTATATCCTCGACGTCGGCGTCGAGTTCCGCGCGGGCGTGCGCATCGACAGTCTTGCCGCGTTGCTGGCGGAGAATTACGACGCGGTCTTCGTCGGCACCGGCGCGCCACGCGGGCGCGACCTCGACATCCCGGGTCGCAGGGAAGCGGCTGCACACATTCATATCGGCATCGATTGGTTGTCGAGCGTCTCGTTCGGTCACGTCGATCGCATCGGCAAACGGGTGATCGTTCTCGGCGGCGGGAATACCGCGATGGATTGCTGCCGCTCCTCCCGCCGTTTAGGCGGAGCGGACGTCAAGGTGGTCGTGCGCTCGGGATTCGAGGAGATGAAGGCCTCACCCTGGGAGAAAGAGGATGCGATGCACGAAGGTATCCCTATCCTCAACTACCTGGTTCCGAAGCGCTTTACCCATGACAACGGGCGTTTGACCGGAGTGGTGTTCGAGAAAGTCGCCGCGCGCTACGACGAGCGAGGCCGCCGCCAATTGCTGGCGACCGGTGAACCAGAGGTGCATCTCGAGTGTGACGACGTGCTGGTGGCGATCGGGCAGGAAAATGCCTTCCCGTGGATCGAACGCGACATCGGCGTTGAGTTCGATCGACATGGTCTGCCGGTGCTCGATCCAGTGACGTTCCAATCGACGCATCCGAAAGTGTTCTTCGGAGGCGATTCGGCATTTGGCCCGAAGAACATCATCACCGCGGTCGCGCAGGGCCACGAAGCCGCCATCTCGATCGACAAACTGTGTCGCGGTGAAGATTTGCAACAGCGCCCCGACCCCCTCGTAAACTTGATCTCGCAGAAGATGGGGATCCACGAGTGGAGCTACGACAACGCAGTCTCGAGCGATATGCGCTTTGCCGTTCCGTTGAAGGAGACGCGCCTGGCGCTGAAGGACATCAAGATCGAGGTCGAGCTGGGTTTCGATCCGAAGCTCGCACTCGTCGAGGCCAAGCGCTGCCTCAACTGCGATGTGCAGACGGTGTTCAAGCCGCAGTTGTGTATCGAGTGCGACGCCTGCGTGGACATCTGCCCGATGGATTGCATCACGTTTACCGACAACGCCGAGGAGCCCGAGCTGCGCCAGACGCTGCGCGCGCCGGCCAAGAATCTACAGCAAGCCCTCTACGTATCGGAACCGCTCAAGCTTACCGGCCACGTCATGGCCAAAGACGAGGACGTGTGTTTGCATTGCGGGCTGTGCGCCGAGCGCTGCCCCACCGGGGCCTGGGACATGCAAAAGTTCTATCTCGAAATGACCCACGCCGGCCCCGGCTGCACGAAGCGGGAGCAGCCGAAGTTGGCGCCGGTCTAACCTGGGCGTCTTCCCTCTATCATGCCCGATGACTCCAACTCCAAAGCAACACCGGTTGGCGAGCGACGAACAATACCAATGCCAAACGATCCCCTAGTTCGCATCAACGATTTCGTCATCAAGTTCGCAAACGTCAACGGCTCCGGCTCCGCTTCGGCCAATACGCTGTTTGCGAAATCGATCCTTCGCATGGGGGTACCGGTCAGCCCGCGCAACATCTTCCCGTCCAACATTCAGGGACTGCCCACCTGGTACGAAGTTCGGGTGTGCGAAGTCGGCTACCTCGGCCGCCGCGGCGGGGTCGACCTCATGGTTGCAATGAATCCGCAAACCTGGGACAAGGACATCGGTGAGATCGAAGTCGGCGGCTATCTGTTCTACGACAGCACCAAGCCGCTGCCGAAATCGAAGTTCCGCGAAGACATCCACGTCATCGGCATGCCATTGACCGAGATCTGCAATCGGCAGTACACCGATGCGCGCGAGCGCCAGCTGTTCAAGAACATCATTTACGTCGGCGCGCTCGCCGCTTTGCTCGACATCGAGCTCACCGAAGTCGAGCACCTGATTGCGGAACAGTACAAAGGCAAAGAGCGCCTTCTGGAACCCAACATCAAGGCGCTGCACATGGGGCGCGACTATGCGCTCGAGTACCTGCCGACGATCCAGCTCAAGGTGCGGCGCGCCAACGCCGTGGGCAAGCGCATCTTTCTCGAGGGCAACAGCGCCGCCGCTCTCGGCGCCGTCTATGGCGGGGCAACGGTAGCAGCCTGGTATCCGATCACGCCTTCATCGTCGCTCGCTGAAGCCTTCGGCCGCCACTGCCGCAAGTTTCGCCACGATCCCGATACCGGCAAGGCGCGCTACGCCGTCGTGCAGGCCGAAGACGAGCTTGCCTCGATCGGCATGGTGATCGGCGCGGCATGGAATGGTGCACGTGCCTTCACTGCCACTTCCGGCCCAGGCATTTCGCTCATGCAAGAATTCATCGGCCTGGCTTACTTCGCCGAGATTCCCGCCGTCATCTTCGACGTGCAGCGCGGTGGACCCTCGACCGGCATGCCGACGCGCACCCAGCAGTCGGACATCTTGTCCTGCGCTTATGCTTCGCACGGCGATACCAAACACGTGTTGCTCTTTCCCGAAGATCCGAAAGAATGCTTCGAGATGGGCGCGCAGGCGTTCGATCTCGCCGATCGGCTTCAGACACCGATCTTCGTGCTGCTCGATCTCGACATCGGAATGAACGAGCGATTGTGCGCGCCACTCGAGTGGGACGATACGCATCGCTACGATCGCGGTAAGGTCGTCAGCTTCCACGATCTCGAAGCGGGCAAGGACTTCGGTCGTTATCTCGACGTCGACGGCGACGGCATCCCCTATCGCACGTACCCCGGCACGCATCCGATACGCGGCGCCTTCTTTACACGCGGTACGACCAAGGACCGCTACGCGCGCTACAGCGAAGCAGGACCCGATTACGTCGACAATATGCAGCGTCTGCTGCGCAAATTCGAGACGGCCAAGGCTTTGGTGCCCGCGCCGAAACTGCGAAGCGCTCGGCACAAGACCTCGAGCGGTGTGATCTACTTTGGCTCGACCAGCCCTGCGATGACCGAAGCGCTCGACACGCTCGAACAGCAGGGACTGCTGTTGGACGCCTTACGCGTGCGCGCCTTCCCGTTCAGCGACGAGATCGCCGATTTCATCGCCGAGCACGATCAAGTTTTCGTGGTCGAACAGAATCGCGACGCGCAGCTGCGCATGCTGCTCGTCAACGAGTGTGTAGTCGATCCGGCTCGCCTGATCCCGGTGCTGCATTTCGACGGCACGCCGATTACCGCCCGCTTCATCGCCGGCGAAATCGCGCAGCAGCTCAACGCGATGAAAGTCCCGCCGTTGCGGCGTGTCGCGCAGTGAGACGTCAAACACGTGGACAACGGCTGCACCGCTGCAACCCCTAGTCCTTAGTCCCCAGCCCCCCTCCCCCACAATGACCTACCTCGCCAAACCTAAGCTGCACCATCCCGGCCTTACCAAGAACCGGCTCGGCTACACGCGACGCGACTACGAAGGGGCGATCTCGACGCTGTGTGCGGGCTGCGGACATGATTCGATCAGCGCCGCCATCATTCAAGCCTGCTTCGAGCTCGACCTGCCGCCGCACCGCATCGCCAAGCTATCGGGGATCGGGTGCTCGTCGAAGACGCCGACTTATTTCCTCGGCAACTCGCACGGCTTCAACAGCGTCCACGGACGCATGCCCTCGGTGCTCACCGGCGCCAATCTCGCCAATCGCGACCTAATCTATCTGGGTGTATCGGGCGATGGCGATTCGGCTTCGATTGGGCTCGGGCAGTTCGCGCATAGCCTGCGGCGTGGCGTCAACATGGTCTACATCGTCGAGAATAACGGGGTGTATGGTTTGACCAAGGGACAGTTCTCGGCGACCGCGGACAAGGGCTCGAAGAGCAAGCGCGGCGCGATCAACGCCGATGCACCGATCGACATGATCGGCATGGCGCTGCAGTTGGGCGCAACGTTCGTCGCACGTAGTTTCTCCGGTGATAAGCATCAGCTCGTTCCGCTCATCAAGGCGGCATTCCTCCATCGAGGAGCGGCTTTTCTCGACGTCATCAGCCCGTGCGTTGCGTTCAACAACCATGCGGGCTCGACGCGCAGCTATGACTATGTGCGCGAGCACAACGAAGCGGTCAATCGGCTGGATTTCATCAGCGGACGCGACTCGATCTCGGTCGAGTACCAGCCGGGCAGCGTGGAAACGTTGACGCTGCACGACGGCTCGGTGCTGCGGCTGCGCAAGCTGCATAGCGACTACGATCCACACGATCCCATCGCCGCAATGAACTACCTCCAGGAGCGCCAGGCGGCGGGCGAAGTGGTCACCGGCCTGCTCTATGCCGACTCCGATCCGGACGACTTGCACAGTCATCTCAATACCGTCGACACGCCGTTCAACGAGCTGACCGAAGCGGAGCTGTGTCCGGGTTCGGCTGCGCTGGAAAAATTCAACGCGGCGTTGCGCTGACGCGCACTTGTCGTCTTCTCGCCTGCCGCGTTCCGGCGCCGACGATCGGCGTCTGCTCGGTCTTGCGGTCTTCCTGATCCTCGTCGGGTTGCTGCTCGGGCCCGGCTATTATCTGTATTGGCGCTACTTGAGCGGCGAGGACACGGCGACGCTCGAATTGACCGAGCGCGCCGACCGCTTCACGCTTCCCGACGGAACGATTCAACGTTATCGCAGCGGGCCGGGGTATCGCCCGGTTCCGCTCGCGCTGCATCCGGAGCGCAACCAAATTCGCTTGAGCTTGCGCTTCGACTTTCCAGCTGGCGCCGCACAGGATTCGACGAACACTTATCTGTTGACCGTGTACGACGGCGACTTCCCCATCGTGCAACGCGAGTTCACCGTGCCGGCGCGACCCGGCTCGAGCGAGCGCGTCGTGGTGCCGCCATTCTCGACACGGTCGCCACTCGATCACTCGATGACTCTGGAGGAGCTTGGCAAACCGAGCCTCCCCGCTTCGCGCGTGACAGTGACGGTGCGAGAAAACGTCACGCCGTTGCTCTCGACCTATGCATGGTCTGGCGCTGCTCTGCTGCTGGTGGGTATCGTGCTCTATGTCATCGAGCAACGTCGCTGGTAAGCTGCGCGAACTTTTGAGCGCACATGGATTGCAATGCCTGGGAATGCTCAAGCCGGACTACGCCTGGCCGCTATATCGGATCTCTCGAGTTGTTGAGGGCCTTCACATGCACGCTTGTTTTCGACGCTCCCTACGCATCCTGCCGATCTTGTTCGTGGGGTTCGTTGCGCTCTCCCCCAGCGCGCGTTGTGAATTGATGGACTCGGCCACAGCTGAGCAGATGCGCCCGATCGAACCTTCGCCGACCGACGCAGCCAAGCCGGCACGCAAAGCAGCGAACAAGCGGTTATCGAAGACCGCTCGAGAGCTCGGCGGCGCAGACGAGCGGGACGCCGCCGGCATGCCGCGCTTGACCGAGGCCGAAGCGAAGGAAGCACTCGATCAGGAGCTTTCACTCAAAGTCGGCAAGCAGATGCGAAGCGACGATTATCCCGACGAGGCGCGCCGCCAGCGCTGGACGGGTACCGCACTCGTCGAGGTGTTGATCGCAGCCGACGGACTGATCAAGCGCGTGGAACTCGCACGTACGAGCGGTTTCCCCATCCTCGACGAGCGGGCGCTCGACGTCGTGCGTCGCGTACCGAAGCTGTTCGTGCCGATCCGCTTGCGCGGGGGTGAGCAACGCGCCCAGGTCCCCATCGGCTTCTATCTGCAAGACTGATTGACTGCGAGCGGCCAGCGGCACGTCGTCGTCATGGCGCCCGACCTCGGCTGCTGCGCAACCGACTCGACAACGGATCGGGCGATTTCGCCGCTTCGACGAAGAGGCTTTCTCGGGGACGATTGTCGAGGCCAACGATGTCGGCGTGCTGGCTAAATGTTTGACGGAACGCGCAGCGCCTCACCCGATCGAATCCGGCGTCAGACAACAATTCCTCCACGTAGTCGTAGGTAAACGGGGTTCGCACCGAGCCGTACCAAATGAGTTGGGTGACGAGCTTTCCACCTAGGCTTCGTGCGTGCGCATCGGGCACGTAAAAGTAGCTCCTGTCCTGCCGACGATACGCCTCGATGGCGCGATCGAGATCGGGCAGCGCCAGCCGTAGAACGCCGCCCGGGCGCAAGACGCGGTACAACTCGGCGAGCGCGGGCGAGAGCTGCATCCACGGCAAGTCCTGAAGGAAGTGAATCGCGACTGCGTAATCCACGCAGCGATCAGCCAGCGGAAGACCGCGCGTGATATCGCAACGCATATTCACGCCTGCTACATTACGCAGGTCGATGTTGATCCATCCAGCCCGAGGACTTGCGCCGCAGCCGATGTTGAGCCTGATCATCAACCCTCAGCGGGACTGCTTTCAGCCTGATCCTGCTTTCCCGCCGGTCACCCCATCTGTTTGCCCGCTGCCTGTCTGCGTAGACACCTACACCTGCGCCTTACCGGTGTTCATCATGGGAAAGTGCCACGCTTGCGGCGCTCCATGTCCTGCGTCTTGTGATCACGGTTGACGCCCATCTCCTCGCGGTTTCGCTCTTGCTGCTCCGGCTCATCGCGAGCATCGCCGGGTCGCTTACCGGTTTGATCGTTCGGAGCGTCATGCTGATTGCGTTCGAGCGACCGCGTCTGTCCTGAACCGCCTTTCGAGCTCTGCATCGTTATCTCCTTTGACGATCAGTTGGCCGGCATCGCGCGTGCCAACCGCTCGTCAGCCCTGGCGATGGCGGCCGCTTGCCACCGCAGCGCGCGCGGCAACCGGCCTGCGGTCGGCGGCGCCGCGGCACGCGGCTTGCCGGTGCATGCACGCTCGGAGTTCGACGTCTCCGCAGCTTCATGCGTGCGCTGCCCGCTAACGGAGGTCGAGGAGGAGTTTTAATGCGTAGCGACTTGCTTCGAATCATCGACGAGTTCTCCGCCCTGCGCGTGCTGGTCATCGGCGACGCGATCCTCGACCGTTACCTCGAAGGCTCGAGCCTGCGCTTTGCCGAGAGGCACCCGTGCCGAACGTCACCATCACCAATCGCAAAGACAGCGCGGGGGCGCGGCCAACGTCGCGGTCAATGCAGCGACGCTTGGGGCACGGGTGGACTTTCTCACCGTGCTCGGCGGCGACGCCGAGGGGCGCTGCCTGATTGACGTGGTGCGCGCTCAAGGCGTAGACGCGAGCGGAATCGTTGTCGACGCCAGTCGGCGCACGCGGGCGAAACATCGCATAACGGCCCCGCAGCAACTCTTGTTGTCATTCGACTTCGGCGACGTTGCCGACGCCTGTGTGCAGGCACAAGCTGAGTTGCTGGAGCGGCTCGACGGCTCGTACGACGAGGCGGATGCCGTTATCGTTTCGGACTATGGCTATGGTGCATTGACGTCCGCCGTCATCGCTCGGCTGGCGGCGTTGCGAGCGCGCGATCCGCGCGTGCTGGTGGTCGACTCCCGCCACCGGTTGTACTTTTTCAGCAGTTTGCGTCCCACCGCAGTGAAGCCGAACTTCGAAGAGGTCTGCGAACTGCTCAGTGGTGTCGCACTCGAGCGATTCGAGAACCGAGCACAAGCGGTTGCGGCGCACGGCGATGTGCTGCTTCGTGACACCGCCGCGCAACTGGTCGCGGCAACGCTGGATCGCGACGGCGCTGTCTTGCTAGAACCCGAGCGCAGCGCGCGCCGTGTGTTCGGGCGACCGGTTCAGTTACGCAACGCTGCGGGCGCGGGCGACACCTTCGCTGCCACGCTAGCGTTGGCGCTCGCCGCCGGAGCGCCGAGCGAGGTGGCTGGGGAGTTGGCAACGGCCGCCGCGGCGTGCACAGCCGGCGAGTTGCGTGACGGCTTTTCACCGGCGAGGAAGTACATCCAAGATCTGACCGAATTGGTCGCGCGGATCGACAGTTATCGCGAGCAAGGTCGCCGCATTGTCTTCACTAACGGTTGCTTCGACATCCTCCACCGCGGTCACGTGACGCTGCTCAACCAAGCCAAGGCATTAGGCGATGTGTTGGTCGTCGCGGTCAACTCGGACGCCAGCATCCGGCGCCTCAAAGGCCCCGCTCGTCCGATCAACAGTTTCGACGACCGGGTGCAGGTCCTCGGCGCTCTGGCATGCGTGGATCACATCATCGGTTTCGAGACCGACACCTGCTGCCAACTGGTCGAAGCGGTGCGGCCGCATATTTTCGTGAAAGGCGGCGATTACACGCGCGAGACGCTACTGGAGGCAACGACGGTGGAGCGCGTCGGCGGCGTGGTGCACGTGCTGCCGTACATGAGCAACCGCTCGACGACCGGATTGATCGAACGCATCAAGCAGCCCAATGCTCAGGTCTTGGCCTAGCTCGCCGCATGAGCCCAGCAGCACTCGATGTTCTGATCACTACTTGCGACCGTCCGGCCGCACTAGCCGTTACTCTCACCAGTTTGTGCGGGCAAGACATGCGGAACTTCCGATTGATCGTTTCGGATCAGTCCAAGGAAGATCCGTTCGGGTGCGGCGAACTACAGGCGGCGCTCAGGGTGCTGCGTCTACACGGACACCGCGTCATTCTCCATCGCCATCTACCCCGACGCGGAATGGCGGAGCACCGCCAGTTCTTGCTCGATCAGGTAGAGGCTCCCTACGCGCTGTTTCTCGATGATGATCTCATTCTCGAACCCGACGTCATCGGCCGCATTCATCGCGCGATGCTCGAAGAGCGCTGCGGGTTCGTCGGCTGCGCTGTCATCGGCCTGAGTTACCTGCACGACGTGCGCCCGCACCAGCAGGCAATCGAGTTCTGGGAAAGGCCGGTACATCCCGAGATCGTGCGCCCCGGTACACCGCAGTGGGACCGCCATCACCTGCACAGCGCGGCTAATCTGTATCACGTGCAACAACGGCTTGGACTGACCGCGCAGACGCAGCGCAAGTACCATGTCGCGTGGGTGGGTGCCTGCGTGCTGTACGACACCGCGAAGCTGCGACAGGTGGGCGGCTTCGGTTTCTGGCGCGAGCTGCCCGCGGTCCATTGCGGCGAGGACGTGCTTGCGCAGGTGCGCGTGCTGCAGCAGTTCGGCGGCTGCGGGCTCATCCCTTCGGGCGTCTATCACCAGGAGCTTCCCACCACACTGATCGACCGCAGCGTCGATGCGCCGAAGATCCTGCCGTTGGAGATGCCCGTTTGACGCCTCCCAACCGCACGCCCGAGCCGCTCGTTTCGGTGTTGATGCCGGTGTGGAATCGCGCGCATTTCGTGCCGCGCGCCATCGAGAGCGTGCGCGGCCAAACGCTCGACCAATGGGAGCTGATCGTCATCGACGATGGGTCGACCGACGAGCCAGCCGAGGTGATCAAGCCCTATCTCACCGATGCGCGCGTTCGATACGTACGACTGCCGCAGAATCGCGGCCTGGGCGCCGCACTGAATATCGGCTTCGAGCAGGCGCGTGCATCGCGCATCGCTTACCTGCCCAGCGACGACGTGTACTACAGCGAGCATTTGGCATCGCTCGCGCGAGCTCTGGACGAATGCCCACGCGCCAACCTCGCCTTCTCCGGCGCACGCCACCATTACAACCGCGACGCGATGGGCGTGATCGACGGCTATTCGCTCCAGCTCGTCCAGGTGATGCATCGGCGCACCGCACGGCGATGGATCGAGCGCGAAGAGCTGGTTACCGATGACCTGTCGCGCATGCTGTGGAACCGCCTGCAAGACCACGGCAGCTTCGTTGGCAGCGGACGCGTCACCTGCGAATGGGTGGACCACCCCGATCAGTTACACAAGCTCTTGCGCGAGCCGGTCGGCGGCATCAATCCTTTTCGCCAACGTTTCGCGATCCAACATCCACTGCGTTTCCACACTAGCGTAGGCAACCCAATCGATGAACCGAAGCTGTACGCCAAGATGCGGGTGCGCCCCGAAACACCGCGCAGCAAAGACGGATTGAACATCCTGCTGGTCGGTGAGCTGGCCTATAACGCCGATCGGGTGCTTGCGTTGGAGGAACGCGGGCATCGGTTGTTCGGGCTGTGGATGCGCGAGCCCTATTGGTACAACTCGGTGGGGCCGTTGCCGTTTGGCCATGTCGAGGACATTCCGCACGGCAATTGGCGCGAGCGCGTGCGTAAGCTCAAGCCCGATGTGATCTACGCGTTGCTCAATTGGCAGACGGTGCCGTTCGCTCACGAAGCTCAAAGCCAAGCTCGGTATTCCTTTCATCTGGCATTTCAAAGAAGGGCCGTTCATCTGTTTGGAGAAAGGCACCTGGCGCGAGCTTGTCGAGCTGCACCGATCGAGCGATGCCTGCATCTACTCGAGTCCGGAGATGCGTGATTGGTTCGAAACCGTTGTGCCGGGCCTCTCGACCCCGACGCTCGTTCTCGATGGCGATCTTCCGAAGCGCGACTGGCTGGCCAGCAGACCATCGCCGCTGCTATCCGAGCGCGACGGTGAGATTCACACCGTCGTCCCCGGTCGACCGATCGGTCTGCATCCCCATACCGTTGCCGAGTTGAAGGCACACGGGGTTCACCTCCACTTCTACGGCAACTTCACGCACGGGCAGTGGCGCGAGTGGATCGCGAAGACGCAGCGGCTCGCGGCGGGCTACCTGCACCTGCACGCACACGTCGATCAAGATCGCTGGGTCGAGGAGTTCTCGCGCTATGACGCGGGGTGGCTGCATTTCTTCCGCAGCGAGAACCGGGGTGAGCTGCGTCGAGCCAATTGGGACGACTTGAATTATCCCGCGCGTCTAGCGGCGCTGGTCGCCGCAGGATTGCCTGTCCTTCAGCGCGACAACGGCGGTTCGATTGTGGCTACGCAATCGCTCGTCCGCTCGCTCGACATCGGCTTGTTCTTTGATGACATGGCACAACTGTTCGCCCAGTTCAACGATCGGGGCAGGATGGCGGCGATGCGCGCGCGCGTGTGGCAGCAGCGCGATCGTTTCACCTTCGACTACCACGCCGATCGATTGATCGATTTTTTCCGGCAAGTGATCGCGATGCATGTGGCTTCGAGGTCGCGTACGGGACCGTCCTCATGGCGGACCGCAACGGCATAATCGAAGGGGTCCGCAAGATCGCGGTGCTGCGCGCCAATGCGTTGGGCGACTTCGTGTTCACTCTTCCTGCGCTGATGGCTCTGCGTGTGGCGTATCCCGCTGCTGAGATCGTGCTGCTGGCACTGGAATGGCACCGCGAGTTCTTGCGCGATCGTCCCGGTCCGATCGATCGCGTGCTTGCACTTCCACCCGTACCCGGCGTTAATGCTCCACTCGTTGAGAGTGGTGTATTTGATGGATCGCTAGCAGCGCGCGCGATCGACGCCTTCATGCGCGTTCTGCGCGCAGAGCGCTTCGATCTCGCGCTGCAGCTGCATGGCGGCGGGCGCTATTCCAACCCCTTCGTCGCGCAGCTCGGCGCGCGCGTCACCGCGGGGCTGCGCGCGGACGGCGCGCCGCCGCTCGATCGATCGATCCCTTACGTCTACTTCCAGCCCGAGATCGTGCGTTACCTCGAAGTCGTCGGACTCGTCGGCGCAGCACCGGTTACGTTGACCCCCAGGCTCGAGCTGACCCAGCGCGATCGTGACGAGGCATCGAAGGTTCTGCGCGACATCGAGAGGCCACTCGCGTTGCTTCATCCCGGCGCAAGCGATCCGCGTCGCCGCTGGCCGCTCGAAGCGTTCGAGCAGGTTGGCCGTGCACTCGCCGAGCAGGGCGCGCAGGTGCTCGTCAATGGCGTCGAGGCCGAGCGCGCACTGTGCGATCAGCTTGCGGATCGTCTTCCCGGCGCACGCAACCTGCGCGCGCAGCTCACACTGCATGGACTCGCCGGTGTGCTCGCGCGCTGTGCCGTCGTCGTGTCCAACGACACCGGTCCCCTGCATCTGGCCGCCGCGCTCGGCACGCGGACCGTGGGCATCTATTGGTGCTTCAACTTGGTCAATTCGAGTCAGCTTACCCGCGCGCGGCATCAGCCCTTCGTGTCGTGGCGCACGCACTGCCCGATGTGCGGGCGCGACTGCACGAACGGTCGCTGCGACCACGAAGTGAGCTTCGTCGCCGAGGTGCCTATCGCAGCCGTCACTGGCGCAACTTTGCGCGCGCTCGCTGAAGCGCGTCGCGAGCGTGCTCGGCCGCACGAACGAGGCGCGCGATCGGACGATGTCACGACCGATCGACTTCACGCATCGTGATCTGGAAGGCGCAGATCTGCTCGACCCCGGACCACGGGAGGCACTTCGCTTGACCCTTGCCGAAGCCAATCTTCTCGAAGAAGCCGCGCTCGCCGTACACAATCTCTGTCACCCTTAGCGTTGCAGGGTTGGCCGGCTGAGGTCCGCGCACATCCATGACGCGGCCGAGCTTGCGTCCACGCGCATCGACGATGCGGACCTCGAGCAGCTCGGACAGCTTCATGACCGATGGCTTCATGATTTGGGCAGTTTCGCGATCCAGCGACCGAGCCGCCGGTCCGCGCCGTTGAGTCCGAGCGATTGCGCGTCACGGCGCAGCCGAAGCGCGGTGTCGATCTTCGCCACCTCGGACCACGGCACGCGGCGCACCGTACTGCCGCCGATCTTTCGTACGAGCCACTGTGCGAGACCCGGTAGCCTCGCGCTGCGTGCGCCGGGGCCACTCAACAACGCGGTAATGCGCAGCGTCCCGTCGCTGCATGCTTCGAGCTCAATGTCGTCGACGCGTCCACATGGCACGCCGTGGCTGTCGACCAGCTCGTGATCGAGCAGATCACGTGCGAGGTCCCAGTGGTCATTCACCCTTTGCCCCCATGGGTCAGAAGCAGCAGCGGAATCGCGCTTACCGCAGCGAGCGTGATGAGCGCCAAATAGAACGTTCCCAGCACGTTGGCAAGACGCCCGTTGACGTGTTCCTTCATGTAGATGCCATCGCGGGCCACGACCAGAGTAGGCAGGTACGTCAATGGCAGGATGACCACGGAGAACACGATCGAGTACTCGACGATCGCGATGGGGTCGACGCCGCTCCAGACAATGAGCGCTGCGAGCACGAAAATCACGCTCCAAGCCAGCGCAAAACGCGCTGCCTCGCGTGGCCTGCGCCATTTGCCCCAGGGCCAACCGAAGAACTGCGCGAGGCTATAAGCACCCGAGAACGCCGTCTCGATCGCCGCGCCGCTGAATGTAAAGAACATGCCGGTTAGGGCGAAGACCAAACCCCATTTGTTGAATTTCTCGGCAGCGGTCAAGGCAGCGGTACCGGGCAGTTGGACTTCGAGCTCCAACGGACGCAGCAACTGCGCCCCGATCAGAATGAAGCTGACACACAGCAGCGAGCCGAGCGTAAAACCCGTGATCGAAACGAACCGATTTAGCTTGATGTCCGAGGGCTTCCAGCCGTCCTCGATACCGCCCGAGGAGTAGAAGTAGACCTCGTAGGGCAGCATGATCGCGCTGAGCAGCGAAACTGCATAGTAGGCGAACAGTACGTAGTCCGACCCAGACTTCACGGGCGGCGCGTGCGGAATGAATGACGCCAGGACGTCCGACCAATCCGGCTGCATCGCGATCGCCGCAACGATGAAGACGGTCATGAACAGGCCGAGCAATCCGAACGTGCGCTCGATGCCCTCGAAAGGCAGTAGCCAGCAGGCAACGACGAGAAAAACGAGCGCTGCCAGGATGCACGATGCATAGCTCCAACCGCCGGCAAGCTTCAACACCACGGCAACGCCACCGACTTCCGCGGTGCACGTCATGATGTTCACGAGCAGCGCGCACACCAGCGTGACCAGCCCCAGTCCCAGGCCGTGGCGCTCCCGCATCAAACCGAACACGGGCTGCTTGGCTACTGCCGCAACGCGCCCGGCCATCTCGCCATATACGATGATGCCAAGCGTCCCGAGAAGCACGACCGGAAGCAGCGCGAGGCCGAACTTGGAGCCCGAGTTGAGCGCGAACGTGAGCTCCCCCACCTCGACGTCACCGCCCATGGCAGTGAGAATGCCGAGAAAGATTTCGAGGAAGTTCTTCATGAGGACTCAACGTCAGTGCTGGAGTGCGCGTTCCAACGCGAGCAACTCGCGTCGCGTCGCGTCGAGCGACCGCGCGATGTCCTCCCTGCGGGCACTGCGCTCGGACAACGACGCGAGTGCGCGAAGCTGCGTTGAAATGCGCTGTGCGGCTTCGCGCAGCTGCCGGGCAACACCGACGAGCCCAGGGTCGGTCACGCCTCGGTCGAGCGACTTGCGTTCGGCTTCGACCTTCTGGTCTATGAAGCGCCGTTCCTGCTCGGCATAGGTATGCTGGAGGCGGCCCTGTGCGGTCTGCTCCGCCAGCAACCGTCCTTCAGCGGCGAAGGACGCGAGATCGCCGGCGCTAATGCGCAACGCATCGACGTCGGCCGGGCGCTGACGTTCATAAACTGCCCAAGCGACCGCAGCAACGAACAGCAGGGCGATGACGATGACCTGCCACAGCAGCGAGCGGAAGGTCGGCTGGTGTCGCATCGGAACTGCTCACCATCTACCAGATTTCCATCGAACATCAAGCGTTGTGCCCGGCTTATTGGCAAGGAAAGCTTCAGCTCGTCATACAGACGTTTTCCGGGCGCGACTCGCATGTTGGACGCAACAACGCCATCAGACGCGGTTTGCCAGATCAATAAAGAGCGGATGTCGCGGCGTGCAGGGCACACCCGCCGCGAATGAACGAGGAAACGCGGGCCGAAGACTATTTTGCGCGTGGGCGCGCGTTTCGCGTTGCGCCCTTTGCACGGCGCGAAGCCGATGCCCTACGCACCAAGGGCAGCGCCGTTTCATATTTGACTTGCTTGAGGGCAAAACTCGACTTGATATTCCCCACTCCCGGAACGCGAGAGAGAAACTGCAGAATGAAATGCTCGAGCGCTTGCAGATCAGGGACCACCACGCGCAACAGGTAATCCGCCTCGCCGGTCATCAGATAGCACTCCATCACTTCGGGGCGCTCGCGAATCGCTTTCTCGAACACCTCGAGCGCAGGCTCGATCTGTTTCTCGAGCGTCACCGAAATGAATACGCTCACCGCGAGCCCCACGCGGCGCGGATCGAGCAGGCTGACGTAGCGCCGAATGTAGCCGGCCTCTTCGAGCGCACGCACACGCGCGAGGCAAGGCGAAGGCGACAAGCCGACCGCCTTAGCCAAATCGACGTTGGACAGGCGCGCATCGTCCTGCAGCAGGGCGAGGATCTGCCAATCGATGGCGTCCGGGAGATCGTTCAGCACGATATATTTATCAAGGAGCTAGAATCAGCATTTTCTGCTGATCGGGCCCGCACACGCAAGTCCGAACGAAACCACGTGCTCCTCGAGTTTCAGTACCATGGCGCCTCGCCAGCAGGCGAGCGACTTCATCGCGCACCACGCAAACGGATCCCCGCTTCCATGACTGACCTTTCCGACATTCTGTCCAGTGGCCACTGGGCCGTGCTGCCCCCGGATCTCGATCCGATCGAAACCCGCGAATGGCTCGATGCCCTCGAAGCCATCGTCGAGACCGAAGGCCCCGAGCGCGCGCAGTTCATCCTGCGCAAGCTGCTCGATCGCGCGCGTGCGCTACGCGTGCCCTTGCCGCCGGTGCTCAACACCCCCTACTGCAACACCATTCCGCTCGCTGACCAGCCGCAGTATCCAGGCAACATGGAGGTCGAGAGCCGCATCAGCTCACTGGTGCGCTGGAACGCGCTGGCCATGGTGGTGCGCGCGAACAAGGTCGCCTCCGAATTGGGCGGTCACCTCGCCACTTATGCGTCGGTGGCCGATCTGTTCGAGGTCGGTTACAACCACTTCTTCCGTGCCGGGCAGAAGGGCGATTTGGTGTACTTCCAGCCGCACGCGGCACCCGGCGTTTATGCGCGCGCATACATCGAAGGGCGCCTGAGCGAAGAGAACCTGCTCAACTATCGCCAGGAGACGGGCGGCAAGGGCCTATCCTCTTACTGCCATCCGTGGCTCATGCCCGAGTTTTGGCAGTTCCCTACGGGGTCGATGGGACTCGGCCCGATCACGGCGATCTATCAAGCGCGGTTCATGCGGTATTTGGAGAACCGGGGCATTCTGGATACGCACGGGCGCAAAGTGTGGGAATTCGTCGGCGACGGCGAGATGGACGAGCCCGAATCGATCGCCGGGTTGTCGCTGGCCGCGCGCGAAGGTCTGGACAACCTCATCTTCGTGGTGAACTGCAATCTGCAACGACTCGACGGTCCGGTGCGCGGCAACGGGTCGATCATCCAGGAGCTCGAAGGCTTGTACGCCGGCGCCGGCTGGCACGTGATCAAGGTGTTGTGGGGATCGGACTGGGATCCGCTGTTCGCGCGCGATCATGACAACGTGATCCTGCGGCGCTTGCACGAGACGGTTGACGGCGAGTTGCAAAAGTACGCGGCCACCGACGGTCGCTTCAACCGCGAAAACTTCTTCAACAAGTATCCCGAGCTGCAGCAAGTCGTCGCCCACCTCTCCGATGAGGACATCGATCGGCTCAAGCGCGGTGGGCACGACGTGGTCAAGATCTATGCGGCATACCAGGCAGCGGTCAACCACAAAGGCCAGCCGACCGTCATTCTGGCGCAGACCAAAAAGGGCTACGGCATGGGCCACTGGGGCCAGGGCAGGATGACCGCGCACCAGCAGAAAAAGCTGGAAGACGACGCGCTGCTCGCTTTCCGCGATCGCTTCGCAGTGCCGCTGTCCGACGAGCAGGTGAAGGCGCTGGAGTTCTATAAGCCTGGCGTTGACAGCCCGGAGATGAAATACCTGCGCGAGCACCGCGAGGCGCTCGGCGGGTACCTGCCAGCACGCGTGGGCAAGACCGAGCCTCTGCCCGCGCCCAAACTCGAGACCATGACGAAGTATCTGGAAGGCACGCAAGGCCGCGAGCAGTCGACGACGATGGTGTTCGTGCAGCTGCTGGCGCAGTGGTTGAGGGATGCCAACATCGGCAAGCGCATCGTTCCGATCGTTGCCGATGAAGCGCGCACGTTCGGCATGCAGGCCCTATTCCGCCAGGTCGCCATCTACTCCGCGGCAGGCCAGACCTACGAGCCCGAGGACAAGGACGAACTGCTTTACTATAAGGAAGCCAAGGCAGGTCAGATTCTCGAGGAAGGCATCACCGAAGCCGGCGCCATCTCCTCGTGGATCGCCGCGGCAACGTCGTATTCGGCACACGGCGTCGCCATGCTTCCGTTCTACATCTTCTATTCGTGCTTCGGATTCCAGCGCATCGGCGACCTCATCTGGAACGCCGCCGATTCCCGCAGCCGGGGCTTTTTGCTGGGTGCAACCGCCGGGCGAACCACGCTCTCCGGGGAAGGCTTACAGCACGAAGATGGTTCCAGCCACGTCCTGTTTTCGACCGTGCCGAACTGCGTCGCTTACGATCCGGCGTTTGGTTACGAGCTCACCGTGATCCTGCAGGACGGTATGCGTCGCATGCTCGAAGAGCAAGAGGATGTGTTCTATTACGTCACGGTGATGAACGAGAACTACGTCCATCCCGCGATGCCGGAGGGTGCCCGCGAGGGCATCATCAAGGGCATGTACCGCTTGCCGAAGCCGCAAGCACAATCGACCGACAAGCCGAAAACGAAAGGGGCGAGTGGAAAGGCGACGCGCCCCAAGGTCCAACTGCTCGGCTCCGGCACTATTCTTCGCGAGGTGATCGCAGCCGCCGAACTGCTCGAGCAGGACTGGCAGATCGATGCCGATCTCTGGAGTGTCACCAGCTTCACCGAGCTGCGGCGCGAAGGCATTGGAATCGATCGGTGGAACCGGCTGCATCCGACGCACGCACCGCGCGCCACGTGGGTCCAGCAGTGCCTCAACGAGACATCCGGACCGATCATCGCAGCGACCGATTATATGCGCGCGGTCGGCGACATGATCCGCAACTGGGTGCCCCGCCGGTACACGGTGCTCGGCACCGATGGCTTTGGTCGTAGCGACACGCGCGCGGCGCTGCGCCGGTTCTTCGAAGTCGATCGTCATCACGTTACGATTGCCGCGCTGACATCGCTTGCCGATGAAGGCAGCATCGACCATGCGATCGTGCAAAAGGCGATCGACAAGTACGGCATCGATGCGAGTGCGGGGAATCCGTGGGATAGGTAGGGCGGAGCCGGGGGACCGGGGCTAGGGCCTATTGCCCCAGCCCCTCGGTCACTCCTGTCCGATTTCGTAAACGGTCTTCTCTTCCGATTCGTTCTCGATCGAGACGATTTCGCCAGTCGCGGCATCGACTTTCACCTCCATTGCCTTTCCGTCTGCCGCGGCAATTTCGATTTCATAAGTCGGCCGGCCCTCGGCAATCGCGCGCTCACTGCTGCTCACTTTGCCGGCAATACGCTGTAGCACGATCTCGCGGGCTTTCGATTCGACGATCTTTGCAGCCGCCAAAAGCTCCTGATCGTTGCGATCGACCTTGCGCTCGACTTCGAGCAGCTGTCCGGTGTTCGCGTCGCACTCGATTTCCCACTTCTGGCGCGCTTGGCCATTTGCCTTGAACTCGTAGAGTGGTTTCCCGGCTTCGATTTCCAGCTTCAGGTTCGTCACCTGACCAGACACCTTCGCCTGAGCCGCTTGCAAACAGACCTCCATGCTTACTTGTGTGGCCGGCATGTCGAACGCGTAAACGGGCGTGACAACAACGATTGCGGCGGGAACGACGATACGGCGAAGCCAGGCATGCATTGTTTACCTCCGGTTGAAAGCGCACGCGGCGCGGAAAGGCGCGCATTGGAACCGATCTCCTGGACGGAGTTCCGCGATTCATGCGAGAGTCCGGTGCGATACCCCTATGCGAGGGTGCTAGCAATGTCCGCAGCGTGCCAATCCTCCGAAAACTATTTCGCAGCATTACCATCCAACATTCGTACCCGAGAAATTGCGTCGGATAACGCCGCGAGCGGGGTACGAATTCAAGCAGGGAGGCGATGACATGCTTGTCAGATTCGATAGCGACGTGGGTGGGTTTACGATGTTCGGCGATGTCGCCGTGACGCTGCTCAAGTTCATGGGCCACAGCGGAACCGTGCCGGGCGCCATCCTGGCTCAGGACATTCCCCGAGCCCTCTCGCGCCTCAAAACAAACCTGGAGAATGCTCCCGAGGTCAAGGTTCCTCTCGAAGAGGAAGGCGAGCGAGCGGACCAGAGGGTGCCGCTTCGCACACGTGCCGCGCCTTTGATCGACCTTCTGACGCGCGCCGCTCAAAAGGGAAAAGATGTGATGTGGCGGTAGCGCGCTAATCATCCACCGTATTCGCATGACCGCATCCCTGATCGTTTATCACGGTGACTGCCTCGACGGCTTCACGGCCGCCTGGTCCGCCTGGCGCCGGCTGGGCCATGCACCACGCTACCTGCCGGCCTTCCACGGGGCAGCGCCGGTCGACGTCGCGGGTGAAGATGTCGTGATGTTGGACTTCGCTTACCCGCGCCCAACAATGCTCGCTTTGGCTGAACGCGCCGGCTCGTTGCTGGTTCTCGACCATCACAAGACTGCCCTCGACGAGCTTGCCGATTTGCCCTACGTCACGCTCGATATGAATCAATCGGGCGCAGGCATGGCCTGGCGTCATTTCCATCCCCACGACCCCGTTCCGCGTCTGGTTCTAGCCGTGGAGGATGGCGACCTTTGGCGTCATGAATTCCCCGCCACGCGCGACATCTACCTTCGACTCTCGCTCGAGCCGCGCACGTTCTCCAACTGGAACCGCATCGCGGCACTGTTGGAGCGCGATACCGACTTCGCCAGCTTCGTCGCCGAAGGGCGCCTGCTGCGCGAGGAGCGAGAGTTCCAAGTCGAACGGCTGGTGTTGCGGCGGCACGAGGTGCTGCTCGGCGGCGAAGAGGGCCTCGGCGTCGAAGCACCGGCGGGGCTGCGCAGCGAAGTCGGCCATCGCCTGGCCGAGCTTTCTGGGACCTTCGGTCTGGTGTGGTACGGCCGCGGTGAAACCACGCGCGTGAGCCTGCGCAGCATCGGCGATTTCGACGTCGAGCGCCTCGCGCGCCGCTACGGTGGCGGGGGTCATCGCAACGCTGCGGGCTTCTCACTCCCTAACCCCGCCATGCTGCGTACGTTCATCACGGTCTGAGGCTTCATAGTGTCCGGGTCGCCCCGGCACGCTGCGCTGGAGCAACACAGGCCCGCTTCTCAGATCCAGGCAGGCAGCGCAGCCACAGCATCTCTACAATCCGCAGTTCAATTGGTCGGTGCCCGCCCCGCGATGCTCTCCGCCACAACCCTCCCGCCCTCCCCTTCGCGCGCACTCGCCTATCGCCCGCCGTTGGACTGGCCCGCCATGCTCGGTTTCTTGAGTCGGCGCGTGATAATGGGCGTCGAGCACATCGAAAGGGACCGCTACGCTCGCACGGCTGCGATCGAGCACGCCGGTTCGCGCCTCACAGGATGGATCGAGGTACGGCATGCGCCGAAACACACTCAGCTCATCGTCAGCGTGCATGGAAGTCTTGCTGCCGTAGCCGAAGCGGTCGCCACGAGGATGGCCCACATGTTCGACCTGGCCTGTGATCCGGCGCAAATCAGCGCTGCGCTCGGGCCTCTTGCACGAAATCCGGGTCTACGGGTGCCCGGAACTTTCGACGGCTTCGAAGCTGCCGTTGCGCGCCATCCTCGGCCAACAGATCACGGTGCGCGCTGCCCACACTTTGGCAGGCCGCTTTGCCGCGGCATTCGGCGAGCAGCTCGAAACGACCCACGCGATGCTTTGCTGCGTGTTCCCCTCGCCACGCGTCATTGCGGCGCTCGACCCCATTCGCTTGGCCGAGCAAGGCGTGGTGATGCAGCGCGCGAAGGCGATCGTGGGCTTGGCCCAGGCGCTGGTCGACGGCAAGTTGAGGCTGGAACCGCACGCCGATCTCGAAGTGAACCTCGCACAGCTGCAAAGCATTTCGGGGGTGGGCGCTTGGACCGCTCACTACATCGCGATGCGCGCACTGCGCTGGCGCGACGCATTTCCGCACGCCGATTATGGCGTGCGCAAGGCCTTGGGCGGACGCAGCGCAGCTGAAGTCCTGCGCCACGCGGAGCAATGGCGGCCTTGGCGCGCATATGCCGTGATGCATCTATGGCGGTCGCTGGAGGAAGCGTGCTGATCGCATGCGTGAACGGAAAGCTCACCGATTCCGCGTAGTCGTCAGTTACACTTGTGGTCGCGCACCCAGCCCCGGATATCACGGACGAGTGATAGCCATATTTGCAGCTGCTGGGATCGCGCACCACAAACGAAACGAATGGGGACACACGATGTGCGTAATGGGGGTTATTCAGAACCCACGCGAGCGGCCTGCGCATGAATACTTCGTGCGCGCGATCTTTTCTCTGGTCCTATTGGCGAGCTCGATCAGCGCGTATGCGGGCCACACGAGCCTTTACGTGTTTGGCGATAGCCTGTCCGACAACGGCAATGTGTTCGCGCTGACCGGCGGCACCTATCCACCCAGTCCGCCTTACGCACAGCATTTTTCCAACGGTCCGGTCGCGGTCAGCGTTCTCGCAGCGAATTTGGGTATTCCCTTGTCGCCCTCCACGTCGGGCGGGACCGATTATGCCGTGGGCGGCGCAGCGACGAACACCGAAAACTACCTTGCCGAAACCGTTCCGTCTCTCAACGCTCCGCTCAGCAACACTGGCATCGCGGCGCAGGTCGGGAGTTTCGTTGCCGCGCCTCCGCTGTTCAACCGCGCGACCTCGCTGTTCGTGCTATGGGGCGGACCGAACGACATCTTCCTTGCCGATGCGCAAGGCACGCTGGGCCCTGCCACCATAACGACTGCGCTCGGTCATCTCACCGCGAGCATGGTCGCCCTCGCGAATGTGGGCGTCGAACACTTGCTGGTGCCCAATATGCCCGATCTTTCCACTACGCCATTTGGTTTATCGCTCACCCCTGCGGCACGGGCTGGGCTTCAACAGCTCAGCTTGGCGTTCGACCTCGGACTCGACAATGCAATCGAGGGCGTCGCGGCGATGTTTCCGGCGCTCGATATCATCAAGTTCGACACTCAGGCGGCTTTCGCCGGCTTGCTTGCCAATCCGCTCGCCTATGGCTTCACCAATTCCACCGACCCGTGCTTCGACGGCGTTTCGGTCTGTGCAAATCCCGATGCTTACGTGTTCTGGGACGTCGTGCATTCGACGGCGCGGGCCGCAAAGCTGCTGGGCGACGCCTTTTCCGCCGCCGTAGTGCCCGAGCCCTCGACTGCCGCGTTGATGCTGCTCGCGCTGCTGCTCGTCGCGGTCGGCGCCCGACGCACATCGCGCAGCCAAGCAAGGCATTCGGCTTGCGGGGCGCAGGGACGGGCAATGCTGCCCGTCCTGATGCCCAAACATGCTTTTGACGCTGATCATCGCGGTGGTGCTGACGGCGTTCATCACGCTGCTCCATTACGAGCTGTTTCGCCTCCTATCGCGCACGCTGCCACCCTTGCAAATTGCATCTCGCACCAAGGTGCTGGTGGTGCTGTTCGCTGCGCTGGCCGCGCACTGGCTCGAGATCCTTCTCTACGCGCTCGCCTATTGGCTGCTCGACGAGGGGGCACAACTCGGTTGGCTTGCGGGCGAAGCGGTTAGCGATTTCAATGACTACCTCTACTTCTCCGCCACCTCGTACACCACGCTAGGCGTCGGGGATATCTACCCCACGCATGCCCTGCGTTTGCTGGCTGCGGCGGAGTCGTTGAACGGCCTGCTACTGATTGGCTGGTCGGCCTCGTACACCTATTTGTCCATGCATCGCTTCTGGAACGTGGACGATACCGCCGCCCACGACGATGCAAAAACGATCGGACATCACATGCAGGGGCGCTAGCCCTGATCGCGCGCGCTCGTTGCAGCGAGTCTTGCCCACAACAGCGTGGCGCTCTCGCCGGGCAATCTCCAGCCTTTGTCCGTGCACGGCATCAGAACGCCCAAACCCTCGTAGCGTGGGTGCTCGCTCGACCACTTCAGCTCCCATTCGGCATTGCACGGCGGCGCGAGGAGCGGCTCGGGCGCAGGGCAAAAATCCAGCTCGTCGCCCAGATTCACCGCGAGCAAGCGATCGCCCCACTGGTCGTCGAACCAGCGCAGGACGAACGCGCGATCGGAAAGCACCGCACCGTCGATGGCGAAACGATCTTGGCGCGCAATGACAGGGTCCTCGCGTCGCAAGCTGAGCAAGTCGCGATGCAAGAGATAAAGCGCCGCATGCGATTGCCGCTGGGAGAAATCCAGATGGCAAGCGCGGAAGGTTTCCTCGTCGGAGGGGTTGGGCACTTTTGCTTGCGCGGCCGGCGTTGCATAGGCGGTGAACTGACTGAGAAACTCGCGCCGACCCGCATGCACGCTCGGACCCAACGCACTGCCGTGATCGGCGAAGAACGTGAAGGGCGATTCGGAACCGAACTCCTGCCCCATGAACAGCATCGGCGTCTGCGGGCCGAGCAGCATCAATGCCGTCATCGTACGATAGCGGCCGGGGCTGGTGATGCGATGTAGGCGCTCGCCGTGCAGCGTATTGGCAACTTGGTCGTGGTTCTGGATGAAGTGCACGAAGGCCCAGGCGGGCTCGTCCGTAACCGGCGTTCCGCGCGGTTTGCCTTGCCAATCGTAGTACTGCCCTTGAAAGAGAAAGCCGCGCTTGATCGCCGAGATGAACTCCTGCGACTTGCCGCGATGGTCATGGTAGTACCCATCGTGGCGGCCCGTCAGCGCAACGCGTGCGCAATGGTGGAAATCGTCATTCCACATCGCATCCAAGCCAAACCCGCCTTCTTCGGTAGGCGCCAAGCAGCGCAGCTGCTGCGGCTCGTTCTCGGCCACGAGGATGATGGTGCGCGGCGCGGCTGCCGCGCGCACCCGCCGTGTGATTTCACTCAGTACGTGCGGTGAGCTGCTGTCATGGATGCTCTGCGTGGCGTCGAGACGCAAGCCATCCAAGCGGAATTCGCTGATCCAATAGCATGCATTACGGATAAAGAACTCGCGCACCGGTCCGCTGTTCGGGCCGTCGAAGTTGATCGCCTGCCCCCACTCGTTGTCGTAGCGATCGGTGAAGTAATCGGGACTAAAGCAAGGGAGGTAGTTGCCGTCCGGCCCGAGATGGTTGTAAACGACATCGAGAATCACGCCGAGCCCCCGCTCATGCGCAGCATCGACGAAGCGCTTGAGCGCGTCTGCATCGCCGTAGCCGTGAAATGGTGCATACAGGTCTACGCCGTCATAACCCCAATTCCAGCGACCGGGAAACTCCGCGACCGGGAGCAACTCGATCACCGTAATGCCAAGTGACTCGAGGGCGGCAAGTTGCGCGATGGCTGCATCGAAGGTGCCTTCCGGAGTGAACGTGCCGACGTGCAGCTCGTAGATCACCTGGCCTTGCATCCGCACGCCAGGCCACTGCGCATCGGTCCAAGCATAGCGCTGCGGATCCACCACCATAGAAGGTCCATGCGGACCTTCGGGCTGGAATCTCGAGCAAGGGTCCGGATACGACTGACCTCGGTCCAGGCGATATCGGTAGCGGGCACCGGCGCCGATTCCGGGCACGAACCCGTAGAAATAGCCGTCGGCGTAAGCGTCGAGCGCGAAAGCTTCGCGTTCGTTGCGCTCGAGCACCACGCTCACGCTGCGTGAGGCCGGCGCCCAAACACGAAACTCGACGCCGTCAGCGCGCAGCCGCGCACCGAGGAAATCATGCTCGCGGGATTGGGCGTCGATCTCGACACTACAGGTGCTGGCGTCCATCTCGGCAGGTCAGCGAGTTGATCACTGCCTGCCTCAGCAACCCGGGTGCCGAGAACTAAGAAGCGCGCTTTACGGTCGCCATTCGCGGCTGCCCTGCAGGCGGCCGTCTTCGTTCACCGATTCGAGCTTGACCGTGAAGCCCCACAGCCGGCCGAGGTGACGCAACACTTCTTCGGCTTCGTCGTCGTGCAAGGGGCGACCGCGATAGATGTGATTGCGCAGCACCAGCGAACGATCGCTGTCGCGCTCGTAGCGCACGACCTGGACGTCGGGCAGGCGGTTCTCACGCCGATACTGCTCGGCCAACATGCGACGCACGCGGCGATAGCCTTGCTCGTCGTGGATGCTGTCGACCAGCAACTCGGCTTCGCCTTCGTGATCGGCCACGACGAACAACCGAAAATCGCGGATCAGCTTAGGCGACAGATACTGTCCGATGAACGATTCGTCCTTGAAGTTGCGCATCGCGAAGTCGAGCTGCTTGCGCCAGTCGGTATCGACCAACTCCGGAAACCACTGACGATCCTCCTCGGTAGGCGATTCGCAGATCCGGCGGATGTCCTGCATCATCGCGAACCCGAGCGCGTAGGGGTTGATGCCGTGGTAGCCGCCTTGATCGAATCCGCGCTGTGTCACGACGTTCGTGTGGTTGTGCAAGAACTCGAACATGAAAGCGTCGTTGATCTGGCGCTTCTCGTACAAGCGGTTGAGCAGCGTGTAGTGCCAGAACGTGGCCCAGCCTTCGTTCATCACCTTGGTGTGGACCTGGGGGTAGAAGTACTGAGCGAGCTTGCGGACGATGCGCACCACTTCGCGCTGCCACGGCGCGAGCAGCGGCGAGTGCTTCTCGACGAAGTAGAGGATGTTCTCCTCCGGCTCCGCCGGAAAGACCGAAGTTGGGCTCACCGTTGCTCGCACGTCCTTCTGTGGCACTGTCGTGTGCCACAGATCGTCGAAGAGCTTGCGCTGGTACTCCTCGCGCTCGGTACGTCGAACTTCACGCTCCTTGTTCGACATCGGCTGCGGCCGTCGATAGCGGTCGACGCCGAAATCCATCAACGCATGGCACGAATCGATCAGTTCTTCGACTTCGGCCACGCCGTAGCGCTGCTCACACTCCATGATGTATCGGCGTGCGAACACCAGGTAATCGAGGATCGCGTCGGCCTGGGTGAACTGCCGGAACAGGTAGTTGCCCTTGAAAAAGGAATTGTGACCATAGCAGGCATGTGCCACCACCAACGCCTGCATCACCATGGTGTTCTCTTCCATCAAGTAGGCGATGCATGGGTTGGAGTTGATCACGATCTCGTAGGCCAGCCCCTGATAACCCTTCCGGTAGGCCTGCTCGTTCCGGATGAAAGACTTCCCGTAGGACCAATGCGGGTAACCGAGCGGCAGCCCGCTCGACGCGTAGGCATCGAGCATCTGCTCCGAGCTGATGATCTCGATCTGGTTGGGAAAGGTGTCCAGGCCGAACTCGGCGGCGGCCTCGGCGATCGCCGCGTGGTAGCGCTCGATCAGGTCGAACTCCCACTCCGGCCCGTGAGGAAGCGGTTGGCTCATCGGAATCGTCCTCCTTGCCGCCTCACGTCACGTTCTCCTTGGAGAAGAGATCGCGGAACACCGGATAGATATCCTGTGGGCGGCTGACTCGTTTCATCGCAAAGTTGTCTTCGCTCTCCTGCAGTTCTTCGTACTCCGCCCACAAGGGGCTCTTGCGCGAATACTCTTCTTCCGGCGTCTCGATGTACGCGAAATAGCGCGTGACCGGCAGCAATGCCTCGCGCAGGAAGCGCGCGCTCTTGCCCGCGTCGGCACCGAAGGCATCGCCATCGGAGGCTTGCGCCGCGTAGATGTTCCAGTCGGTGAGCGGAAAGCGGTCGTCGACGATCTTCTTCATCATCTCGAGCGCCGATAGCACCACCGTGCCCCCGCTGCGCTGGTCGTAGAAGAACGTGTCTTCATCGACCTCCTCGGCTTCATCGGTATGCCGGATGAACACCAGGTCAACCGTCTCGTACTTGCGCGTCAGGAACAGGTAGAGCAGCGTGAAGAAGCGCTTGGCGAGGTCTTTCTTGCGCTCGTCCATCGAAGCGGACACGTCCATGAGACAGAACATCACGGCGCGCGCGACGGGAGCCGGTTGCACCACCCGGTGGCGATAGCGCAGATCGACGTCGTCGAGGAAAGGCACGCGCTTCGCGCGTGCTTCGAGCTCCTCGATCTGCTCCTGCAACAGCGCGATGCGGGTTTGATCGGCCCCCTGTTCGAGGCACTCGGCGAGCTGCGCCTTGAGCGCATCGAGCTCGTCGTGCATGGGGCCGCGCAGGGCGATGCGTCGCGCCAGCGCCGTCTTCATCGTCCGCGCGACGCTCAGGTTACTCGGCGTTCCGTCCTTTACATAGCCTGCGCGCACGAGCTTCTTGTGCTCGGCCTCAGCCAGCGTCGTGCGCATCAGGTTCGGCAATTCGAGATCCTCAAAGAAGATGTTGAGGAACTCGTCGCGCGAGAGCGTGAAGACGAATTCGTCCGTGCTCTCACCGGTGCCCGGCTCGGACCCGCCGCTTCCACCGCCGCGGTTGGGGCGCTGGATCCGATCTCCCTTCACGAATTCGCGGTTGCCGGGATGGACGGATTCCCAGTCCCCCCCTTCACCGTAGCGAAAACCAGGTTCGGAAATATCCTTCGCCGGCACCTTCACTTCTCCGCCCTTCATCATGTCCTTGATCGAGCGGTCGGCCACCATGCTTTTTACCGCACGGCGGATGTGGTCCTTGTAGCGCCGGATAAAGCGTTCGCGGTTGACCGCGCTCTTGTTGCGGCCATTGAGGCGGCGATCAATGATGAGATGCATAACGGCGTGTCCAACTATGGAAACAGGCATGGTTTGCATGCGCCCGCTGCGCGCATGTGCGGCGAGCGGTACAGCCAGGATCGAAACGGGGGATAGGAGAGGCGGGACGGCGGGAGGTCGGCAGGACGTGCAAAACAACTGAAGCGGCGTGACGAGGATGCCCTCGACCGCCGCCTCTAAGCCGCCAGAGGCGGACCGCAATCCCCTTCAACGCCGCATGATGTCTCAGCGCAATTGGAGGTGCTCTGTCCGTCCTCACGATGACTTCCCTATCGCTTACACCGCGTCAAGAGGATTTTTGCACACGCAGATACCACTCCGACAACAACCGCACCTGCTTCTCGGTGTAGCCCTTGGCAATCATGCGCTCGACGAAGCTTTGATGCTTCTTCTGATCCTCCGCAGAAGCCTTGGCGTTGAACGAGATCACAGGCAGCAGATCCTCCGTGCTCGAGAACATCTTCTTCTCGATGACCTCGCGCAGCTTTTCGTAGCTGCTCCACATCGGGTTCTTGCCGGCGTTATTCGCACGCGCCCGCAGCACGAAGTTGACCACCTCGTTGCGGAAGTCCTTCGGGTTCGCGATGCCCGCGGGCTTTTCGATCTTTTCCAGCTCCGTGTTCAGCGCTGCGCGGTCGAAGATCTCACCGGTGTCCGGGTCGCGGTACTCTTCGTCTTGCAGCCAGCAGTCGGCGTAAGTCACGTACCGATCAAAGATATTCTGACCGTACTCGGAATACGATTCCAGGTAGGCCGTTTGAATCTCCTTGCCGATGAATTCCGCGTAACGTGGGGACAGCCAGCCCTTGATGAACTCGAGATACTTGCGCTTGAGCTCATCGGGGAAGTCCTCGCGACCGATGCGCTGCTCGAGCACGTACATCAAGTGCACGGGGTTCGCCGCCACTTCGGTTTGATCATAATTGAACACGGCCGACAGCACTTTGAACGCGAAGCGGGTCGAAATGCCGCCCATGCCTTCGTCGGCACCGGCGTATTCACGATACTCCTGGAAGGACTTCGCCTTGGGATCGGTGTCCTTGAGGCTCTCGCCGTCGTAAACGCGCATCTTGGAATAGATGCTCGAATTCTCCGGTTCCTTCATCCGCGACAGCACCGAGAACTGCGCCATCATGTCCAGCGTGCCGGGGGCGCATGGCGCTTGAGCCAATGCGCTGTGCCGCAGCAATTTCTGGTAAATCTTGACCTCTTCGGAAACCTGCAAGCAGTAAGGGACCTTGACGATGTAGATCCGATCGAGAAAGGCCTCGTTCGTCCGGTTGTTACGGAAGCTCTGCCACTCCGATTCGTTCGAGTGAGCCAGGATGATTCCGCTGAAGGGAATCGCCGAGAAGCCTTCCGTTCCCTTGAAATTGCCTTCCTGCGTGGCCGTCAGCAGCGGGTGCAGCATCTTGATCGGCGCTTTGAACATCTCGACGAACTCGAGCAGACCTTGGTTCGCCAAGCACAACCCGCCCGAATAGCTGTAGGCGTCGGGGTCGTCTTGCGAATAGCGGTCGAGTTTGCGGATATCCACCTTGCCGACCAGAGACGAGATGTCCTGGTTGTTCTCATCGCCGGGCTCTGTCTTCGCGATCGCGGTCTGCTTGAGCACCGAGGGTCGGACGCGGACCACGCGGAATTGGCCGATATCACCGCCGAATTCCTGGAGCCGCTTCACCGCCCAGGGTGACATGATGCCGGTCAGGTAACGCCGCGGGATGTTGTACTCGCGTTCCAACAGATCCCCATACTGATCAGGTGGGAACAGACCGAGCGGTGATTCGTTGACCGGAGAGCCCTTCAGCGCGTAGATCGGCTGGTTCTCCATCAGCTGCTTCAAGCGCTCGGCGATCGATGACTTGCCGCCACCCACGGGACCGAGCAGATATAGGATCTGCTTGCGCTCCTCGAGACCTTGCGCGGCGTGCTTGAAGAACGAGACGATCTGCGAAATCGCATCCTCCATGCCGTAGAACTCGGCGAAGGCAGGATAGCGCTTGATGATTCGGTTGGCGAAGATGCGCGACAGGCGCAGGTCGTGGCGCGTGTCGATCAGCTCGGGTTCGCCGATCGCTTTCAACATGCGCTCGGCGGCGGTAGCGTAAGCGCCGGAATCCCGGCGGCACAGTTCGAGGTACTCCTCCAGGGACATTTCCTCGTCTTGCGTGGACGAGTACTTGGCCTTGAAGCCCTCGATGATCCTTGTCATGTGTACGTCTCCTTCGAATGCTCGTTACATCGCCGTTACCCCGGTATTTTTTGTTGTTTCCTCACGCGGCGTTCAGTCACTGTCCCCGAGTCGGTCTGCTATGAAACAGCACGCCGCGTGCCGTCAGAAAAGTCGGATTTGTCTGCTCGAATGTCGCATTGAATTGCCGAGCAGCGTTCGCATCGAGTACCAGTCGTGTGTTCATGCACTATTAGCTAAACACGATTACCTGACTAACGCAACGCTATCGTTTTGGTTACACCGAAACAGCGTTCGTCTGATCGATTGCATGCATCGCATTTGTCATGCGTCGAGATCAACTCCTGCTGCCGAAAAACGCTTGCAACACTGTGAAAGCAGCTTCCTTGCCAAGCGCGCATGCACATCGCGAATGCTCGCGCGTGCGAAATTGCCGCGTCCAACGGAGTACGCGTACAGCTCATCGTCGTAGTAGTAGCGCCAGGTCGGCTGGTGAAGGTAATAGCCGATGCGGGAAAATGGATCAATGATCCTGAAGGACCACGCGGCCCACTCGTCGAATTCCACGCATTTCGCGCCGCGCTTCCGCTCGGGCACCAGCGGTCGTTCTTTGCGGCACGTTAGTTAGTCACTGAATCGCGCTCGAGGTTCATCGTCCGGCGGGATGCAAGTTGCGCATCGTGAAGGCAATTGCGCGGCGTCGTGCAAGGTTGGGAATCGCGCCGCGCGCGTTCAGCTGCGCGACTGCATCGACTTATGCGCGGCACACCGCTGGGCTGGTGCGACGCCGCCGCTGCGCTGCCACGGCGCCATGTGCGCGCAGTTCGGCGCGCAAACCGTGCGCAGCAGCCCTCCTTCTAACGTGGAAACGTGCAAAAGCACTGAACACTCGACTCTCCATCGCGCTCGTCGGTCAGCGGACCAACACCGATGAGCGCGGTGGTTGCGAGTCGAGCAACCGTAAGGGCATAGAATGCCGCATCCTCTTTTGGCCGCAGGACGTCATGAAGCAGCTGCCGCAAACACGCATCGAGACCTTGATCGAGCGATATGAGCTCCTGCTGTTCGACGCTTATGGCGTGCTCGTGCATGCGGCCGGCGCCATGCCCGGCGCGCGAGAACTGATCAGGCGGTTGAACGCGATCGGCAAAGACTATTTCGTCATCACCAACGACGCCTCCAAGCTGCCGGAGACCGCTGCTGCCCGCTATCAGCGCTTCGGCCTAGACCTCGGTGCCGAGCGCATCCTGACATCGGGTCAACTGATCGCCCGCCACTTCGCTCGCGTGGGGCTGTCGCGTGCGCATTGTGCGGTGCTCGGCACTGCGGACAGCGTCGAATACGTGCGCCGGGCCGGGGGCGTGCCGGTGGCAGCCGAAAGCCCGTTTGAGGTCCTGGTCGTTGCTGACGAAACGGGCTACCCATTCCTCGAATCCGTCGATGCCGCATTGACCTCGCTCTTCCACCGGCTCGATGCAGGCGAGAGCGTTCACCTGGTCCTGCCCAATCCCGATCTCATCTATCCGCGCGGGACGCACAGCTTCGGAGTTGCGGCCGGCAGCGTCGCGCTAATGATCGAAGCCGCCCTCGAACGCCGCTTCGGCGCTAGCGCACCGACCTTCGCCAAACTGGGCAAGCCCCAGCCCGGCCTCTATCACGAGGCGCTTTCCCGCGCGCACCATGGTCCTGCCGTGATGATCGGCGACCAGCTCGAAACCGATATTCGCGGTGCCGTCGCTGCGGGCATCGACGCCGTCTTGGTGACGACAGGAGTGACCATCCAAATCGAAGCGATCGATCCGGCGATGCGACCCACGTTCTGGATGCACTGCGTCGGCCTCGCTGAGTTCAGCGAGTCGGTCGCCAGCGCGGAATCCTCCGCGCCCAACCCGGGTATCGACAAGTGAGGAGTGCTTTCCTCGGCGGGCAGCCAACGGGCTGCTCGGAGAGGAGCTTTCGTCACGCTTGCCGCCTGCCTCGCTGCGAGCCAGCGGGACCGCCTTCGGGCGGCACCAGCGAACGGTGTGCGACGAGTGCAGCCAAGCCGCATCCGCCGATCACACTCGCCATCGGAGTTGCGCTTGCGTCATACAGAAAGCCGACGAGGACGCTGGCAAGCGCGGCCATGCCGAACTGAAGCGTGCCGAGCAATGCAGCGGCGGTCCCGGCTCGCGCGCCTTGATGCGCCAATGCCAGTGCGCTCGAATTTGGCGAGATGAAACCCAGGCTCGCCATGTAGCCGAACAGTGGCAACAGGACACCGACAAATCCACCGGCTCCACTCGCCGCACATCCTGCCAGCAGCACCCCAAGCGCCGCATTGGCGACATTGGCTCGGAACAGTACGCGGCTCGCGGGCTGACCTTTGAGCAGCCGCCGGTTGAGCTGCGACGCGACGATCACCCCTAATGCGTTGGCGCCGAACAGCCAACCGAAGTGCTGAGGCGCCACGCCGTATACCCCGATGAATACAGCGGGCGAACCAGCGATGTAGGCAAACATGCCGGCTTGCGCGAAGCCGCCCGCCAGCGCGTAACCGATGAACTCGCGATCGACCAGCAGCCGCCCGTAACCGGCCGCCACCTTGCGCATCGCAACCTTAGAGCGCGCGCTCGGGTGCCGGGTCTCCGGTAACCAAGTGGCGCTGCCGATCAGACATAGAATGCCGAACAGCGCAAGCAATCCGAAGATCGACTGCCAACCGAACAGAACGAGCAGGTAGCCTCCAATCAGCGGCGCGATGATGGGTGCGATGCCCATCACCAGCATGATCATGGAGAACATGCGGGCGGATTCCTGCGCATCGAACAGGTCGCGCACCGCCGCGCGTGTCACCACGATCGCAGCGCATCCGCCGAAGGCTTGCACGAACCGTAACCCGATCAAGCTTCCGAGGTTCGGCGCGAGCGCACAGCCCGCCGAAGCGAGCACGTAGAGCACGATTCCGGCGTACAGCGGCCGCTTGCGACCGTACCGGTCAGTGAGTGGCCCGTGTACGAGTTGACCGCAGACCAAGCCGACGAAGAACGCCGCCAAGGTCAGCTGGACTCGGCCCGGGCGCGCCTCGAACACCTGCGCGAGCGTCGGAAGGCTCGGCAGGTACATGTCGATCGACATCGGAGCAAAGGCACTCAGTGCTCCGAGGACGATGGTGAGGCGAACGAGGCGTGGCCTCATGCGCCGTGCACGTGCGTCAGCGCAGCACCCACTTCGTCCCAAAACCGAGCCGGGCCATGATGGGCGCGAATCGGCGCACCGCGACCCACGGCAGCGGTTCGACGCGCAGCCGCGTCTGGCTCACTCCGCTGGTGACAAGACGTGAATCGTGCGGCTCGCGATCAGATCCTTCACCTTGGCGGCATATGTCGCCATGTGGGACGCGGCGGCGTGTGCACGCAGCGCATCTGCATCGGCCCACTTCTCGATCACGAAGATGGTGTCCTCCCCGGCCTTCGTTTGAAAGGGTCCGATCCCTTCGGCGTCGATCGCCGGGCCATATTCGATGCAACCCTTCTCTGCGCGCACTGCAGGAAGATTGGCGCGAATGGCTTGGAGGATCTCGGCGCGCTTGCCGGGTTTCGCGGTGATGATGGCGATGACGTGCACCATGCTTGTTCTCCACTCGTATGTTTCGCTCGGGACGGCTGCTTACCGGACGGCAGCATAACGCATCGCGGCGCTCGATCCGCTGCGCAGCGGTTCCCCTCGCCGAGCACATCTTTACGTCATCTGGTCGACAGCTTGCCGAATAAAGTGCAGACTGGGCTGACGGAAGGCAGGCGGCGGGTGCACAACAGCCGTCGCTGCGACGCGACAATATAATGTGGCAACCACGCATGTGAGTCGTCATCAGCATGAAGCGCCTATCGTTATCGGACGGGGACGATCCCAAGCAAGCGCTCCGGTTCCGACGCTATCTCATGGCGTCGGGGACCTCGCTCATGTTCGTGCTGCTGATGGGCCTATGCGTGATCGACGGCTTGCTCGCGGTACGGCCCTTCGTGATGGCATCGAGCATCGTGATCGTTCTGATCGCGCTGTTCTACGTCTTGTTCCGCACCGGTATCAACCTCAAAGCGCGCGATCCCAGCCTGACGCTGCCGATGATGCTGTGCGCAATCGCGATGATCACCTACGCCTTGTACTACGTCGGACCCGCGCGTGGCGTGTTTCTGCTGATGTATCCCGTGGTGCTGTTCTTCGGTGTGTTCCGGTCCACGACCGGTCGGCTGCTGACGCTGACGACCGTGATCCTCACGGGTTACGCGGGGGTGATCTTTCTGCTGATGCATGGCCCCGCGCCGCTCGAGCGCCTGTCGATCGAACTGCTGCAATGGGTCGTGCTCGCCGCCGTGTTGCTGTGGTTCTCCTTTATGGGCGGTCACGTGCACGACCTGCGCACACGGCTGCGCGAGAGCGAGCAAGACCACTTGACCGGCGTGTACACCCGCCGCCGCATTCTGGAGATCCTCGATCACGAGAAGACGCGCTGCGATCGCGGTGCCGGACCGCTTTCCGTGTGCATGATGGACCTCGATATGTTCAAGCGCGTCAACGACAACCTCGGCCATCAAGCCGGCGATCTGGTCTTGCAGCGCTTCGCCCGTATCGCCCAAGCCGAGCTGCGCTCGATCGATTTCATCGGCCGCTTCGGCGGCGAGGAATTCCTGCTGGTGCTCACCGGAACCGAACTCGACGGTGCGCAAGAGTGTGCCGAGCGTGTGCGCGCCCAGACCGAACGTGCCCCCGCGACCGAGCTGGGGCCCGAGGCACAAGTCACCGTATCGATCGGCGTGGCGCAATACGAAGTCGGCGAGACCTTGCAGGAGACGCTACGGCGCGCCGATACGGCGCTCTACCGTGCCAAGCAAGCAGGACGCAATCAAGTGCACAGCTCGCACCCCGCCTCCGAGCTGTCGATCGCGGACAACTGAGCAGCCTTCTCAAGCAAGCGCGAATCAGCAATTGAAAGCGCCCTCGCGATGAGGGAGGATAGCGGCGCCAGCGCGCCGTTGGGCGCAAGGCTGAACACCCTACACCGACAACGAGGAGGAGACATCATGAGCAACGCATTTCGCGCCGTCACCGCCTGGCTCGCGCTGAGCCTGTTGGCCTTGAGCGCGTTCGCCGCGGACCTGAGCCCGGCGACGCCCGAGCAAGCCGGCATGTCCTCGCAGCGTCTCGAGCGCATCGGCGCCGTGCTGAAGTCCTACGTCGACAACAAGCAGATCGCCGGCGGCGTGGTCGGCGTCGCACGTAACAACAAGCTGGTCTACCTGAAGAGCTTCGGCAGCGCCGACGCGGACAGCGGCAAGGCAATGAGCGACGACGCGATCTTTCGGATCGCCTCGATGACCAAACCGATCACCAGCGTCGCCGTGATGATGCTGATGGAAGAAGGCAAGCTGCTGTTGAGCGACCCGATCTCGAAATACATCCCCGAGTTCAAAGAACCCAAGGTTCTGGTGCTCAACGATCCGCAAGATCCTGCAAAGGGCTACACGACCGTCCCGGCCAAGCGCGAGATCACCATCATCGATCTGCTCAACCATACCTCCGGCATTACTTATCGCTTTTGGGGTAAGCAGCCGTTCGCCACGATGTACGAAGAAGCCGGCGTGGTCGACGGACTGACTCCGACCGCGGGCACGATCGGCGAGCGCGTCAAGCGGTTGGCCACGCTGCCGCTCGCCAATCAGCCAGGCGAGCGTTACGAGTACGGCCTCAACACCGATGTGCTGGGCTACCTGGTGGAAGTCGTCTCCGGTATGCCGTTCGACGCCTTCCTCAAGACGCGCATCTTCGATCCGCTCGGCATGAAGGACACGCAGTTCTACGTCTCGCCGGCTCAGCGTGCCCGCGTGGTGAGCCTCTACGTGCCTGCGCAATCGGGCGGATTGATGAAGGCGGCGGACACCGAAACGCGCTGGAACACGCTCACGTTCGCGGCCGCGCTGCCCTACGCCGACACGCGCACCTATTTTTCCGGCGGCGCCGGCTTGTCGTCGACCGCGCGAGACTATCTGCGCTTCACCCAGATGCTGCTCAACGGCGGACAACTCGACGGCGTGCGCCTGCTCAGTCGCAAATCGGTCGAGCTCATGTCGAGCAACTCCATTGGCAATCTGAGCGTGTGGGATTCCTATGCGCCGGCTGCGATCGGCAACTTGGGCGACAAGTTCGGTCTGGGCTTCGGCATCAAGTCCGAAGCCGGGCAGAACGAGCTGGGCTCGGTCGGCGAATACATGTGGGCCGGCATCTTCAACACGCGCTTCTGGATCGATCCGAAGGAGAAGCTCGCGATCGTGTTCCTCGGTCAAGTGATTCCGCGCGTCCCCGAGATCGAAGGCAAGATCCACAGCGCGGTGTACCAGGCGATTGTGGAATAGGGACAATCCCCGGATTCCGGCCTGCGGCCTGCATCCGGGCTACACCGCTCTCTTCCCCTCCTCGTCGCCGAGGAGGGGCGACCCGAAGAGTTCCGGCCTACGCCACTCTCTTCCCCTCCTCGCCGAGGAAGGGGCGACCCGAAGAGTTCCGGCCTACGCCACTCTCTTCCCCTCCTCGTCGAGGAGGGGTGGCCCGAAGGGCCGGGGTGGTGAGTCCCCGCATCCCGACTGCAGTCACCGCATCCCGACTGCAACACCGTAGCCCGGATGGAGCGAAGCGGAATCCGGGAAAGCTTTACCCCTTACGGCCCCCCGATAGAACCGCGCACCTCACCTACGCGGATGGCAGTGCCCTGCAACGCAACCCAAACACGCCAGCGCGCATAGCACCTGCGCCTCGCCCTCGAGGCGCGTCTTTGGCGTCGGCGCGTTGCTGCGACGAACAAGCCAGATCCTCCACAAGCCTTGCCGCGCCGCCGCGGCCTCGTCGCGCTGCCCAGATGCATTAGACCTGTTACCGAACGATCTCATTAGACGCACGACGACGTAGAGCAGATCCCAATACAGCACCTCCGACAAGGGGTGCGGCAAGGCGTGAAAGTAGAACGCCTTCCACCATGCGCGCGCGAGCGTGAACATCCGCGCAATACGCGGATCCTGCTGCAGAGCGTACGCATCGAGAGGCAGGAGTTTGGTCAATGTGGTGAGCGAGTTCATGGCGCCACTGTATGCGCAGCGCGTATCCGCATGATTTCATCTGTGGAGGAATTTGTTGCTGAGTTGTAACGGGGTTGAGCAACGGTTTCTCGATCACCTACAACCATGAGCGGAGCATCGTAAGGCGGAAGCCGCGACCGGCTCGGTTGCATGAATGACGCGTGCACAGCTCACCCCTTAGAAGGTTCGAAGGAGAGGACGCGATGGCGGGGCTTTGAGGTTAATCGATGTACTGAACGAATCAGCTGGCTCGTGGGCGCCCTGCCGAGGCAGCTGTCCTGTCCGCCTTCACCGCCGCCGCACGCCTCCTGCGCCTGTGATACTTTCGATGCTCGACTCTACGACTGACCGATACTCATGAACGGCGCAGAAAGTCTCGTCCGCACGCTGCTCGCCAGCGGCATCGACACCTGCTTCGCCAATCCCGGCACGTCGGAAATGCATTTCGTCGCCGCGCTCGACAAGGTGCCCGGCATGCGCTGCATCCTGGGCTTGGCCGAGACGGTGGTGACCGGTTGCGCGGACGGCTATGGGCGCATGGCCGGCAAGCCCGCAGTGACCTTGCTCCATTGCGGTCCCGGTTTCGCCAACGGCATCGCCAACGTGCACAACGCGCGGCGCGCCTTCACGCCGATGGTGAACATCGTCGGCGACCACGCGACTTACCACCGTCAATACGACACGCCGCTCACGGCGGATACCGAAGGCCTGGCGCGCGCGACCTCGCACTGGGTGCGCACTTGTCCGAGCGCAGCGCGCGTCGGCGCGCTCGGAGCTGCTGCCGTGCAGGCGGCGCTCACGCCACCGGGTCAGATCGCGACGCTGATTCTTCCCGCCGACACCGCATGGAGCGAGGGCGGCGAAGTGATGAGTCCGCGACCGGTTCAGCCGCGCACGCCGGTCGCTCCCGAGACGCTTCGCACGGTAGCGCAAGCGCTTCGCAGCGGCGAGCAGGCGCTGTTGATGCTGTCCGGCGAGGCGCTCGCCGATGTGCGCGGGCTCATGGCCGCGCAACGCATCGCTCACGTCACCGGCGCGATGCTGCGCGCGCCGACGCAACTGCCGCGCATGGCACGCGGGCGTGGCCGCCTTCCGGTCGATCGCGTTCCGTACGTGGTGGAGAACGCGCTCAAGGTGCTGAGCAACGTGCGCCACGTCATTCTGGTCGCGGCCAAGGCGCCCACCGCCTTCTTCGCTTATCCGAACAAGCCGAGCCTGCTGTCCCCACCCGACGCGGTGACGCACGTGCTCGCGCGGCCCGAGCAGGACGCCATCGCCGCGCTCGAATGGCTGGCCGAAGAGCTTGGCGCGCCGAAGCAAGTTCCGCTGCCCGAGCCCGAGATCAAACCGCAGGTGCTGCGCGGGCCGTTCGAGCCGGTCGCCTTCGCCACCACGCTCGCCGCACTTCTGCCCGAAAACTGCATCGTCGCGGAAGACGCGGTGACTTCTGGACGCGCGTTGTTGGCTCCCACCTTCGGCGCCGCCCCGCACGATTGGATCCAGATCACCGGCGGTGCGATCGGTCACGGCTTCCCCGCCGCGACCGGTGCTGCGGTCGCCTGTCCCGATCGCAAGGTCGTGTGCTTGCAAGCCGATGGCGCGGGCATGTACACGGTGCAGGCGCTGTGGACGCAAGCGCGCGAGAAGCTGGACATCGTCAACGTCGTGTTCGCCAATCGCGTCTATAAGATCCTGCATGGCGAACTGCTCAACGTCGGCGCAACGCCCGGACCGGCAGCGAACGCCTTGTTCGATCTCGCGCGTCCCGAGATCGATTGGGTCACGCTCGCGGCAAGCTTGGGCGTGGAAGGCAAGCGCGTGGAGAACCTCGAAGGCTTCGCCGATGTGTTCAAGGCGGCGTGCGCCCGGCGCGGACCGTTTTTGATCGAGTTTCGAATCTGATCGAGTTTCGAATCTGATCGAGTTTCGAATGTGATGACGTTGCGGCCTTCGGCCGACCACCCCGGCGCCTTCGGCGCCACCCCTCCTTGAAAAAGGAGGGGAAGAGAAAAGTCGTAGGTGCGCAAGGCAGTTGCGCAGCGACGCATCACGGACGGTTGTGGGGATGCCGGCTGCATCGATGAACCGCATCGCATCTTGCGAGCGCGCTGCGCGCACTCCCCTCCCCCGCCTCACGCGGCGGCCCGGGACACTGCACGCACTCCCTTCCTCGCCCCTCACGAGGCGGGCGAGCACACACCTGCACGACTCCCCTCCTCGCCTCTCACGAGGCGGGCGAGCACATACACGGACTCCCCCTCCTCGCCTCTCACGACGTGGGGCGAGCACACTGCACGAACTTCCCCTTCACGCCCCTCGCGAGGCGGGCAAGCTCACTGCACGAACTCCCCCTTCACGCCCCTCGCGAGGCGGGCAAGCTCACTGCACGAACTCCCCCTCCTTGCTTCCGAGGTGGGCGAGCACACTGCACGCACTCCCCCTCCCCGCCCCTCACGAGGCGTGCGAGCACACCTGCACGGACTCCCCCTCCCCGCCCCTCACGAGGCGTGCGAGCTCACTGCACGCACTCCCCCCTCCCCGCCTCTCAGGAGGCGGGGTCGGCCGAAGGCCGGGGGTGGTGTGGGGTAGTCGCCTCCATCATCTCCCGCCGCGATTGCGGCGTCTCCAGACTGATCCGGCCGAGCACTCCGGTTCGATAGTCGTGCAACAAGATGAGCGAGGCCTTCTCCAGGTCGAGATGTCCGCCCTTCAGCTTGCAGCCGCGACGCTGCGCGATCTGCGCGATCAGCTGCGACCCATCCAGCCCTTTCATCGCAACACCGTATCGCGCCGCCAGCAGCTGCGGATAGCGCGCGAGCAGCAGCTCGCCGAGAAACAGCGCGACCTCTTCGTCGTTTACCGCGTTCGTGCCGATGGCATGACTCGCCGCGAGCATGTAGCCGTCGCTCTCGTGCTCGATCTTCGGCCACAGCAATCCCGGGGTGTCGGTGATCGTCATGCGTACGTTGAGATCGATCGTCTGCTGCGACTTGGTCACCGCTGGCTCGTCGCCGACCTTCGCCACCCGCCGCTTCAACAGCGCATTCATCAGCGTCGATTTGCCCACGTTGGGAATGCCCATGATCATCATGCGCAACGGTTTGGTGTTGTCGCTTCGATGCGGCGCCAACGCCTGACACAGCGCCGGAATGCGCGCGACATCGGCCAGCCGTTTCGCCGACAGCGCAACAGCCGTCACGCTCGGCTGCGGCGTGTAGAACTCGAGCCATGCCGCGGTCGCCGCGGGATCGGCCAGATCGGCCTTGTTCAAGACTTTCAGGCAAGGCCGCTGGCGCTGTTCGCGCAGCGTCTTCACCAGCGGATTCGTGCTCGCTTCGGGCAGACGCGCATCGAGCACTTCGATCACGACATCGACGCGCGCCATGGCCTCGGCAGCATGCTTGCGCGCCGAGGCCATGTGGCCGGGGAACCACTGGATGGACACGAGGAGAGCTTAGAGCTAGAAAAGCCGAAGGATAGTAGAAAGCGGCTGCTCGCACGCGTTGCGAGATCAGAGCGAATGCAATGACTGATTGATTAGCGGCAACCAAGACAACAGAGGAGTTTGGGCGTCTAAGAGTGTAGCGCCAAGATTCGCCCTGCATCGAACAACTCCAGAAATTGGGCGAACCCTTCACCGAATCCCCAGCACCCAGCCCTCGCACGCCGCCACCTCGCGCTCACGCTCGCTGAGCGGCGGGTCGAAATACTCGGCGAGCGCCCCTCGCGCCGCCATGTCGGCCATCCACTGCGCGCAGGCAAAGGCGTCTTGCTCGTCGACGCTGCGCCCTTCGCGTGGATAGCGATTGCGAAAGATCGACGGATAGATCTCGACCAGCACCGACTTGCCGGGCGCGGGCTGCCAGCCGTCGAACGGCCAAAAATGCAGCCGATCGCCGGCTTGGTCGCGCAACCACTTGAGCCACGGAATCCCCGCGTGCGAGCTCTTCGCCACCGAGCCTTGCATGTCGAACTGGAACACGCTTTTCGCCGACGCGGTCCAGCGCTCGGCGATGCGCAACTCGCTCGTGCCGCCGCTTCGCGCGAGCGGTATCGCTCTGCTCGCGTCGTTGTGCCGCTCATGACGACGAATCGAATCGACCGAGACGTCGTCGTGATGTGTGGGCCAGTGCGCGACGAAGTCGTCGAGGAACGCGGGCCAGCTGTCGAGATCGAAGCGCTCGAAGTACGACCACGGCATCGAAAAGCAATGATCGAGACCGGCGAGGAAACGCTCGCTCGAGCGTGCCCGCTCGAGCAGCATGTGCGCGACCTCGCGCCGCGTCCAGTTCAATGGTCTGGCCGAATTCGAAGAGGCGGGGCTCATCCATTTTGTGGCGGCCTCGCCCGCGCGCGCGGCATACACTTGCAAGCCGCTCAGCCGCGCGATCGGCGTTTGCGCGCCGGAGTAGTCGATGCCGATGAAGAGGTCGAAATGGATGGAGCTCAAGGTCGGTCTTGGATTTGATTACTTACGAAGCTCAGCCGTCGAGAATCGCGAAACATGAGCTTCGGTGGGACCACCCCGGCCCTTCGGGCCACCCCTCCTCGACGAGGAGGGGAAGAACAGCGTCCCGGTGCCACACAATGCGCCGCTCCCCGCCGCTCAAGACGCGCAGGAGCGAAGGAAGACATCGGTCAAGTCCCGCGGCGCCCGCAATGCGCCGCTCCCCCGCCTCTCAAGACGCGCCAAAACAGAGTAACTGATCAAGTCCCACGGCGCCCGCAATGCGCCGCTCCCCCGCCTCTCAGGAGGCGGGGTGTCGGCGGAGCCGACGGGGCGGTGTGGGGTAGCAGCAGGAACACCCGACCAATCCGTAGCGTACAAAAGGCCTGTTACCCACGTCTCGGAACACGTGCGTCCGATCTCTCGCCTCTGACTTCATCGGAGCGCCCCAAGAAAGCGTTACCTGGGTCTCCGAACAGGTGCTTATCTATGCCTCGCGTCCCGCGCCGGGAGCAGCGCGCGAGATGCGTTACCCATGTCTGCGAACAAGTGTCGCCCATCTCGAAACCGAACAGTCTAGCAGCGCGTGCTGGCACTCATCGGAATCGACTTCTTGAAAGAATAGGTCGAGCGCCCCCTTTCCCCGCGCGCATGAAAATCGCCACCTACAACGTCAACGGCGTCAACGGCCGCTTGCCGCGACTGCTCGAATGGCTCGCCGAGACGAGGCCGGACATCGTCTGTCTGCAGGAGCTCAAGACCGACGACTCGAAGTTTCCCGTGCGCGCGATCGAGCAGGCGGGCTACGGCGCGATCTGGCATGGGCAGCGCGCGCATCACGGTGTGGCCATTCTCGCCAAAGGCGAGACACCGCGCGAGATCCGCCGTGGACTGCCGGGCGACAACAACACCGATCTACAGGCGCGCTACCTCGAAGCGCACGTCAAGGACCTGGTCGTCGCCTCGATCTACCTGCCGAACGGCAATCCGCAACCGGGCCCGAAGTTCGACTACAAGCTGGCGTGGTTCGAGCGCTTGATCATGCATGCCAAGCGGCTGATTCAGTCAGCGGATCCGGTCGTGCTTGCCGGCGATCTCAATGTCGTACCAACCAACGAGGACATCTACAACGCATGGGCGTGGCGCTTCGACGCGGTGCTACAACCGGAAACCCGGCACGCCTATCAGCGCTTGCTCGCGCAAGGCTGGATCGATGCGACCCGCCATCTGCACCCGAACGATCGCATCTATACGTATTGGCTCGACCGCGCATGCGTACCGTCGCAACGCGGGTTTTCGTCTCGACTTCCTGCTGCTCGCACCCAGCTTGGTTAGTCGACTCGAAGCCGCGGAAGTCGACAGCGCCTATCGCGGCCGCGAGAAGCCGAGCGATCATGCGCCGGTATGGGTGAGGTTGGGGGAGGCTGCTTCACGCGACAGCTGAGAAGCTTCATGCCCGAACCTCGCCGGCTTTGCCAAGGTCGTCCTCGAGACTAACACGGGTCGTCTGTAACGGCGGTGCGCCTGGAAACAGTGCGCGCATAAGGCGCCTCCCCTCCTTCTTTCAAGGAGGGGTGAGTCCGACGGGTCTGTTTGGTCGTTAAGCAGGTAACCCGAGAAAGCTCGCGAGCTCTTCCCCTCCTTGTTCAAGGAGGGGTGGCCCGAAGGGCCGGGGTGGTCAAGCAGCAAGACCGAGGGGGAAGGCTTTGAAGTCGTTGTCATACTTCTACCCGACACCGCCCGGCGGCGTCGCCGCCACCCCGTCTCCTGAGAGGGGAAAAACGAGGTGAGCGCCCGCATAACTCGAAGCGTAGCGATCTCGAAGAGCCGTGCATCCCCACGCTATGATCGCCACCATGCTTGCCGTCTGCCCATCCCTGATCTTCGCCGCGATGCTGCTCGCGGCTAGCCACGCACTCGCCGCGACCGAACGCGTCCCGCTTTCGTATAACCCGGTTGCAAGTGAAATCGCGACGATCCGCCGATACCAGATCGAGGTTGGCGATGTGCCGCGCCACGTGCTGCGGCTCTATGAGATTCGGCGCGTCTTCACGCATCGACCCCCGGTGTTCGATGGCGTCGCGGCAACCGAAATGCGCGAACGGGGGACCGCCGACGTGATCGACGAAAGCGGGACGCAAGCGGCATATGTCATCTACCTGCTGGCCGACGGCAACCAAGTCTATGGCCGCTACGGTGGTACCGTGCAAAGCTCGCGCTGGCCGGATGGATCGTGGCATCACGACATTCGAGGAAGGATCGACCTGACGGGCGGGACGGCGCGATTCGCTGCGGTGCGCGGAAGCGTGGACGTCAGATACGTGCTCGATCCGGGCGCGGAGAGCAGTCAAGGCGAGAGCGCCGGGGAGTATTGGCTGGAGCGGTGACGCTCATCGGCCGGTTGCGCGGATGACTTCCCTTGCTTGTTACGCGCGCGGCGCTTGATTCTCAGGCCGTTCGAATGACCCCTACTTCTCTCGCCACGCGCAGCACTTCACTTCTCTCCTCGTCGCTCAGCCGATTGACCGGGGGGATCGAGCGGCCGCAATCGACTCCCAGCCGCGCCGAAAGCACAGTCTTG
>Ga0070741_10002383_pt1 | contig 51073 bp, 46 predicted proteins | sample Coa_R1_4_FD_66440 | JGI IMG/M metagenome (GOLD analysis project Ga0070741, IMG submission 66440) | Surface soil microbial communities from Centralia Pennsylvania, which are recovering from an underground coalmine fire - Coalmine... | ecosystem: Environmental > Terrestrial > Soil > Unclassified ... | reverse complement strand
GGAAAGAATTGTTCAATCAGCAACCATTCGCTATACTTCAAGTCGGTCGGGTAGGTTTGGGTGAATTTGCTCATTCCCCAAGCTTACTCGACTTTTGGCGATTTATGAAACACTCTCTCATAGCAGAATACCTTATCACGGAACCCTTAAGAGAAAATGAATACAATTTGGAAAGTGGAAAGCGGAAACAGCATATCGCCAATCGCAAATCCGCAATCCGCAATCCGCAATCTCCAACCTCTCTACTCCTCCACCACAAACTCGAACACCAAATACGCGACGACGAGAAAAATGACATCGTACGCCAAAAGCAAATTGAACCAGCCCTGAAAATCCGAAAAGGGCGCGCCCTGCAAGGAACCCTGCGTGATTTTCACCGCTGCGACGAGAAGCGGCACGAGCACCGGGAAAAGCAAAACCGGCAGCATGACTTCGCGCATACGCGTCGACGCCGCAATCGCGGACAATAAGGTGCCCACTGCCGAAAAACCAATGGTGCCCATGAGAACATAGCCGACGAGCGGAAACCATTCCAGCGACACGTTGAACAAAATCACAAAGAGCGGTAGTGTCACCCCTTCCATCGCGAGAATGAAAAGAAAATTCGCAAGCGCTTTGCCGAGAAAAATCGCGCCGCGGTCCACCGGCGCCAACAGCATCCCATCCATCGAGCCGCGATCGCGTTCCGCTGCAAAGGAACGCCCCAACCCGATGATGCCGCTGAAACTGAATGCCACCCACAAGACGCCGGGACCCAACACTTTGATGTCAACCCCCTGCAAATCAAACGCAAAGTTAAAGATGACGAGCACCAACAGCGCAAACACCAACATCGCGCTCAGCGTTTCTTTGGTGCGCCATTCCACTTGGAGTTCTTTGGCAAGGATGGCGTAGAGTTGACGAAAAAAAATCATAAAGCGGCGTATGGCAGATGGCGAATGACGAACAGCACCCCGCGCGCTGGCAGACGCGGCGATTTGCCATCGGCGATCTGCTGTCGGCTATTTGCTGTCGCTTTCGTTTAACTTTTCCGTGTACACCTGCGCGAATCCCGCCGCGTCGCGCCATTCGTCGCGCGCGCCGTCGTAAATCATGCGTCCGTTGCGCATAATCAACGCGCGGTCGGCGGCGGCAAGACTGCGCTCAAATTCGTGCGAAGAAAACAACACCGCCGCGCCCTCCTGCCGCGCGCGCTCAAAGACGCCGGTCAAGACGTGCGAGGAATTATGGTCCAGACCCGTCCACGGCTCGTCGAACAAATACACTTTGGGGTGATGCAGCAGCGCGCGCGCCAAGGAAACGCGCTGTTGATAGCCGCGCGACAAGGTACGCACCGCATCGTCCATGCGTTTTTCAATCCCCACTTGTTGCGCCACTTCGAGAATGCGCGCATCAACGTTATCCAACGCGTACAAACGCGCGTAATAGCGCAAATTCTCCGCAATGGTCAATTCGTCGTACAAGAGCGTTTGATGCCCCACATAACCAATGTACGCGCGCGCCTGCATCGCGCCTTGTGGAATTTCAATGCCGTTGATGGCAACGCGCCCGCGTGTGGGGCGCGACAGCGCGGCAAGAATCCGCAGCAGCGTCGTTTTACCCGCGCCGTTCGGTCCCGCCAGCGCGACGACTTGCCCAGCTTCAATCGTCATGGTCGTGCTCTTGAGCGCCTGTTTGTACCCAAATGCTTTTTCCAACTTGAGCGTTTCAATCATGTTTGTGAATAGAGCTTGCAGCGAATTCCAATTTGGTTTGTGGTTGTTATTGATAATATGAAGGCGTTGCAGTTCATCGCATCGCAAGCGCGGCTCGCCATGACTATCCCGCAAATGATTCTGGAATTCGCTCTAGAGCCTGCTTCCCGCTCCCTGTTCCCTGCTTCCTGCTTCCTGCGTACTGCTCCCTGCTTCCTGTTCCCTCAACGCGTCTTTTAACAATTCCGCTTTCAACGCCGCGCGTTCGGTTTGGTATTCGCTTTCGTCAATTTCAGCGCGCGCGTACGCCTCATCCAAACGCGCGATGGCTTGCAGCTGCGCCGCGCGCAGATTCGCGGCAGACGCTTTGCTTTGCATCATGCGCCGCCGATAAAATGGCAAGACCAACAGCGCGAGTCCACCCAATCCGCCGCCGACGAGAATGACCGTCTGTACGGTGTGCGTATTGTCCGCGCCGGGCAGATTGGAAATGGTGGCTGTAAAGACCGTTCCGGCGTTTTGCGGCGGCGCGGCATAGACCAGATACACCTGTCCGCTTTGCGAAGTGAACGGATTGCTTGGCGTTAGATTGTTGCCCGACGCCCGGACATCGCCCATTTTTGTAATGAGCAGATTGATGCCGTCCACACCGTTCTTGAGCGGCATCGTCAACGTGTAATTGGGCGGCGCAAAAGGCATCACCAGACCGTACAAAATTTCGGTGGTCGTCGGCAAAATGGGATACAGCACTGTGCCGTCGGCTTGGCGCTGCACGCGCGTCTGTTCGCGAATATCTTCCAAGCGCACGTCGCTCGTTTTATCGGGCACGGGCAGCGGCACATAAAACGCGCGGTCGGTCGGATTGGTCACCTGCACCAACGCCAAGCTGTTGAACGCTTTGGGCTGAACGTCGAGAATGAGGTGCACGCGGTCGAAGCGAAAATCCGCCGGCATCGTTTGCGTCTCGTACACTGTCATCGAAATCGGCGCCGTGGCAATCGCGTCGCGCGGCAGAATGTCGGAAAAATAAACCACGCCCGCGTAATCCACGCGCGTAAAGTACGAAGTCGCGTCGGTGATGACGTTCGTAAAGGTAAATTTGCCTTGCGTGTCAGTGGACTGCGTGACGGTGATTGGACCTCGCTGTGTAATTTGAAACAACGTAACAGGCACATTGGCGATGCTGTCCGGCGGCGCGTCATGCGTGCCGTTCAACAATTGCCCCTGAATCACGAGCGGTGTTGGCAGCGGCGTTTGTGCCTGAACGCGCGCGACAAAAAACCAGCCGAAAGCAATAAGCATAACAAGCGCCGCGCTAAAGAACGCGGCGCTTTTTCCATATCGAATCATTCTGCGTCAACTCGCTCTAATTCAGCGCGCGACCGCACCGGGCGCAAAAACGGTCTCCCGCTTTGTATGGACGTCCGCAGTTGGCACAGCGCAATGCTTTTTGCGGCGTTGGTGTTCTGCCGTTTGTTGTCTTGTTTCGCAGCGCGGCGATTTCTTGCTCAAGGGCATCGCTCGCGGCGGCGGCGCTGCCCTTTCCTTGCAGCGTGTCCAATTGCCGCAAAAGGTCCGTTGCCTGCGTCATGTATTTTTCATGCAGCGCGTTGTAATCCGCGTCGTCGAGTTTGCCCAACTGTTTGTCGAGTTCCAAATCGCGGAGCGTGGCATAAACGCCGTCGCGCTGCGCGAGCAAATTGTCCAATGTGGACGCATTCAACGCGGCGGGCTGCTGCTGCGCGCGATACAACGGATACGCCAAAATCGCGAGCGCGGCAGCCAAAACCAAAAGCGCAATTACAAAATCCATTTGGCTCGCTCTACTCGCTCGATTTCACAAACGCTCCGACGCCCGCCTCGCGCAGCACACGCGCGCGTTCGCGCACGCGCTGTTCTTGCGGATCGGGGAACATCGTAATCAACGTCGAAATCAAAAACAGAAAACCGCCGACCCATACGAGCGTGACGAGCGGATTCACGAACGCGCGAAAACTGACCGTTTGAAAATTATCCGTCCAGCCCTGCACGATCACATACAAGTCGCGGCGAAAGAAGGGCGCATCGTGCCAAATCGCGGGGTCGCTCGCTTGCTGCTGTTGGCGCTCAAAAAATGAAATCGCCGGCTGGAGCGTCGCAATGCGCTGTCCATTTTCGTACACGCCGAGCGTTGCCGTTGTGACCACCGCCTCGCCCTGCTGGACTTGGGGCGCCAATCCTTCATAGACCAGCGTATAGCCGTTCGTCGTCCACGCTTCGCCCTGTTTCATCGCGCGCACTTCGTCGGTCGCATACGCGCGCGAGCCGATGACGCCGAGCGCGAGAATCAAAATCGAAAGGTGAATCATGTAACCGCCATAGCGGCGATGATTGCGCCCGACGAGGTGCACGACAGCCGTCGCCAAATTTTCGCGCGTATTTTTTTGACGCGCGCGCGCGGCGAGCAAAATATCCGCGCTGGTGGTCACGCACGCGAATGCCAGCAGCGCGACTGCCAGCAAGGGCAGGGGGTCGCGCCAACCCAACACAAACGCGACGACGACGACGCCAATTGCGCCAAGCAGCGGCACAACTACTTTGCGTCCGAGTTTTGCCATCGTCGCGCCGCCCCAACCGATGAGCGGAATAATGCCCATCAACAAAACAATGCCCGCGAGAATCGTGCCGACGACGAGATTGTAATACGGCGCGCCGACCGTGAGCGTTTGCCCCGTGATGATTTCGCTCAAAATGGGCCAAATGACGCCAATCAAAATCGCAATCGCCGCGCCGAGAAACAACACGTTGTTGATGAGGAAAAAAATCTCGCGCGACAACAACGAATCAAATTCGGACTCGCTCTGCAATTTGTCGAGACGGAAAAAAAGCAGCGCGGTGGAAGCGAGCGTAATCAACGCGACAAAACTGAGGAACAGCGGACCAATATCCGATTCGGCGAACGCGTGCACCGATTGAATGACGCCGCTGCGCGTGAGGAATGTGCCAAACAACGTCAGCGCAAAGGTGATGATGACAAGTCCCACATTCCAAACTTTCAGCATTCCCTTGCGTTCCTGCACCATCACCGAATGCAAAAACGCGGTGCCGACGAGCCACGGCATCAACGCGGAATTTTCTACCGGGTCCCAGCCCCAATAGCCGCCCCAGCCCAACACATCGTACGCCCAACGCCCGCCGAGCAGTAAACCCGTTCCCAAAAACATCCACGGAATCAACGTCCACCGCCGCGTCGCGCGCAGCCACGAATTGTTCAGACGTCCCGACAAGAGCGCCGCCATCGCAAACGCGAACGGAATGGTAAATCCGACAAAGCCGAGATACAACATCGGCGGATGCATTGCCATCGCGGGATGCTGCAAGATCGGATTCAAGCCCGCGCCGTCTGCGGGAATGGTGTCCATTTTTTGAAACGGCGATGTGACAAACGCGAGCAGGAACGCGAAAAATGTTTGCACCAACATCAACACCGATGCCACATACGGCATCAATTCGCGGTCGCTTTGCCAGCGCAAGAGCATGACGACCAAACCGTACAGCGACAAAATCCACGACCAAAACAACAGCGAACCGTTTTGTCCGCTCCACAATGCCGTGATGGTGTACGGAAAGATGGGCAAGTCACGCGACGTGTGATTGGCGACGAGCGTCAGCGAAAAATCGCGCGTCACGAGCGCGTACAAAACGGAAATCACGGCGATGGTCGCCAGCACGGCGTAAAGGATGACGCCGTTGCGCGCGCTTTCTGCCAATTCGGGAATGTTGCGCCGCGCGCCGACGAATCCCGCAAGCATGGCATAAATGGCGACGACGAACGCGACGGTGATGGCAATCGAACCGAGTGTAGTCATTTTGTGATCGGAGAGTTGGAGCGATAGAGAGAGGGAGAGCAAAAGAGAATTGGAAATTCTCTCTATCCCTCTCTCCCGCTTGCACTCTTTCTCAGTAGTTCGTGTTCCCTTGCATTTTGCTCGTGTCGTATTCTTCAATCTTGGACGCGTCGTATTTGCTCGGACATTTTGCCAAAAGATTGGTCGCGGTGAACGTGCCATCGGGATTCAGTTTGCCTTCGGCGACGACTTCGACGGCGCGGTCAAAGGTGTCGGGCACAACGCCGCTGTACGAAACGGGCAGACGATTGACGCCGTCAGTGAGCACAAACGCGATTTTGTTGGCTTGGACATCTTTTTTCACCGAATTGGCTTCGAGTTGTCCGGTCACGCGTACGCCTTGCCCGACGGCGCTGCTGCCTTTGGCGGACAATTCCGTCAAGGTGATTGCCCATTGGCTGGTTTGCGTGAGACCGAAAAAGATGAGATAGCCAATGACGCCGAAAATGGCGATAGCGCCGATAAGATATTTGACTTGGTACTTGGTCTTGGGTTTTGCTTTAGGTTGCGCAAAAGTTGATGTTGCCATATCTGTTGGGAGCGCGTTTGTCTCGTTGGTCGAGACAAACCGCGCGTGGGCATTGGGAGCGCCGACATTCTAACATCCTCAAATTTCACTGTCAATTAAAGTTGTTCGATGACAATTCACGAAACCGCTCTGTCTGCTGCATTGAGCATTAGGCATTGAGCATTTTGCATTCCACATTTCGCATTATCTTGGGGATCCAATTTTTGGCACAGGGCGTAAAATGAGGTAGGAGGAGGGTTCCAGCACACACCCGCCGCTACGGTCCATGTTTTCGAAAGCCATCCGCTGGAAGAACGGTACGGCGTCGGCGCCGCATTCTTTTGACAACTCGGCGTCCGCTCCGCTACAATCCCGCCAGGTGGAGCAGCAGACAGCCCTTTCCATGACGTCGGTGCAAGACATCCCCGCCGTATTGGACGAGGCGAGTGACGAACATCTCGCGCTTCGGATTGCGGCGCGCGATATGGATGCGTTTGGACGCGTCTATGACCGTTATTGCCAGCCCGTTTTTGCTATGGCGGGACATATGCTTGGTGTGAACGACGCCGAAGAAGCAGCGCAAGAAATTTTCATACGTCTCTGGCGCAAAGCCGCCCAGTATGACCCGGCGCGTGGTCCATTTAGTCATTGGTTCATGTCCATTGCGCGGAATTATATTCTGGACACATTGCGTGCGCGCGGCGAACGGCGCCGCCTAGTTGCCGCCGAACAGATTGAGGCGCTGCTCGCGGAAGCTCCCGACCCCACCGTGGATGTTCTGGAACAGGTTTGGCAGAATCAGCGTGGCAGCGCGCTGGCGCAAGCGTTACAGCGCATTCCGCACGAACAACGCCGCGTGATTGTGCTGGCATATTTTGGCGGAATGAGTCAATCCGAAATCTCGATGCATCTCAATGTTCCGCTCGGTACAGTGAAAAAGCGCATTCGTCTCGGTTTGCAAAAACTGCGCGCGGCGCTTTCACCGCAAACACTACTGGATTTTGACGGCGAGCTGGCGGATACGTTCACCGAAGGGGAGTGCTAAGCAATGAATTGTTCGGATATTCGACCGCAGCTCGAAGCGTACGCGTTGGACGCGTTGGATACGGTGACGCGCGCGCGCGTCGAGCAACATTTGGCAACGTGCGAGAGCTGCCGCGTGACGGCGACGCGGCTGCGCGGCGTTGTCGCCGAATTGCCGGCGGCGTTAAGCGCCGCGGCGCCGCTCCGCCCCCCCCCCTCGCTGAAAAAACAGGTGTTGCAGTCGGTGCAAGCGGATGTGAATGCGCACGCCCAAACCACCGCGCTTCAACAAGCCTTTGCGCCGCGCGCCGCATTGCCCACACCGACCGCGCGGCGCGGACGCTGGCTGCTCAATCCGCGCGTGTGGATGTTTTCATTGGCGACTTGGCTGGTCATTGTCGCGCTGGTCGGTTGGGCGTTGACCAGCAATCTGCAAATGCAGCGCGCGGTTTCCACAGCACAAGCAGTGCAGCAAAAACTCGACGAGTTCCAGGCACAGCAAGCGCTCGCCGTGCCGATACTGAATTCGCTTTCGGCAAGAGAAATTGTCTTGAGCGCGCCCAATGCCGCGTCGGATGCTTTTGGCAAAATTGTGCTTGACGTGAACAAACCGACACTGGTGTTTCTCGGTTACAATTTGCCGCCGCTGCCTGCGGGGCAGACGTACGTGTTGTGGACGATTGATCGCGGCATCATGCAATCGCGCGGCTCCTTTACCCCGAACCGCGATGGTTTTGCAATGGTGGTCTTTTCGGCGGACCGCAACGACCCGCTGCTGAAAGAAGTGTTGGTTACACGTCAAATGCCGACGGAGGTGATGCCGTCCACGGACCGCGTTTTGGTCTGGCGCGCCGACCCGAATGACTTGTTGGAAGAACTTTCCTATAGCTCCATTTTCCCGCGCCCCACCGTAATTTTGCCCGGACACTAAAGGCAATTCACAAACTCACAAAATGGAGGGCAAGAGCGCTCTGCAATCTTTGCAGGGCTTTTTTTTGCGCGTCGGCGGCAGGGATCCGTTCACGCGCTTGCCAAGTAAAAGTAATTGTAAACGACAAGAGTAGCTCTAGTTGCTTCCATAGGGATTGCTGACCCTGTGCGTTGACGCTAGCTCCTGCTCTTGTCACGGGCGAGGGCTTTCCCGGAGCAGAAAGCCCTTGCCCAGCTCCCCGCAAACGAGCGGAATGGATTGAGCACAAATCCATTCTGCTCTTGATTCACTTTGTTTTTTGCCCTGGGGTGGAATCTGATTGGCGACGCGCTGCGCGACATGATTGACCCGCGTTTGCGCGGCGCGCAATGAGAATTCAAAAGAGTTGTCGGTGAACCGTTGGCTCACCCGCAGCGAATGAGCAACTCCTGCCAAGGAAATGGTGCGCGGATTGTAAGAGCGGCGCGCCAACAATTCGAGCAGCGGTGCGTTCAGCGCGCCGGAGCAGGCAAGGCGTTCAGCGCGATTTTGCCATTGCCGCCCGTTTCGGCAAAGTGTTTGAGCACACGCGCGAATTCTTCCAAACGACGCGCCACACGCGCGTTCACCGATTCGGGTGGGAATTGACCGCGTGCGTCGCGTTCGCCCGCTTCGAGCCCGGTTAGCAGCGTGATGCCTTCCGCTACGGTTTCGACCGTCCACACATGAAACTTGCCTTCGGCGATGGCTCGGACCACATCGCGCCGCAGCATCAAATCGCGCGCGTTGCTGGCGGGAATCACTACGCCTTGCGCGCCGGTGAGACCGCGCGCGCGGCAGACATCATAAAAGCCTTCGATCTTTTCATTGACGCCGCCGATCGCTTGCACGCGTCCCGCTTGGTCGAGCGCACCGGTGACGGCGATACCTTGTTTGATAGGCACCTCCGCGAGCGCCGACAACAACGCATACAACTCTGCCGACGACGCGCTGTCGCCTTCGACGCCGGAATAGCTCTGTTCAAACACCAAGCGCGCCGAAAGCGTCAGCGGTGTGTCCTGCGCGAACGTGCGCGCAAGATAACCGCTGAGAATCAGGACGCCTTTGCTGTGAATCGGTCCGCCCAACGCGACTTCGCGTTCGATGTCAATAATCCCTTCGCGTCCCGGCGCGACGCTGGCAGTAATGCGGCTCGGGCGTCCAAAGCGATAATTGCCCAAACCGAGCACGGACAAACCATTCACCTGTCCGACGCGCTCGCCGTCGGTTTCGACCACCAACGTGCCGCGCAAAATGGCGTTTTGCAGATGTTCTTGAATCAGATTGCTGCGAAATTGTTTCTGCTCCAACGCGTGTTCGATGTGTTCGGCTTGAATCAGCGCGGCATTCTGTTGTTCCGCCCAATGATTTGCCTCGCGAATGACATCCGCGAGCGCGCCAAACTGCGTTGAAAGTTTTTCTTTGTCTTCGGCAAGCCGCAGCGCGTATTCCAGCAGCGCGGCAACGGCGGTGCGGTCGAGCGCCTTGAGTTTTTCCTTGTCGCTGAGCGTGCGAATGAACGATGTAAAGTTGGAAACGTTTTCGCCGGAAAAATCCATCTGCGAATCGAAATCGGCTTGGACTTTGAACAATTCGCCAAACTCTTCGTCCAACGCATAGAGCAGTTGATAAATCAGCGGACTGCCAATCAGAATCACTTTGAGCTGGATGGGAATCGGCTGGGGGCGCAAGCTCTTGGTGGAAAGAATGCCGAGACGGTCGCCAAACTCTTCGATTTCAATTTCCCGCGCGCGCAGCACGCGTTTCAACCCGTCCCAACTGAATGCATTCATGAGCACATCCTGAACGGGCAGCACCAAAAAGCCGCCGTTCGCGCGATGCAGCGCGCCTCCTTTAATCATCGAGTGGTCGGTGTACAACGCGCCATAATGGGTTTCTTTTTCGACGCGTCCGAATAAATTGTTATAAGTGGGATTGAGTTCGACGATGACTGGCGCGCCTTGTTGATTGCTGTGGTCAACCAGCACGTTGACTTGATATTTGCGAAACGGGAGTTCTTGCAGCCATGGACTGGGAATGGGCGCTTCGCCCGTCGCCGACGCAACAGCGGTCCCTTGCGCAGCTTTGAAGAGTTCGATGTTGTCCAAAATGTCGCGTTTGACCGCATTGATAAATTCCGTCACGGCAGGCAGGTCGCGATATTTCTCGAGGAGGTCGTCAATCAAACCGCCGACGACGTACAGCGCGATTTGTTCGTCGAGCTCTTGCAATTTGTCGCGCGCGGCGCGTTCCAATTCGCGTCCGCGTTTGAGAATCGTGTCGAGTTCGCCTTGCAGCTCTTGATGTTTTTGTTTCAGCCCTTCGCGGTCTTGGGGACTGAGCGCATTGAATTCTTGTTCGCTGATGGGGCGTCCGCCTTTGATGGGAATCATCGCGATGCCGAGCGGTGTCGCCTCCAACGCGAATCCGGCTTGGCGCGCGCGTTCGGCGAATGCATTGAGCAATGTTTCGCGCTGCCGATTCAACGCGGTGCGAATCTCTTCGCGCTTGGTGTTGTATTGTTCGCTCTCGAACGCTTTGGGAATTTCGCGCCGCGCGGCGGCAATCAATTCTTTCATGTCTTGCTGAAGCGCGCGTCCGCGTCCGGCGGGCAGCTGCAAAGCGCGCGGCTGATACGGGTCGTCGAAATTGTTGACATAGCACCAATCCTCGGGCGTCGGTTTCTGCGCCGCGATTTCGCCAAGAAACGCTTCCACCGCCGTCATTTTGCCGATACCGGGCAGACCGGCGACGAAAATATTGAAACCGCTATTCGGAATGCCCAAGCCGAATTGGAGAGCGGCGACGGCGCGAGCTTGCCCGATAATGCCTTCGAGCGGTTTTACATTCGCGGTCGTCTCAAACGGGAGCGAGGCGGGGTCAATCGTTCGTCGGACCTGTTGCGCGTTCAATTCCTGCCACATGGCGTGTCCTCACTTTCCGCAAATCCATTTATCCCTTTGCAGCTTACTCGCGCGAACTGAAAGTTGTGTGTGAATTGCGTACCCAAAAGGTCAAAAAAACGCGTTGCTGTGCCGCCATTTTCGCTTTATACTGCTAGTTGATTGCGCTCTTCGGTGGGGGCTTTATGAAACAAATCGTGTGGCTGCTTGGATTGGGTTTGGTGCTGCTGGGATGCGGCGGCGGAACACCTCTTCCCACAAATACCGGGACGCTGCGCGTGACGAGTCCCGCGTTCGCGGACGGCGAAAGCATTCCGCAAAAATTCACGTGCAGCGGCGAAAACATCTCACCCGCGTTGGAATGGAGCAACGCGCCAACAGGAACGAAAAGCTTTGCGCTCATCGTGGATGACCCCGACGCGCCGGGCGGCACATTCACGCATTGGGTCGCGTACGATATTCCCGCGTCGCAAACCAACATCGCCGAAGGCGCGAACGCGGCAGGCGTCGGCGGAAAAAATAGCGGCGGCACGTCGCGCTACATGGGACCGTGTCCACCGTTGGGGGAACATCGTTACGTCTTTGTGCTGTATGCGTTGGATGTGGACTCACTCGGTCTTGGTCCGGACGCGACCAAAACGCAGCTCGTTACCGCGATGCAGGGACATATTTTGGCGCAAGCCACGCTCATGGGACGGTACAAGAAATGATTACTCTGTGACGCGCGCATTGTGTGCCGCCGCCACGCGTTGGGTCTTGCGGCGCGGTTTGCGCAGCGGCGGGCGCGCGGCGGGCGGCATCAGCGCTTGGCGCGGACGCGGCATGCGCTGTTCCGCGACGACGCGCAGCGCGTCGAATTCGTCCACAAACGCGTTCGTGATTTCTGCGGGGTCGGGAATCAGACCCGCGTCGGTGTTGACGCCGACAATCACTTCGTCCGCGTAACTGATGATGCTGACGCCGAGACCGAGATGCGCGGGCGTCGGCACCCAAAACATCAATCCGCGAATGCGATTGCCCGCGAGGTAAAGCGGTTCGCGCGGTCCGGGCACATTCGTCATGACCGCCGTCGCTTTCATCCCGAAAATGGTGTTGATGACGTGCTCTACTGCCACCGGCGTCGCGCCGATGGTACCGAGAATGCCGTACGCGACAACCGCTTCGGGCGAACGCTTGATGCTGTCCATCCGGTCTTTTAGTACCGCCATTCGCAAAAGCGGGTCTTGAATACCGACGGGCAGTGACAAAAAGACCAGCCCGAACCGATTGCCCAACGAATCCAAATCGAGGTCGCCGGGCGCGCGCAAATTGACCGGCACAATCGCGCGCAAGTTCATGTCCGTTGTGTCTGTGTCGCGCGCTTCGAGATAGCGCCGCAAGGCGCCCGTGACCGCGCTAATCAGCGTGTCGTTGATGGTGCCGCCGAGCGCGTGCGCGACATATTTTACTTCGCTCAAAGGCAGCGGTTTGGTCCACGCCGCGCGTTTCATCACGCCGCACTTGCCTTTGAACAACGAAGGCGTGTCGGGACCGATGAGCAATAATTTTCCCAACGCCAACGAGCCGCTCGCCCCGAGCAGCGCCGTGTCGCGCATTTTTTCGCGGCTCGTCATCATCTCGCCCACATATTGAGCGCTCGCGCGCGCGAGGTGGAACGCGCGGCGGAACATTCCCCCGCGTCGGCGCGCGCCGTTCGCGTCGAACGTTTCCGTCAATGTCGTTTCGACATTGGGCGCGTGATCCGCCATGGACAAAAGCACCTGCACCAACGCGAGACCGTCCGCCATCGAATGGTGCAAACGACAAACCAGCGCGCAGCCGCCGTTGTAATTTTCGACGAGATGATATTGCCACAGCGGTTTGGTGAAATCGAGCGGCATGGACATGAGGTCGCCGACAAGTTCATGCAGCGCTTGCTGGTCGTGCGGCGCGGGCAAGGCAATGCGATGCAAATGCGCGTCGAGGTCAAAATGGGGGTCGTCTTCCCACTGCGGAATCCCTACGCCGAACAGCGGTTCCCGTACGCGCTGGCGAAAACGACGTACGCGCAAAAGCCGGTCGCGCACCAATTGTTTCAACGTATTGAACTCGACGGGCTGGTCAAACATAATGACGCCAACAATCATTGCCATGTTGGTCGGCTCGTCCATGTGCAGCCAGGCAGCGTCTACCAAAGAAAAACGTTGCGGCATACGCGACTCCTCTTTTTCGGCAAATGAACTTGTATCATTATAGCCCCAAGCGGATGACGCGGCGCATTTATTTTTGGTCGCGTGCGGGTCAAAATCTCGCGCGCCGATGAATGGGGTGGAGCGCGGATTGGAGATGTGCGGGGTCGGAATTTATTTGCGCGCGACCGACTTGAAGCGATAACACGTGACCAGATGGTCGTTGACCAAGCCGGCGGCTTGCATGAACGCGTAGCAAATGGTCGAGCCGACGAATTTAAAGCCGCGTTGGGTCAAATCCTTGCTCATCGCGTCAGATTCGGGCGTGCGCGGCGGGATTTCTTGCAGCGCTTGGCGGCGATTGACTTGCGGTTTGCCGTTGACAAAACTCCAAATGTATTGGTCGAATGAACCGAATTCCTTTTGCACGGCGAGAAACGCGCGCGCGTTGGCGATGAACGCGTTTACTTTCAAGCGGTTACGCACGATGCCGGGGTCGCTCAACAGCGCGGCGATTTTTTTGTCGTCATAGCGCGCGATTTTTGTCGCGTCAAACTGGTCGAACGCGCGGCGATAGTTTTCGCGTTTGCGTAAAATCGTGAGCCACGACAGACCGGCTTGCGCGCCTTCGAGACACAACAGTTCAAACAACGCGCGGTCGTCGTGCAGCGGCACGCCCCATTCCTCGTCGTGATAAGCCAGATAGAGCGGGTCAGTCGTCCCCCATTCACAGCGTTTCAACGTTTTGGTGCGCGCCATAAAGTGTACCTCGCCTTTTTTCCTCTGGAGAAAATCCCGATGCGTTGGAGCAACCCGCGTGGCTGCCCCATTAACCCAATTCGCGGAATCCGAACGCGAGCCAGCGCATGAGCGACAGCGCGCTCAATTCGAGAAGCGAAAGGTAAACGGCAATCGCAATGGGATTCAACGCCTCGCGCCAATTCGCCGCGATGCGCTCGCGTTTTGCAAGCGTCAAAACCAAGACGATGTTCAATGCGCCCAACGTCGCGAGAATGCCGAGCGGCGCGAGCGCGGCAAGCGGATACAGATACAGTCCCGAACCCAGCTCTTGCAAAACCAACAGCGCGCCGCCGAGCAGCACGAGCGGAATCAAATCGCGCACGCGTTCAAACAGGACGCGCGGTTCCGCGTCACGCCACAGACAATAATTCACCACCGGCAAAACGATGCCCGCCATCGCGATGCCGCACAGCCAGCCCGTAAAAAAACGCAAGTCGAGACGCGGCGCGTACGCGTACGGCACGGGCAAGCCCGCGTTGCGCAAATCGTAAAGCGTCGCGTTAATGCCATCCGCGCCCATCAGCGCAATCATCGAAATGAATGTCAAGAGGAGCAGTGGGCGCGGCATTGCCGTCGCGCGTCCGCGTCGGCGCAACAAGGAAAAAGCCCACGTCAACAAAAATCCGGCGAACATGCCGAACATGCGCGCCTCGACCGGCAATTTGGTCGGCTCGCTTGGCGCAAGCGCATTGAGCCAAGGCAGCGCCGCGCGCAAATTTGCTTCGCCCGGCAGGAGGGTACCGCCCAAAAAGAACGAATGGCTCGCGCGCTGCGGACAAATGCCAAAACCGATGAGATAAAATTTGTGAATGAGCGTGTCGGGAAAAAACAGAAACGCGACAAACAAAATGACGAGCGCCAGTGCGCCCCAATGCATCATGTGTGTGTGCGCGGTCGGTTTCACAGAATCCATACTTATCCTTGCCGCGTTCCTATCGCGTGCGCGCGTGGACGCGTTCAAGTTGGCGCGCGGTCTGCGCGTGCAAATCGCGCAGCGCCTCATCCACCGCCGGCAAGACGAGCCATGCTGTTCCCAACGCGAACCAAAAGCCCGTGAGCGTTCGCAAAAGCGCGTCGCTCTCGCGCCAACCAAACAACTGCGTCAGACCGTCAAGCGCGATAGGTGGAATAAACACCAACAAAAACACGCGCAAGGAAAGCGGTTTGAGCGGATGCACGCGCTGTAACATTGCAAAGATGACGAGCGCGAGCAGCCACGTCGTATACATCGCCGCGTCGCGTTCGCAGTACGCGACTTTGTAGCCCAATTGCGCGTCACCCGTGAACGCGCGCCAAAAGAAAATGTCGCCGCCGCGCGCGTCGTTCGCCACATGCTGCTGCAATTCGGCAAGCGTGTATGCGGGTTGCGCGCCAATCAGGAAAAAACTGCGGTACGCCAATTGATGACAGGTCGGCGCATACACCGCGTAAATCCATTCCGCCGGGGTGGTGAATCCGGCTTTCATCAACACGGGCGCGAGCCACGGCAGGGCTTGAAAGAAAAAGAGGACGACGATCGCTATCGCCAGCCAGTGTTGGGTCACCCGCAGGACGAGTTCGTCAATGAAACGAATCACGCGCAATGTGGCGGGCGAGAGAGTTGAATTGGCGGACATGGCACTTGCGGGGTGCGCGTCCATGCGCATGGACGCGCACCTTTACCACTCAAGGTTTGGGTACCAGCGCATTCCACTTCCACGCGGAAGGGGGGGGGGGAATCTCTTTCAAGTACACGCGCGAGGGTTGGATGTCCCACGCGTTGACAATGGTTTCGTAATCAAAATTCTTTGCCAGAACTTGCGGCGGATAGACTTGCTGCATTGCCTGCCACCACGTCAAGCCATCTTCTTTTTGAAAATGCCAGAACTCGAGCGCCTCGCGATTGTTGCGCCAATCGAAATCCACATCGTCGTGAGACGAAATGCGCGTCCAGCCGTAAATACGCGCCAGCGCGGTAAAGTCCACGTAATAACCGTTGGCGACCGCGCTCTCCATGCCGCCTTGCCCCGCCGCGAGGTTGGCGCGCGCATTGTACGACAAATCCCACGGCGCGTCGGTAAGCGGTTCGCCCATCGTGCCGTCCTGTTTCGCCGCGCGCAAATACACATGCCAATACACTTCGCCGCCGACATCCTCGCGCACGAGCAATAAGGCGTCACTGCCATTGACCGGCATTGTCAACAGCGTATCTACCGCGCGTCCCGATTTGTGCCACGATAAATTATCGCATGTATTGTCGCAGCGCGAACCAATCAGTCGCGTCATGTCCGAAAGCGTCGCCAAAAAATCAATGCCGCTGTCTTGCCGCACGCGTTGGCGCAGCGCGCGATACGAGTCCGAGACCGTGCTCGACAAGATGCCCCACGACGGCGCGAGATACACATCTTTCATGCCGACAAAATCGTACTTGGTGCCCTCTTCGGGATTGGATGGAATTGGCTTGTCCACATACAGCGGCGGTTCGTCCACCGGCGCGGTGCCGATGGGAATGGCATCGGGCGACCACACGGCAGAATCAATCCACACCTTCGGGTCGGTCAAGGCGCGCGCGAAATTTTCTTGCGGCGCGGTGATGTACAGGGGTTGCTGCGCGGGACGCGCGGCGATGAACGCGATTTGTTTGCCGTCGGGTGACCATACCGGCGCAAGGTCGCGTCCGAGATACGTCACTTGTTGGGGCGCGGACAATTTCGCGCCGTCGAAAGCGGCGACGAAAATCGTGCGTCGTTGGCAGTTGCCGCTGTCCACGCCGCCGCGCGCAGGGGGATTTTCTACCGTCGCCTGAACGTGTTCGGCGCACCCTTCGCGATTCGAGACAAAGGCGATTTGTTTGCCGTCGGGTGACCAGACGGGTTTTTCGTCATGAAAACGGTTGTTGGACAGATTGACGCGATTCTTGCCGTCCGGGGTCATCGCAAAGAGTTGTTTGTTGCCGGTGACCCAACTCGTATACACAATCGTCTTGCCGTCGGGTGACCACGCTGGCGCAAAATTGTACGCATCTACGTCAGCGGTGAGATTCACCAAATTTTTTCCGTCGGCATCCATGCGCCACACATCCAACTTGTTCGCGCGATACGACTCGAACGCGATTTGTTTGCCGTCGGGTGACCAACTCGGCGCGCCGTCGTACGCGAGGTTGTCGGTGACGCGCGTGATGGCGCCCGTGCGCAAATCGAGGACGTAGATTTCCCAATTGCCGTCCTTGCGCGATTGGAACGCGAGGCGTGTGCCGTCGGGTGAGAGCGCGGGATTGCGCGCCGAGTCATACCCGCGCGTCAATTGTTTCCACTGCGCGAAATCTTGAATGTCGTTCACGGGCGCGGCGTACAATTCCCAATGCCCGCCGCGTTCCGCGCTCAACACGAGCGTTCCCGCGTCGGTTTGCGCCGGTACGTCGAGCGGAGCTGCCGGGGCGGGTTCAGTGGGATGCGGCGCGGCAGTCGCGGCGGCAACATGCTTCGTCAATGTGTCAGGCGCGTCGGTGGGCGCTTGCACGGTCGGCGCAAATTGAATGACAACGGCGAGAATGAAAAGCGAGAGCAGAACGATCGCGGACGTGCGCAGGAAATGTTTCGAGTGATTCAAGGCGGTATCAATTGCAGAATACGGTGTTGTTGGGCGTATTCGATAAAGCGGACGAACAGGATTATACTACAAATGAAAAATCAATCCCTTTCAATGAGGTGCATATGGACTTGGCGGACGTACACTGTCGCGTGGGGCTTTCGATTGTCTTTTTCACGTTTGTCTTGGGCGCGTGGGGTGTAATTGCTTTTTTGCGCGGCTCGGGCGTCACGAGCAGTTATTTCGGCGCGATTGTGATTGGCGAGCTGCTCGTCGTTGCTCAGGGGCTGTTGGGTTTCATATTGGTCATCACGGGGCGTTGGCCCATGGACGCGCTCCATTTTTTGTACGGGATTGTGGTGCTGTTGATGTGGGTGATGGTGTACATTTACACCAAAGGCGCGATGACCCGACGCGAAATGTTGATCTATGGCGTCGTGTCTTTTTTTGTCATGGGCTTGGCGATACGCGGCATCATGACCGGCGGCGCCGCGCCGTCGTGCTTGGCGTTCTAACAAAAAACTCTGGTCACGCGACCAGAGTTTTTTGTTGGGTTCAATTCATGGAGGCTTGTTCGGGACCGTGATCGCGGAACTGGGCGATAAACGAACGAATGACTTGTTCGTTGACGCCATCGCAATTCTGCAAATGGTCCCACGCGGCGATGGCAATCTTCTGCGGCATGTTAGGATATTCCGCCACAATCAACTTGAAGGGGTCGGACTGTTGAATGCGGACGAGTTGGTCCACTTGGTCTTGGGGAATGCCGTTGTAAAAGAGAATGACATAGCCGTGTTCCATGCTGTGCACGAGCATGGTAACGTCGGCAGTTTTGTCATACACGCCCGCCGGATACCACGTTGGATTGTGCGTGCCGGAAGTGGGCGGCACACTTTTGTACACCGGCGTCGGCTCGCCCGGTTGCAGATGCGAACGTCCCTCGTCTGTCATCACTTGCAAATTGCCGCAGTTCGCCGTGCCCACGCTGGTGGGCGCGCGCGGCTGCATCATCGGATAAATGATGCCGACACCCAATAACAATGCGGCGGCGATGATTCCGCCGATGATGAGATATTGTTGTTGTTGTTTCTTGTGCGCTTGCAATTTCGCCTGATTCTGGCGTGATGATTTGGTCATAAATCCTTTGCCCTGGCACGGAGCCGAATAGCGGCTATTGTACTTGAAATTATTCGGCGCACAACTCGCGCAAATCGCGCACGCGTACGATGTTGGAATCCTGACAGCGGTCGCGGCGGTCAATCAAAATCGCATCCATGCCAACACTGTGCGCGCCCTCCACATCGTGAAACACACTGTCGCCGACATACACCAATTCGGTGACCGGTTTGCCCGCCGCCGCGATGGCAGCATGAAAAATGTGCGGGTCCGGTTTTTCGACGCCCAAAATGCCCGACACGATGAAAAAATCGAAATAGTGTGCCAATCTCAATTCGCGCAACAGCGTTTCGCAGTTGGGCGAAAAATTCGAGATGATGCCAAGCCGTTTGCCGCGCGCCCGGAGCGCTTGCAGCGCGGGGACGACGTCCGGAAACACGGCTTGGAAATTGCCGCCGTGCGCGGGGTCCAGCAATTCGTCGGCAAAGCGGCGCGCGTCCGCGTCGCCGACGCCGAGTTGGCGAAAACCTTCCGCCCAAAAGTCGAGCCAAAACGCGCGTTGGACGGAACGCGGCAGCAGCGACAAGGGCACCTCGCGCGTGCGCGCAGGCAGCTCGTGGTCCAATTGTGCCAACACGCGCGCGGCGTCGTCCGCCGAAACCGCTACGCCAACCGACGCGGCGCGTTCCGCATACACCCGCGCGCGGCGTTGTTCGTCGAATTTGATGAGCGTGCCGCCGACATCAAACAAATAGGTCGAATATGTGTTGCCGTGCATTTTCGTTTTGAAAAAATCTATTGTCCCAAACGCGGACGTACGTGTCCGAGAATCACCAGCCGCGTGTTGCCGTGCAGGCGGTATTGCGGGGGGGGGCACAGCAGGGGCTTGTCGCTTTCAATCACGCCGATGAGAATGGTATTGTCGCGAATCTGTTGGTGCACCAGCGCCGCTTGAAACGTTTTGCCTTCCAGCGACGGCGGCGTGTCAATAATGTACATTTCCTGTGTAGTATCCAGGCGCAGCAATGTGGCAAAGGCGTTGGCAATTCCGACATTCAACGCGGAACGCGCCAAAAGTCCTTCGGACATTTCCGCGCTGGCGACAACTTCGTCGGTGCGGGCGCGTTCAAAATGCATCCGGTTTTCCGGATCACGCATTTGCGCGACGACATGCAAATTTGGATTGGCGGCTTTGACCGCCAACACGGTGAGTACGGCGCGCGCATCGTACGTCGAATCGGTATGCGGGTCATGGTCGCTTTCGTCAGTCAGCACAATCGCCGCGCGCGCCTGTGCGACGCCCGCGCGTTCCAGGTCGTCGGCGTGCATCGGATTGCCATTGACAAATTTGATGGACTCGTCGGGCAGCGGGTTTTCGGGGAGCGGCGCGAGCAGCACAATCGGCACGCCCGCGCCGAACGCTTCGCGCTGCAAGACATGAATGACCTGGTCTACGCGCGGATTCCATCCGCAAATCAGAACATGATTTTGGTCTTTCACTCGTTTGACCCCTTTACCGCGCGCCAAGAGCCGATTGATGAACCACGAGACAACGGCGGCAATCAACACGGCGCGCAGTGCCGTTCCGCCCAAGACCAGCACAATGCCCGCAAGACGACCTTGCAGTGTCAGCGGAACCTTGGCGCCCAGACCAACCCCCGCGACATTTTGGAGCATGAACGTGAACGCGTTGTCGAAACTGTGGAATCCCGGTTCCCCCCCCTCTTGGCTTTCCAACAGCATCATCACCAGTGACCCGCCGACAAGAGTCGCGATGAGCAAGAGAAGCAGATAAGTGTAGGTGCTGGGCTGGGAGAGAAAACGGATGACGCGTAAGAGCGCGGCTCTTAGTTTTTCCGCGCGAGTGGGTGTAATCGGCATTGCTGTAAACGACTCGGATTCTAATCGAACTGTATTTTGGCGTCAACGAAAAAATGAATCGTGATGGCGTAGGGGCAGTTCCTTGTGCCTGCCCAGCGGCGCGAATTTGGACGAGCGCATCGAATCGTGCCCAAGACGTTATCTTGCAAAAGAGGTGCGTGGCATCGGCGGGGAAAAAAAAGGACGCACCGTGCGGAGCGTCCATAAAAAGCAGGCATGCGGGGTTTCAACTCGTTTTGCCGGGTGCGCCCCATTTGGCTTCAAAGTCTTCGGGAGCCATCTTGTACCAGTCCGCGTTCTTGTCAATATAATCGCGCCAATTGTCAGGAACATCGTCCAGTGGAAAGATTGCGGACACAGGGCATTCCGGAACGCAGGCGCCGCAGTCAATGCAGGTATCGGGGTCAATATACAGCTGAATTGAACCTTCAAAATCGCCTTCATCTTTGCGGGGATGGATGCAATCAACCGGGCAAACATTTACACATGCGGTATCCTTCGTGCCAATACAAGGTTCGGCAATGACATATGCCATGACTCTGCCTCCATAAAATAGGTTAGAAATATCGTGTGGTCTGGAATTTCCAGTGAGTTGGAATTGGAACTGCGTTTGAAATCATACTCTAATTCGATTTTAACGTCAAGTGTTTTTGCGCGAATTTTATCGGAAATCATTGACACGCGCGCGCGCATGGTGTAAGATGCGCGCAGACAAGAGCCGCATCGCTCGCGCGAGGAATCATTGTATGGTCAGAAGCTTGAGTTTGTCTCAATTTGCCGTCATTATTACGATTGCTGTGGCGTTGATTTTCTCTTGGGATTTTGGGCGACGCATTCTCGAGACGGTGCAGCTGCTGCAAGCGGTTCAAGCCGCAGACCGGCGTTTAGCAGAAGTCGAAGCAATCAACGCCAAACTTGAAACGCTCAAAAGTGATGTGACCCAAGACGCGTGGGTTGAAAAGCAGGCGCGTTCGCGTTTGCATTACACCAAAGACGGCGAAACCGTTTTTGTTCCGGTAGCAACGCCGCCCGCGCCGCCCGCGCCCGCACCGCTCGTCGTCGAAGCCCCGCCCGCGCGTACGATTTGGCAGGACATCCTCGAAGCGCTTTTTGGACCCGCGCAATAACAGAAACACAAAATTCAAAACAGAGGACTGGGCAAGACCCGCGGCGCCCAGTCCTCAATCTTTTGGCAGGATATGAAAATTCGTTCCGTTACAACTTTTATCCGCGCGGACGAGGCGCTCGCGGATGCGTCGTTCGACCGCGCTGCCGCATTGAATCGTATCGCGCGCGCAACCGCGTCCGACACGGGTATTGTGCTGCAAACCACGCGTCTCGCCGCGCAGCCTCTCGAAAGGATTTTGCGCGAAATTCCGGCGGTGGAATTCGGGCGCGCGTTCGAAGCGGTGTATCGCCAACTCGGCTTTGATTACGGCGCACTCTTGTTGTCTTCGCCGGACGTGTATCGCCACGCGGGCGAATTGGTCCAAACTGCCGAGAGTCTGTTTGTCTCGCTCTCCATCGCCAACCAAGCCAACGGGATTCAATTCGACGCGGTCCAGGCAGCGGCGCAGACGATTCATACGCTTGCGCACGCGTCGGATGACGGGCTGCTGAATTTTCGTTTCGCCGCGTCCGCGAATGTGCCGCCGACGGTGCCGTTTTTCCCGACGGCGTACGCGGGCGACGACACGCCGTGTTTCGCATTGGCGACCGAAGCGGCAGACCTCGCGGTGGACGCCTTCACCGCCGCGCGAACGCTCGCCGACGCGCAAACGCGCTTGCAGCACGCGGTGGAAACGCACGCCGCGCAATTGGACGCGTGGGGCGCGGAGTTGGAACGCACAAGCGGCGTACGCTACGCGGGCATTGATTTTTCTATGGCGCCCTATCCGACCGAAAACGCGAGTTTGGCAACCGCGCTCGAACGCTTGACGGGCGCGCGCTTTGGCACGCGCGGCACGTTGTTCGCCGCGTCGTTTGTGACCGATACCTTGCGCCGCGCGAAATTTACGCGCGCTGGATTCAGTACGCTCATGCTGCCGCTGTTGGAAGATTGGACGATGGCGCGGCGTTCGCATGAAAATTTGTATTCGCTCGATTCGCTGCTGCTGTACTCGACCGTGTGCGGCACCGGACTCGACACGATTCCGCTGGCGGGCGATGTGAGCGTACACGAAATCGCCGCGCTCTTGCTCGACCTTGCCGCGCTCGCGGTCAAATTGGACAAACCGTTGACCGCGCGTTTGGTGCCCGTGCCCAATGTGCGCGCCGGAGAGAGCACACAATTTCAGTTTGAATACTTTGCGAATGCGCGTGCGTTTGGCATCTACGCGGACGCGGGCATGAAATTACTCGAGATGTGAAAACGAATTGGTTCTCGCCAACGCGTCGAGACAACAAGCCGCGACAGATAACTGCGCGGCTTTTTATTTTCCGCCAACAAGGTGTGCTACAATTTGTTCATTCCGCGCGAAAAGCGATGCGTGAGCGGCGATTCGCGCAAACTCTGCAATGGAGCAGTATGAGCGATAAAACTTTTTTACTTCTCGGCGGTGCGGGCTTGGTCGGCTTGCAAGTGGCGCGCGCGATTGCGCGCGAGATGGACGCCGAAAAAATTGTGATTGCCTCTCTGTATCAACGCGAAGTGCGCGAAGCGCTCCGCCTGTTGAAAAAAGAATATGGCGAAATCGAGTGGGTCGGCGCGTGGGGCGATGTGTTTGTGCGCGCCGATTTTCAACACGAACGCCGCAGTGACTTGATGGCGTCGAAAGCGCGGCGCGATGAATTGTTTGATGATCTGCTCGGCGACTTTCAAGACGCCTATCGCCGTTCGCGTCTGGTGCAGTTGATTCTGGAGCACAAGCCGAATGTGATTGTGGACAGCATCAATACGGCGACCGCTATCAGCTATCAAGATGTGTACGCCGCGTCGGTGATTGCCAAAAACAAAATGGACGCGCTGTTTGACGAAATAGACGCGCTGACGCGAACGGTGCGGGGGTTGCCCTCACCCCTAACCCCTCTCTCAAAGGGGGGGGACGAATTGCCCTCACCCCTAACCCCTCTCTCAAAGGGGGGGGACGAATTGCCCTCACCCCTGACCCCTCTCGTACGAGGCGAGGGGGAATTGCCCTCACCCCTGACCCCTCTCCCTTTGGGAGAGGGGGATTCAACGTCGCTCTCCCCTCGCCCTGTGGGAGAGGGGCTGGGGGTGAGGGGCGCGTATTCGCAAGAACAGCTCGAACATCTCACACAGCAGCTCCGCACCCACATCGAAAACATCGCGCGGTTGCGTAAACCCGCGCAAGCGGCGTTCGAAGCGCTCGTCATTTCGCAAGCGGTGCCGCAGCTGGTTCGACACATGGTTCTGATGTTGCGCGCGATGGACCAGGTCGGCACGCGGTTGTATTTGAAAATCGGGACGACGGGCACGGGCGGCATGGGGCTCAACATTCCGTACACACACGGCGAAGACAAACCGAGCGCGAAACTCATGTCCAAAACGGCTGTCGGCTTTGCGCAGACCGGCTTGATGTTTCTCATGGCGCGCACGCCCGACGCGCCGATTGTGAAAGAAATCAAACCGGCGGCGATGATTGGCTATGCGGACATTAACGTGCGCGCGATTCAAGAACGCGGCAAGCCGGTGATGCGTTACGCGCCGAAAACGCTCAAACTCGAGCAGACGTTGACTTTGCGCGACAATGCGGATGCGTACGACGAGCACGGACAACTCAAAGTCGTGATTGTGGACACGGGCGAGAATGGTCTGTTCGCCAAAGGAGAATTTGAAGCGATTACGGCGATGAATCAAATGGAATTTATTACGCCGGAAGAAATCGCGAGCAAAGTGGTCCTCGAAATCATGGGCGTGAACACGGGCAACGAAGTTTTGTCGGCGCTGGACAGCACCGTATTGAATCCGAGTTATCGCGCGGGCAATCTGCGGCGCGCGGCGTTAGAAGATTTGACGCGGCTGGAAGACGAAACGGAAATCCCATCGGTCGCGCTCGGGCAATTGGGTCCGCCGGAATTGTCCAAGCTGTTGTTCGAAGCGTTTCTCTTGCGCCAACGCTATCACACCCTGGACCGCGTGTTGAATCAGCGTCCGAAAAAAATCGCCGAAGCCCTTTACGCGTGGTTGAAAAAACATCCATCGCTTGTCGAAATGATTGTGTCAGTCGGGCTGCCGATTCTGGCGCCGGACGGGCAGACGATTTGGCGCGGTCCGTTGATTCGCATTCCCGAACGCGCGGATACGAATCAAGTGCCTCTGACGCCGGAAAATATTGACGCGTGGGCGCGCAAGGGCTGGGTGGATTTGCGCGCGGAAAATTTCGCGTTGTGGCGCGAACGTTTTGAAAAGATGGAGCGCGCGCGTTCCGGTTTGCGCGGGCGCGGTTCGGCGGCGGTGACGACGGAGGCGTATTTGTACGAAGATATTCGCATCGGCGAAGTGGTCGCGTGGGTGTTTAACAATGAAGAGGAAGGGTATCGAATCAAGTAAGCAGTAAGCAGTAGGCAGTAGGCGGTAGGCAGTTTTCGGTGTGTAGTTTGACGCACAAAAATACTGATTCGAAAATAGCCCCTCACCCCCAGCCCCTCTCCCAAGGGGCGAGGGGAGATTTTCATCCTTGGTAGTGAACGGAGTTCATGTTGACTTATGAGACGGGGATTCGTGATTCCAATCGCGCGCGTTGGCGAGCGAACTAATCTCTGATCTCCAATCTCCAAATCATGAAAATAGACGTCGCAACTCTGGTTCCCAATCTGCGGGAGATGCCGGCGCTCGCGCGTGCGGTCGAAGAAATCGGCTTTGATGCGTTGTGGACGAGTGAAACACAACACGACCCGTTTTTGCCGCTCGCGCTCGCGGCGGAACACACAGAGAAAATTGAATTGGGCACGGCGATTGCGGTAGCATTCCCGCGCAGTCCGACCGTGCTCGCGCACATCGCGTGGGATTTGCAAGCCGCGTCGCAGGGGCGCTTTCTTTTGGGTCTGGGCACGCAGGTAAAACCGCACATCGAACGGCGCTTTGGCATGGTGTGGGAACATCCCGCCGCGAAATTGCGCGAAATGATTTTGGTCATGCGCGCGTTGTGGGACGCGTGGCAGGGTGACGGACGGATCAACTTTCGCGGAGAGTTTTACAAAATCACGCTGATGACGCCGTTCTTTAATCCCGGACCCATCGAGCATCCGCGCATTCCGATTTATATCGCGGGCGTGAATGAAAAATTGTGCCAACTCGCGGGCGAATTGTGCGAGGGTTTTCACGTGCATCCGTTCCACACGCCGAAATATTTGCGCGAGTTGACTTTGCCCAATATCGCGATTGGATTGCAAAAAGCGGGGCGCACGCGCGCGGACATTCAAATCTCGTCTGCGATTTTTGTGGCGACTGACGATGCGGAAAAGGAAATGGTGCGCGCGCAAATCTCGTTTTACGCGTCCACGCCGAGCTATCGCCCCGTGATGGAAACGCACGGCTGGGGAGAGGTGGGCGAAAAACTTTCGATGATGGCAGCGCGCAAAGAGTGGGCGGAAATGGCAGCACAAATCACCGACGAAATGCTGGAACAGTTTTGCGTCATCGCATCGCCCGAAAATTTGGCAGATGCGATCAAACAGCGATACACGGGATTGCTCGACCGTATCACGCTTTACACGCCCTTTGAGCCGGGGCAGGATACGGAAAAATGGCGCGAACTGGTCAAGACGTTCAAGCCATAACCTCTGCGCGCGGCATCGCGTCGAACACCTCGACAAAGTGGATACCGCGTCAAAGCGTTGACGAAACTATAATGTGTGTTAGAATTTCAATGTGTTGATTGCATGGCATTGCTGCCCGCCAATTCGTTACAATCAAGAACATTATCGCAAGTGTTGACCGACACCATTGTTTCCCCGTGTCGGTTTTTGGATGACTGCTGTTTCGCTCCGCCGCACTCGCAAGCCCGCGAGTACAAGTTCACGAGAGGAGAAGTTGCCATGTGCCGGTCGAAAGCGTCAATCCGTCAAGCGGTCCGTCCGTACTGTTTCATCATCCCCCCGTACATGCTCAAAGAAGTCGCCAAACGCGAAGAGGGCGCGATGCGCGAGCACGCATTGGAATCGTTGGCGGTCTCGGCGCAATTGCGCGGTCAGCGCGCGGTGTTGGGACTGCTGCCGCAAGCGATGACGGCGTTTGCGGTGGGCGGCAAATCGCGCAACGTGTTCGATGCGCATCACACCGAAGATTTGCCGGGCAAACTGGTGCGCCGTGAAGGCGACAAAGCGACTCGAGACAAAGCGGTGAATGAGGCGTACACGTATGCGGGTGTGACGTACGATTTTTATAAAAAGATTTTCAATCGCAATTCGGTGGATGCGCGCGGGATGCGCCTCGATTCGACGGTGCATTACGATGTCAATTTTGACAACGCGTTTTGGAACGGCAACCAGATGGTGTACGGCGACGGCGACGGCGTGATTTTTCAACGCTTTACCAAATGTTTGGATGTGATTGGGCATGAACTCACGCACGGGGTGACGCAGTTTGAAGCGGGCTTGGTGTATCGCGGGCAGCCGGGCGCGTTGAACGAATCCTTTTCCGATGTGTTTGGCAGCATGATCAAACAATGGCGCTTAAAACAAAAAGCCGACAAGGCAGATTGGGTTATCGGCGAGGGTTTGTTCACGCCGCAAATTAACGGCGTCGGCATTCGCTCGATGAGCAATCCCGGTACGGCATACGATGACCCCAAGTTGGGCAAAGACCCCCAGCCCGCCGACATGAAACATTATTTCAAAGGCAGCGCGGACAATTACGGCGTGCACATCAATTCGGGCATTCCGAATCGCGCGTTTTATTTGACGGCGGTGGAGCTCGGCGGATACTCATGGGACAAAGCGGGCAAGATTTGGTACGTTGCGCTGCGTGACCGCATTCGCCCGAGCACCAATTTCGCGCAAGCCGCGCAGATTTTGATTGCCGTTGCGCGTGACTTGTACGGCGTCAACAGCGCAGCGGAGAAAGCTGTAACCAAAGCGTGGAAGGCAGTCGGGGTGCTCTGAAATGCAAATTTCATTTGAACGCAGCGGCGGCTTTGCGGGCGTCACCCTGCGCGCCGATGTGGATGTGGACGCGTTGTCGGCTGCCGATGCCAAGCGCGTCACGAAGATGATTCAAGATGCCGATTTTTTTGATTTGCCCAAACGCCTCACTGCGGCATCGCCTCAACCGGACCGTTTTCAGTACAAAATTACTATCACCGACAAGGGCAAACAAAAAACCGTGACGACCGACGACCAGACCGCGCCCGAATCGCTCAAGCCGCTGATTCGTTATCTGAATCAACAGGCACACGCGTGATGGCAATTCCGCGCGCGTGATCTGCTGGCACGCGCGTCCGAACATGCCGGACGCAGGGGTTAGAAAAGGTGACATTTCATTGGAGACTTTCAAACTTCCGGAATGGGCGATGGAATACATCGCAGCAAATTTCGGAAGTTTGCGCTCTTCCGCTGCGATGGAGTGCGGTTCCCCCTCAATTGCCGGCAGGAGTGAAAATTATTGCTTGTCTTTTCTGAGCCGTCGTTCAAGGGCGTGGTACGCTTCCGCCAAACCGCCGGGATAATAAATCATCACCAGAATCAAGGACAGCCCATAAATGACTAAATTCAATCCGGCGAATTGCGAAAGACTCGTGCGCAGCCACTCAAGGAAAAAGACAAACGGGTATGCCGCGACCGCGCCGCCCCACAAACTCATCCGCCCGCCAATATACGCGTCCGCCAAAACTTCGACCGTTTTGCCTGTCGCCATCACATCGGGGGTGAGGATGCCGTAAAAGTGCGCGTAGAAACTGCCGAGCCAACCGGCGAACGCGCACGAAATCGTAAAATTCAAAACGCGATAATACGTCGGGTTCACGCCCGAAGCGCGCGCCGCTTCGACATTTTGCCCGATGGCGCGAAACGCCAAACCGATATGCGAGCGCACAATCGCGCGCAGCACGAGCAGCGTAATGAGCATCATGACAAAAATGATGTAATAGTACGGCAGGTTGGAACTCGTCTCCAATAACGCCGGAACGTTTAGTCCCAGCGCGCCGCGCGTCAAATCGGTCAAATTGCGCGTCAACCCCAAAAGCGCAAGCCCGACGAACCACGTCATCACCGCCGCGAAAATGCCGCGCAAACGCAGTGTCAACGCGCCGGTCAAAAAGCCAAGCAGCCCCGACGCGAACGCACCGACAAACATTCCAATCCACGGCGAAACGCCAAACCGCACCGCCAGCAGCGCCGACACATAACCCCCCAATCCTACAAACGCGGCAAAACCAAAATTGACGATGCCGATATAACCAGCGGTAAAATCAAACGCAATGGCTTGTGCGCCCAACAGCGCCGCGCCAATTTGCCAACGCACCAAATCTTCGCGATTGAACGGTGGAATCAAAGGCAGCACGGCAAAGATTGCAAAGACTGCCACGCCAACCCACGAAAACCCCATGAAATTCCAAATCCATGTAAAGAGGGACGGAACGCGCGCGGATACGGTGACGTTCTTTTCCGTTGTTTCCATTATTGCTCCCAAATCCCTTTGACGCCGCTGCCGAATAATCCAGACGGCTTGAACAATAGAATCAATACGATGATGACGATTGGCACAACGTCTTGCCATGCCTCGCCGACAAAATACGTCGTCAAGGTTTGCAAGAGCGCGACCATAAAACCGCCGATAATGGCGCCGCCGACATTCCCCAAACCGGCGAGAATCAAGACGTACCATGATACGTACAACGCTTTGATGCCCGTCGTCGGATACGCGGGAAACATGAACAAGAGCGTGCCGCCCGCCAATGCCGCAAGCGCACAGGTGAGCGCAACCGTCAACAGATAAATTCTGCCCAAATCAATCCCTTGCATCTGCGCGCCAACTTCATCTTGCGCAACGGCGCGCATGGCGCGTCCGGTCTGAGTGCGACTTAGGAACAACCAAAAGAGCGCAATGGTCACCAACGCAATGGCGAGCGAGACGAGACGGTCCACCGAAACATTCACGCCTAAAATTTGTATCGGGTCCACATCCCAATAGCGGGTGATGCCGCGAAAACTTGTGCCGAAAATGATTTGCGCCCCGTTCGTCATAACCACCGCCAAACCCGCCGTAAGCAAAAACGCATTCAGCACCCAATTTTCGCGCGTGCGTTTGCGTAGCGGCGCAAACAATAACTTTTCGACCAACACGCCGACAATGGCGCCGACCCCAATCGCAGCCGCAATCCCGACAAAAGGCGCCAGCGCGGCGAGCGCGGACGGCGGATTTTTGCCGAGGGCATTGTTAATTGCGGAATACACAAAGTACGCGGTGAATGAACCCACCATGAAAAATTCGCCTTGCGCGAAATTTGGAATGTTCATCACGCCAAACATGAGCGCAAGCCCCGCCGCAATCAACGCCCACATGCCGCCCAGCACCAGACTGTTGATGAGCGCAAACGGTCCATAACGAACGCTCACAAAGAGCGCAACGACGACCGCAATGCCAATGGTGAGCATGGTGCTGTTGAGATAACGCCGATACGGCGCGAAGGCTTGGGCGAGAGCAGCCATCCTTAGACTCCGAGATACGCCTTTTGCACGTATGAGTTGCTTTTCAATTCCGCACTCGGACCTTGCATCACGATGCGCCCATGTTCCAGCACATAGCCACGGTTCGTGATGCGCAGCGTGGAATTTACATTTTGCTCGACCAACAGAATCGTCATGCCCTTGGCGTGCAGTGTTTGTAACGCCTCGAAAACGCTTGCGGTCAACATGGGCGCGAGCCCGAGGGAAGGTTCGTCCACCAGCAGCAGTGAGGGTGACGACATCAAGCCGCGTCCCAATGCCAACATTTTGCGTTCGCCGCCGCTCAACGTGCCTGCCATTTGATTGCGACGTTCGTGCAGGCGCGGGAACAATTCAAAAACAAAATCCAGCGAACGCAGCTTGGCTTTTTTGTCGGGCACGGTATAGGCGCCGAGTAAAAGATTTTCATACACCGACATGGAGGGAAATAAATTCATCGTCTCAGAGACAAAACTGATACCAAGACGATGGATTTCGTGCGGCAGCAAACCTTGAATCTGTTGTCCGCGATACTTGATGTGTCCCGCAGACGGTTTGAGTAAACCCGCGATGGTGCGCAAGGTGGTGGTCTTGCCTGCGCCGTTTGGACCGATGAGCGCGACAAATTCATCTTCGCGTACGGTGAGTGAGACATCCCACAGTACTTGCAGAAAATCGTAACTGGCGTTAATGGAATCCAGCTCGAGCATGAGTCGGTGAACGATGAACGGTGAACAGTTATCAGGGAGCGGTGATCAGTATTCAGTCATCAGAGTTTAGTGTTCAGTATTTCGTTCGGCTGCCACTTGACAACGACCGATGACCGCTTACTGCTTTCTGCTTACCGCTGACCAAGCACTGATAACTGATTATTGTATATGTTCCTCCCCCAAGTACGCTTGCAGCACTTTCGGGTCCTGGGAGACCTGCCGCGTTGGACCTTCAGCAATCTTTTGTCCGAATTGAATAACGACGAGGCGGTCACACAAATCCATGATGACGCGCATGACGTGTTCGACAATAATAATGGTCATACCGCCTGCGCGAATGCGGCGAATCAGGTTAATAAAATCGCCCAATTCGCCGGGTGTGAGACCTGCCGCGAGCTCGTCCAGCAAGAGCAATTTGGGTTGACTGGCGAGTGCGCGCGCCAAATCGAGGCGTTTGAGTTGGACGGTGTTGAGCGCGTCCGCGCGCGTGGTATGCAAACGTGGAAATTCGACATACTCGAGAGCTTGTGCGGCGCGTTTTTCAATCGCGTGGCGCGCATCGCGCGGCGCGCCAAAGGTCGCCGAAACCATTACATTTTCCAATGCCGAGAGTTTGGGAAAAGGACGCGGAATCTGAAACGTGCGCGCCATCCCCGCATGACACATCTGGTCGGCGGACTGCCCGGTCGTATCTTGACCGCGAAAAAACACGCGCCCGGTTGTTGGCTTGTCTGCGCCCGCGATACAATTCAAAAAGGTCGTCTTGCCCGCGCCGTTGGGACCAATCAATCCTACAATCTCGCCTTCGTCCACCGTTATGGATACACCATCAACGGCGACGAGCCCGCCGAACATTTTCGTGAGTTGTTTTGTTTCGAGGATTGGCATTTCCAAAGACCTCTCTCCTCATCCCTCCCCCATAACGGGGGAGGGAACCGAGAAAGAGGCGCTATGGTTTCGCTTCGAGTTTGCCGGTCGCCCAGTCGTTGGGCCACACTACGACTGATTTGCCGTCGTGATATTGAAGAATCGGAAAGATGTAGGCATCCTTCCCGACGACCGGGTCTGGAAGCGTGTCAGGCGCAAAGCGGTAGGAACTCATGATAATCCCGTCCGTGTACGGCAGCTTACCGGTCCAGACATTTTCCTTGGTGAATTCGAAAATGGATTGGCTGTCGAGCTTGCCTTTGGCTTTGTAGGTTTCGTCCAGAATCTTGAGCGCATAGCCCGCCCAATCGTAGGACAAGCCCGCCGCAGAGGGACTGGGGTCAATATTGCAGCGCGCCTTGAAATCTGCCGCAAACTTTTTCGCCGCGTCGGTGGTCCAGCCGGGAATCTGGTCAATGACATAATTCGACGCTTTGCCCGTCAGATTGTACCATTCACCGACCCAACCAAGACCATCGGCAATCACCAACGCCTTCAAACCGACTTCATCCGTGCCCTTGATGAACGCTGCCATCGAAGGCGGGATCGTGCTTGTGCCCGCCAGCACCGAAACTTCCTGGTCTTTGTAGCGTTGCAAGAGCGAGGCAAAATCGGTTTGGTCTTTGGCAAAGTAATCTTCGCTGATGACCTGCCAACCGGTTTTTTCAAACTCGGTCCTGAACGCTTTGCCGACGCTGCGACCCCAATCCGTGTCTTCGCCCCAAATTGCGACTTTATTATTCGGCAGTTTTAACGTCCCCGCTGCTTTCGCATCGTTGACGGCGGTCACGTACGGCGCAATCAATTTGGACGGTTCGGGCCAGCCCTTGGTCATCCAATATTGGTATTTAGAGTCTGACGCGAATTTTTGATTGACCACTTCGGTCGCGCCCATCCCAAAGAGGTAGGGCACCTGATGCTTGGCGGCGACATCCATCATGGCAACGGCATCCGAACTATGCCAATTCAGCATGCCGACTTGAATATTTTGCCCGACGATGGCTTCTTCCAATGCGCGGCTGGATTTCTCTGGGTCAGATTGTTCGTCAATCCAAACAATCTCTAATTTGTACGGACCGATTTGGTTGTTGACTTTATCAAACGCCATTTGCGCCGCGCATTTGAATTCTTCGCCGGTGCGGGCAGCGGGACCGGTAAACGGACCACCTACACCCACTTTCAAAACTTGCGCGCTGGGCGCTGTGGTCGGTTGTGCGAGAGCTGCGGTCGCTTGTGCGGGGGCGCTGGTCGGGGGAGCAGCTGTGGGGGCGGGGGTACCTTGACACGCGATAACGCCAAGAGCCAAGGCAGAGAGCAGGGCAATGCTGAATAACAGACGTTTCATCGGGTGAAACATGGTTTCCTCCTTGAGAACCCCAATCTGTTTATGGATTTGAGAATGTATTGCGGATGCTCCCGCCACCGCAGAAAAATACTTGTCGAAGGGCAAGCGCGCCCGAAATACTTGCCGCATATTATACTCAAGTCTGCATCCAAGTCTATCTATTTGCTGAAAATGGAGCAGCGCGCAGCGGCTCGACAAAGCGGATTTGTAAATCCTGTAGGAACTCGCGCCGGAAGCCAGTGCCGAATTTCCAACGTAACATGATTCACGGCGCATTGACAATCCGCCCGTTTCGCAGATAATCAAGACAACAGCAACGACGGAGCAAGCAGGCAGGATACGCCTCCCAGCGAGAAAGGGTCATCGGCTGCAAGCCCTTTTGAGAAACGACCTGTCGAAATTCACTCCCGAGCTGCAATCGCGAAATCCAGAAACGAGAGATTGGAGACTAGAGATTGCCGTTCACGCACGTTACGCGTTCGAGCGGCATCTTGCGCCTGACGCAAAATGCAAATTGGGTGGTACCGCGAAGCCACGAACACTTTGATTCGAGCTCTCGTCCCAACATGGATGAGAGTTTTTTTGTTCATTTGGCATTCGCATTTTGCATTGAGCATTAAGCCTTAAGCATTCAGCATTAACTACTCAGCATTCCGTATGATTATTTATCATCTCGTCCCGCGAAATTTTTATGCGCGGCAAACCAACAATGCTGTCTATTTGCCGAAACCGTTTGCGCGCGACGGATTCATCCACTGCACGAAACGCGCGGACGAAATGGCGCGCGTCGCAAATCATTTTTACAAAAAGGAACGCGGTCCGCACGTCTATTTGTATATAGACACGAAAAAAGTCAAGGCAAAAATCCTGTACGACGACGCGGCGAAACAATATCCGCACATTTACGGCGGGCTGAATCACGACGCGATTGTCGCGGTCAAACCCGCGCGTCGGGACCCGGACGGAAATTTTTTGCCGCCGGAGAAAATAGGAAATAGAGACTAGTGCAACAACATGATGAGACTGCGAGATACGGATGCGAAAGCGCGCCGCATTATACGGGCAAGAAAAAAGATGCAACCCCGCAGTTTCATGTTGTTGCACTACTAGAGACTGGAGAGGAGTTATCCGTCATCCGTAACCAGTCTCTCGTCTCTAGTTATGTTGACACATGAGCGAATCCGTACACGAACTCCGCGCTCGCGCGCTGCAAGAACTCGATGCGATTTGGGACCATGCCCAACTCGAAGCCTGGCGCGTCGAATACATCGGGCGCAAAGGCGCGGTCAACGCGTTGTTTGAGCAAATCAGCGCGCTGCCGCGCAAAGAACGCGGCGCATTCGGCAAAGCCGCGAACGAACTCAAGCACGCGCTCGAAACCGCATTCAACGCGAAAGTGGGCGCCATCAAGCAGCGCGAATTGTCCGAAGCGTTAGAAGCCGAGCCGCTGGATGTGACGCTGCCCGGGCGCCGACCGCTCAGGGGGCGCGTGCATCCGACGATTCAAACCTTGCGCGAGATTTACAAAATTTTCGGCGAGATGGGTTTCCAAGTCTTTCGCACGCGGCAGGTGGAAACCGATGTGATGAATTTCCAACTGCTCAACATTCCGCCGTTCCATCCCGCGCGCGACAATTGGAGCACGTTCTATGTCGCCGACACGGACGACAAGGTGCTTTTGCGCACGCACACGTCGCCCGGACAAATTCGCGTCATGCGCGCGAGCTATCCGAATCCGGTGCGCGCGATTTTGCCCGGCATGTGTTATCGGTATGAACAAATCAGCGCGCGCTATGAAATTCAATTCAACCAAGTCGAAGGCATCGTCGTCGGTCACAACATCACGTTTGGCGATTTGAAAGGTACGCTGACGGAATTTGCGCGGCGGATGTTTGGCGACCGTCCGGTACGTTTTTACGCAGACCATTTTCCATTTACGGAACCGAGCGCGCAGATGGACGTACGGTGTATCATTTGCGAAGGCAAAGGCACCGACTCGTTGTGCAAATACACAGGCTGGCTGGAAATTCTCGGCTCCGGTATGGTGCATCCCGATGTGTTACGCAACGGCGGTTATGACCCCGATGAATGGAGCGGCTTTGCGTTTGGCATGGGACCGGAGCGGATTACGATGTTGAAGCACGGCATTCACGACATTCGTTACTTTTGGGGCAACGACCTCCGCTTCTTGGAACAGTTTTAGCGGATGGCAGATAGCCAATAGCCGATAGCCGATTGCCCTTGGGCGTCTGGCTATCCGCCATGCGCTATCTGCTATCGGCAATTCGCAAGATGGCAAGTTCTACTTCTACCATAAGCCCGACGACGCGCAGTATCATCAAAGGCGTGGATACGATGGCGCTGTTCGTGGTGAAACATTGGCTGGGCATTTTTCTGGTCGTGTATGGCGCGTGGGTGTGGGCGCCGTTTCTTGCGCCGGTGTTTATGCGCAACGGTTGGACGGGCGCGGGCAACGCGTTGTATTTCGTCTACAGCTTTTTTTGTCATCAACTGCCGGAACGCTCGCTCTTTTTCTATGGACCGCAACTCATGTACAGCTTGCAAGACATCGGCAAAGTGTGGTCAACGGAAAACCAATTGGTCTTGCGCCAATTCATCGGCACGCCGGAAATGGGTTGGAAGATGGCGTGGAGCGACCGCATGATTTCGACGTACGGCGGGGTATGGCTCGGCGCGGTGTTGTACGCCATTTTGGGCAAACGCGCACCGCGCGTTCCAATGTGGCTGTGGATTGTCGTCGGCATCCTTCCACTCGGACTGGACGGGTTCACGCATTTCATCAACGACATCGTCGCGGGTAGTTCAGGACTTGGATTCCGCGATACAAACGATTGGCTGCGCGTGCTCACGGCAAACGCGTTTCCCGATTCGTTTTATTACGGCGACGCGCTCGGCTCATTCAATTCATGGGCGCGCTGGTTGACGGGATTCGCATTCGGCATCACCACTGTCTTGGCAATTTTTCCGGTCATCCGAGCCGCGCTGCGCGACACCGAACGCGATTTGGAATATCAACTCGCGCGCATTCGCGAACGCCAAGCGCAAGCATTGAGCATTAAGCATTAAGCATTGAGCATTCTCTGTTGTACATTGCTCATTGTTTATTTCCGATGATGCGTTTTCTAAATTCCCCCGCGTTCTCGCCGCTGGGATGCGTCGGCTGGGCGCTTGTTCTCGGCGGCGGCGGATGGGATTTAATTTATCATCTTGCGCCGTTGGTCGCGGGCGTGAAATGGTCGCCGATGATTGACCTGCTGGGCGAGTTCGGGCATACGGTGATTTTGGTTGGCATGGTCATTGTCGTCTTGGCTGTATTACTCTATCAACATCGCAAAAGGATGCACTGATGCGCGTACCTGTTTCATGGCTTCAAGATTTCGTTGACATTACCCTTCCGCTGGAAGAACTCGCGGAGAAATTGACGTTCGCGGGTTTAGAAGTCGAAGACATCGAATACATCGGCACATCTCCCTCTCCTGTTGGGAGAGGGGTTAGGGGTGAGGGGCTGACGTGGGACCGCGACAAAATTTTTGTCGCGCAGTTGGTCGAAACGCTCCCGCACCCGAACGCGGACCGTCTCAAAATTGTGCGCGTGGATTACGGACGCGGCGAACCGGCGCAAATGGTCACGGGCGCGCCGAACATCAACGTCGGCGACAAAGGGCAAAAGGTGGTGCTCGCGCTCGAAGGCGCGCGCTTGTACGACGGACACAAGGATGGACGCGTCATCATGACGCTCAAGAAATCCAAAATTCGCGGCGTCGAATCGTCTTCGATGGTGTGTTCCGAAAAAGAGCTGGGCATTTCCGAAGAACACGAAGGCATCATCATTTTGCCCGACGACGCGCCGGTGGGCACGCCGCTCGCGGATTATTTGGGCGATGTGGTGTTCGACATCAAAATCAATCCGAATTTCGCGCGCGCGCAATCCGTGCTCGGTGTGGCGCGCGAAATCGCCGCGTTGACGGGACAAAAAGTGCGCTTGCCGCAAAACTGGAACACGCAAGAGATTGGCGCGCCGCAGACCGATTTCGTCGCCATCGAAATCGCCGACCCCAAATTGTGCGCGCGTTTTTCCGCGCTGCTCATTCGCCACGTCACCATCAAACCGTCGCCGTATTGGATGCAGCAGCGGTTGCTGCGCGCGGGCATGCGCCCCATCAACAATGTGGTGGACATTACCAATTACGTGATGCTCGGATACGGCAAGCCGCTGCACGCGTTCGATTACGACGCGTTGGTCAAGCGCGCGCAGCGCGCGGGCAATCACGGCGTCCCCAAGATAATCGTGCGTCCCGCGCGCGAAGGCGAAACCATGCAAACGCTCGACGGACAAATGCGGACGTTCCACGCGCACGATCTTCTCGTCACCGACGCGCAAGGTCCCGTCGGCATCGCGGGTATCATGGGCGGCAGCGAAACGGAAGTGTCGGACGCGACCAAAAATGTTTTGCTCGAGACCGCGATTTTTGATTTCATTTCGATTCGCCGCACGACCGCCGAACAAAAACTGCCGAGCGAAGCCGCGACGCGTTTCGGACGCGGCATTCCCGCGTCGCAAAATGTCGCGCCCGCGCGCGTCGCCGCCGAATTGATGCGTGACCTCGCGGGCGGAACCATTGCGCCGGCGCTGGCGGACAATTACCCCGTGCCGCAGCAAACCGTCACGGTGAATGTGACGCGACGCGATGTCAAACGCATTCTCGGCATTGATTTGTCGCTGGCGGAAATGGAACGCATTCTGCGCGCGCTCGATTTTCAAGTGACGCAGCATGGCGCGGACGCGCTGCGCGTCACACCCCCCGATTATCGCACCGACGTGGATGGCGCCGACGATGTGTTGGAAGAAATTGTGCGCATCTACGGCTATGACAAAATTCCGAGCACGCTCATTGCCGACGCGCTGCCGCCGTTGGAAGGCAACGTCGCGTTGGAACAAGAAGAAGCCGCGCGCGACCTGCTCGTCGAAGCGGGCTTGCAAGAAATCGTAACGTACTCGTTCACCCATCCCGCGCGCGAAGCGAACCTCACCCCCGACGCGTCGCCAACTCCGCTCCCTGCGGGGGAGGGGGAAGGGGGGGGGGATTTTCCCTTGCCCCAGCGCGAATATGTGGCAATCGAAAATCCAATTAGCCCGGAACGTTCGGTCTTGCGCCAAACGCTTTTGCCGAACATGCTCGACAGCGCCGCGTCGAATTTGCGCGCCGCGAGCCTTCGCGGCAAAACTCGCGTTGCCTTGTTTGAAATTGGCGCGGTCTTTTTGAAACGCCGCGCCGGTGAAACACAGCCGGGCGATTTGCCCGAAGACGCGAATTTGCCGCTCGAACCGCGACGATTGGCGTTGGTGCTCACGGGACCGCGCGCGGTGCCGACATGGCAGGACGCCGATACAAGCCCAATGGATTTTTATGACCTCAAAGGCATCGTCGAAGATTTGGGCGTAGGGCTGCACGTGGGAAATCTGAAATTCGTCGCGACCGCGCATCCGATGCTCCATCCTGGGCGCGCCGCGCGGTTGTATGTAGACGAGGAATTCGTCGGCGTCTTGGGCGAATTGCATCCGCTCGTGCGCGAAAAGTGGGAGTTTCCGCCGCAAGCGGTCCTTGTCGGCGAATTTGATTTGGACAAGCTTCTCGCGCACACCAATTCGCGTTTCATTGTCACTCCGATTTCGCGCTATCCGGCAGTGGTGCAAGATATTGCGCTGCTTGTGGACGAAACTGCGCAAGCCGCGCGCATCGAAGCGTTGATTCGCCAGACCGGCGGCGCGCTGCTGCGCGATGTACGTTTGTTTGACGTATATCGCGGCGCGCCTCTCCCCGCAGGCAAAAAATCGCTGGCGTACACGCTGGTTTTTCAGGCGCTCGACCACGTTTTGTCCGATACGGATGCCGGAAAACTGCGCGACAAAATTGTTGGACGACTCAAGCGTGAGGTAGGGGCAGAGCTGCGGAGCAGTTGATTCGGACGGGGCGACAAGCGCAGTGTCGCCCCGTTTTTGCCATGCCCCCAATTTCCTGTGTCGCAAGGCGCGCGTCCATGATATACTCTGGCGCGGGAGGTGCGCATGATGGGAAATTGGTTTGACCTTGTCATTGTCGTCTGTCTGTTGGTCGGCATGGCGGTCGGTTATGCGCAAGGTTTGATTCGTCAATTGATTGGGCTGGCGGCTCTGTATGTGGCGCTCGTTTTGGCGACCCAATTTTTTCGCGTACTGTCTCAAGCGATTGCCGGGCTCTTGCATCTTGCGCCCAACACGCTTTTTAACATGATTGGCTTTTTCGTCATCTTTTTTGCGGCGCTGGCGCTGATTAATTTTTTGGCATTGGACGCTTACCGGGCGACGCGCATCCGGCTCACGCCCTTGCTGGACCACACCGCCGGATTGGTCTTGGGTGTGGTGAGCATGTGGATTATTCTCAGCATCTCGATTAGTGTTTTGATGTTTGCCGTAGGCGCGCAAGGTTGGCTTCAGGCAGAGACGACGCGTGCCCTGCTCGAAGATGGACTCAAGAATTCGCGTCTTGCCCAACAAACGCAAGAGACCCTGCCGACCATCGTCGTGACCATCAAGCCGTGGCTGCCGAGCGGTCTGCCCGCGCTGTTTCAATTCTGAGCAGATGTATCTTCCGGCAAAGGCAAAGCGCGGCTTTGCCTTTTTTTGTGCCTCGCCTCGAATATGCTAATCTATAATCAAGTGTTTCGTGAACTCGGATTTTACGTTTACACGGGCATGACGGCGCATTGGAAATTGTGTGAAACCTATGCAACTCGATTCGATACGTGCGCTTGAATTTTCTGCCGTGCGCGCGCGACTCGCGGAACATACGTCGTTTAGCGCGAGCAAAGCGCTCGCGTTGGAATTGGAGCCGACGGCGGATGTTCAAGTCGTCACGCGGCTGCAGCAGGAAACAACCGAAGCGCGCGCCTTGCTTGACCAGCAGCCGCAGCTCGGTGTGGGCGGCGCGCGCGATGTGCGCCCGTTGACGCGCACCGCGCGCGTCGGCGGTATGATGCAGGCACATGAATTTTTGGAACTGCGCGGAACGCTGTTGGCGGCGCGCAATCTGAAAAAAAGCATCCTGCGCGCAAGCGAGCAATTTCCGCGCCTTGCCTTGATCGCAGCGGGCTTGAGCGACGCGCCGCGCGTGATTGATGAAGTGGGACGCGTTTTTACCGACCAAGGCGAAATTGCCGACGCGGCGTCGTCGGAACTCGCGCAAATTCGCCGCGAGCTGCGCCTTGCGCATCAACGCGTCATGGACCGCCTGAATCACATCATCACTTCGTCGCAGTACGCGAAATATTTGCAAGAACCGATTATTACCCAGCGCGAAGGACGGTACGTCGTGCCGGTGCGCGCCGAAGCGAAAGGGCGTGTCAGCGGCATTGTGCATGATGCCAGCGCGAGCGGCGCGACGTTGTTCATCGAGCCGATGGCAGTGGTCGAATTGGGCAACCGCGTGCGCGAACTCATGCTTCAAGAGCAGCGCGAAATGGAACGCATTTTGCGCGAATTGACCGATCTTGTGGCGCAGCACGCGGACGCGATTGATTACACCGTCGAAACGCTCGCGCAGCTCGACCTCACCTTTGCCAAAGCCAAATACAGCGCGGCGCTCCGTGCCGTGCCGCCGATCATTGATACGGGTTCGCGTGAACAGCCCGCGTATCTGGAATTGAAACAAGCGCGTCATCCGCTGCTCAACCCCGATACCGTCGTGCCCATTTCGGTCGAACTCCAACGCGCGTTTTCCATTCTCATTATCACCGGACCCAACACGGGCGGCAAAACGGTTACGCTCAAGACCGTCGGTTTGCTCGCGTTGATGGCGCAAAGCGGTTTGCACATTCCCGCGCAAGAAGGCTCGCGTTTGCCAGTGTACGAAGGCATTTACGCCGACATCGGCGACGAGCAAAGCGTCGAGCAATCACTTTCGACATTTTCCGGGCATTTGAACAACATCATCCACATTTTGCGCGCGGCAAACGCGAAATCGCTCGTGCTGCTCGACGAATTGGGCGCGGGTACCGACCCCATCGAAGGCGCGGCGCTCGCACGCGCGATTGTCGAACATTTGTTGGCGCGTCACATTCCCGCGCTGATTGCGACGCATTATGCCGAACTCAAAGCGTTCGCGCACACGACCCCCGGTGTCGAAAACGCTTCGATGGAGTTTGATGTCGAAACGCTCGCGCCGACGTTTCGGCTGACCATCGGCTTGCCGGGGCGCTCGAACGCGTTTGCGATTGCGGCGCGGCTGGGGTTGGACCGCGCGATTGTGGAACGCGCGCGCGAAAATGTGGACAAGAACAATCAAGAATTGGAAACGTTGTTAGCGCAGTTGAAACAAGCGCGCGAACAAATCTTGCGCGAACAATCACGCGCGGCGGCGGCGCGCGAGTCCGCCGAAAAAATATCGAAACAGGCGCGCCGCGAACTTGCCGAAACCCAACGCAAGCGGAACGAAATTTTACGTCACACGCACGAGCAAGCGCGCGCCGAACTCGAAGCCGCGCGCGCCGAATTGAATCGCCTGAAACGCGAGTGGCGCGAAATGCCCGCGACGCGCGAAACCGCCCAGCGCGCAGATCAAGACCTTGCCGCGTTGGAAGAGGTGGTGTCCGCGTTCAGCGTTCCCGCGCCGACGCCCAAGCGCGCCGAGCCCGCGCGCCCCGGCGAACGCATCGTCGTCGGCGACCAGGTGTACGTGCCGAGTTTGAATCAATATGGCGAGGTGGTGGCGGTGGGCAGCGACCTCGTCGTGCAGATGGGCGCGTTCCGCATAAACTTGGCGCCCGACCAGGTGGAATTGCAAGCGCGTTCTGTACCGACTCCCGAACCGCGTTCGCAGACGAGCATAGTCTTGCCAGAGGTCGAGTCGCCGGGCATCGAAGTGCATTTGCGCGGAATGCGCGCCGAAGAGGCGTTGGACAAATTGGAAAAATATTTGGACCGCGCGTATTTGGCGGGCTTGCCGTACGTGCGCGTGGTGCACGGCAAAGGGACAGGGACGCTGCGAAAGTTGGCGCGCGATTATTTACAACACAGTCCGTTGGTCGTTTCGTTTCAAACTGCCGAGCCCGGTGAGGGCGGCGAAGGCGTCACGATTGCGAAATTGGCAGCGCACTAACAAAAAGCCGCGCAGGAATGCGCGGCTCTTTTATTCCGCCGGTTGTGTTGCGGCGGAAGGAGCAAGCTGTGGTTCGGTTTGGATATGGGGGGCAAAGATTGCCGCCAACCCGCCAAGCGAAAATAGTATCGCAGAAATATTCAACATCAAGACCGCGCCGACGCGGTCCGCCAACAAACTCGTCAAGCCAATCGAAAGCAATTGCGCGGCTGCCATCGTCGTTTGCATCAAACCTGAAACGCGTCCGCGATTCGCGTCATCGCTGCCGATTTGAATCAGCGTTGTCAAGCCGATGTCGAATGCCACGATACCAATCATGGCAAACACAATCAAGCCCATCGCCACATATACGGATGGTTGATTGACCATCCCTATCAAGAGCAGTCCCGCCATCACTCCGCCGCCAATCACCATGTGCTTGGCAGAAAGCCGCGCGGCAACCGCGCCGACGACCACCGTCCCCACCAAGCCGCCAAAGCCTTCAACGCTGACAAACCAGCCAAATTCGGTCGCGCCCACATGCCAGATTTGATTCACAATCACAATGAGCAGCACATTGATAATGCCTTGCGAAAGCATGAACATGGCAAGCACGACAAACACTACACGCAAGATGGAGCGATCCAAGACAACGCGTACGCCTTCTGCCAATTCGTGGCTGATTTGGCGAACGGCGTGTCCCAGGTCATTGAGTTTCGCGGCGGCTTGATCGCGCGCCGGCACGCGCAGGAAACCAAGCAGCAGCGCCGAAACGACGTACGTACCCGCGTCAAACAATGCCGCGCCGTGTGGACCGAATGTGGTCACCAAAAGACCGCCGAGCGCCGGACCGCTCAGTTGTCCCAACGCCCACGACGCCCCGAGCAAAGCATTCGCGCGTTTCAATTCTTCTTCACCGTTGACCAGATTGGGAACGACGGCGTTGACCGACGGACGAAAGAATTGCGAGACGGTTGATTCGGCAAACGCAAGCAGGTAAATAATCCACACCTGGTCGGCGGCGTTGACCGTCAAGTAACACACCATCAACCCGGCGCGAATCAAATCCGACCAGATCATCAAGCGCTTGCGGTTCACGCGGTCAACGACGACACCTGCCAGCGGACTGATGAACAGCTGCGGCAGCGTCAGCGCGGCGAACATGAAACCGGTTGCCATCGCCGAGCCGGTGAGTTGATACACCCAAAACGGCAAGGCGATGAACAACACCAAATCGCCCGCGACCGATATAACGTGTCCCGCAAATAACAACGTCACGTTGCGGTTGTGTAAGGCTTGAATCATGATCTACTCGACGTAAATCTCGACATGTTCGCCGTCTTCTTCATCCTCGACGTCCACGATTTTGCCCGTATCGCCGGCTTTGACGGCGGCGATAATTTGGTCCATGTTCAGACCTTCCAAACCGACCGGCGAAAATTTCGCGCCCATCTTGAGCCCAATGTCCACCAGACTCAGCGGAATGTTGACGTTGACTTTGCGTTTGCCCGTTTTCAAATCGGTGACGCGCACGCGCAGCCAGCGCCCGCGCGTGTTGGGCGAGGGGGGGGGGGGCAATTCCGGCGCGGGTTTCTCTTCCAGCGCCGCGAGCAGGCGCGCGCCCTCTTCTGCCGAGATTTGGCGATTTTCGATCATTTTCAAAATCTGAATACGTTCTTCAGCGGTTGCCATCTTGCTACTCCTTGTTACTTGCGCGCAGGGGTTGCTCCCAATGCTCAATAACGGAAATTTTTGTACATCAGGGTAAGCCCGCGTGTGGGCACAAAACCGGCATCTGCCAAAGCATTGACCAATTCGATGTGCCCGGTCAGCGCACGGGCTTGAATGTCGCGTTCTGGAAACTGCGCGAGACGCGCGAGCGCGGCGGCGACCAAGCCCGCTTCAATGCTGCCGCGCGCGTGCGGCAAGACGCGGATGTCCAATTTGTGAGGCGTGCCCAACTTTTGCGCGTGCAATGTAATCAGCGCGGTCAATTTGTCGTCCGGAAAATAGCCCCAGCGTTCCGTCGCTTGAAAGATGAAAAAATCGAGCATCCGTTCCGCCAGCCGGTCTTCGAGGCGCACCGCGAAATCACTCTGCAGAGGCGGGCGAAACATTCGCAAAAGGTCGCCCAGACTGTCTTGCGCCAATTGATATGCCGCGCGGTATTCGTTGTCGCGCAAGCGGCGGATGGGCAGGGGCGCGGCGTTGAACGCGCGGGCGCGCGTGCGAATGTACTGCATTTCCGTATCGGCTACTTGGAAACCGAGCGTTTCATACAAGCGTATCGCCGCCGTGTTCCACGGACGCACGTTCAGAATCAACCAGCGCGCGTTGCGCGCGCGCGCTTCGTCAATCGCCGCCTGCATCAATTGACGCGCCAGCCCGCGCCGCCGATATTTTTCTGCGACCGCGACATTGCTAATCATCCAACGCGCGGTGCGGCTGTCGTCGAGCGTGAGCGTCACATTGCCCACGATGCGCCCGTGTTCTTCGTACACGAACCCGCGCAAGCTTTCGGTCGGCATGGGCATAAAGGCAGTGGAGGCGAGGACTGCGCCGAGATTGCGGAGCAGCGGCACGCGCGCCCACATGTGCAGCGCGCCCAAATCATCGCGAAACGCTTCTTCTAGCAGCAGCGCGACTTGGGGTAAATCGCGCGCCGCGTTCAACGGACGCACGCCGCTAAACGATTCCGCGCCTTGCCGTACAATTTGCGCTACCATAAGTTTTCTCGCTTTGCCCTCCGGGCGTCTCAGTCGAGACCGACGACGACCAATTGACTCTTGCCGCGTTCGGGCTGTTCTTCCTGCACCCGCACAAATTCAAACCCCATTTCGGATTCCAGCAGCTCGTCCAAATCCTGCCCGCTGCGCGCCTGCGCGGCAAGTTTGGCGGCTTTTTGCAAGGACAGCTGCCGCGCAAACGTCGCGCCAAGCAACGGAATCGGCAGCGGAATCGAGACGTTCACTTTTTGCGCTTTGCCGTATTTGGTCTCGCGCACATAGACGCGGAACCAAACAAACAACAGCCGGCGCAACGAACGCGTCACGGGAACTTGGGAGATTTCTTGCAACTGTTTGGCTTCGTCCGCGATGCGGATGATGCGTTCGGTGCGCGGCGTATCCTGAACGATTTCAATCGTGCGCGCATTGTCGCGGGCGTACGGTATCGGCTGGCGTTGGGATTGGGGCATCTCACTCTCCTTTGGGATTTAACCCTTGCAGCATTTTGACGGCTTGTGCCGTCGTTAATTTGCCGCTGGCGACTTGGTCCAAAATTTCTTTGCGGCGTTCAGCAGGTACGGGTGTTTCTTCGCGGGGTTCTTGTTCCGTGTCGTAACCCATCGCGCGGATAATTTCTGTCAAGCGCGCGCGCACGCCCGAGTAGGGGATTTCCAATTCTTCGGCAACGCGATAAGCATTGCCGCGATTTTTGACAAACAGTTCGATGAAATAGAGGTCATCCGTGCCGAGGCGGGCAAAGCGCCCAATTTCAAAATGACCGCGAATTTCAGTCGCGCAGTTGGCGCATTCCAACGCGGTGACATGCAATTCTTGCTCGCAAATGGGACAGCGTGAAGGTAACTTGTTCATAGGCGCTCCTAAAACCAAACCAGACCGCAAAAAATATTTTACCAGAATTAAAATATTTGTCAATAGTTTTGAAAATTTTTCAAAAATAATCTACTTTGTGAAAAATAATTGCATTAAACAAAAAAAGACGGAATTCCACTCTCCGACGGCTATTTGGCGCTTTTTTTGGCGTCCCAGGCTGCTTTGACCTGTTCGTATTCCGCGCGCGTCAAAATTTTGCCGCGCGCGACGGATTGCTCGGTGATGTTGCCATTGCTGTCGAAATGGATTTCGGCATACATCAACTGAAAACAGGTGCCGTCCATCATCTCTTTGCGCAAATAGCGCCCGCCTGTCTCATAATCAGTGCTGATGTCATTCCGCAAGTCCACGCGAATCGCCAACGGCGCGCCGCATTTGTTGCACTGCGCATAAAACCACCACGCGTTCGGGTCGGACGAATCCGACGCTTTGGGCAGCAACGAATTGCCGCCGCCGAACAATTTGCGAAAGAAACTCATAGGAACTCCTTTTGAAATTGACTGCTCCCTCATCCCTGTCCCCTCTCCCAAGGGCGAGGGGAAATTTTCAATCGAAAACTCCGCTTGAGGATAGACGACGGACGTTTCACTGCAATTACCGTCGGTCGTCGCTTGGCATGTTTACCGCGTCAACTGCGGCACGATGTACCACGCGAGCGCAATGTAATCCAAGCCAAGCATCACGAGATACAACAAGGCAAACACCACGCGCGCATAACGCGCGTTCAACATTTCATACAAGCCCGCTGACCAAAACGCCGCGAGCGAAATCAATCCCGGAAACAGATAACGTCCCTGCGGCTGGACATATTTCAAATTGTAATACACATGCGCCGCAACGGCGAGCGTTAACATCGCACCGAGCAGCAGCCACATCCAACGCGTCTCTGCCGCAAATTCTTGGCGCGTCCGCACAAGGCGGATGACCCACAACAACGCGCCGAAGCAAGCAAACGCGGTCAGCACAAACAGAAAAACGTAAATGCGGTCATTGACCAAAACGCCCATCCACCCAAACTGCGCCCAGAACGATTTGAACGAAGTCGCAAAAAAATCAAAGAGCACATTCCGCCAACCGAATTGCGCGATGTACTGCGCGGTGGTCGGTTGTCCCACCACCACAAGGTCGTGCCGATGCCAGCCGAGCAAATCGTTCGCGCCGTACGTCACCGCGTTGCGCACGAACCACGCGCCCGACAGGAGCAGCGCCATGCCAAGCAGCGGCGCGAGTGTTTTGGCGGCGGCGACGATCGTGGAACGATTGGGTATCCACGCGGCAAGCGGCGCGGCGCGCGTCGGTTGCCGCGCGAATTGGATTTGACGATACGCGTACTCGGCGAGCGCGAGCAGCACGATATTTGGATAAATGGTCGTCTTGGTCAACAGCGCGCTGCCGTACGCCAAACCGCCAAGAATAAAAAAGCGACGGTCGTCGAGTTTGCCGCGCACGCGCAGCAGCGCCAACAGCAAAATCACCGCCGCGACCATTTCCGCCAACGTATCATTGTTAATCGCCGCGCTCATTGCCAGATGCATCGGCAGTGTGGCGATGATGCCGACGCCCGCGAGACGCAGCAGCGGATTCGTCGGGAACACCTGGACAAAAATCAAATATGCCAGCGCGGACAAGAGCAGCGCGAGGAATACATTCAAATAGCGCAGCGCCAACACGTCGTCGAGATGCAGCGCGCGCGCGGACAAATAGACCGGCGCGGCAAGCAGATAATACAGCGGCGGTTGATGCGCTTCATAACGAAGCGCATCAATGGCAAGCGGCGGCGGAAATTTTTGCGCTTTGAGTTCTTCCAAATACTGTTGGTCGTAATCGCCCGGCTGCAGCACGGGAAATTTTCCGCTTTCCGCCAAGCCGCGCACGTAATTGTAATGCGCGGGTTCGTCGGGCGCTTGCCAGCGCGGCGTCCGCGTCGCATACAGAATGCCCATCACAAATTGAAACAGCAAAATGACGGCGAGGAGAATTCGAGTCGCGTTCATAAGCGTTCAAGTTTAGAGGCTAGTGCAACAACATGATGAGACTGCGAGATACGGATGCGAAAGCGCGCCGAATTATGCGGGCAAGAAAAAAGGGGCAACCCCGCAGTTTCATTTTGTTGCACTACTAGAGATTGGAGATTCGAGTGTCGAGAAACGAGATGCGAGTGCGGTGATTGGGCGATTGGGCGATTGGGTGAGTAGGACATTTTGCATTCCGCATTGAGCATTGAGCATTCTGCATTCATCCTTTACAGCAGGTCCAACGGGTCCACGTCAATGCGCCAGCCGTACGGCAGCGGATAGAGCGCCAAGAGCTCGCGCGCGCCCGCGCCCTTGAGCAAAATGTGTTGGCGATATTTGCCGCGCAGTTTGGCAAAAAACGCGGGCGACGGTCCGATGAGTTCCACGTCCAAAACGCCGTGGCGGCGGATGCGGTCGCGCAATAAACGCGCCAGTGTTTCCGACGCTTCGCGCGCGCTTTTGGCGGACTCACCGGTAAACAACAAACGCGTCAACGGACGACTCGGCGGGTACCCGGCGGTACGGCGAAACGCGAGTTCGCGTTGAAAAAATTCGTGATACGCATGACGCGCTGCCGTTTGAATCGAATAATGTTCGGGATTGTACGTCTGCAAAATCGCGCGTCCGCCCAACGCGCTGCGCCCCGCGCGTCCCGCGACCTGCGTCAACAACTGGAACGTCCGCTCCGCCGCGCGAAAATCGGGCAAGAACAACGACGTGTCCGCATTCATTACGCCGACCAATGTCACGCGCGGCAAGTCGAGCCCTTTGGCAATCATCTGCGTGCCAATCAACACATTCGCCTCGCCGCGCAAAAACGTTTCCAGAATTTCTTCGTGCGCGCCTTTCCCATGCGTGACGTCCAAATCCCAGCGCAATGTCCGCGCGCGCGGAAATCCCGCCCGCACCGCCTCTTCCAATTTTTCGGTGCCGACCCCCAAGCCGCGAATGCGTGTGCCGCCGCAGTGGGGACATTTGCGCGGCATGGCGCCGTGTTTGCCGCAGTGATGACAGACCAAATCGCGCGCGGTTTGGTCGCCAAAGGTGTGCAGTGTGAATGGATTGTTGCAGCGCGAACATTTCAGCGCGTGCCCGCAGTCGCGACAAACGACCGCCTGCGCGGTGCCGCGCCGATTCAAAAAGAGAATCGCTTGTTCGCCCCGCGCGAGCGTCTCGTCCAACGCGGCGCGCAGCGCGTGACTGAACATCGAGCGATTGCCCTGCACAAGTTCTGCGCGCAGGTCCACGATTTCGACCGGCGGCAGCTCCTGATAGCGCACGGGCGCGTCGGGCTTTTCGTGCGCGATGATGCGCTGAGGCAGTTCCAGCAGTTTCAATTCGCCGCGCTGCGCCCGCGCAAACGTTTCCACATCGGGCGTCGCGCTGCCGAGAATGACGACAAGGTTTTGCGTTTGCGCCATACGCAGCGCCACGTCGCGCGCGTGGTACGCGGGCACGTGCGGAAATGCGGGGTCGCTTTTGTACGACGCGTCATGTTCTTCGTCCACAATCACCAGCCCCAAACGCGGCAGGGGCGCGAACAACGCGGAACGCGGACCAATCACCACATCAATTTTGCCGTCGCGGATGCGCCGCCATGTGTCATAGCGTTCGCCAATCGAGAGCTGCGAATGCAGTACGCCGATGCGTTCGCCAAAACGCGCGCCAAAGCGGCGAATCGTTTGCGGCGTGAGCGAGATTTCGGGAATGAGCGCAATCGCTTGTTTGCCTTGCGTCAACGCGTAGGCAATGGCGTCCAAATAAATTTCCGTCTTGCCGGAACCGGTGACGCCGTGCAAAAGAAAAGCGGAAGGCACACGGTTGAAGGAGGAAGAAAAAGCATGATCCAACGCGCGCTTGATTGCTTGCCATACTGCATCTTGTTCGGGCGTGAGCGTGGGGGGGGGGACGGGCGTAAAGGTTTTGTGCGCGAGCGGGTCGCGGAGCCATTCCGCGCTTTCGAGCGCGACGATGCCCGCGCGTTCGAGCCTTTTCAAATCTTGCCGCGTCGCATTTGTCGCCGCATACACCGCGCTGACCCAAACGGAATCTTGTTCTTGCGCCAAAAATTCGACGATGGCGTTCAAACGCGCGGCGAGCGCGCCTGCCGTGTTCGGACGCGTCGTGCGCGTCACCCATCCGTCTTTTTCCAGCGCGCGCAGCGTGGCGGTGGTCGTGCCCAATACGGTTTGGAGTTCGGCGGATGTGACCGCGCTGCCGTGTTCGCGCAAATACACGCACACGCGCGCTTGGGGGGGGGGCAGCGCGGGAATGGTGTCTTGGTATTTCTCGGTCAGCGACCAAGTCGTCGCAGCGGAATCGGGCGGCACAAGCGCGGCGATTTTTGCGCGCGCCGTTTCAGGGTCGGCGCTCAGGCGTACGGTGTGGATGCGGCGTGGTTTGGCGGTGGGCGGACGCACGCGTAAATTTTTGACGAGCAGCCCGCGTCGCACCAACGCGTCGGCGGGGCTTTGTTCGCGCAGTGTCAGCTGTGTTGTTTTGATGCTTCCGCGCGCGGCGATTTTTTCCAAAAGCGCGCGTTGTTTCGCGGAGAGGTCGTCGGGAATGGAGGCGGCGGCGTTGGGTTCGAGAATGGTTTCACTTTTGGCTTCGATGCCCGGCGGCAAAAAGAGCCACACGCAGTCCGCGAGCGGCGCGAGATAATAATGCGCCATCCATCGCGCCAACTCGATTTGCGCGGCGGTGACGAATGGTTGTGTGGCGACGATTGCTTGGAGCGCGCGCGGATTGGCAATTGCGGTCTGTTCCGTGAGACCAATGACAATGCCTTGCAAACGCCGCGCGCCAAAAGGGACCCACACGAGTTGTCCGACGGCGATGCTTGCTTGCATTTCATCTGGCACGTTGTAGGTAAAGCTGCGTTCGACCCACTCGTACGGCGCGGGGGAAATTTCCGCCGCATTATCGGGCGGAGGGGAAAATGTGAGCGGAACATGCACGACGACGTGCGCGAAGGAATTCGTCACAAGTACACACATTATAGCGCATTGTTTCGAGCGTTTGAAAGGAACTGCGGCGGCGGGGTTTGTAATCGAATTGGAATTCTCACGCGGGTACAATCCACGTAAAATAGGAAATGTTTCGCGGGGGCAGCTGCCTGTAACTAGTTTCCATCCGAAAACTATCTGGCGACAAATGGGACAGAGTACTGAAAATTCAAGCGAAATGAGCCTTCGAGGGTAGAATCTGCGGTTACCACAC
>Ga0070741_10002382_pt1 | contig 51075 bp, 44 predicted proteins | sample Coa_R1_4_FD_66440 | JGI IMG/M metagenome (GOLD analysis project Ga0070741, IMG submission 66440) | Surface soil microbial communities from Centralia Pennsylvania, which are recovering from an underground coalmine fire - Coalmine... | ecosystem: Environmental > Terrestrial > Soil > Unclassified ... | reverse complement strand
ATCACGGCAACCTTGCCCTGGAGCCGATCACCCATCGGTCGACATGAACACGTTCTTCACCTCCGAGTACCCGTCCATCCCATGCATGCCGAGCTCGCGGCCGAAACCCGACTGCTTGACCCCGCCGAAAGGTGTCACGACGCGGACCGAGCTGTTGGAGTTGACCGACACGACGCCCGTCTCCATCGCTCGCGCAAACCTCATAGCCCGCGCGGCGTTCTGGGTCCACACCGATCCGGAAAGGCCGTACACCGAGTCGTTCGCGATGCGGACGGCCTCCTCCTCGTCCTTGAACGGGATGACCGCCGCCACCGGCCCGAACACCTCCTCCTGCGCGACCCGGTCGTCGGGCCGCGCCTCGACAAGCGTGCACGGGAACCAGTAGCCCGGGCCGCTCGGCACGGTGCCCTTGAACAGGGTTTGCGAGGTGACGAAGGACGCGACCTTGTCGCGGTGAGATGCGGAGATCAGTGGCCCCATCTCGGTGCCCGCGGCTTCGGGGTCGCCCACCTTCACACGGCCCGTCGCCTCGGTGAGCAGCGCCAGGAATCTGTCGTAGACCGAGCGCTCGACGAGGATGCGCGAGCGCGCGCAGCAGTCCTGGCCTGCGTTGCCGAACACCGCAGACGGTGCCGCGTTCGCCGCGCGCTCGAGGTCGGCGTCGGCGAAGACGACGTTTGCCGACTTGCCGCCGAGCTCGAGCGTCACGCGCTTGATGGTCCCGGCCGCGGCCTGCATCACGTGCCGGCCGACCTCCGTCGAGCCGGTGAAGCCGATCTTCGCGACGTCCGGGTGCACGAGCAGGCGCTCGCCGGCGACCGACCCCGGACCGACCACGACGTTGACCACGCCCTCCGGGATCCCGGCCTCGAGTGCGAGCTCCCCGAAGCGCACGGCCGTGAGCGGCGTCAGCTCCGCCGGCTTCAGCACGACGGTGTTCCCGCAGGCGAGCGCGGGGCCGAGCTTCCAGCTCGCAAGCATGATCGGGAAGTTCCACGGCACGATGAGCCCGACCACGCCCAGCGGCTCGCGGAACGTCATGTCGACGCCGCCGGTGACCGGGATCGTCTCGCCGTAGTGCTTCTCGATGGCGCCGGAGTAGAAGTGGAAGACGTCGGCCACCATGCCGACCTCCCAGCGCGAGTCGCCGAGCGGCTTGCCGACGTTCCGCGTCTCGAGGTGCGCCAGCTCCTCGCCGTGCTCCTCGATGACCTGCGCGAGCCGGCGCAGCAGCCGCGTGCGATCCGCGGCCTTGACCGCCCGCCATGCCGGGTACGCCGCCTTCGCGCGCGCCACGGCGCGGTCCGTCTCCTCGACGCCGGCGCGGTCGAGGTGCGCGATCGGCTTTTCGGTCGCGGGGTTGAGGACCTCCAGCTGCGCGCTCATCCGCGCTCGAAGAGGCGCTGCCTTTCCCAATCCGTCACGACCTTGTCGAACAGCGACTGCTCCGTCCGCGCGTAGTTGAGGTAATGATCGATGACGTCGTCGCCGAACGCGCTGCGCGCCATCGACCCGCGCTCGAGCGCCGAGATCGCATCCCGCAGCGCGTGCGGGAAGCGCTGCACGTCGGATTCGTAGGCGTTGCCCGTGAACGCGGGACCGAGCTCGAGCTTCTGCTCGATGCCGTGCAGGCCCGCGGCGAGGAGCGCCGCAATCGTGAGGTACGGGTTCACGTCGGCGCCCGGGATGCGGCACTCGGTGTGCAGCGCAGACCCGTGCCCGACGATGCGGAACCCGCACGTGCGGTTGTCGTGCCCCCACGCGAGCGTGGTCGGCGCCCACGACGCCGCCGCGTAGCGCTTGTACGAGTTGACGTTCGGCGCCAGGAAGATCGCGAGCTCCGCGGCGCACGCGATGTGGCCGGCGAGGTAGCGGCGAAATGTCTCGGACTCGCCCGCGAACATGTTCTTGCCGTCCTGCCACAGGCTCGAGTGCACATGGCACGACGAACCGATCCAGCGGTGGTCCGGCTTGGCCATGAACGTGACCGAGCAGCCGAACTGCTGCGCCATCTCCTTGATGCCGTTCTTGTAGACGACGTGGTTGTCGGCCATCGTCAGCGCGTCCGAGTAGCGGAAGTTGATCTCCTGCTGCCCCGGCCACGCCTCGCCCTTGGAGCTCTCGACCTTGATGCCCGCGGCCTTCATGCCGTTGCGGACCGACCGAATGAACGGCTCGTCGTAGCTCGTGGCGAGGATGTGGTAGTCGAGGATGTACGGCACCGACGGCGTGAGCCCCACGTAGCCGCGCGCGTGCGCCTCGGCGAACGTGTCCTTCATCAGGTAGAACTCGAGCTCGGTGCCGAACATCGGCTCGAAGCCGAGCGCGCGACAGCGTTCGATCTGCGCGCGCAGCACCTGACGGGGCGACGGCCGGACCGGCTTGCCATCCGACCACGCGACGTCGCTGAGGACGAGCGCCGTCTTCTCGAGCCAGGGGATGCGGCGCAGGGTCGCGAAGTCCGGGATCATCCCGAAGTCGCCGTACCCGCTCTCCCAGTTCGCCATCGCGTAGCCCGGGACGGGGTCCATCTCCATGTCGAGCGCGAGCAGGTAGTTGCAACCCTCGACCGGCTCGCCGTGACCGGCCGACTCCATGAAGAACTCGGCGTCGAGGCGCTTCCCCATCAGGCGGCCCTGCATGTCGGTGAAGGCGACGATCACCGTGTCGATGCCGCCGTGCTCGATCTCGCTCGCGAGGTGCTCGCGCGACAGCATCGCCTTGCCCGTCCGGGCCTCGGTCACCATCAGCTCTTCTGCTCCTTGCGCGCCCGGGCGACGAACCGCTCGAACAGGCGGCGCGCCCACGCCAGGTCGCTCGTCAACTCTTCGGGGTGGCACTGGACGGCGACGATCAGGCCGTCGTCCGACTCTACGCCTTCGACGGTTCCGTCCTCGCCATGGGCCGTCTCGCGCAAGCCCCGGGCGAGGTCCTTCACCGCCTGGTGGTGGAAGCTGTTGACGCTGATCTGGTGCTCGCCGGCCGCCTGCGCGAGCTCCGAGTCAGGGTGGACCTTGACGCTGTGCGCGAGGTGGCTGCGCCCGTGGCCGCGGATGTCGTGGTCGTCGAGGTGCTGCACGAGCGTGCCGCCGAGCGCGACGTTGATCACCTGCTGGCCGCGGCAGATCCCGAGCACCGGAAGCTCGCGCTCACGGGCCTGCTCGAACATGCGCAGCTCCGCCTCGTCGAGCTCGCGGTCGATCGGCCCGACCTTCTCGTCCTTCGGCTCGCCGTAGAGCGACGGGTCGACGTCCCAGCCGCCCGGCAGCAGGAGGCCGTCGACGTCCGGCAACCGCGCCGCGTCGGTCGACACCTCCACCGGCTCGGCGCCCGCGCCCTCCACGGCCCGCCGGTACGGGGCGTAGTAGTCCACGCCCCGCTTCGGGCTCGTCGTGATCGCGATCCTGGGCCGCCGCGTCGTCATCGGCGCGGGTTATCCGTCAGTGGCCGACCGCCTCGAGCTCGGCTTCGATCTTGGCCAGCTCCTCGGCGGAGCCCTGGACCTTCGGCCCTTTGAACCAGTTCCTGGCCGAGAGGAACCAGTACCCGCCGGCGTAGAGGAGGACAACGCCGACCGCGACGATCGCGTAGTTGAACGTCGTCAGCGTGTTGCCTGGCGCGAGCTGAGGCAGGCAGAAGAGGATGGCGATGAAGGCGATCCAGATCACGGCGATCCAGCCGACGATGTAGCTCCACCGCCCGAGGTGCCACGGTCCGCGCTGGAACCTCTCGCCCGCCAGCAGGCGGAGGAGGATCGGCAGGCCGTACGCGATGTAGAGGCCGATGACCGCGATCGACGTCACGGCGGCGTACGCGACCGGGTTCCACAGGTACGGGAGGCCGAGGATGAACGCGCCAACCGCCGCGAACCAGATCGAGTTGGTCGGAGTGCGGGTGCGCGGGTTGATCCGGTGCCAGAACTGCGAGCCCGGCACCGCGCCGTCGCGCGAGAACGCGTAGATCATGCGCGAGTTCGCCGTCACCGACGACATGCCGCAGTAGAACTGCGCGCCGACGACGATGAAGAGCAGGAAGAGGCCGAGGTTGCGGCCGACGGCGTCGACGAAGATCTGCGCGGGCGGGACGACGGCGCCCAGCTCCGCGTCGTAGTTCTGGATCGCCGACGTGACGCCGATCAGCAGGATCCAGCCCGCGATCAACGAGATGACAATCGACCAGACGATCCCGCGCGGGCCGGCGATGGCCGCATTGTGCGTCTCTTCCGTCATATGCGCCGACGCGTCGTAGCCCGTGAAGGTGTACTGCGCGAGCAGCAGGCCGATGAGGAAGACGTAGATCGAGGAGCCGAAGCCCGTCCGGTTCTCGAAGTGCGTGAACACGAAGCCGAAGCTCTGGTGGTGCGACGGGATGAAGAACAGGCAGATGAAGATGATCGCGACACCGACGAGGTGCCACCACACCGAGATGTCGTTGAGGAGCGCCACCAGGCGCACGCCGAAGGTGTTGAGCAGGCCATGCAGGAACAGGATCACCGCATAGATCGAGATGATGTGCGGCGGGTCGAGCGTGTACCCGAACAGCTCGTTGAGGAGCGCCGAGGTGAAGAACGCCGCGCCGAAGTCGATGCCCGCGGTGACGGCGACCTGGCCGAGGAGGTTGAACCAGCCGGTGAACCAGCTCCACGCCGCCGAGTTGTTCCCGCCGAGCTTGGCGGCCCAGTAGTACAGGCCACCGGCCGTCGGGTAGCTCGAGCACACCTCGGCCATTGCGAGTCCGACGAGGATGACGAAGCCGCCGACGATCGGCCAGCCGATGTTCATGATCACCGGGCCGCCGGTGGTCATCCCGTAGTAGTAGAGGGTCAGACAGCCGGAGAGGATCGAGATGATGGTGAACGACACGGCGAAGTTCGAGAACGTCCCCATGCGCCGCCGGAGCTCCTGGGCGTAACCCAGCTTGTGAAGTGTCTCGACGTCGGTATCAGCGGCGACGCTCATGCACCAACCTCCCCGTGCGGCCGCAAGATGGCTGCGGCTGATTGCCGCGAAGCTATCAGCCTCTAGGATGCGTGTCAAGAAAGCTTCGGACGAGGCGGAAATGAGCCCCGATGTAACAAACAGCACACAACCGCGAATTGGCGAGCTGGTCCGGCACCGGCAGTCGGACCTGAGCCCCGCCGAGCGCAAGCTCGCCCGGGTGCTGCTCGCGTCCTACCCGATCGCCGGGCTGGAGAGCGTCGCCCGCTTCGCGGAACGTGCCCGGGTGAGCCCGCCGACCGTTACCAGGTTCATCACCAAGCTCGGTTTTCGCGGCTACCCCGAGTTCCAGGAAGCGCTCCGGCACGAGGTGCAGGACCGGCTCTCCTCCCCGCTCGCGAGGTACCACGTGGACGCGGAGGACGGCCAGACGGGCACGGCCGTCGGCGAGGCCCTGGACGTTTCGCGGCACACGGTCGAGGCGACCCTCGACCTCATCTCGCACCGCGACGTCGACGAGCTCGTCGAGCTGCTGTGCGACGTCCGCCGCCAGGTCCTCGTGCTCGGCGGCCGGCTGAGCGGACCGATGGCGCGCTACTTCGCGAGCCAGCTGCACCTGCTGCGGCCCGGCATCGCCGCCGTCGACCAGGAGCGGAGCAGCGCCGCGCAGCAGCTGCTCGACCTTCGCAAGGGCGACGTGCTCATCGTCTTCGACTACCGCCGCTACCAGGCGGACACGATCGAGGCCGCACGCATCGCAAGCGAGCAGGGCGTCAACGTCGTCCTCTTCACCGACCCATGGCTCTCGCCGGCCTCGGCGAGCGCGCGGCAGGTCATCGTGACGAGCGTCGAGACGGTCGGCCCGTTCGACTCGCTGGTCGGCGCCACCGCGGTCCTCGAGGCCGTGGTCGTCGCGGTGCTCCGGCGCCTCGGACCGCGCGCCGAATCGCGCATGAAGAACCTCGAGCGCCTGCGCGCGGGCGAAGTGCTGGGCGCATGACGAAGCGAAGCCCGGCCGGCCTCGCCGCCGTGATAGCGCTGGCCGGCGCGGGTCTGCTCGGCCTCCTGATACAGGCCGTCGGCCAGCCCGCGAACCACCCGCAGATCGAGGTCGCCCACTCGGCCGTTTCGCGGCTCGAAAGCGGTGACGAGCCGGCCGCGGTGGTGCCCGGCGGGGTCGTGGACATCTCGCGGTCGAACGAGATGTTCCTCATCGTCACCGACGCCGAAGGGAAGGTGCTGGCGTCGTCCGCCAGCGTCGGCGGCGCGACGGTCGTGCCGCCGCCCGGCGTCTTCGACTACGTGCGCAAGAACGGCGAGGACCGCGTGACCTGGCAGCCGGCGGACGGAGTGCGGTCGTGGATCGTGGTCGACTCGTTCCACAACGGTTTCGTCATCGCCGGGCGGTCACCGACCGCGGTCGAGCAGAACGTGTACCTGCTGCTGCTGTGGGGCTCGTTCGCGGCGCTGGGCCTGGCGCTCGTGCTTGCGATCCCCGTCGTCCTTCGCTTCCTATAGTGGAGCGAGATTGAGCGCCCTCAACGTCGTGCTTCCGCTCGCCTCGACGATCGTGAGCCTTCTCTTTGCGGCGCTCGTGCTCGACCAGTGGTGGCAGCGCCGCCACGCGTTCCAGCTGGTCTGGGGCGTTGGACTCCTGTTCTATGGCATCGCGACCGCCACCGAGTTCATCGGCGGCGCCTTCGGCTGGAGCGAGGGCCTCTACCGCGCGTGGTACCTGGTCGGAGCGTTCTTCGTCGCCGCTTACCTCGGCGCCGGGACGATCTACCTCCTGAGCAAGACGCGGTTCGGCTACTTCGCCGCGGCGTCGATTGTGCTGGGCGGCCTCTTCTCGCTGGCCGCGACCTCGAAGTACCCGGGCTCGAGCGCCGCCGGCGCGATCACCCTCGGCGCTGCAGTCGTCGCAGCTCTGGCGATCGCGCTCACGACCTGGCGTTGGCGCGAATGGCAGGGCCACGTCGCGATGGCTGCGCTCGTCGCCGGCTCGCTGGTCGTCGCCGCGCTGGTCCTCACCGCTCGCGTGGGCGGCCCCGCGCTCGACCCGACGACGCACGTGCCGGTCGCCTCAGGCTTCCCCGGCTACCTGCGGGTCGCGAGCGTTCCGTTCAACGCCGGAGGCGGGCTCGCGCTGGTCTTCGGTGCGCTCTACTCGGCGTACATCTACATGCCGAAGCTCCGCGTCGTCGACTCGCGGTTCGGCCTGCTCGCGATCGTCCCGAACTTCGTGGCCTCGCTCCCCGGCGCGTTCGCCGCCCTGGCGCAGAACCGCCTCAACTCGCGCGTGCCGGCCACGCTGCTCATCGCCCTCGGATCGTTGATCCCCGGCACGACGAGCAGCCTGAACCGCTTCGGCGTCACCTGGTCGTTCTTCCTGGGCGAGCTACTCGGCGTGCTTCTTATCTTTGCCGGGTTCCTCGTCAGCGAGGAGGTCTTCCGAAGCTTCCGCTTCGGGCCTTACGAGCGGGCCAGGCTCCGCACGTAGCGCTCGGGCTCGGCCTCGAAGGCGGCCTTGCAGCCGGCGCCGCAGAAATAGACCGTCTCGCCGCCGTGCTCGGTCGTGTGAACCGCGGTCGCGACGTCGACGGTCATTCCGCAAACGGGGTCGAGCGCGAACACCGGGGCTGACGGCGCGATCTGCATGAGCGGCCGCGCCCCGGACTGCTTACGCCGCGCCGCGACGATCTCGGCGAGCGCGAGCAGCGCGATCTCCTCCTGCGTCGCGCCCCGGGCGCGTCCCGGCGGCGTCTGGATTCGGGCCAAGGCGTCCTCGCCCAGGCCCCGCCGCAGCAGCTCGGAGCGCACCGCAGCAGCGCGGCGCGTGCTCGCGATGAGCCGCACCTCGAGCCGCGGATGGCTCAGCGCCGCCTCGAGCGCGTCCTCGTCGAAGTGGCCCATCGTCGCCACGACCGCGTAGGCCTCGCCGGCCGGCACCTCGAGGCTCGCGAGCTCGGCCTGGCCGACCTGCCGCGCCCGAAACCCGGTGATCTCGGCGAGGCTGACCATCGTCGCGGCGGCGGGGCTGTCGCCGAAGACGAGGAGCAGCGGCTTTGGCAGCTGAGGCTCGATGAAGATGTCCAATGATCCCCCGCTCGGGCACGTCGTGCCCACGGTCAGCTCGCCGCGCTTCCGGCTCTGCTTGACCTCGGAGTCGCCGACGATGTGGATGAGCCGCGGCGTGCCCTCCTCGAGGGCGCGCAACGCCTCGCGGCGGACGACCGGCTCGGAGCAGCTGCCGCCGATCCAGCCGCGGAGGCGCCCGTCCGCCGTGATGACCGCCTTGTCACCAGGCCGCGCGGACGTGGGCGCCTCGCACCGGACGACGGTCGCGAGGACACACGGCGTGCCCGACGCCGCGTGCTCGCGAACCAGGTCGCTGACTGTGTCTGCTATTCGGTCACCCCGGCTGCTCTCAGCGCGGCCCACACCTTGTCCGAGGTGACGGGCATGTCGATGTTCTTCACGCCGTACGGCGACAGCGCGTCGATCACGGCGTTGACGTACGCGGCCGGCGAGCCGACCGTCGGCGATTCTCCGACGCCCTTCGCGCCCAGCGGGTGGTGCGGCGACGGCGTCACCGTCTCGCCCAGCTCGAACTTCGGCGTCTCCCAGGCCGTCGGCAGCAGGTAGTCCATGAAGTTGGACCCGATGCAGTTGCCCTCCTGGTCGAAAGTGATGAGCTCCATGAACGCGATTCCGTAGCCCTCGGCGAGGCCGCCGTGGATCTGGCCCTCGACGATCATCGGGTTGATGCGCACGCCGCAGTCGTCGACCGCGACCATGCGCCGCACCTTGACCTGGCCCGTGCCCTTGTCGATGTCGACCACGACGGCGTAGGTGCCGTACGGAAAGGTCATGTTCGGCGGGTCGTAGTAGTGGACGCCTTCGAGTCCGGCTTCCATTCCCTCGGGCAGGTTGGTCGAGTAAGCCGCGAAGGAGAGCTCCTGGATGGTCTTGCCCTTGTCTGGCGAGCCCTTGACGTAGAAGCGGCCGCGCTCCCACTCGAGGTCCTCCTCGGCGGCCTCCATCAGGTGGGCCGCGATCTTCCGCGCTTTGTCGCGCAGCTTGCGCGAGACCATCGCGGTCGCGGCGCCCGCGACCGGCGTCGAGCGCGACGCGTAGGTGCCGAGCCCATACGGGGCCGTGTCGGTGTCGCCTTCCTCGACCAACACGTCGGCGGCAGGGATGCCGAGCTCCTCCGCCACGATCTGCGCGAACGTGGTCTCGTGGCCCTGGCCCTGCGACTTGGTGCCCATCCGCAGCAGGGCCTTGCCGGTCGGGTGCACGCGCAGCTCGGCGCTGTCGAACATTGCCACGCCGAGCAGGTCGTAATCCTTCCCGTGTCCGGCGCCGACGACCTCGGTGAATGACGCGATGCCGATGCCGGTCACCTCGCCCTTCTTGCGCCGCGCCTCGACGTCCTTCTTCAGCTCGTCGTAGCCGAGCTTCTCGAGCGCGACGTCCATCGCCTTGTCGTAGTCGCCGCTGTCGTACACCCAGCCCGTCGCCGAGTGGTACGGCATCTGCTCTTTCTTGATGAAGTTCTTGCGCCGGAACTCGGCCTGGTCCATCCCGATCTCGAGCGCGGCGTTGGTGATGAGGCGCTCGATCAGGTAGCTCGCCTCCGTGACGCGGAACGAGCAGCGATACGCGACGCCGCCCGGCGCCTTGTTCGTGTAGTAGCCGTCCGCGGTCACGTGCGCGGTCGGGATGTCGTACGAGCCAGTGACGATGTGGAACAGGCCGGCCTTGAACTTCGTCGGCTGCGCGTCCGCGAAGAACGCGCCGTTGTCGCTGTCGAGGTGGACGCGGAGGGCCGTGATCCTGCCGTCCTTGTCGAGCGCCAGGTCGCCGGTCATGTGGAAGTCCCGCGCGAAGCCCGTCGAGATCAGGTTCTCGGTGCGGTCCTCGATCCACTTCACCGGGCGGCCGATGAGCAGGCTCGCCGCGGTCGCGACCACGTAGCCGGGATAGACCGGCACCTTGTTGCCGAAGCCGCCGCCGATGTCCGGAGAGACGAAGCGGAGGTTCTCCTCCGGCAGGCCTGCGACCAGCGCGAAGACCGTGCGGTGGAGGTGCGGGGCCTGGCTCGTGAGGTAGATGGTCGCCTTGCCCGTGACGCCGTTGACGTCGGCCACGATGCCGCACGTCTCCATCGGCGCGGGGTGGCAGCGCGGGTAGAACGTGTGCAGGCGCACCACCTTGTCCGCCTTCGCGAATGCGGCCTGCGTCGCGGCCTGGTCGCCCGACTCCCAGTGGTAGATGTGGTTGTCCTTCTTCTCGGGCTTGTCGTCGCGGATGACCGGCGCGCCGGCGGCCTTGGCGCCCTCCGGGTCGATGACCGCCGGGAGGATGTCGTAGTCGACGACGATGAGGTCGCGCGCGTCCTCGGCCTGGTACTTCGTCTCGGCGATGACCGCCGCGACCTCCTGGCCCTGGAACCGGACCTTGTCCGTGGCGAGCACCGCCTGCGTGTCGTAGCTGAGCGTCGGCATCCAGGCGAGCTTGTGCTGCGCCATCAGCTCGCCGGTCACGACCGCGATCACGCCGGGATTCGCGGCCGCGGCGGTGGTGTCGATCGACCTGATGCGCGCGTGGGCGTGCGGGCTGCGCAGGATCGCCATGTGCAGCATGCCCGGCAGGTTGATGTCGTCGATGTAGTTGCCCTTGCCGTGGAGGAAGCGTCCGTCCTCCTTGCGCTTGATGGACTCGCCGATGCCGCCGTGCATGTGCATGGTCGAGCTCACTGGCCGCCTCCGGCCGTGACGGCCTCGGGTTTCGGCGCCTGCGCGGCTGCGCGCTGGGCGGCCGCCGCGTGCTGGATCGCCTTGACGATGTTCATGTAGCCGGTGCAGCGGCAGATGTTGCCGCTGATCGCCCAGCGGATGTCCTCTTCGCTCGGGTCGGGGTTCGTCTCGAGCAGCGCGGTGCCGACCATCATCATCCCCGGCGTGCAGAAGCCGCACTGCAGGCCGTGCTCCTCGTGGAAACCGGTCTGGATCGGCGTCATCGCCGCGCCGGCCGACAGGCCCTCGACGGTCGAGATCGACCGGCCGTTGACCTGCACCGCGAGCTGCGTGCACGACTTGACCGGCTCGCCGTCGATGAGCACGGTGCAGGCGCCGCAGCTGCTCGTGTCGCAACCGACATGCGTGCCGGTGAGCCGCAGGTTCGTGCGGATGTAGTCGACGAGCAGTACTCGAGGCTCGACGTCGGCCGTGTGCTCGACGCCGTTCACCTTCATGGTGACGTTCACTTTCCTTCCTCCCTGGCGCGAGCCACCGCGGATCTGAGCCCGCGCTGAACGAAGACCCTGACCACGTCCTTCTTGTAGTCCGCGCTGCCGCGGATGTCGCTCTTCGGCTCGGCGGCCGCGGCGGCGAGCGTGGCTGCCTCGGCGATGACCTCGTCGGTCGGCTCCTTGCCGGCCAGCGTGGCCTCGGCCTGCACGGCCTTGAGGTTCTTGTCGCCCACCGACGTCATGCCGATGCCGGCCCGCTTGACCTTGCCGCCGTCGAGCTCGACCTGCACCGCGACCCCGACCGTGGCGAAGTCGCCGATCTTGCGCTCGAGCTTCTGGTACGAACCGCCGGAGCGGCCGGATCCGAGTGGGATGCGGATCTCTGTCAGCACCTCGTCCGGCCGCAGCGCGGTCGTGAACGGGCCCTGGAAGAAGTCGGCGGCGTGGATGACGCGCTCGCCCGCCTTCGAGTGGGCAACGAGGTCGGCGTCGAGCGCCAGCATCACCGAGCCCCAGTCGCCGGAGGGGTCCGCGTGAGCCAGCGAGCCGCCGATCGTGCCGCGATTGCGTACGAGCGGGTCCGCGATCCAATGGGCCGCCTCGGGGAGGATCGGGAGCAGGCCCTTGAGCTCGTGGCTACGCTCGATGTCAACGTGCCGCGTGAGCGCCCGGACGTGGAGGTGGCCGTTCTGCCTGCTCACCCCGGCGAGGTTGGGCAGCCGGCCGATGTCAACGATCAGACCCGGCTGGGAGAAGCGGAGCTTGAGCAGCGGGATAAGGCTCTGGCCGCCCGCCATCACCTTGGCGTCGTCGCCCCGCTGGCGAAGGATGTCCACCGCCTCGGCGAGGCTGGCGGGAGCGCGATAGTCAAACGCGGCTGGGAACATTCGGAGAACCTCCCTGGAGAACCCGACGAAGGCCGCGTCGCGGCCGAGGGCTTTGTAGCACCCGGTAGTTGCTGTGTCAAACAAACAGGCGGAGAACCTTCGGAATAGCATTCGAGACGTGGTCATGGAAGCGGTGAAGCCGCTGACCGCCGAAGAGATCGCCGAGCTGTGCACCAGGCACACGCTCTTCGACTGGTCGATCCAGGGTCCCCTCAAGCCGATGTCCGTGGCGAGCGCCAAGGGCGTGCGGTTCACGACCGTGGACGGCCGGCGGTTCATCGACTTCAACAGCCAGCTCATGTGCGTGAACGCCGGCCACGGCGACCGCCGGATCATCGAGGCGATCAAGGCCCAGGCCGAGCAGCTGACGTACGTCAACCCGGCCTTCGCCACCGAGCCGCGGGCGCGCCTGGGCAAGAAGCTTTCCGAGCTGCTCCCCGGCGACATCGACAAGGTCTTCTTCACCCTCGGCGGCACCGACGCGAACGAGAACGCGATCAAGATCGCGCGCGCGGTGACGAGCCGCCCGAAGATCCTCGCCCGCTACCGCTCGTACCACGGGTCGACGGGAGCGGCGGTGCAGGCGACCGGTGACCCGCGGCGCTGGCCGAACGAAGGCTCCGTCGCGGGCGTCGTCCACGTGCTGGACCCGTACCACGGCGTCGAGCGCGGCTGGGACGAAGCCGGTCCGGCGCTCGAACAGCTCGAGGAGGTCATCGCGCTCGAGGGCCCGCAGACCATCGCCGGCTTCATCCTCGAGCCCGTCGTAGGCACGAACGGGATCCTCATCCCGCCCGACGGCTACCTCGAGGGGGTGCGCGACATCTGCACGCGGCACGGGATCCTTCTGATCACCGACGAGGTGATGAGCGGGTTCGGCCGGACTGGCAAATGGTTCGCGGTCGACCACTGGGGCGTCGTGCCCGACCTGATCACGATGGCCAAGGGCCTGACGAGCGCGTACGTGCCGATGGGCGCGGTCGGCCTGCGGGCGCACGTCGCCGAGTACTTCGACGACCACATGTTCTGGGGCGGCCTCACGTACAACAGCCACGCGCTCGGCTGCGCGGCGGCGCTGGCCACGATCCAGGCCTACGAAGAGGACGACATGGTCGGCAACTCGGCGCGCATGGGCAAGGTGCTCGCGGCGCAGCACCGGCGGCTGCAGGAGAGGCACCCGTGCGTCGGCGCGACGCGGTCGATCGGGCTGTTCGGGTGCATCGAGCTGGTGCGCAGCCGGAAGACGATGGAGCCGCTGGCGGGGTTCAACACCACGACCCCCGAGATGAAGGCGGTCGCGCAGGCGCTGCTCGACGCAGGTCTCTTCACCTTCGTGCGTTGGAACACGATCATGACCAACCCTCCGCTGTGCATCACCGAGGCGGAGCTCGAGGAGGGTTTCGAGATCCTGGACACAGCGCTTGAGATCGGGGACCGCGCAGTCACCGACTGACCGCGACGGTCTGCGCGAGGTCCAGCTCGAGAAGCTGCGCGCGGGCCTCTCCGACGTCCTGCGGTCGAACGCGTTCTACCGTGCCCGCCTCTCATCCGTGCGTGGCTGGGGCGACTTCGAGCGGCTCCCGTTCACGACCAAGGACGAGCTGCTCGCCGACCAGGCGGCGAACGCGCCGTTCGGCACCAACCTCACCTCTCCGGTCGAGCGGTACGTGCGGTTGCACCAGACCTCGGGGTCTACCGGCGACCAGCCGCTGCGCTGGCTGGACACCGACGAGTCATGGTCGTGGTGGCTGCGGATCTGGGCCGACCACGTTTACCCGGCCGCCGGCGTCACGGCCTCGGATCGAATCTTTTTCGGCTTCTCGTTCGGGCCGTTCATCGGCTTCTGGTCGGCGTTCGGCGGCGCCGAGCGGCTGGGGGCGATGGTGATCTCGGGTGGCGCGATGACGACGGAGCAGCGGATTCGCAACCTGCGGGACGTGGGGGCGACCGTGCTGCTCGCGACGCCGACGTATGCGCTGCGGATGGCGGAGCGAGCGCAGGAGCTGCACCTGGACCTGGCGAGCTCGGACATCCGCGTCACGATCCATGCGGGCGAGCCGGGCGCGAGCATCCCGACGACGCGGGCGGCCATCGAGGCGGCGTTCCTCGCCGAGGCCTTCGACCACACCGGGATGACGGAGCTCGGGCCGACCGGCCACAGCTGCTCGCAGCGGGACGGCATCCACCTGGTCGAGAACGAGTTCATCTTCGAGGTGATCGACGCCCATGGCCGCCCGGCGCTCGAGGGCGAGCTCGTGGCGACGAACCTCGGCCGGTGGGGCATGCCGCTGATCCGCTACCGGACGGGCGACCGGGTGCGGATCTCGCACGAGCGGTGCTCGTGTGGGAACCCGTTCGCGAAGCTGGTCGGTGGGATCCTCGGGCGGGTCGATGACATGTTCACGGTGCGGGGGGTGAACCTGTACCCGTCGCAGGTGGAGGACATCGTGAGGCGGCACGCGGGCACCGCGGAGTTCGTCATCGAGCGGCGGAGCGTGTCGCAGATGGACGAGGTCACCCTTGCGGTCGAGCAGACGGGGGCGGGGTTGAGCGCGGAGCGGCTGGAGGCGGACCTGCGCCAGGCGCTGGGGGTGCGACTCGGGTGCCGGATCGTGCCGGTGGGCAGCCTCCCCCGCGGCGAGCTGAAATCCAAGCGCCTGGTCGACATATAGATAAGGAAGAGGCGTCGTGGCATCGCCTCCCCTCTCCCGCTTGCGGGAGCACTACATAAGCGCGAGAAACGCGTCCTTATGGCGCCTGGCGCCTAGGGTCAGGGTGAGGGGTGGATAAAAAAAGAAAGGGTCGGGCCCGGTCAGGGCCCGACCCCACGAGAGGGGAGGAAGGGTTCTCTAGAGAGGCGACCCGACCGGGGCCACCACCGCCACCGGTACGGGCTCCGGGACGACCGCTACCAGCTCGGCGGGAAGTTCGCCCAGCCCACCCGCGAGAGCGCGGAATGGTGAGAGGCGGCGCCGCCGCGGCGCGGGAGCGTCCACGATCGGATCCAACATGTGCGCCAGTTCGATTTCGAGCCGCCGGTCAAAGTCGTCCATACGTATGGGTAACGCCTGCCTCAAAAGGTGTACCCACGACGCACCACAAATGTGGTGCAAGCCGCCCGGCTACGCCGCCTTGCGGTAGGTCGCGAGCGGCGCCGGGTCGTCCAGCTCGTGCAGGAACTTGACCATCCGGAGGCGCTGCTTGCCCGGGCCCATGACGCGGACCGCGAGTCTGACGATCGGCTTGAGAGAAACCCTTGCGGGAGTGTTGTGAAGAGGTCTTCGGGCGTCCACTGACTAGACAACGCAGCCCCGATCGCGAGTACGTTCAGCCGCCCCCCAATCCCCTCAGTTGAATGAGGCTATTGGTTTTTCTCGACGCGTTTCTACAGATAGACGACTTACAAATGGGAAGTAACGGCTACCGCAACGGCCCGCTCGATCGCCTCGCCCTCCCGCGCCTGCTGCGCGGCCGCAAGCGGGTCGCGTTCGTCCTCTCCGGCGGCGGCAGCCTCGGCGCCCTCCAGGTCGGCATGCTCCAGGCCCTGTTCGACGCCGGCATCCGGCCGGACATGCTGGTCGGCACCTCGGTCGGCGCGATCAACGCGGCCTGGGTGGGCGCGTGGCCCGAGGCCGCCGGCATCCAGAAGCTCGCGGACATCTGGCGCGGCCTGAAGCGCGACGACATCTTCCCGCTCGGCCTGACCGCCGCGATGGGTCTGCTCGGACGCGGCAAGCACCTGATCTCGAACCACGGCCTGCGCTCGGTCATCGAGCGGCACCTGCCGTACGAGCGCATCGAGCACGCCATCGTTCCCATCCACATCGTCACCACCGATCTGAAGAGCGGCCGGGCGGTCGTCCTCTCCAGCGGCGAGGTCGTGCCGGCCCTGCTCGCCAGCGCCGCGATCCCGGGAGTGTTTCCGCCGGTGACCATCGGCAAGCACGAGCTGGTCGACGGCGGCGTCGCGAACCACACGCCGATCGCCGCGGCGATCGAGCGCGGCGCGCAGCAGATCTACGTCCTCCCCATCGGCTATCCCTGGCTGCACGAGACGCCCAGCAACGCCCTCGGGATGGCGCTGCAGGCGTTGGCGCGACTCGTCGAGCAGCGCCTCGAGCAGGAGATCTCGATGTACGCGAAGACCGCCGAGATCCTCACCGTGCCGTCGCTCGAGCCGATCGCGGTGTCGCCCGCCGACTTCAGCCACACGAGCGAGCTGATGGAGCGCGGCTATGGCGCGGCGGTCAAGCTCCTGCAGAACGTGGAAAGCGGCAGGCGCGCGACGGCGCAGCGCTCGCGGAAGTCGGCGACGTCGCCCGCCGCTGCCTGAACCCGCCGGCCCGAGCGGTCGACCCCTAAGCGCAGGGAGGCATCGGGTCGTCGAACGCGTAGAGCTGCTGCATCAGCGGGCGCTTGCGCCCCCACAGCTCAGCGATGAGCTCTTCTCGCCGGGGCGAGCCGCCGACCTGCACACCCAGCGTTCTCAGCTGGTCGCGCACGGTGGCCGGCAGGCCTGAGCCGGCAAGGGCCGGCCTCGTAAGCTGGCCGAGGGCCCGGTCGAGGAGCCGAAGCTCCAGCCAACGCGAACCGAAAAGATCGCGACCGCCCGCCCCAGCCTGCATTCCCCTCACCTCTTCGCAGTTTCCGGAAAGGGAGCCACTGAAGCAGCCAGTGGCTTCCCCTCGGATCGGAAACGTCCGCGACCCGTGCAGTACCGGCATAATGACGACAACCGGGTTTACGGTTGTGAAGGTGCCCGGTAGAATCCTCGTCAGTAAAGAAAGGGGAGCCGTCATCGACTTGAAAGTCACGCGACGCGTCGACGTGGAGACGGTTGAGACTCCGTCACCCCCGGGCGCGACGCTCGACCCCGCCGAGCTGCGAGACGTCGAGGGGCTGGTGGGCTCGGCCCTAGACGCCATGCTCGCGATCACGCGCTCGCCCCTCGGATTCATCGCGCTCGTCGACCAGGGCGGTGAGCTGCGCCTCACCGAGCGCTCCGCCGGCGACGCGGGCGGCCTGAACGGCGACTCGATCAGGACGATCGCGCGCAGCGTGATGGACGGTGAGCCGGCGCGATCCGAAACGTCCACCTTCATGGGCGTGCCGATCGAGCTCGCGGGCTCCGTGATCGGGATGCTCGGCGTCGCCAACGCGAGCGCGTACACGCCGGCGGAGCGGCAGGCCCTCCGCATCTTCGCCGACCACATCGCCACCGCGGTGGAGCTCGCAAGGCTCCGCCACAGCCGGCGGGCGCTGGTCGAGACGCTCGTTAACGCGCGCGCCGAGCTCGAGCGGAGCGAGGAGAAGCGCGCCGTGGCCGAGGAGCGCGCCCGCAGCGCCGAGCGGTTGGAGAACGCGCACCGGCTGGCCGTGCAGGCGCTGACCGAGGTCTCCGCGAACCTGCGGGTCTCGGAGGGGCTGCCCGAGTTCTACCGCCGGCTGACCGCCAGCGTCGCGGGCCTTGTCGGCGCGCGCCGGTGCCTCTTCTGGCAGGTGAACCGCGAGGGCATGCTCGAGGCGATACCCGGCGCGTACGGCGTCGACGACGATTTCGTCTCTCGCCTGTACCCGGCGCCGTGCGACCCGGAGGGCACCGACCTCACGAGCCAGGTCGTCTACAAGGACCTCATCTTTCGGGCCGCGACCGCCGACAAGAAGCAATCCGAGCGCGACCGCGCGGTGCTGAGCACCCTGCAGGTCCGCAACGCGATCAGCGTGCCCTGGCGCGCCGGCGAGCACCGGCTCGGCGTCATCGCCGTCTACGACTCCGAGCGCGCGGACGCATTCAGCCGCGAGGACGCGTGGGTGCTGCAGATCGTCGGCCTCGCGGCCGGGCTGGTCTGGCAGCTCATGCACTCCGAGGCTGAGCTGAAGGAGACGGTCGAGCGGCTGCGGAGGGTCGACAGCGCGCGGCAGCTCCTGCTGCGCAACCTTTCGACCGCCATCGATCGCGCGCAGCGACGCTGGGCGGGCGAGCTGCACGACGACGCGCTGCAGAGGCTCACGGCGGCGGAGCTGCGGCTCGAACGCGCGGCCGGCGCCGACCACGATCCGTCGGCGATCGACGATGTCCGCAACCTCCTGGGCGAGGTCGAGGAAGCGCTCCGCAAGCTGCTGTTCAACGTCCGCCCGCCGGCGCTTGACTCGCCGGGCGGCCTCGAGCAGACGATCCGCGACCGGATCGGCCTGCTCCGCGCGAACAGCGGCGTCGCGGTCCAGCTCAAGTACTCGCTGGCCGACGATCCGCCCTTTGAGATCAAGTCGACGATCTACCGGCAGCTCGCCGAGTCGTTCGCCAACATCGAGAAGCACGCCGGTGCGAAGGTCGTGCGGGTCACCGTCCAGCCCGACAGCGGCGGCGTTTATGGCTGCGTCATCGACGACGGACGAGGGTTCATCGTCGCCGAGCGCAACCACCTTCCAGGCCACCTCGGTCTCCTCGCGCTCAACGAGCGGGCGCTGCTGGCAGGCGGATGGTGCAAGATCAGCAGCGAACCCGGCGCGGGTACGATCATCGAGTTCTGGGTGCCACTTCCCTCATGACCGAGAGCAAGACCATCCGAGTGCTGATCGTCGAGGACCACCAGATCGTGGCCGACGGTCTCACCGCGCTGCTGAACGACCAGAAGGACATGTCCGTCGTCGGCAACGTGCCGTCGGTCGCCGAGTCGGCGGCCGCGGCGGCCGAGCTGATGCCTGACGTGGTGTTGCTGGACTTCCGCCTCAACGACGGCACCGGCGCCGACGCCGCGGCGGCCATCCGGCGGGTTTCGCCGCACTCTAAGCACATCTTCCTGACCCGCGAGGACAGCGACGTCGCGAAGTTCGCGGCGCTCGAGTCAGGTGCAAGCGGCTTTATCCACAAGTCGCGTGCGGCGGCGGAGGTCGTGAATGCCATCCGGACGGTCGCGGGCGGCGGGACGATGATCACGCCGTCGGCCATCGCGACGCTGCTGAACCGCAGGCGTCAATCCGACAGCCAGCGCGAGAGCCTGACGGCGCGCGAGAAGGAAGTGCTGCGGCTGATGGCGGAGGGCGTGTCGAGCCGCGACATCGCCTCGCAGCTGGGCATCAGCTACGCCACGGTGCGCACGCACATCCGCAGCCTCGGCGCGAAGCTCGGAGTGCACTCGAAGGTGCAGGCCATCGTCAAAGCGCGAGAACTGGCGCTTATCGACTAAGTCACGCCAAGCCCCTCCCCGCTTGCGGGGAGGTCAGGAGGGGACGAAACAGTCCCGCCTAGTTCCCGGCGATCCGGCGCCGGCCGCCACCGCCGCTGAGGCGGATCTGCGGCCGCTTCTCGGGGGCGCCTCCCCACTTCCGCAGCTCCTTGCGGTGCCGCTTGTCCTCGTAGAGCGCCTGGTCGGCCAGCTGCGCGAAGGCCTGCCAGTCCATCCCGGGTTTCCACGCGGCGACGCCGGCGCTGACCTCCACGCTCTGCGTGGTGCGGGAGCCGAGGTTCATCGCCTGGACGGCATTTTGGAGCCGGCGCATGACTTCTCGCGCTCGCTGCAGGTCCGTCTCCGGCATCGACACCGCAAACTCGTCGCCGCCGAGACGGCCGCACAGGTCGGACGTGCGCACGACGCGCAGCAATTCCTGCGCGACCAGCTTGAGGGCGGCGTCGCCGGCGCTGTGCCCGCCGCGGTCGTTGATCTTCTTGAGGTTGTCGACGTCGATCATCATCAACGCGAGTTGCCTGCCGTGGCGCTCGGCGAGCGCGACCTCGCGCTCCAACACCCGCTCGAACTCGCGGCGGTTCGCAAGGCCCGTGAGGTGGTCGGTGCGAGCCTCGTTGGAGAACTGGCGCGCGCGGTCGAGCGCGATCGCGACCTGGTCCGCGACGGCGGCCATGAAGAGGAGATCCGTCGCGCCGAAGATCGAGTCGCGCCGGGTGCCGATCGACATCATGCCCACGGTGCGCCCGCCGGTGCGAAGCTGCGCGCGGAGGGCGTTCCAGCCGTCGGTGCGCGCGACGCCGTCGACGCGCGACTCCGAGCGGCCGACCGCGCTCACCGACGCCTTCACGTCGGGGCCGACGAGCCGGAGGTAGTCCTCGATCTCGTCGGGCTCTAGCCCGATGGTGTGCGCCAGGCGATAGTTCGCGCGCTCGCGCAGCCAGATCGCGCCGGCGTCGAGGCCGAAGGCCGCCAACGTCTCCGCGAGCGCGACCTCGGCGGTCTCCATCGTGTCGAGCGAGCGGCCCATGATCGCGGCGATCGCGGCGAGCCCGTAGAGCTCGTTCTCGCGGTTGCGGTGCGACTCCTCGAGGTGGTCGAGATAGCCGCGCGCCATGCTCGAGGTCAGGCGCTCGACGACGTCCTCGATGCGGCTCTGCGCGAGCGCAAGCACCTCGTCGCGATGCGGCTGCCCCTCCAGGGGCTGCGCGATCATCTCGATGGTTGCGCGCCGGTAGACGGCGAGCACCTCGATCACGGACTCGAGGGGTACGCCCTGCGCCGCGCGCAGGCGGCCGTGCTCCCGGGCGCGCTTCTCGTGCTCGGACCACGGCATGTCCGAAGCCGTGCGCAACGAGCTCAGGAGAACGTCGATGTACGTGACCGAGGTCGCGACGAGATCCTCGCCCGTCTGCTCGCTCACCGCGAACAGTTCGGGAGACTTCGCCCTCAGCACGTCGAGGGCCTTGCGGCCACTCTCGTGCGTGTCGGCGGCAAGCCCGGCTGCCAGAGCGCCCAGGAGGTCGCTCGTGTCACTCACGGCAGCACCGATCCGACGCCTTCCTCGTCACTGATAGGGGAACGTCGGCAGGTTCAGGCCGTACTCAATTGAGCAAGAGAGCGGCCCGGAGCAGAGACCCCAACGACTACCGCACCGGTATTACTCAAAATTCGCGCGGCCGTACGGTGATCGCGCACCCCCTTCGGGCGGACAGTAGATACCAGGTAACGCTGGTCTGGCACACCGGCCATTACACGGGGGGTTCCAAATGTCATCAGCTCAGGAATCGGCTGCGGCGGCGACGGACTCCGCTCGAGAGCCGGTCACCCAGTACACACCGGGATCCGAGGCGGATTTCGAGCGGCTCTATCAGACGTCGTACGGGCGCATCCTCGGGACGCTGACGGCGCTTCTCGGCGATCGCGCGGCGGCGGAGGACTGCTGCCAGGACGCCTTCGAGCGCGCTTACAAGAAGTGGGACACGTGGCAGCCGATCGCGCCCGCCGAGGCATGGGTTCACCGCATCGCGATCAACGCGGCCGTGTCGTACCGCCGGAAGATGAAGCTGCGCGAGGTCGGTGAGGTCATCCGGCGCATGGGCCGGCCGGAGGGCCCGCCAGACCCGCAGGAGGAGATCGAGCGCCGCGACCTCGCGATCGCGCTCGGCAAGCTGCCTCCGAAGCAGGCTGCGGCGATCGTGCTGCGCCACTACCACGGGTACACGAACCGCGCGATCGCGCAGGCACTCGGGATCCCCGAGCGGACGGTGGCGTCGCGGCTCGCGATCGCCAAGCAGCGGCTGCGCGGGATGCTCAGCCAGACCTACGGCGTGCCGCAGGACGAGCCCGCGACGGCGCGCCCCGGCTTCGCGGTGGCCGACTAGGGCAAGCCTTCTTGCGATAACCCGCCGCTGCCGGCAGCGGCGGGTTTTTTCATGCCTTCGCAAAGGGTCATGCCCGGTTCTGTATACAAATCCGGCACTGACCCGGAGGGTCGACGCCGGTTCTGTATACAAATCCGGCTTCGACCGGCGGCTCCACGCGGAGCGCCGGTCAGCCGATGCTGCGGACCAGCCTCATCAGGCTTCGCTGCAGCGGGTGCCACGCACCAGCCGCATCGCGGGCCGCCGGCTCGCGCCGCTCGTAGCGCGGCGCTTTCGCCACCTCGCACTGCCGGCAGCCACAGCCCCGGCCGGTGTCGGGCAGGCGCCGCCCCTGCTTGTCATAGCGCGCCTGCTGCGTCAATTCTTCTTCTTGTTCTTGCCGGGCGGCTGCTTTCCGCCGCCGCTCTTCGTCGAGCCGCTGGTCAGGCTGCCCGGGGCGTACCGCGGCTGCGTGCCCGGCAGGTACCAGTTGCCCCACGCCGCGACGATGCCCGCGGGCGGGTTGTACCAGGTGTCCGGGCCGAGGGTCGGTAGCGCGGCCGCGAGAAACGCGTGCCACGCCGGCACCGCGACGTAGAAGCTGTCGGAGTTCGTCGTCATCTTGACGCGCCAGTCCGGGTTGCCCATCCAAACCGCGACCGCGATGCGCGGCGTGAAGCCCACCGTCCACGCGTCGGCGAACGCGTCCGAAGTGCCCGTCTTGACCGCGACGTGGAAGCCCGGCACGACCAGCGGAGTGCCCATGCCGAAGATCAGGGCGTGATTGTGGTCGTTCGACATGATCGACGCCATGATGAAAGCGACCTTCGGGTCGAGCACCTTCTTGAAGTCGACGACGTGCGCGTAGATGACCTTGCCGAACTGCTCGACACGCGAGATCGCAAACGGCTGGTGCAGGACGCCCTGCGCGGCCAACACCGATGCCGCCGTCGCCATCTGCAGCGGCGTCTCGCCGTAACCGCCGAGGGTGAGCGATGGCCCGAAGCTGTTCAGCGGGTCGTCGTTCGTCTCGGTCCCGTTCGCGTGCAGCTGCCACGGCGGCGCACCGAGGTTGCGCGCCATCGCGACGACGTTCTGGACACCGACGCCGAGCTCGACCTTGACGGCCGGGATGTTGAGCGAGTTGCCCATGCACGCCTGGAGCTGGCACGTGCCGTGGTAGTGGCCGTCGTAGTTCTGCGGCTTCCAGTAGCCGTTGCCGTCAGGGATCCTGATGGGCGAGTCGACGATCGGCGTCGTCATCGTGAAGCGACCACTCGCGATCGCGGTCGTGTACGTGAAGATCTTCATCGACGATCCCGGGTTGCGGGGCGGCCACACCGCGAGGTTGTACTGCCCACCGTTGACGCCGGGGTTGGCCGACGACACCATCGCCGTGATCGCCCCGCTCGTGGGGTCAATCGCGACCAGGGCGCCCTGCTGCACCCGGCGCCATGCGATCGCGTGCTGCGTGCCCGTGATCGCGCGCTGGCCGATCTGCTGCAGGGTCATGTTGAGCGTCGTGTAGACCTGCAGGCCACCGCCGTACGTGCCGTCGACGCCGTACTTCTTGACCAGCTGGCCGGTGACGTAGCTGACGAATCCCGGAGCGATGATCGTGTTGGACGGCACGAACATGTGCAGCGGCGGAGTGAGGTCCTCCGCGAACGCCGTGTCGGCCTGCTCCTGCGAGATGTACTGCGCGCGCACCATCGCGTCCAGCACCTGGTGCTGGCGGTCCTTCGCGGCGGTCCAGTTCGTGAACGGGCTGTAGTACGTGGGCCCGCGCACGAGGCCGCCGAGCATCGACGCCTGCGCGAGGTCGAGCTTCGCCGTCGTGGTGTGGAAGAAGATCTGCGCCGCGGCCTTGCTGCCGACCGCGCTGTCTCCGAACGGAACCGCGTTGAGGTACATCTCCAGGATCTGCGACTTCGAGTACCGCTGCTCGATCTCGAACGCGAGCAGCGCCTCACGCAGCTTGCGGTCGATCGTCGGCTCCGCACCGACCAGCCGGATCTTCACCAGCTGCTGCGTGATCGTCGACGCGCCCTGCACGGTGTCCTTCGCACGCCAGTCGACGATCGCCGCGCGGGCAACACCCACCGCGTCGACGCCGGGCTCGTTGTAGAAGTTGCGGTCCTCGATCGAGATGATCGCCTCGGGCAGGAGCGTGCCCATGTCGGACAGCGACTCCTCGTAGTGCTGGTACCCCGGCGGGTGCAGGTCGGCGAGCACCGTCTTGCCGTCGGCCGCATAAAGGATGGAGTCCGTGGGCACCGGGCTTGCGATGTCGCTGACGCTCGGCAGCTTGGCGGCGTACGCCGCGTAGCTGGGCGAGGTGATCAGCAGGCTCGGAATCGCAAGCGCCGCGAGCAGGAAGACGCGCAGCAGCCAGCCTGCCGGCCTGGAGAATCGTCGACGCCTTGCTTTCCGCGGAGCGCTCGCGCGCAGGCGGCTGCCGTTTGCCTTACGAGGCCAGCTGGTCCCGTCGATCCCGCTTCGTGCCATCTGTGTCGGTCCCCCCATGTCGTGCGTCAGGCGACGTCGCATCGAAGCCGCCAAGCCAGTTCGTTTCCGAATTCCGTCCGGCGTCGCTGAACCACGTGGTCACGCCGGAGCGCGCGTCCGCGGCGCGCCGCGAGAGGTCGGCCATCTCGACGACCTGACCGCTCGCGACCCGTCGCCGAGCGCCTTTGGCGGTGAGCGCCACGCTCCTGAGCCGCCGGCCGATGACGGGCACGGCCACGTCGCCGGTCCAGATCAGGAACAGCGTCGTCCACGTGAGCGCGGCGGCAGCCGCCACCGGCGCCCAGACGTTGAATCTGCGATTGATCTCGTCGGTTGCTGAGACGGTTACGGGGACGGGCCTCGGCTCTGCGAGCCGCGGAAACTCCATCCAGTCGCGAAGCCGCACCTGCGGCTGCCAGCCGCGCGCGTTGCGCCGGCTGGTGAGGAACGCGAGAACGAGCAGGTCGACACCTGCGATGAGCACGGCCCAGTCGGCGAGCAGGAAGCGGTTGTCGATCAGCCACTGCTCGACGCCGAGGATCGCGAGCCCGACGACCGAGGTCACCACCTGCGTGATGCCCCAGAACGCCGCCACCGTCATGTCGCGCGCCTGCGTGTCGTGGATGCCGGTCACCCCGAGCAGGCACACCCAAACGAGGCCGACCCAGAGCAGGAGCTCGACGGCTTTCGGCGTGTGCTTGCGCATGGTCGCGATGGCGACGGCGCCGGCGAACACCGCGATCAGAAGCTCGGACGTGAGTGCATTTGTCATTGGGCTCGTACCTACCAAGAGGACAACGCCTCCGCCGATGCGAGTCCTCAGCGGTGTCCAGTGACGAAAACGAATGTCAACGGCAGGTAAGAACCGTCACTAAACGCGTTTACAAGGTGGCAAGGACGCTGCCCCGCTCAGCGTCCAAGCCGCTTTCTCACATGATTGTTCTGCTCATCATCCTGGGGTTGACCCTCGGCCTGGCATGGCGGGCCGAGGTCTGGCAGCGCTGTTGGCGTCCGGCCGACGGCGAGAGGGGCGACGACGCCGGTCTTGTCGACGCGTGCGCGCGCGCGTCAGTGCTCGTGCTCATGTCGCTGCTCGGCCTGCTCGTCCTCGGCGTCATGTATGGAAACGTCATGGGAGCCGGCAACACGACCCACTAGTTCGGTACGTGCGCAATTTGGTGCGTTGCACATGTGAGCGCACCACCGCGGACATCCCACCCCCCGCGCATTCCGCGAACGGAGCCGCATTCCTTGACGAACCTCATTGACGAGGTCACGGGCCGGGCTCGCGACCTCGTGCGCAGCCTTTGGTCGGAGCTCGGAGTCGACGTCGGAGCCGCCCGCCACGACTGGCAGGCGATCGACCTCGAGCCCCTCATCGTGTTCACTGCGATGTGCGCCGACGCGCGGATGCGTGAGAAGACCGTCGCGTGGTGCGCGGCCAACCGGCATCTGCTTTCCCTGCCGCGCCTGAACCGCCTGGCCATTCGCGTCGGGGAGTCGGCGAACAAGGCGCTCGAGCCTTACATCGCCGCGCTGCAGGGCGTCGCGGCGGCTGATCTGCAGGAGGCGACGACGAAGCCGGACATGCGAGTCCCGTCGCTGATCCAGCTTCGCCTGCGCGCCCTCGCCGGCGTCACGGCGCGCGCCGAGGTGCTGATGGCGCTGCTCGCCGAGCCGCTGCGCGCCAAGAGCCCGGCGAGCATCGCCGCGCGAGTCGGCTATGGACGCCACGCGCTGGCTCAGGCGCTCGACATGCTCACGCTGGCCGGCGTGACCAGCACGCACATCGCGGGCAAGAGCGTGCTCTACCGCCTGAACCGACCCTCAGACCTCGGGCAGGCGCTGTCCGGGCTGCCCGGCCGCTTCCCCGATTGGGTCGCGACGTTCGCCGTCCTTGGCGCGATCCTCACCTATGCGCGCGAGCCGGCGCGGAAGGCAGGCGCCGCGGTCGAGCGGATCCGCGCGGACATCGCCCGCATCCCTGGCGCGACGCCGCCGCCCGAGGTGACCGACGACGCTTCGGCCGGCGCGTTCGAGCAGTGGGCGCGCCGCTTCGTCGCCGACATCGCCGGGGTCGAGCCCGAGCGGTCGACCAGGCGCGAGGTCACCTACACCGTCCACCGGCTCGCGCTCGGCGGATGGATAGGGACCGTGAAGGAGGAGGGCGGCCAGCCGCGGCCGCTCGCCCTGAGCGACGACCCGGAGCTGCATCCCGAACGGCGGGCCACCAGGCGGCTGAACTCGGACGAGCTCGGCGCCGCCGCGGAGGTGATCGATTCCATCCTCTATGACATGCAGACGCGCGAGCTGCAGCGCCATCGCGGCTCGCTCGTACCTCGCGACGCGGTTTCGGGATCGCTGCTGCCAGGCATGAGCCGCGAGTTCGCCGGCCAGCTGCTGCAACCGCTCCACCGCGGCCAGGCGGCGACCTTCAGCGCCGATTTCCTCCAGCGGTGGTGCACCGACCACCGCAACCGCCTCGGCGCGGCGAGCTAAGCCACCCAAAAAGCCCCTCAGCCGCCCCAGGCGGCTCAATTCACAACCGTTCAGTCCTTTTAACCACCGCGCGGGCGGGACGCTGCCGTGCGCCTGTAACTTTCGCCGGGTTCAATCTGTGCCTGCCTTGGGGGGTGGGCACCCGGAGGAAGGCTTCTGGTGCACTCGAATCCGCTCTGTGACATTGCCCGCAAACCGGTCTCGAACGGTCTCATCGTGCTCGCCCTTGTGTCCGTCGCGACCCAGATGATCGCCCTCGCCGCGGTCACCGGCTGGTCCGCGACCCCGCGCAGCGCCGACGTCAAGCAGACCATGGCGTCCGCGCTGATCCACAGCGTGGAGTGCGCCGGGGCCGCCGCGACCAAGCCTTCGTCGTGCCCCGTCGCCGCGGCGCAGCCGAAGCTCGCCGGCAACGAGTCGCATGAGCGCGTCGAGGTCCCGCAGGGCGCGAAACAGTGCCCCGAGTCGGGCCCCGGGGTCGCCTGCACGGACCGCTCGGCCCTCTTCGACCCCGGCAACTCGGCGACGCCCGACGGGATGCCGGCGTGCCCGATCGACCCCTCGAAGCCGCTCACCGCGCCGGGCTCCTGCGCCGCCGCGCCCGCGTCGGTGACAGCGGCGCCCGCGAAGCCGTCCACCCCGCCAACCGAAACCGCGATCGTTTCGCCTGCCGGCGGTCCCTCGCACTCGCCCATCACGACGTCCAGCCCCGACGCTCTCACGCTCAGCACCACCAGCACATCACTCACCGCCGGCAGCCCGATCTTCCTCGACGCGCAGTCCACGATCGACGTGACCGGCACGCCGTACGCGATCGAGATCTTCGACACGGCGACGAAGGCGCTCGTCGCGGCCTGCACGCAGACCAACGAGTGCAAGGTTGCATTCAGCGCCAAGGGCGGCCACCACTCGTTTGTCGCCTACGTCGTCTCGCCGAGCACGTCGCTGCCCGCGAGCGGCGCCAGGCTGATCTCGAACAAGGTCGACGTCCGTTTCCTCGGCGTGAGCCTGCAGGTCAACAACCCGTCGATCGTCGCGCCGGGCAAGGCGGTCACCTTCGTCGCGACCGCCACCGAGGACGTCGGGAAGACGGGCTTCGTTATCGAGCTCAACGACGCCAGGACGGGCCAGCGCCTGACCTTCTGCCGCTTCGGGACGAGCTGCAGCATGTCGCTGGTCGTGCCCGCCGCGGGCACGCACGCGATCATCGCGACGCTCGGGCCCTCGACACCGGAGGTGCGCGATGCCAACCCCGACGTGCACGCCGCCTCGACGGTCGTGACCGCCACGTGGCTCAGCGTTTCGCTCGACGCGTCAGCCGGCGTCTCGGGACGCGGCAACGCCGTGACCCTATCGGCGCTCGCTAACGCCGACCTCAGCCAGACGCCTTACAGCATCTATTTCTTCGACCAGGACGGTCAGCAGGTCGGCGACCCGTGCAACGCGCAATCGTGCACGGCGACGGCGACCATCGACGGCGACCAGCAGGCGTTCACGGCCGTCATCGGCGCGCTCCCCGTGGCGGGCGTCGGCAAGGGCCCGCTGTCCGGCGTGCTGCACAGCCTTCCGACCTCGCGCAACCGCCTGTTCGTCCAGGCGGCGTCCCCGGCCGTCAAGCCCGTTCGCACGCTGTGGGGCGTCGACTCCTGCAAGCGGATCACCGAGCTGCTCGGGCAGGTCAACCACTACCTCGGAACGCCGGACTTCTGGGCTCGCTACCTGCCGAACACCGGGGCCTGCGGCGGGCTCAACGGAGCGGAGATCGCCGCGGCCCACAACTGGCACATTGGCATCCTGCCGATCTTCAACGACTACGACTGCTCCGCCGTCCACGGCTACGCGACCGGCACCGCGTACGCACAGGAGGCGGTGCAGTGGATGCAGAACGACCTGGTGCCTGCCGGCGTCGCCATCGCGGTCGACATCGAGCCCGTCGGCGACTGCGCGGCCTACGTCGACGCGGCGTTCATCAACGGCTGGTACGACGTCATCATGCAGAGCCGGTTCCTGCCCGCCTTCTACGGCGACACGGCTCCGGGCAGCTCGTTCGCGAACGCGTGGTGCGCCGCGGTGCAGCAGCGGCCAGAGATCGCGAACAACTCGTACCTGTGGTCGTTCGAGCCGTCGCTGTCGGGTTCGTTCTCGAAGGGCAACGCGCCTCGCTTCAACCCGTACTCGCCCGGCTGTGCGGGCCACTACGTGGGCTGGCAGTACGTGCTGAGCGCCGGCGGTACGCCGGACGTCGACCAGGACGAGCTGAGCAGCCTGTTCCCCCTCTGGTACCCGTAGCGATAGGAACCCATCCCGGCGGGTGGCCATAACCCCTCCCTAGCCCTAGGCGCCAGGCGCCGTACGGACGCGTTTCTCGCGCTTATGTAGTGCCCCCGGCTTCGCCGGGGGAGGGGATTCGGGGCCACAAGCGTTTCTACGCTGTGGAACCCGAAGACAGGCGAATCGACCCGGACCCCGAGCCCGATCGCGAGCCGATCGACCGACCGTACTACCGCGATCGCGAGCCCTACGTCGCCGACAACGGCCCGGCGGTGACCCACGCGTCTGACACCTCGGTCGTCACCAGGTTCTCGCCGGCACGCCGAGTCTTCGAGCTCGTCTACCTCGTGTTCGCGGTGATCTGCGTCCTGCTGCTGCTTCGCGTCATCCTGAAGCTCCTCGCCGCCAACACCGCGGTCGCCTTCACGTCCTTCATCTATGCGCTCAGCGGCTTCTTCATGGCGCCGTTCAACGGCCTCCTCCCCACCTTCACGAGCGGCCGCACGATCCTCGAGGGCTCGGCCATCGTCGCGCTCATCGTCTACGCCCTCGTCGGCTACCTGCTCGCCCGCCTGATGTCGATCTTCTTTCAGCGCGACGTCACCGTCACGCACGGTTCCCGGGGCCGCTACCGGACCTACTAGCCGCGACCCTGGGTCAGGTCCGCGAGCTCCGCGAGGAGCTCACCGACCTCGTCCGGACCGGACACCACAAGCTCGCAGCCGTCGAACAGGTCGGGCGGCGCTTCGCCCGATGCCACGCCCACCGTCAGGTGCGGCATCGACAGCCCGCTGACGTACTCGAACATCGGGCGGTCGTTCTCGTCGTCGCCGAGGCAGATCACACCGGCGCAGTCGACGCGCTTGACGAGTGCCGCGAGCGCGTCGCCCTTTGGCCGCTCGCGCGGCGACACCTCGATCACGCGGCGGCCGGTGCGCACGTGCAGCTCCGTCTCACGCACCGCGCGGCCGATGGCCGCGACGATGTCCTCCGCGGGCAGCGCCGCGTGCCGGTGGTGGATGGCCGTGCCGCCGGGTTTTATCTCGAGCCACACCCCGGGCACCTCGGCCAGGACCCTCGCCGCCTCGACGTTGAACATCTCGAGCCGGCGCCGCTCGTCAGAGGTCATGTCCTGAAGGCCGGAATCGCCGATGAGCTCGATGCCGTCGATGTGCAGCCGCGCTTCGAGGTCTGAGGGCGACCGGCTGCTCAGGATGGCGACGCGACCGAGCACCCCGGCCAGCCGCCGCAGCGCATTCTCGGATGCGGCGTTGATCTCCGCGGCGGACGGACTCGACACCACCTCGCTGAGAGTGCCGTCGAAGTCGGTCACCAGCAGCAAGCGCTGAGGCGGCACGCGTGCCAGGCCGGCGGCCTCGAGCTCGCGGCGGAGGTCGATGCGGCTCTGCTGCACGGCGGCTAGGAGGACATGCGGGCGCGCACGCCCGGGGTGCCGACGAGGTCGCGAATGTCCTGCACCTGGCGGCTGATCCAACGCGAGATGTCGTTCGCGCGGACGATGTCGCGCGCGCCGTCGTTCATGCGCCGCCGCTCTTCGACGCTCATCATCAGACCGCGGTGGATAGCCTCCGCCGTCGCCTCGACGTCGAACGGGTTGACCGAGAGCACGTGAGGGTGCAGCTCCTCGTGCGCGCCCGCGTTCTCAGACAGCACGATCACGCCGTTGTTCCGGTTGACCAGCGCGCCCTCCTTGGAGACGAGGTTCAGCCCGTCGTACACGGGGTTGACGAGGAGGACGTCGAAGTTGCGCAACGCGGCCATCGCCTTGCGCACGCTCTCGCCGAGCTCGAGGCGGATCGGCGACCAGCCGCCGCCCCCATGCCGGCGGTTGATGCGGAGCGCGGTCGTGCGGACCATGCGCAGGTAGTCGCGGTACTCCGGCACGTCCTGCCGTGAAGGCTGGAGGAAGGCCCAGAACTGCACCCGGCGCTTCAGCTCGGGGTGGTTCTCGAGCAGCTTCTCGTACGCGATGAACCCGCGAACGATGTTCTTCGAAGGGTCCGTGCGGTCGATGCGCACGATAAGGTGCTCCGGCCGCCAGTCACGCAGCTTGCGTTCCTCGACGAGGACCGCGTGCGAGAACGCGAGGCGCGTGGTCGCCGCGACATCGATCGAGATCGGGTAGGGCCGCGCGTAGACGACACGGCCGTCGATGAGGACCGCGCGCTCCTTGTCGTCGACGGCAAGACCGAGGTTCTCGTCGCACGTCATCAGGAAGTTGCGAACGTCAAGGCTTGACTGCAGGCCGATGACGTCGCACCCGAGCAGCCCCTCGACGATCGAGTCGCGCATGGATCTCGGCAGCACCTTCCAGTACTGCGGCGTCGGCCACGGGATGTGGATGAAATGGGTGATGACTGCGCCCGGCAGCTCGCGCCGCACGAGCTTCGGCACGAGGTACAGCTGGTAGTCGTGGATCATGACGAGCGGCCGCTCGGGCAGCTGATGCCCGATCTCGACGACGCGCCGCGCGACCTGCCTGTTGACCTCGACGTAGCCGTCGTGCCACGCGCTGTGGATCTCGCGGTCGATGACCGGCTCTCGGGAGAGGTTCCACAGGTAGTGCTGGATGAACCACAGCACCGGGTTGCTGATCACGGAGTAGTACATGTCGTACTGCTCGCGCGACGGGACGACGTAGTGCAGCCGGGCGCTGCTGCGCCCGAGCGGCGCGACTACCGTGTCGCCCTGCTCGCGCACCAGGGTCCGCTCGGCCTCCGTCCTCGCGCACGCGACCCAGTCGGCGGCCGTCACCTCGGCGAGCGTGAGAAGGGCCGTCACAACCCCGCCGGCACCGCGCGCGAAACCGCCCTCAGGACGCGGCTCGTGCGGCGCCCGGTTGCTGACGACGATCGCGGACGCCGGCGGCAGCGTCCGCGCGACGTAGTTCCGCATCGACGACCCAGGCCGGCGGCGCTCGACGGACTGCAGGAAAGGCGTCTCAGCCATTCAGCGCGCTTATGACGGAGACGGTTGCGGCGACGGTGGCGGGGGCGGCGGTGGCGAAGCCGGCGGCGGGCTCGCCGGAGGCGGCGACTGCGAAGGTGACGCCGACGGTGAAGGTGACGCGCCCGCCGAGGGCGACGCCGACGGTGACGCCGTCGGCGAGCCCGAAGGCGACGGGCTCGCCTGGTTGCACTGGTTCTGCGTCCCCTGCAGGAAGATCTCGTCGCCGCCGCAGCCCTTGACGATCCCGGACGGCTGCGTGTACCAGTCGCGCATGTTGCCCGGCAATCCATTCACGAAATACGCGAGCAGCGACGAGCCGACGCTCTCGCCGAACGCGTTGATGAAGCCGCCCTTGCCGTTGGCGCCGGTGTTGCCGACCCACGTGCCGATGGCGATGTCGGGGTTGTAAGCCATCACCCACGAGTCGGGAATCTGGCCGTTTCCGTTGTCGCTCGTGCCGGTCTTGCTCGCCATCTGGCGGTTCCAGCCGAAGCCCCACTGGTACTGGTAGTGCTTCAGCACGTCCGTGATCAGGTACGACTCCGCCGGAGTGATGACCGACGAGGTGTCCGGCGCAGGCCGCTGGTAGACCGTGTTGCCGTGGCCGTCCACCACCGACACGATGTCGTTGAGGTTGACCCGCGTCCCCTGGTTCGCGAACGTGGCATAGCCCTGCACGTGCTCGAGCATCGTCACATCGCTCCCGCCGATCGCGGTCGAGAGGCCTGGGTCGAGCTTGCCGTTGATCCCCATCGCGTGCGCGAGGTCGATCACGTTGCTCATGCCCTCCTTGTTGCCGACCTCGACCGCCGGGATGTTGCGCGAGAACAGCAGCGCCGTGCGCGCGGTCAGCGGCCCCATGCCGCGGTTGTCGAAGTCCGCCGGCTCATAGCCCCCGAAGTCCTGCGGCTCGTCCTGGAGAACGGTCGCGAGCGTGATCTTGTGGTCGCGCAAGGCGGCCTCATAGACGTACGGCTTGAACGACGACCCCGGCTGGCGCTCAGCGGTCACGACGTCGAACTGGCCGCCGATCGCGTCGTTGTTGTACGAGGCCGAGCCGACCCAGGCGAGGATCTCGCCCGTCTTCGGGTTCGCCGCAAGCAGGGCGGCGTTGTTCACGTTCGCCCACTTGAGGTCGGAGACGCCCTTCGCGACCGCCGTCTGGGCGAGCGCCTCGAGCTTCAGGTCGAGCGTGGTGTGCACGACGAGGCCGCCCTGCTGCACGGCCGCGGCGCCGAAGAGCTGCTCGAGCTGGCCGAGGACATAGTCGACGAAGTGCGGCGCCTTGCTCTGGCGCGCGCTCGCCTGGATGTGCATCTCCTTGCCGACGTCCTCGGCCTTCGCCTTGTCCTCGTCGTCGCGCGATATCGAGTGCGTTGAGACGAGGCCGTCGAGCACGTACTGCTCGCGCTTCTGCGCGAGGTCCATGTGCAGCACGGGGTCGTAGGCGCTCGGCGCCTGGATCAGCCCCGCGAGGAACGCCGCCTGCGCGATCGTGAGGTCCTTCGCGTCCTTTCCGAAATAGGTCTTCGCCGCGGCGCCGATGCCGTACGCGCCGTGGCCGAAGTACACGCGGTTCAGGTACATGGTGAGGATCTGGTCCTTGGAGAACCGCTGCTCGAGCGCGATCGCGAGGACGAGCTCGTGCACCTTGCGCGGAAGCGATTTTTCCGGTGTGAGCAGCTGAATCTTTACGAGCTGCTGCGTGATCGTGCTGCCGCCTTCATTGAAGCCGCCGCTCGTGAGGTCGACCGACAGCGCGCGAGCAGTCGACGCCGGGTCGATGGCGCCGTGGCTGTAGAAGTTGCGGTCCTCGGCTGCGAGCACGGCCTTCGGCGCGTACCTGCCCATCTGGTCGAGGGTGAGGTTCACGTGATAGTGGCCGGCCGGGCTCCAGTCTTCGATCGTCTGGCCGTTGCGGTCGAGAACGATCACGTCGCCCGCGGCCGAAAGGTCGGCCGACGGGTCTGGCAGGTCCTGGACCGCCCACACGACGTAGGCGCTGCAGGCGACGAAGAAGACCGCGACGGCGGCAGCGATCGCGACGCGGTGGCGGCCGATCCATCCGATGAGACCGCGGCCTGTCGGGCGCGGCGTCACGGCATCGCTTCCGGGGTTCCCCGCCACCCTTCGTCACCTCTCCTCGGGCGCCAGGCTTGACGGGCGGCGCTCCGGAGTATCAACGCCGCGGTGCGGACTCCTACTTATGAGGTAGAAGTTGCGAAAACGGGCCTAAATCGACCGCGATCCGCCGAATTAACGCGCGTAGCGCGTCAGCTGAACTCGACGGCTATGTACGCGGAGCCATTCGGCGCGACGGCCCAGGCCGTGGCGACGTACCGGTAGGGGCCGAGGATGTTGGCCATGTGCTCGGGACTGTTCATGAACATCGTGTTCAGCCTGCCGTCGTTCACGCCGCCCGACCAGTAGCCGACGTTCTCCCCGGCCTGGTTGCCGAGGTGGCAACCGAGATCGAGTGACGGCCCGTTGGTGTGGTACGGCGGAACCCAGCCCTGGCGCGCAAGCCGCGCCGCGTTGGACGCGGCGACCGACGCGAGACACGAGCTCCAGGTCAGCGGGCGCAGCCCATAGGCGGCGCGGTCCTGGTTGATCAGGCGCTGTTGGTAGGAGCCGATCCTGATCGCTGCGGGAGGGGGCGCGGACGGCGCCCGCGGCGGGGTGACCGCGGGCGGCCGCGTGGACGGCGACGGGGACGGGTGCGGGAGCGGTAGGTGATCGACGTTTGCTGGAACGATGTCGGTGGCCCCGAACGCGACGCTGGTCGCACCGCGCACAGTGTTCTGTGCCACGGCCGAAACCGGGCGCTGCGCCTGGGAGTGGAACACGAGCACCGAGCCACCGACGAGCAGCACGGCGACCGCTACAGGGGGGAGCCAGGAGGCGGGCCGGAGCGACATGCCTCGGGCGAGTGTGGCGGGCCGTCAACGATCGCCCGCCGGTGACGTGGTTAAAGGCTGTGAGAGCTCGTAAAACCTACTCGGGAAGCCGCGAATTGAGCCGTTCCTGGGCCATGACGAGGAATGTCTCGGCCGCGAGCTCCCAGCCCTGGTGCTGCGACCACATCATCGTCATCGATCGCAGCGCGAGGATCGTGGCCTCGTAGAGCTGGAAGCGGTCGAGCTTCGCGTACGGGCGCAGCTCCATGTATCGGCGCAGGAACGCGCGCCGCGTCGCCTCGGCGGCCACCGACTCCTCCCAGTCGCGCGGCGTCGACGGGATCAGGTAGGCGCAGAACTTCGCAAGGTCGTAGCTCGTCTCCGCCTGCGCGAAGTAGTCGAAGTCGATCAGCGTGTAGCGGCCGTCGCTGACCATGAACTGGTCGTACTTGAGGTCGGCGTGCGTCGGCACCAGCTCCTCTTCGTACGTGCGCTCGAGGCGATCGCGAAGGTGCAGGACGAGCTCGTTCATGAGGAAGTGGGCCTTCGGATCGACGTACACGAACTGCTCGGCGACGGACGCGAGCCGCTCTATCTCCGACTCCGGGTGGATGTGCTCGTCCGGCTCGAGGCCGGACTCGTGCACCACCGCGATCGCCTCCGCGGCGGCCGGCCCGACGCCCATGAACTCTCGGGTGTTGCGGTCACCCTTGACCGGCTCGCCCGGCGCGGCCTCCTCGAGGAGCATCCCGTAGTCCGCGATGAAACCCACCGGCCTCGGGATCTGAAGCAGGCCGTCGGATTCCTGCGCGGCCTGCCACAGCGATTCTTCGATCCTGTACGTCCGCAGCCCGCGGGTACCGGGCTGCACCTTTCCGTACAGCGTCGAGCGGCCGTGCGCGCCCGAGTCGAGGTCGTAGCGAAGGATCGCACTGATCTCCGGCGTGTAGCGCACGCGCTCGATGTGGAGCGAGTCGACGCCGGCGAGGCCGCGCGGTCGGACGCCGTCGAGGCCCGCGAAGACATGCCACATCGTGCGCGCGTCGGCGGCGTGCGGAAGTCCGGGGAGCGCGAGGTCGAACGGATAGAACCAGTAGGCAACCTGGGCCTCGTCGAAGATTTCGGGGTAGCCGATGCTTTCGAGCGGCTCGCACGGAAACCCTCGACCGTGGCGCACGAGCTGGTCGCGCAGCGACTCCCACGAGGACGCGTCGAACGACCCGCGCGCGACGAGCCGCAGCCTGCGCTCTTCCTCGTCTTTATTGATGACGAGCTCGTAAATGACCCAGTAGGCATGCGGCGGCTCGAGTCGCGTCGCGCGCTTGCGCGTCTTCTTGAGCTCCCAGCCCGTGCCGGCCAGCTTGCGCGTCGCGAACTCGGCCACAGCTTCGGGGCTGGTGGCCGCCTGCATGGTTAAAAGCGAGACGGAGGGCGTTGCCAATCTAGGAACCTGCTGATAGGGAACGCTGAGCGGGGCGTTCTGCGACATGGCCGCACGCGACGCGTGTGGTGATGACCCAGAACGACAGCGGGCGGTGGGGTCCGAATCCTCATTACCCCGCGGAGGTGATCGTTTTGGGTTATACGCTCGTCAACCATCTTTCGGATGCGCCACGCCTGATTCGAAGGTTGGTGGTTGCATTTGCGATTCTCATCGCCGGCACATTGCTGATGCTGGCGCGTTCGTCACCGGCTCTTGCTGCTGACTCTCACTCGCACACCAAGGACAACAGCAAGCAGAGCTCGGCGACGATGCAGCGGCACGACTCGTCCACGCATCACGAAGGCCAGCACGTTGGCGGCGACGGCAACGGCGACGGCAAGGGTGATGGCAAGGGCCACTCCAACGGTGGCTCGGCTGCATCGGCGGATGCCGCGCACACCACTGGCAAGAGCCAGAGCAGCGGGCAGTCGGCCGGCAAGAAGTCCGGCGGCTCGGGCAGCGACAAGGGCAAGGGCAAGTCGGCCGGAGCTGCGGCCGGAACGACCGCCGGCAAGCACAAGGAGCCGGGCGAGGGCAACTCGGACTCGAACGGCGACCAGCACAGCGGCGGCAACGGTGACGACAAGAACAAGCACCAGAACCACGGGCACGACACCACGTCTGCTCCGTCGACTGGCACCAGCACCGGCAACACCGCGAACAGCGCGCAGTCGACGAAGAGCTCAGGCGGCACGACGTCCGGCTCGACGCAGTCCACGGGCACCAGCACCGGGACGACGGCGAACAGCGCGCCCAGCACGCTGAGCTCGGGCGGCGGCACGTCGGGCTCGACGCAGTCCACCGGGACCAGCACCGGCAACACCGCGAACAGCGCTCAGAGCACCAAGAGCTCGGGCGGCGGCACGTCCGGCTCGACCCAGTCCACGGGGATCAGCACCGGCAACACGGCGAACAGCGCCCCGTCCACGACGACGACCGGTGGCGGCACCTCGGGCTCGACGCAGTCCACGGGCACCAGCACCGGCAACACGGCGAACAGCGCCCCGTCCACGACGACGACCGGTGGCGGCACCTCGGGCTCGACGCAGTCCACGGGCACCAGCACCGGCAACACGGCAAACAGCGCCCCGTCAACGACGACGACCGGTGGCGGCACCTCGGGCTCGACGCAGTCCACGGGCACCAGCACCGGCAACACGGCGAACAGCGCCCAGAGCACCAAGAGCTCTGGCGGCGGCACGTCCGGCTCGACGCAGTCCACGGGGACCAGCACCGGCAACACCGCCAACAGCACTCCGTCGACCACGACAACCGGCGGCGGCACCTCGGGTTCAGCCCAGTCCACGGGCACCAGCACCGGCAACACCGCGAACAGCGCTCAGAGCACCAAGAGCTCGGGCGGCGGCACGTCGGGCTCGACCAAGTCCGCCGGCACCAGCACCGGCAACACCGCGAACAGCGTTCAGAGCACCAAGAGCCTGGGCGGCGGCACGTCCGGCTCGACCAAGTCCGCGGGCACCAGCACTGGTAACACCGCGAACAGCACCCCCAGCGCTACGACGACTCAGCAGTCCGCGCCGAGCACCGGCACCAGCACGGGCAACACCGCGAACAGCACCCCCAGCGCGACGACGACGCAGCAGTCCGCGCCGAGCACCGGCACCAGCACGGGCAACACCGCGAACAGCACGCCTAGCGCGACGACGACCCAGCAGTCCGCGCCGAGCACCGGCACCAGCACGGGCAACACCGCGAACAGCACGCCTAGCGCTCAGACCACGCAGCAGTCCGCGCCGAGCACCGGCACCAGCACGGGCAACACCGCGAACAGCACGCCTAGCGCTCAGACCACCCAGCAGTCCGCGCCGAGCACCGGCACCAGCACGGGCAACACCGCGAACAGCATCCCCAGCACCACCACGACCGGTGGCGGTGGGACGAGCGGCGGTGGCGGCACCACCGGCGGCGGTGGCACCACGGGCGGCGGCGGCGTCAGCGGCACCGGCACGACGACCTCGGGCGGCGCGGGCGCCGTCAGCGGCGCGTCGACCTCAGCAGGCGTCGGGCTCGCCAACACGGGCCTGCCGCTTCTCGGAGCTCCACTCGGAGCGATCCTCGTAGCCCTCGGCGGACTCGGCCTGCGAATCAGGCGCCGCCGGTAACCACTCGACAACCAGGACCGGGTCCGCACCGCGCGGGCCCGGTTCTTTTTTGCCCTTGCACGTTCACCACTTGAGGCCCACTCGTAAGGAGGGAGGGCCGAAATCTCATTGTCAGAGGAGATGACATGGCACTTTCGCCGGGCGGAATCATTGCTTGGATCATCGTCGGCCTCATAGCCGGCTGGGCGGCGGGCAAGGTGTCCCGCGGGCACGGCTTCGGCCTGATCGGTGACCTGATCGTCGGACTGATCGGGGCCTTCGTCGGCGGCCTGATCGCAGGCCTCTTCATCCACGGCAGTGTCGGCTTCATCGGCAGCCTGATCGTGGCCTTCCTCGGGGCCGTCATCCTGCTGGCCCTGCTCCGGATGTTCACCGGCACCAGGACCGTCACCTAACCAGAAGACCAGCGTCCTCTCCGCCTCCCCGCCTCGCGCGGGGAGGCGCCTCGCCCTCGCGGCGAATACCTCACTTGTACGGTGACTTCGGCGCGCCCCCAGGGCTTTGATGTAACGGTGCCGTAAACCCGCCTGGAGGCGCCTTGGATTCGATCGCGCAGCCGAACGGTCAGGCCCGCTTCAGGCCTAAACGTTCGAACCCGTCCCGTCACAAACCGCCGGTGGCCGCCGCCGAGCTGGTCAAGGCTCTCGCGCGCTCCGAGGAGGAACGCGCGCGCACGAGCGAGCTTCTCGAACGGGCGGAGGAGGACCTCAGCGCCGTCCATCGCCGCCTGGACGCCGCTGACGCGGCGCGCCGGCACCTGCTCGACAACGTCGCGTCCGGGGGCGACGAGGCGCGCCGCAGGCTCGCCGCAGTCCTTCACGACGACGTCCTCCAGCAGCTCACCGGCGCGGAGCTTCAGCTCGAGCGCATCAGCATGGAGGCCTCGAGCACGCGGTTTGCGGCGCCGCTCAGCGACCTCAAGCGGACGATGAAGGCGATCGAGGACTCGCTTCGGGGCCTCCTCTACAACGTCAGCCCGGCGAACCAGGACGTCAGGGTCAACCTCGCCGACGCGATCCGAGACCGGCTGCTCGCGCTCAAGACGCACACCGGCATCGAGCCAGACCTCGACCTCAGGCTGCCGAGGCGGCTCTCCGAGAGCCTCCGCTCGATCGTCTACCGGAACGTCGCCGAGGCCCTCAGCAACGTCGAGAAGCACGCGAACGCGACGCGCGTGAGCGTGCGCGTCTTCGTTGCGAATGGCGGCATCGAGGTCGAGGTCGCCGACGACGGCACCGGCTTCGTAGTCGCCGAGAGCCTGTTTCTTCCCGGCCACCTCGGGCTGGTCGCGATGCGGGAGCGCGCCCAGCTTGCGGGAGGCTGGTGTCGCTTCGACAGCGAGCCGGGCACCGGCACGCGGGTGACGTTCTGGGTGCCGGCGACGTCCTGATCCCGCAGCGGAAAAACACGAGAGAGGAGACGGATTAGGGATGGCGGGCCGCGTTGTGACGAATGATCAGGTCGACGCGCGCGTAACGCTCGATGTGCTCACCGCGGTGAAGCGCGGCGACTTCACCGTCCGGATGCCGTCCGACTGGAGCGGGGCCGCCGGCCGCGTGGCCGACGCCCTCAACGAGATCATCGAATCGAACCAGAGGCTCGAGCGCGAGCTCGCGCTGCTGAGCAAGCGGGTAGGGCGCGAGGGCCAGGTGAAGCGCGCGCCGCTCGAGAACGCCGACGGCGCGTGGAGTGGAACCCTCGAGTCGATCAACGAGCTGATCGAGAACCTCGTGCGCCCGAACGCGGAGATGGGCCGCGTCATCCGCGCCGTGGCCGCCGGCGACCTGTCACAGACCGTGCCGCTCGAGATCGACGGCCGGCGCCTGCAGGGCCAGTTCCTCGAGACCGCGAAGACGGTCAACACGCTCGTCGACCAGCTGCGACTCTTCACCTCCGAGGTGACGCGCGTCGCGCGCGAGGTGGGCACCGAGGGCAAGCTCGGCGGCCAGGCGAACGTGCGCGGCGTCGCCGGCGCGTGGAAGGACCTCACGGACAACGTGAACCTCATGGCCGGCAACCTGACCAGCCAGGTCCGCAACATCGCGGAGATCACGACCGCCGTCGCCAACGGCGACCTCAGCAAGAAGATCACCGTCGACGTCCAGGGCGAGATCCTCGAGCTGAAGAACACCGTCAACACGATGGTCGACCAGCTCAACGCGTTCGCGAGCGAGGTCACCCGCGTGGCGCGCGAGGTGGGCACCGAGGGCAAGCTCGGCGGCCAGGCCGAGGTCGAGGGCGTCGGCGGCGTCTGGAAGGACCTCACGGAGAACGTGAACTTCATGGCCGGCAACCTGACCAGCCAGGTCCGCAACATCGCCGAGGTCACGACCGCCGTTCAGCAGGGCGACCTCTCGAAGAAGATCACCGTCGACGTCCAGGGCGAGATCCTCGAGCTCAAGCAGACGATCAACGTCATGGTCGACCAGCTCAACGCCTTCGCCAACGAGGTGACGCGTGTCGCGCGCGAGGTCGGCACCGAGGGTAAGCTCGGCGGCCAGGCCAAGGTCGAAAGCGTCGGCGGCGTGTGGAAGGACCTCACCGACAACGTGAACTTCATGGCCGGCAACCTCACCAGCCAGGTGCGCAACATCGCCGAGGTCACGACCGCGGTCCAGCAGGGCGACCTCTCCAAGAAGATCACGGTGGACGTCCGCGGCGAGATCCTGGAGCTCAAGAACACGATCAACGTGATGGTCGACCAGCTCAACGCCTTCGCCAACGAGGTGACGCGCGTCGCGCGCGAGGTCGGCACCGAGGGCAAGCTCGGTGGTCAGGCCAAGGTCGAGGGCGTCGGCGGCGTCTGGAAGGACCTGACCGACAACGTGAACTTCATGGCCGGCAACCTGACCAGCCAGGTCCGCAACATCGCCGAAGTCACCACCGCCGTGGCGCAGGGCGACCTCAGCAAGAAGATCACCGTCGACGTCCAGGGCGAGATCCTCGAGCTCAAGCAGACGATCAACGTCATGGTCGACCAGCTCAACGCCTTCGCCAACGAGGTGACCCGCGTCGCGCGCGAGGTCGGTACCGACGGCAAGCTTGGCGGACAGGCCCGCGTCGAGGGCGTCGGCGGCGTCTGGCGCGACCTGACCGACAACGTGAACATCATGGCCGGCAACCTCACCGCCCAGGTGCGAGGCATCGCTCGCGTGGTGACGGCGGTCGCCAATGGCGACCTCGAGGGCAAGCTCGTCCTCGAGGCGAAGGGCGAGATCGCCGAACTGGCCGACACGATCAACTCGATGACCGACACGCTCGCGACGTTCGCAGACCAGGTGAGCACCGTCGCGCGCGAGGTCGGTGTCGAGGGCCGCCTCGGCGGCCAGGCCAACGTGCCCGGCGCCTACGGCACGTGGCGCGACCTGACCGACAACGTGAACCGCCTGTCCGCGACGCTGACCACCCAGGTGCGCGCCATCGCCGACGTCGCCACCGCCGTGACGGAAGGCGACCTGACGCGGTCCATCGGCGTCGAGGCGTCCGGGGAGGTCGCGATCCTCAAGGACAAGATCAACGAGATGATCCGCAACCTTCGCGAGACCACGCTCAAGACGAAGGAGCAGGACTGGCTCAAGACCAACCTCGCGCGCTTCGCGCGCATGCTCCAGGGCCAACGCGACCTGCAGACCGTGACGCGGATGATCATGTCCGAGCTCGCGCCGCTCGTGAACGCCGACCATGGCGCCTTCTTCATCATGAACACGGCGACCGGCGGCGAGCCGCAGCTCACCTTCCAGGCCGGCTACGCGTACAAGCCGCGCAAGGGCGTCGCGACCGAGTACGCGCTTGGCGAGGGACTGGTCGGCCAGTGCGCCGTCGACCGCCGCCGCATCCTGCTCTCGAACGTCCCGGCGAACTACGTGAAGATCTCGTCCGGGCTCGGGGAGGGCACGCCGTTCAACATCCTGATCCTCCCAGTCCTGTTCGAAGGCGACGTGCGCGCGGTCATCGAGCTCGCGTCGTTCCAGGCCTTCAGCGACATCCACCAGGACTTCCTCGACCAGCTGATGGACGGCATCGGCGTCGTCCTCAACAACATCGAGGCCAACAGCCGCACCGAGGGCCTGCTGCGCCAGTCCCAGACGCTGGCCAACGAGCTCCAGAGCCAGCAGGACCAGCTGCGGCACACGAACGCCGAGCTGGAGGAGAAGGCCAACCAGCTTGCTCAGCAGAACTCCGAGATCGAGCAGAAGCGCCGCGAGGTCGAGGAGGCGAAGGATCTCCTCGAGGAGAAGGCGGAGCAGCTCGCCGTCACGTCGCGCTACAAGTCGGAGTTCCTGGCGAACATGTCGCACGAGCTCCGGACGCCGCTGAACAGCCTCCTCATCCTCGCGCAGGAGCTCGCGGAGAACCCGGACGGCAACCTGCTGCCGAAGCAGGTCGAGTACGCGACGATCATCCGCTCGTCCGGAAGCGACCTCCTCAAGCTGATCAACGACATCCTCGACCTGTCGAAGATCGAGTCCGGCACCGTGACGCTCGAGATCAGCGACTGGCCGCTCACCGAGCTCGAGCCGCTGCTCGAGCGCACGTTCCGGCACGTGGCCGAGGTCACCAAGCTCGCGTTCACCATCGAGCTCGACCCGCGCCTGCCGAAGACCATTCCGACCGACCCGCAGCGGCTTCAGCAGATCCTCAACAACCTGCTCAGCAACGCTTTCAAGTTCACGGAGAAGGGCAGGGTCGACTTCCGCGCGGCGCCGGCGGACTCGGGCTGGACGCTCCCGGACCTCGACACCGCCGAGGGAGTCGTGGCGCTCACCGTGACGGACACCGGAATCGGCATCCCGACCGACATGCAGCGCTCGATCTTCGAGGCGTTCGCACAGGGCGACGGCACGACCAGCCGGAAGTACGGCGGCACCGGCCTGGGCCTTTCGATCTGCCGCGAGCTGGTGGCGCTCCTCGGCGGCGAGATCACGCTGCAGAGCGAGCCGGGGCGCGGCAGCACGTTCACCGTCTACCTGCCGGCGGGTTCGATTCCGTCGCCGCGCCGGCGCGCGACCGACGATCCCGGCACGGACGACGACGCGATCGCATCGATCTCGCTCGTCACGCCTGAGCCGGTGCTGATCGGGGCGACCACGGCGGACCCGCGGCCGCACGAGACGTCACCGATCGCGGTCGAGCCGCGGGCGTTGCAGCGCGCGGCCGCGGCCAACGGCGGCCATGCGCACGAGGCCGTCACGACGCGGAGGGTGCTCGTCGTCGAGGACGACGCGATCCAGCGCGACCATGTCCTCCAGACCCTGAAGACAGTCGACGCCGAGGTGGTCGGCGTGCCGAGTGGCGAGGACGCGCTCGACGCGCTCGGGCACGAGCGGTTCGACTGCGTCGTGGTCGACCTCGGGCTGCCCGGCGTGAGCGGCTGGGAGGTCATCGATTACATCCGCTCTCGCGCGGAGCTCCGGGCCGTGCCGCTGGTCGTCTACACCGCGCGCGACCTGACGCGCAAGGAGGAGCTGCGGCTCGGCAAGGCCACGCGCAGCATCGTCATCAAGGAGGTGCGCTCGCCCGACCGCCTGCGCGAGGAGGTCGGCAGCCTGCTGCGGCAGCGCGCAGCCGACGCGCCGGCGGTCGTCGGTGCGCCGGGCAGCGGCCAGCCGGACCCTCAGCTCGTCGACAAGAAGGTCCTCATCGTCGACGACGACATCCGCAACATCTTCGCCCTCACGGCCATGCTCGAAAGGCAGGGCATGCGCGTCGTGTCGGTCGACAACGGCAAGGACGCGATCCGCATCGCGGGCGAGGATCCCGAGCTTCAGATCGCGCTGGTCGACGTGATGATGCCGGAGATGGACGGCTACGCGACCATGCGCCGAATGCGGCAGACCGAGACCTTCAAGGACCAGCCGATCGTCGCGCTGACCGCGAAGGCTATGAAGGGCGACCGTGAGAAGTGCATCGAGGCCGGCGCGTCGGACTACATCGCAAAGCCGGTGAACAGCGAGCACCTGCTCTCGATGCTTCGTGCGTGGCTGACCACCTGAGCGTCCAGTCGGCACCGACGCTGGAAGACATCGAGATCCAGCTCCTGCTGGAGGGGATCGCGCTGCACTACGGCTATGACTTCCGCGACTACGCGGCCGCGCCGCTGCGCCGGAACATCGTCATGAGCATGGCGCTCGAAGGCGTGCCCACGATCTCGCGCTACCAGGAACGGATCCTGCACGACCCGGAGTCGATGGAGCGGTTCCTCAACGCCGTCGGCGTGAATGTGACGAGCTTTTTCCGGGAGGCGGCTTCTCTGAGCTACCTGCGGCAGGAGATCGTGCCGTGGCTGCGCACGTTCCCGTCGGTCCGGGTGTGGGTCGCGGGCTGCTCGACCGGCGAGGAGGTCGTCTCGCTGGCGATCGCGCTGCATGAGACGGGGATCCTCCACCGGACGCGGATCTACGCGACGGACATCAACGAGCGAAGCCTCGCGATCGCGCGGACGCGGCGATATCCGCTCGAGAACGTTCGCAGCTGCGAGGTCGACTACGTGCGGGCCGGCGGATCGGCCTCACTCTCGGACTACTACAGGGTCTCGGGAGACACGGCGCAGTTCGACCACACGCTCATGGCCCACGTCACCTGGGCGCGGCACAACCTCGCGACCGACGCGTCGTTCAACGACTTCCAGCTCATCGTCTGCACGAACGTGCTCGGGCGCTTCAGCCCGCCGCTGCAGCGCCGCGTGGGAGCGCTCCTGTTCGAGAGCCTCATTCCCTCGGGCTACCTGATGCTCGGCTCGGGCGACGGCTGCGCGCCCGGCTTCGCGTACCGGCCGGTCGAGGGCCGGCCGGGCATGTATCGCAAGGCGCGCCCGTGATGAAGCTCAAGCGAGCGCCCGTCCTGCCGGAACAGTCACGGCGGCAGAAGGCGTCGATCCTCATAGTCGACGACGACGCCAACAAGCTCATCGCGCTGCGCAGCGTGCTCGAGTCGCTCGGCGAGAACATCGTCGAGGCGCGCTCGGGCACCGACGCCCTCCGAAACCTGCTGCGGGGCGAGTTCGCGGTGATCCTGCTCGACGTCCGGATGCCGATCATGAACGGCTTCGAGACCGCCGAGATGATCCGCCAGCGCCCGTCCTCGGAGCTGACTCCGATCATCTTCGTGACCGCGCTCGACCAGGCGGAGACCGACATGGGCCGCGGCTACGAGCTAGGTGCCGTCGACTTCGTGTTCGCGCCGGTCGTTCCGTCGATCCTGCGCGCAAAGGTGTCCGTCTTCGTGGAGCTGTACAAGGCGCAGCACGAGCTGAAGCGCTACCGCGATCAGCTTCAGGGCCTGGTGCAGGAGCGCACGGCAGCGCTGACGGCGATCAACCGCGAGCTCGAGTCATTCCACTACGTGGTCACGCACGACCTCAAGGGACCGCTGGCGTCGCTCGAGACTTCCACGAAGCACCTCGTCGCCGACGCGGACAAGCTCGACGCGCCGACGCGCCACCAGGTCGAGCGCCTGCGGCAGTCGAGCCGCCGCCTGAGCGAACTCTTCAGCGGCATCCAGACGCTCTTCAGCCTCACCCGCAGCGAATTGCGACGCGAACGCCTCGACCTGAGCCGGTTTGCGCGCGAGATCCTCGACGGCCTGCGCGCCCGCGAACCTGAGCGCGACGTCGACGCGGTGATCGAGCCGGAGCTTGCGGTCGACGGCGATGCCCGACTCGTCCGCGTGCTGCTGACGAACCTGATCGACAACGCGTGGAAGTTCACGCGCAACGAGGCGAGGCCGCGGATCGAGGTCGGCAAGGAGACCGTCGCGGGCGAGACGCGGATCTTCGTGCGCGACAACGGCGTGGGCTTCGACATGATCTACGCCCACCGGCTGTTCGGCGCGTTTCAGCGGCTGCACAGCCACAGCGAGTTTCCGGGCGAGGGGATTGGCCTGGCCGCCGCCCAGCGCATCGTCAACCGGCACGGCGGCCGCATCTGGGCCGAGGGAGCCCTCGGCGAAGGCGCGGCCTTCTTCTTCGTTGTCTAGACGTTGCCGGGCCGCTGGGTCCGGGGGAAGAACTGCTCGGTGAAGATGACGTATCGCTGCGTGGCGAAGGCCCCCGCCCAGACCGGCCAGCACGTGGTCAGGGTCAGGTGAAAGCCGGCCGCGTTCGGGACCATGACGGTGCGATCGTCGGGGTTGACGATCTCGCTCCCCGTCACGTGGTAGCGGTAGTTCCCATAGCGGGTCTGGAGGTCCACCTCGTCTCCGGGCTTGAGCTTTGGAAAATCGATCCAGTACACGTTGTGCGCCGCGACGCCGACCATGCCGGGATCGCCGGGCCACGGCGTCTCCGGGTAGTGGCCGGGGCCGCTGTACAGGACCGTGCTGCTGACGCCCTCCTTGACCGCCGCGAAGTAGCCGAGCTTGGGGATGGAGATCGCGAAGTCGACGCCGTTGACCGGGTGCTCCATGTTCGGGGGCGGCAGGTTGGGCGACACGGCGGGCACGTGGACCTGCGTGCGCCACTGCTGGTCAAGGCGGTGCTGGGCCGAGATCGACTCCGACGTGGCGTAGAAGAAACTGACGATCAGGATCAGCCCCGCCGCGATGAAGAGCAGGGCGGTTGCGCGCAGGGGATCCATCCTCAGTTCGAGAGGATGCGCGACACCCTTGTGACCAGGCCCGACGGCGTCACGTTGGCCTTGATGACCCAGTCGACGATGCCCAGGGACCGCGCCTCCTCCTCCCGGCCGCCGAGGCCGACGGCGTTGGACAGAATGAGCACCGGGACGTGGCGCGTGCTGCGCTCGGCCCTCAGCAGCCGCAGCACCTCGATCCCGTCCAGCCTCGGGAGCAGGACGTCGAGGAGGATCAGGTCCGGCGGGTTGGCCATGGCCATGCGGGCCCCCGACTCGCCGTCCTGCGCTACCTCTACGATGAAACCGTCTCCCTCGAGCTTCATGCGGTACATGTCAGCGATGAGGCGGTCGTCCTCGATGAACAGGATCCGGCGAGCCTGCGGCCGCGGCTGCGGCGCTGAGGCCTGCCAGTGACGGCGGATAGGCTTGAGCGGATGGGGCTCGAAGGGCGGGAAACCGAAGCGACGCGGCTCCTCGACCTTGCCTATGACGCCATCTTCGCGATTGAGGGGGAGAGCCATCGAATCACTTACTGGAACGCGGGAGCCGAGCGAATGTACGGGTTTTCGGGGTCAGAAGCGCTTGGACAGGTGTCGAGCGAGCTCCTGAAGACCCGGTATCCGCACGGAGTCGACATCGCGTACACGGAGGTTACCCGAGACGGGACCTGGGAGGGGCCCCTCGTCCAGACCCGGAAGGACGGCCGGGAGGTTTACGTCGACGCTCGGTGGGCCTTCGACGCCGACGCCGGGATCATCCTCGAGGTCAACCGCGACGTGACCCGGCACCACATGATGCAGGAGCGCTTCGAGCTCCTGGTCCAGAGCGTCGAGGAGTACGCGATCTTCATCATCGACCGCGACGGCAAGGTCGTGACCTGGAACGCGGGCGCCAGGCGGATCAAGGGCTACGAGGAGTCCGAGATCGTCGGCAAGAACTTCGAGATCTTCTACACGCCGGAGTCGCGGGCGCAGGGAGTGCCCCAGCGGCACCTCCGGGAGGCCGCGGCCGCCGGGCACATCGACTACGAGGGGTGGCGCGTACGCAAGGACGGCACCCGGTTCTGGGCGGCGGTCGTGATGACCGCGATGCGGGATCCGTTCGGCGAGCTGACCGGCTACGCCAAGGTCACGCGCGACATGACCGGCAAGCAGATGGAGCGGCAGCGCCTGGAGGAGCTCGAGCGCTCGAAGTCGACCTTCCTCAACCTCGTGGCCCACGAGCTGCGCAGCCCGCTCACCGTGATCCGCGGCTACCTGTCGCTGTTCAAGGATATCGACGACGAGCGGCGCGTCGAGCTGGAGCGGCGCTCGCTGCCGGCCCTACAGGCGAAAACCGAGGAGATGAGCCGCCTGGTCGACCAGATGGTCGAGGTCGCGCGGCTCGAGGAGGGCAGCCTGCGCCTCCGGACCGATCGATTCGACCTCGTGGCGACCGTGGAGCACGCGGTCGCAATGAACGTGGCGCTCGACGCCGAGCGGCACAGCATCACGCTCGAGCCGTTCGGCAGTGTGCTGAACGTCGTCGGCGACGAGGACCGGACGCGAATCGTCCTGGGCAACCTGCTCTCCAACGCGATCAAGTACTCGCCGGGTGGCGGGGACATCTCGGTGCATTTGCGCGCGGCCGAAGGGTTTGGCGTCGTCTCGGTGACGGACCACGGGGTCGGCGTCCCCGAGGAGGACCGCGTCCGCCTCTTCACGCCGTTCACGCGGCTCGACCGCAAGGACCTCAACTACGTGCCCGGCACAGGGATGGGCCTGTACCTGTCGCGCGAGCTGGCGCGCCGGCAGGGCGGGGACGTCGTGCTCGCGACCTCCAGCGACGACGGCTCGACCTTCGAGATGTCGATCCCCCTGGCCGGCGCGCAGAAGACCGCGTAGCGGGCGCCCGGCCGCGCGTTCTCCCGCTGGGGAAAGCGGTGAGCAGGCGCGCGCTGGTGATCGGCTACATCGTGGCTTGGCTCGTGGCCGCGCTCTCGGTCGCGGTGTTCCTGGCCGGCGGCAGCGTGCGCGCCGATGCCACAAGCGCATCGGCGATCGCGACGACTCAGCCGGCCGCGGTCGCCGCCCTCGCGATGGTGCTCGCAACGCTCGTCATGCTGGCCACGTGGATCGTGGCGCTCGTCGCCCTCACGCGCGGGCGTTTATGGGGCTGGTTCGTCGCGGTGCTGATCCTTCAGCTCGCCGGCCTGGGCATCGTCGCGATGCTCGTTTACGCGATCTCGACGCCGCCCCGCCCGCTGCTGACGGTCACAAGACCGTCGGTCACCTAGGACCCGGTTAGCGCTCGACGAGATCCGGCTCGGCCGCGACGGCGTCGATGAGCTGAGCGGGACCGAGGTCCTCGACCACGTCGCCGACCCTGACCCTGCCGCTGTTCACGAGCAGCGCGCGGAGTCCGGCGCGGTGCACGAGCGGCCTCACGATCGGCTTGCCGAGCATCGACTGGAGGTGGGTGCACGGCTCGCAGAGTTCGACCCCTTCCGCAATCACCTCGCCGACGCGGAAGCGCCGGCCAAGCAGCGCGTTGAGCGAGACTCCGCGCGTCGTGACGTTGCGCCGCGTGTCACCGGGTTCGAGGTGGATGTCATGCTCGCGCGCGAGCCGCTCGAGGGCTTCGGCCTCGACCAGGGTCAGCTCCTCGCCGATGTGCGACTCGTCCCACTCGCCGGCCTTGATCTCGTTGCGGTCGCCGATGATGCCGGCGCCCCTGACGAGGTCGATCGCGGGGACGGCCTCGGTCGGGCCGCTCCTCAGGCGGGCGATGTGGATGTGCTCGACTGTTCCCATGGCCCGTAATTCTGCCAGTTGCTAGACGCCGACCGGCTCCCTCACCAGGATCACGGTGGTGCGGCCCGGGACGTAGTCCCGCTCGAGAATCAGGATGCGGGCGACCTTCGTGCCCACGCCCATCTGCTCGCGGAGCCGGGCGTCCTCGTAAGGAAAGACGTGGTCGTTGATCCTGCGAATCGCGGTGTCGAGGTCCGGGACGATCTTCTGGCTGCCCACGACGAGGATCAGGTTCCCGGCCGAGCCGCCGTACGGCCCGATCTGGCTGCCGCTCGCCGACGTGACGACCATCTGCCCCGCCTCGGTGATCGCGTTGACGCTGCCGAGCTCGAAGTCCGGAGCCGAGACGAGCTTGCGCATCTCGCGCGCCTGCGTGGCGCGGTCCATCTTGAAGAGCTTCTTTCGCAGGAAGTCGTGGCGCTCCGAGTCCATCAGCTCCTTGAAGACGCCGATGTCCTCGAGGGTCTTCGACTTCGCGGAGTGCACCTCGGCCCCGTCGGGCACGCGCTTCATGACCTCGTCGTGCGCCTGCTCGGCAGTGTCGACGATCAGGGTCTCGAAGTTGCGCTCGCGCAGCCTTTCGGCGATGGTCTCGAGGCTCGCGGCGGTGGCCGGCGCGGTGAACTCGGCTGTGTCTGTGCTCATGCGGATGATCGCCCCCTTGCTTCTCTACGCAACAGTTGTACTTGCAACGTTAGAGTGTAAACACTTGCGTCGTCAACTTATTCGGCGTAGGTTTGGTCGCGATGAAGACGCCCGGCAGCGGTGAACGCGAGAGTGTCTTTGCCTGGGTGAACCTCCAACAGGCGCAGCGCGTGGTCCAGGCGCTCGTCGAGGAGCGCCTCCAGGCTGCCACCGGCCTGTCCTGGCCGGAGTTCGAGCTCCTGTGGCGTCTGCAGGCTGCGACCGACGAGCCCCTGCAGATGAGCGACATCGCGGAGCAGCTCATCGGCAGCCCCAGCGGGATCACCCGGATGGCCGACCGCCTCGAGGCGGGCGGCCTCATCGTCCGCCACACGCCGCCGGACAACCGGCGCGTCGTTCACGCGCGGCTCACCGCGCGCGGCACCACCGTCGTCGAGCGGTCGCGCCGCGCGTTCGGCGAGGCCCTGGACGAGGCGTTCTCGACACACCTGAGCGATGCTGACGTCGCGGCGCTCCGGCGGTTGATGCGGCGGCTCCTCGAGGGCAACGGAGCGTGGGTCGAGTCGCGATGCGACCCGAAGTTCGGCGCTAGTGGACCAGCGAAAGCACCAGCAGAGCCTGCCCGAGGTGGTAGGCGACGATATTGACCGGCCGCCCCCACGGGAGCGGGTTCACGAAGCGGTACCAGCC